>Ga0255783_10002572_pt1 | contig 17997 bp, 16 predicted proteins | sample 011ome_22_FD_179981 | JGI IMG/M metagenome (GOLD analysis project Ga0255783, IMG submission 179981) | Coastal salt marsh microbial communities from the Groves Creek Marsh, Skidaway Island, Georgia - 011507BT metaG (version 2) | ecosystem: Environmental > Aquatic > Marine > Intertidal zone >... | reverse complement strand
GCTGCTGAAAATGGCACGCTGATATTTGCCAACAACGACGCCGGTAATGTCATGCAGTTTGATCCTGATACGGGACTGGCGGAAATCATTTACGATGAAATCAATACCGCCGGCGCAGTTTCGCGCAGTAAAAACGGTGAGCTTTTTGTTGCCACGCGTGGCATTGGTACCGGCATCATGCAACTGGAACCCGAGCGTCGGCAGCTTGCAAACACGTTCAACGGCGAGCCCCTGGAATGTGTCGGCGGCGTCATGAATGACCTGGCGGCGGATTCGAAAGGCGGTGTGTACTTTTCAGTGACAGGCAGTGGCGTGTTTTATACCGATGCAGACGGCAACGTTGCCAAATACGGGGAAGTACCCGCAGCTAACGGCATCATTCTCAGTCCGGATGAAACAGTTCTATACGCCACCAACGGTGCTGAAGTGGTGGCTTTTGACGTGAATACAGACGGCTCACTGTCCAGCCAGCGTACCTTTGGGATGTTACAGGGAGGAACCGGGGGAGACGGCTCCGCCGTGGACCAGAAGGGTCGGCTTTATGTGGCAACTGGCCAGTCTGCCGATGTCTTCAGTCCCAGTGGTGAATTTCTTGGTTCTATTCCCGGACCCCGTGGCATGCATGGCGTATTTTTTGGCGGTGAAGACAGACGTACACTTTACGGTATCGTCTTTTATGGTACCTGGGGAACACAAGCGGCACGAAATGCCATTGTGGCTATCGACACTATTGCGCAGGGATATAGGGGAAGGGCCAAGTAGCTCAAAAGATCAAGGATAAGGGGTAACAGAGCAAACCGGGGTCAGATCTTTTGATTGTCATAGTGCTGAAAAATAATTCTGAACAGGATTGATTAAAAGGCTCTGACCCCAATTATTTTGAAGGAGTTTTTCTTGGACCCATCCACTGCGGTCAACACCAGTGCATTTATTTCGCTGAGCGGATTTGTCGTGGTGATCTTCCTGCTCCTGTTCCTGATCGCACGCTGGAAGTGGCATGTCTTTTTTGCCCTGCTGATTCCTATCATGCTGTTCGGTATCTTGCCGGGTGTGCAGCAAAATAATTTCATTAAGGCCTTTGAAACGGGTTTCGGCAACACACTGGGAGGTATCGGTGTGGTCATCGTACTGGGTTCCATCATTGCCGAAGCCCTGAAACATACCGGTGCTATTCAGGTAATCACACGTTCGATGGTCAACCTGGTGGGATCAAAACGCATGCCCCTGGCGCTGACCCTGACGGGGTTTATCATCGGTATCGCCATATTCTCCGACGTGGCCTATGTCATTCTCAATCCCCTGGTGCATTCCTCTGCGCGAGCGATGAACCTTAGTATTGCCGCCATGTCTACCGGACTTGTGGGTGCCTTGCAGTTGACCCATGCCATCGTGCCGCCCACGCCAGGTCCGCTGGCCGCTGCGGCACTTGTCGGGGCTGACATCGGCAAGACTATCATTTACGGAACCATTGCCTGCCTGTTCGGGTCCCTGAGTTGCTGGGCCTGGGGCGTGTATGTGGCCGGGCCAAGAATCAAGACGCAGGCATCCAGTGAATTCGACAACATTGCCATTGAAAAATTTGGACAGGATTCCAGTGTCGTGTCGAGCGCTACACTACCTTCAACCCTCAGCTCCTATATGCCCATTGTGATCCCCATCATACTCATTGGCATGCAGAGCGTGGTTACACTGACCCTGGAAGAAGGCTCCCTACTGCGCACTATATTTGGTTACCTGGGCTGGCCGGTGGTTGCCCTGTCTATCGGTGTCTGGCTGGCCTATCGCAACATTACCAGCGCGGATGCCAGGGAAGCGGCAAGGGATAAATGGGTGGAGGACGGGCTCAAGACATCAGCCATGATTCTTGTTGTGACCGGACTCGGCGGCAGTCTGAGCGCTATTCTACGAGGCACGCCGGCAGTGGAAGCCATTGCCATGGTGTTTACAGGCTATGGATTGCCCGCCATTTTGCTGCCTTTCGTGCTGGGCATCATCGGTAACATGATTACCGGTTCCACCACTGTCGGCGTAATTACAGCGGCCTCATTGTCTGCACCCATGCTCGGCATGCTCAGTTTATCGCCCGAAGCGGCCATGCTCTCGGGCGCAAGTGGCTCCGTGATTATCAAGTATGTGAATTCAAGTTATTTCTGGATATGCACATCACTGACAAAGCTGTCAGTAGCCGATGCCGTATTCAGTTATGGTGGTGCCACGCTGGTCGGGGGATTGGCGTCTTTTGCAATGGTGTGCGGACTCTGGTTCGTTGGACTGATCTAATATAAACAAAAGGAAAATGTCATGGCGCATAAAATCGTCTGGCTGGATATTCCCGTCACTGATCTTGAACGGGCCAAGGCTTTTTACAGCAATGTGCTGGCTATAGAAATGGAAGAAGAGTTTCCCGGCGTTGCTGTATTTGCCCATGAAGGGGATGAAATTGCCGGTTGCTTGTTTAAAAGCGACACTCCGCCCTCAGGAGGCATGGGACCGATGGTGTATCTGAATGCCAATGGTCGTTTGCAGGAAGCGGTGGACATGGTGGAGCAGTATGGCGGCAAGGTAGAACAGCCGCCGCATGCCATCGGAGATTTTGGTTTGCGAGCCATGATCACCGACAGCGAAGGCAATCACATCGCGCTGCATTCTGAATAACAAAAACTATATTTCGGAAGAAGCTCGAAGCCCCGTCATTTAACGAATCAATACCCGGCTATCGCAAAGTCGAGAGCATTCAGGATTAATTGCCGACTGTCTGAAAGGGATCCAATTGGATCATCCAGGTGCTTGGCTTGAATTGTAAAAATCTGGTTCGTCATTAAGAACAGCTCATTCCCCTGGTAGCTGATGATGGGGGCAAGTTTTCTCATGGTATTGCGATCCAGTACTGCAGCAATTCCCAGAGGAATGACGATACGGGTTGCCAGGTTTGCCAGAAAATTATTTTGGATATCCACCAGAAAAGGAAACCGTTTGCTGGTATTTCTGCCTGAATTTTTATAAACATCAAACTGGGCCATCAGAGTTCCCGGAAATCATCCCCAACACAACCATGTTCCTCTACAAATTTGTTGTAGGCCTTGATCGCTGCCTTGTTTTCCTTCGCCCAGTTTTCCCCTTCAGCCCTGGCGAGTTCTGACATCAGGGCCTCTTCAAGTGTGGCTGAAAGATTAATGTTCATGGCGCGGGACTTTGCCAGCAGGTCGCTATTGATACTGAGGTTTGTGGGTTTTTTCGGTGCATTCATGTCATAGATAGTGGTCATGTTTTGCCTGCACAGGATTGATTTATGAATGCGCATTATAATGCGCATATGACGGAGTTTACAGTTTTCTTGCCAATTCATCCTGACCATCCTGTCATAAACAGCATAGTCCGGAATCAGGAATTTGCCTGGAAATACCCAAGGTAGACGCATCCGTCATCCCCCGTTTATGCTTGGCAGTCCTGAAGAATTAAACCTGTCATCCAGAGGGGGTCGCATGACACATTCAAGAACACTTTTTGCGCTGCTTTTATTACTGCCTGTATTTTCTCAGGCTCAGCCTGCCGCCGTTGACCAGCAACGCCTGCTTAACGCCAATGCCGATATCGGCAACTGGCTTACCTATGGCCGCACCTACCAGGAGCAGCGTTTCAGCCCTCTTGATCAGATCAACGATGAGAATATCGATCAGCTCGGTCTAGCCTGGTCGCTAGAGTTGCCCACCAACCAGAACGTGGAATCCACGCCGCTGGCCATTGATGGGGTCCTATACCTGACCCTGCCGTGGAGCCGTGTCATGGCAGTGGATGGTGCCACGGGCGAGCAGTTGTGGTTGTACGATCCGGAAGTTCCCGGCGAATGGAATATCAATGTCTGCTGTGGTTTTGATAACCGCGGCGCTGCGGCCTGGGAAGGCAAGATCATTTTCGGCACCCTGGATGGTCGACTGATTGCCCTGGATGCCGGCACCGGCGAGCCGATCTGGTCGATCAAGGCAACTCCGGAAGGGCGCTACTCTATTACAGGCGCGCCACGCGTGGCCGATGGTAAAGTCTTTATCGGATCTGCCGGTGGCGAGTTTGATGTGCGCGGGCATATCGATGCCTATGATGTGAATACTGGTGAACGCCTGTGGCGCTTCTTTACTGTACCGGGTAATCCCGCCGATGGTTTTGAAGACGACACCCAGGTCATGATCGCTGACACCTGGATCGAGGAAGGCTGGTGGGACAAGGGGCCCGGCGGCACCGTCTGGGATGCCATTACCTACGATCCACAAACTGATCTCGTGATTTTCGGTACCGGCAACGGCGCCCCCTGGGATGCGGTGGACCGTGATGCAGGGCAGGGCGACAACCTCTTTCTTTCATCCATTGTCGCGGTGAATGCCGATGACGGCACCTATGCCTGGCATTACCAGGAAACGCCCTGGGAAACCTGGGATTACGATACCGGGCAGCAGTTGATGGTGATGGATATGGAAGTGGACGGGCAGATGCGCCATGTGGTGACGCAGGCCTCCAAGAACGGCTTCTTTTATGTGCTCGATGCCGCCACGGGTGAATTCCTCAACGGTGAGAATTACACCGAGGTGAACTGGGCAACCGGTATTAATAAAGAAACGGGAAGACCCTTCGTGGTGCCCGAAGCGCGTTACAACGTGACCGGTGAAGTCTACAACCTGGTGCCGGGACCTGCCGGCGGCCATGCCTGGCAGCCCATGAGTTACAGCCCGCAGACCGGACTGGTCTATATCCCGTCCACAACCCACTGGACTCTAGTCGGGGATTTCGATGCCCGCGCCGAACATCTCGAGGAAAATCCCAATGCGCGGCAGAGTTTTACCGGCAGGCTGGTCGCCTGGGATCCCGTCAACCAGCGTGAAGTCTGGCGCGGTGAAGAACTCACCAACCCAAGGGGTGGTGTGCAGGTCATCGGTGGTGCCCTGGCCACTGCCGGCAATGTTGTGTTCAACGGCAATCTGCCCAACCAGGAATTCGTGGCCTATCGTGCTTCGGATGGAGAACGGCTCTGGTCTTTTGATACCAAGACTGCTGTCTTCCCGGGTGCCATTTCCTATCTCGAGGATGGCGAACAATACATAGCCATTGCCGTGGGTGGGCCGGTGCAGGGTGGCTACTACGCGCCCAACGGCGCACGCCTGCTGACCTTCAAACTTGGCGGTGAAGAAACCATTCCCGAGTTGCCGGCATTCACCCAGCGTCCCATCGCACCACCGGAGCAGTTTGCCTCCGCGGATGTGATCAGCCAGGGTGGCCGAGTCTTTGAAGCCAACTGCGCCACCTGCCATGCCCACGGTGTTGGCAGGGGACGTTCCAGCTTCCCGGACCTGAGAAGAACACCGGCACTGCACAGCCAGGCCCTGTTCGACAATATTGTTCTGGGCGGACAGCTTTCTGCGAATGGCATGGCATCTTTCTCCGAGTATGTGGACGGTGACGATACTAAAGCGTTGAGGGCTTATATCGTTTCACTCGCAGAGCAGGCGTTGGAAGAGGAATAAGATATGAGTTACGAGGTACGAGTCGTAGGCCGGAAGAGCAGCGAAGCGACGATGTCCGGCAAAAAAGAGGAACTGATGCCTAACATGCTTAAAACTTTCAGCCTTATCCCGCTGTTTTTGCTCCTCACGCATTCGGCGTTGGCGCATCACAGTCGTTCCATCTTCGACCAGCAACGCACCGTCACCATCGAGGGCACGGTCACTCGCTACGAATGGGGCAATCCCCACGTCCATGTCTTTGTGGAAACCGAGTCCGATTCACGGGAAGCTGTCGTCTGGGCCTTTGAATCAGGTACCACGACCATGATGCGGGGACTGGGCTGGACCAAGGATATGCTTGCTGTTGGGGATCGGGTCATCGTCGAGGGACATCCGGTGCGTTTTGCTGGCAGGACCACCGCCGAGGTTGTCACGATCCAAAAGGGCGGCATCACCCTGGTCAACAGTGATCTGGAAGCGGTTGGTATCGAAGGCGATGGGCAAGACGCACCCAGGGCCGAAAGCCTGAACGGGACCTGGTATGTATACAGCCTGACGGAGGCAAGACGTTTCAACAATCTGGACAACTGGTCCCTGACGACCAAGGCGCGTGATGCCGTGGCGGCGTACGATGACCTGAGCATGAACCCGCAGAACGAATGCGGTGCCCGCACCTCGCCGTGGCTCATGGCGTTTCCCGGCGTGCAGAAGATAGAAGTGGGTGATGAGGTTGTGTCCATCCGCACGGAATACGATACCGTCGACCGGCTCGTGCATATGGATCAGGATTCCCATGACGGCGCAGACTATTCCTACCAGGGGCATTCCATTGGCTGGTGGGAAGGCGAGGTGCTGGTGGTGGATACGGCGAAGTTCTCGGATCACCGCATCGGCAATGCCCGTGGGGTACCGTCAGGGCCGCAGAAACATCTCGTCGAACGTTTCCAGGTGAACCCAGACGGCAGAAGTCTGACCTACAGCTTCGTGCTTGCGGATCCGGAGTACCTGTCCGCACCTTATACGGATGCTGTGCAGTCAGAGTATCGCCCGGAACTTGGCTTCGACCCGATCGAGTGTGATCTGGATTTTGCTCGCCGGTTCATAGACCAGTAAAAATAGATCAATAAAAATATCAGGAGGGGGTTATGTCAGAGAAAGAAAGAAGAACCGTTCCAAGGGAAGCCGTCGAGCTATACGACGAATTTATTCATGGTCACATTGACCGCCGTGCTTTCCTCAATGGCTTGAAAAAATATGCTGTAGCCGGACTTACTGCCAGCGCCATTGCTGATGCCCTGATGCCCGACTACGCCATGGGTCAGCAGATTGCCCGTGACGACGAACGTATACGTGCCGACTATGTCACCGTGCCGTCCCCGGAAGGGCATGGCCATATCCGCGGCTATCTCGTACGTCCTTTCAGTGCGGACAGTCGCACAGCTGAATCCGCGAAATTACCCGGCATTGTCGTGGTCCATGAAAACCGTGGCCTCAATCCCCACACCGAAGATATCGCACGCCGCCTGGCACTGCAGAACTTCATGGCCTTTGCGCCGGATGTACTGACTTCAGTGGGCGGTTATCCCGGCGACGACTACCAGGGCGGGCAGCTGTTTCGTGAACTGGACGGTGACAAGCGTTTTGAAGATATTGTGGCCGCCGCCTACTGGCTGAAAAATCGCGACGACTGCACTGGAAAGATCGGAGTGACCGGTTTCTGTTACGGCGGCAGCGTCTCCAACCAGCTTGCTGTTCGCATGGGCGATGATCTTGCCGCAGCAGTGCCTTTTTATGGCGGTGGTGCACCGCTGGATCAGGTCGGCAACATCAGCGCGGCCATCATGGTGATGCACGGGGCCGAGGACACCCGCCTGGTCAATGCCTGGCCGGCGTATGAGGAAGCTCTACAGAATGCCGGAGTGACCTATGAAGGGCATATCTATGAAGGGGCCGTGCATGGCTTCTTCAATGATGCGACGCCGGAGCGGTATAACGCGGCGGCGGCTGAGGATGCGTGGGAGAGAATGGTGGGGTGGTTTAATAGTCACGTGAAAGTGTGAATAATATAGTTAAGGCACAATAGTTTTAAGAAAAAGAGCAACTGGCTTCGAACCAGTTGGTCTTTTAAATAGATTGTTTTATTGAGACAAAAAGCCCGGCTAAAAGTAGCCGGGCTTTTTTTAGAAAGATTAACTTACCTAAACACTAGGCAACCTTCTTCCCACCAAAAAACTTCTTGATCATCGAGCCCACGGATTTATCGCCCTGGCCGTTATTGCCTGACTCCTGACTCCTGTTGCCGGATTCCTGGCGGGAGTTGCTGCCTTCAGTACTGCGTTTTCGGTTCCTGGAACGACGACGTCTCTTCGGCTTGGCTTCCTGGTTGCCATTGTTTGAATCATTAGCTGCTGATGCGTTGCGATTGCTTTGCGGTTTGCCCTGTTTGTTATTGTCGCCATTGCGCTTTGCTGCTGGCTTGTTGCCGGGGCGACGACGCTGACTATTTCTGTTTTTATTGTAAGGACTTTCTGAGCGTGCTGATTTTTCCTGTGCTTCTTCTGCCGTGGGTTCTCTGCGTTCAGGGCGGGAGAAGTCGGGCAGGTCCATCGGGTCAATCTTGCGCTTGATCAGACGTTCGATGTCACGAAGCAGTGATTTTTCTTCCGGGCTAACCAGTGACACGGCCTGACCGGTGGCGCCGGCGCGGCCGGTGCGGCCAATACGGTGCACGTAATCTTCGGAGACATTTGGCAGGTCGAAGTTGATGACCTGGGCAAGCATGTCGATGTCGATACCGCGGGCGGCGATGTCAGTGGCAACCATCACTTGTACCCGGTTGGCCTTGAAGTCGGCCAGGGCCTTGGTGCGCTGGTTCTGACTCTTGTTGCCGTGAATGGCAGTGGCAGTAACGCCATCCTTGTTCAGGCACTTGGCCAGCTTGTTGGCGCCGTGCTTGGTGCGGCTGAAGACCAGTGTCTGGTCAGCATTGGCACGCAGCAGGGTGCTGAGCAGGACAATCTTGTCGCCCTTGTTGACGTGGTAAACACACTGGCTGATGGATTCGACTGTTGAATTGCGCGGGGCCACGTCAATTTCCACCGGGTTGCGGCAGATAGTCTTGGCCAGCGTGCGGATCTCGTTGGAAAAGGTCGCGGAGAACATCAGGTTCTGACGTTCTTTCGGCAACAGTTTCAGGATGCGGCGAATGTCGTGAATGAAACCCATGTCGAGCATGCGGTCGGCTTCGTCCAGCACCAGGATTTCCAGGTCATCGAATGTCACGGCGTTCTGCTGGTAAAGATCGAGCAGGCGACCAGGTGTGGCAACCAGAATATCTGCGCCTTTGCGCATATTCTGCAGTTGGGGATTGATTTTGACGCCGCCAAAGACGACAACACTGCGCAGGTGTTCATGGGCGCCGTAAGTCTTGACGCTATCTTCTACCTGGGCGGCCAACTCGCGTGTCGGAGTCAGCACAAGCGCGCGGACCTGGTTGGATTGGGCGCGTTGACCCTTTCCCAGCAATTGTAAAAGGGGTAGGGTGAAACCGGCGGTCTTGCCGGTGCCGGTCTGGGCCGCAGCCATGACATCATTGCCGGAAAGTATGGCAGGAATCGCCTGTGTCTGGATGGGGGTGGCCTTTGTATAGCCAACACCATGAATGGCGCGTTGCAGGGAGTCCTGTAAACCTAATTCTGTAAAACTCATTAAATGTATTTCTCTATTTGGGCTGCGGATTTTTTATGCGCAGCAAAAGTAAACACTCCCGGGCTGTTGGCCAGGAAGATCGTGTGTGTGGACCAGTGAATTGCTTTTTATAGCTGCTTTTAGTGAGCTACTTAAGGATCAAAAGGTTGCACGGGTGTGCATGGTCGATAGGGAACTGTTGGAAGAGGGGCGGTCGGTTAAAGCACATCTTGCAAGAGTAGGGGTTAATGAACCCGCTAAAGAGTCTGCACCAGATGCCTGTTTTTTAAAGTAATCTGGCATCTGCGGGGCGCACTGTAACAGAGGGGAGGGGAGAATGACAGGAATACCTCGAATGAATTAGCGTGTTATGGCCGGGTACAGGCTAGAAACTAAAGGCTAGAAGCTAGTAGGGTTAGTGTATTGAAATATGATTTTATGCCCTTATATTGTCGGCATGAATAAAAACACACTCGCGTTATACATCACTCCTCTCTGCGGTTACTGCCACTGGGTCATGTCTGCCATCGAGCAGCTCGGCCTCGACGTGGAGATTCGGGATATCACCACTAACAGGGATGATCTTGAAGCGCTCTACAAGGCCAGGCAGCGCACCACTGTGCCGGTGCTAAGGATTACTTCGAAAGAGGATGATCAGTGGATGCCTGAGTCGCGGGATATCGTGGCTTATTTACAGACGCTTTAAGTAGCTTACTGCTCTTCTTTATTCCGGTTATCCGGCAATAACTTTTCTTTCGGGTCGCCCAGCCCGCCAAAGACCTCAAACAGTCCCTTGAGCATGCCGCTCAGCTCCATTGTCATCAGGGCAAATTCCTGGTCGAATTTTTGTGCAGGGCTTTCTTCCTCGTAGCTGTCGCTTTCTTCCTTCACGTTCTCAAAACGCACGCGCTTGATGCTCAGGTCATCCATGATGTTGCAGCTGACCTGGTTGTTCCAGAGCACACCAAGCTGTTTCACCTGCTTGCCTGCGGCAAGGTGAGCTTCGATTTCATCACTGACCAGGTCCTGGCCTTTGCAGCGCACCACATTGCTGGCATCAGTTGGGTTGATGAGCTCGCAGTCATCATGAATGGCAAAACTGTTTTCGCCCTTGCCGTTTTTCAGCCAGCGCGTCATGACGGCACTCGGGGAGGACTTGGTTTCAGGCAATGCCACGGGGAATGAGCCCAGAGTATCTCTCAGCAGGTTGAGAAATTCTTCTGCCTTGGGTGCGCTGGCCGAATCCACCACAAGCAGGTTGTCTCGTTTGGAGATGTAGGCATAAATACGCGAGGAGCGGGTGAATGCCCGCGGCAGCAGTGAGCCGTAGACGTCGTCCTGGATTTCCCGCTTTTCTTTTCTATATACCTTGCGTGCCTGGCGATCTTCAATTTCAGCCACTTTTTCTGCCGTGGCTTCCCTTACAACCGTTGCCGGTAACAGGCGATCCTGCTGCCTGGCACAAAGCATGATGTAATCGCCCACCACGTGAGTCAGCATCGGCGCAGGAGCCTCGAAGCCTTCCTCTTCGTCATCGGGCTCTGGTGAGGCATCCCCCAGTGGGGCGTCCCAGCCGATGGTCGCTTTTTCATAGCTGTTGCATGGCCTGAAGGCATTTTCGGCCATCTGGCTTTCCAGTTCTTCAATGGGTAAATCAAAGGGTTGAGCGAGACAGTAAAGGCGTAGATTCTTGAACCACATGTAATACGAAACCCGGGTTGTAGTTGATTTTATTATCAGGACAAGGGGAAGGGATTATGCAGATATCTCTGTGGCAAGCAATGCTGAATCAGGAGAATTCTCAGGTGGTCAAAATCCTGCGGCATGGTTTCGATATATCCCGGAAGCAGCATTGGGCAGGAGAGAAGATTTTCATGAATACGGCCTGAACGAGATTAATGTGCAAGTGAAAACTGGACGTATTTAAACTATTCTTACACTTTACACGTCTATGCTGCTATCTATGCCTGGTACGTCATGCCAGGTACGGTCCGCCCGCCAGATCTGAGGGGATTTACAGGCAACATGGATTTATCAGTCTTCAGGGCACCAAGGCGCATTCTGTTTTTTTGCCTGGTTTTGCGCCTCGTCATGTTCTCTCACGTCTCAGTGTCCCAGGATGAAATATCTGAAGTGGATGATCCCACCGCGGGTCGCATTTATACCGCTGAAGATTTTCAGCAGTTCGTGCCTCGCAATGCCATGGATATGCTCAATCGTGTGCCTGGCTTTTCTGTCACCAACTCAAGCCAGGGTCGTGGCCTTGGCCAGGCCGGCACCAATGTCCTGATCAACGGCAAGCGTGTTTCCAGTAAATCCCAGAATGTATTTGACCAGCTTCAGCGCCTGACCGTTGATAATGTTGAGCGCATCGAGATCGTAGATGGCTCAACACTCGACCTGCCCGGTCTCTCCGGCCAGGTGGCCAACGTCATCACACTCTATGGTGATATCAACGGACGATACCGCTATCGCACCATGCATCGGCCCAAGTATGCTGAACCGGCCTGGTTCGGTGGGGAGATTTCTGTCAGTGGTTCCTCCAATAGTCTTGAATGGAATGCCGCCTACACCCATGGCACGGGTAGGGGCGGGGCTGGTGGTCCGGGCATTATCACCAACGCAGACGGTGAGGTGACAGAGTGGCGTGATGTGCGCATCAAGTTCGTTGGGGAATTCCCACGCCTTTCTGGAAGCCTGACCTGGAACGGACCGGACGATATGGTGGCTAATCTCAACCTGCAATACAGCCGCAACTACAATGATTTTTCCAATGACGAACAGCGCGACCTGATCTTTGGTATCGACCAGTTCCGTGATTTTGACAACCATGGCCGTGGCTACAATTACGAGATTGGGGGTGATATTGAATTTGATCTTTTTGCCGGTACGTTAAAACTGATTGGTCTTGAGCGTGCAGGCCGCAACAATTTTGGCCAGATCTCGGAATTGATTTTTCCTGATGATACCCCTGCCACCGGTAATCGCTTCCTCGGTGAGTCAGAGGATGGGGAGCGTATTGCCCGTGGAGAATACCGCTGGGAAATGATGGGCGGTGACTGGGAAGTGGATCTTGAAGCCGCCTACAACAGGCTTGACCAGTCTTCCCAGTTTTTCAATCTTGAAGACAGTGGTGAATTCGTTGAAACCGTATTGCCCAACAGCAGCGGGGAGGTAAACGAGGATCGCTATGAATTACTGGTCACCCACAGTCGTGACCTGGGGGGCGACCTGAACATGCAGCTCACCTATGGCGGAGAGAAGTCGGAATTATTCCAATCAGGTCCGCGCGGCCAAACCCGGAATTTCTGGCGAAACAAGGGATCGCTGAATCTGGGCTGGACTCCCAACGATGACTGGGATATTTCCCTGAATATTGCCCGTCGCGTTGGCCAGCTCTCGTTCGGGGATTTCCTGGCCAGTGTCTCCCTGGCTTTTGATAATGCCAATGCCGGTAATGAACAAATCAGACCCACACGGACCTGGGAAACCACCCTGCAGGTCAGAAGGAACTGGGGTGACTGGGGTACCACCAACCTGCGCTTTTATGATCGCCGTGTGGATGACTATATCGAAATCATTCCTTTGGCAGGCGGTGGCGAATCCAGGGGCAACATTGATAAAGCCCGACTTTATGGCCTGAATATCAACAGCACTATCGATCTGAATCCAATGGGTGCGGCATGGGAAGGTATTCGTATCGACTTCAATGCTACTTTTGAAGAAAGCGAGGTAATTGATCCCCTGTCAGGAGTTGAACGTGATATGAGTGGGCTGTGGGATACACGCGGCAATATTTCATTGCGCCATGATATACCGAACACAGACTGGGCCTGGGGGTTTGGATTGGATTACAACCATGTGCTGACCTCTTACCGCCTGTCCCAGACCTCTCGGGACTATGAAGGACCCTGGTATACCTTTGGTTTTGTTGAACACAAGGACTTTTACGGGCTGACAGTGAACTTCAATATCTTTAATATGACCGACGGTCGCGCCAGGCTTGAACGAACTGTCTATGACGGTCTGCGTACCGACGGCGTTGTCCTCTTCCATGAAAACCGCAATATGAGTGTTCAGCCTATCTTCCGGTTGGAAGTGACCGGGAATTTCTAGGCGGCCAATCTTTGCAGGCGAAGTAGTAATCCTGCAAAAAAATGGATTAAATTGATTTCCAGAGGGAGAGGAATGTCAATGAAGCGTTTTCAATCGCATATAATTTTTTTGCTCTATTTTTTGTGCATTCCAGGGTCTGCATGGTCTGCCACGTTACCTCCTCATCAGGCAATATCCATTCTGATCATTGCCGATGAGGTCAATCCCCACAACCTCAATAATACAGAGCTAACCCAGCCTGAAGATTTTGCGCCGGCACTCGAGAGTCCGGGTAGTGCCCTGTCGATTGCTTCAATTTCTAACGTCAACAGTCAGTGTGTGGACCAGGCATTAACTGCACTTGGCACATCTGCTAAGCCTGATGTTGTACTCTATTTTGCTCATCGCGGCGCAACGACATGTGCTGGCGAGAATGCCCAGCCCCAATTAACCGCACTTGTTCAGCAGGGTCTTGAACAGGGGATGGGCCTGGTGGTTTTGCATCATGGTTTATACGTGGATTTTATCAATCGAGGTGTAAAGGCTGACCTGTTGCATCTCATTGGCAGTGAGGCTGACAGCATCGAGTGGAATATTGACAGTGGACAGCAAGTGATCAATGTTAGTGGCGGCCACTTCATTGCAAGCAATGGTATTGATTATGTCGGACAAGCCAGTTTTGCAGGTTTCGAGGAAGTTAGCGCCGGGACCTATCCGGCTTTTACCAACAAGCCGGATGAGTTGTATGAAATCATCCGTGAGCATCGTGTAGCAGGTGAGCAACGGACCCCTTTATTCGTCACAGATTCTGCAACGCCACGAATGTTGGGCTATGTGCTTAAACGATCGGAATGGAGTGGGATAGTTGTGACATATCAGCCCGGGGAGTATCAGCCCAATGCCCTGGATGACAGGGCCGGGGCTAATTTTCAGATACTGGTGAACGCCCTTTACTATGCCGCTACTCAGGGTCGTTAGATCTCACCTGAGCTAATGTTGCCGCCTCTCTTCAGGGCAGTTCACCATAGGCAATGCGGTCACCACTAAAGGTGCCTATCCAGTAGCGATTCCCTGTCAGCAGTACCATTGTGCCGTTACTGAACTCTTCGAATGCTGAGGTTTCTACAAGCACTTCTGCTTCCATGGTGGCCGGATCCACCGCAATGGCAATGGAGCCACGCGGACAGGTGCCCAGTGTTGCCAGATCATGATCGGGTCCTGGCGGACCGCCGCATTCAGGCACATCATTTTTCATGCCTGCCGTCAGGAGTCGTCCGTCTTCACCCATATGCACATTGTCCGGCGTGATTGGCAGCTGCGCCGTAGTGCGTAATTGCCTGAGCGGGTTGGTGTTGGAATAGGCAACGATTGTCTGAAAGCCCGAGGAGACCACGTAAATCTCACTGCCATCGGCTGAGACTTCAATGCCATTATTACCGGGGAGTTCTGAATTACCCAGGAAAGTGAATGCATCATCGCCCGGTGACCATTTCACCACGCTGCCAGTAGGACGCATGGCAACAGAATCGGCAAAGGTCTTGCCCGGCATGATCAGGATGGTGGCGACGATGGAGCCATCGGCAAAAGAAGCCACACTGTTGGCAGGCAGACCATCAGGCATGAGCACGCAGCCTTTCCATGTGAGTGCAGGAGTATCGCCAGAGGTGTCCACATTAAAAACTTCAATGGATTCCCTGCCACCATGGACCACGCTGTACAGAACTGACTGATTGTCACCGATTGCCCGGATATTCAGGCCATGGGTTTCCATATGACCCATATCGGGTGGAGAAGGGCAGTTGGGGTAGGCTGCCATGTCATGTTCAATTTGCAGGGCCGCGATACTCCAGTCTCCTGTATTGGCATCCACGAGATAGAAGGCGGTTTCAGGCGCCATGGCGCTGGAAAGAATCCAGTCGGTGCCTGGAACCCTGACCAGGTCTTCGGCATTCACTGGGCCGCAGACGAAATTGACACCGTCCATAGCCGAGCAGTCATCCTGACTTATAGCAGGAGTTGCCAGGGTGGATGAAAAAATAAGGAACAGGATAATTTTTATTTTATGCATTTTTTTATTCTCACTTATCAAGTGGGTGTACCTGATGCTGATCCTAGAGTTCAAGCTCACCGGGTTGCGGATTAATTTCATGGCGACGGGATTTCAGTTTCCAGCCAGAAGCCGTTTTAACATAAACATCATGATAAATACCCAGTTGGCCAGCTGTTTCACTATTTAAAAAGTTTCCCTTGTTAGCCGGGTAAATAGCATAAGACATGCCCGAGGCGCCTTCAGGTGTGGGTGTAATAATCAGGCTTTCAGACAGGTGCAGGATAAATGACGTAGGTGGTGTTGTACGCGACTCACAATCCGGACCGCCTGTAAGAGCAATCAGGCTGTCCCGGGTGTTACGAGAAGACGGCATACCGTCACCGCTATCAATAATGTATTCCCCGCCCGGGATAAAGAGGTCGGCAAAATCCTCGCCGCCATTTGTGCAGTAATCCAGGGCAAAATTCAGGCGGTTTACCAATTGCTGAATCGCGATATAGTCATTGGCATCCAGTGTTTGTGCCTGGAGCGACTTGCCAGGTGTCATTGCAAGACAAACGAAAAGTACCAGCCCGGGAATTACTGACACTGGGCTTAACAATTTAATTGTTGTCGAGGTCTTCAAATTTAATTTCTCCAGGCATCAGTGCCGCTCTGAGCACAGAACCCCAGATCAGATTGCCCCTGGTATTAAAGTGCAGGTCATCAGAAATAAAAATATCGTTCATCACGCTACCGTTTGCATCCAGGAATGGGTTTACCGTGTCTACGTAAGTGACCAGCGGATTTTGATCAGCTATCAACTGGTACCCGGCGTTAACCACCTGGGCGCGTTGAAAAATATTCCAGCGCAATATGCTGGGTTTGACACCCAGCACATACACACGGGTCTCAGGTAGCTCTTCATGTACGCGGTCTATGATCTGGCGCAGTTGGCTGAGTATGGTATCCGTGGAGACATCCAGTGCCGTATCGTTATCACCTTCGTAGATGAGGATTGCGCGAGGCTTGTATCGCAGCGCCACGCGATCCAGGTGATACAGGACATCGCCCATGACACTGCCGCCAAAACCGCGCGGAATTACAGTCAATGGGGCAAGTGCCTCTGCGGCCTGATCATTCCACCGTGCAATACTGGAGGAGCCGGTAAGCACAATGGCACCTTCAGGTGGCGCATTGGCTTGGTCCATGGCATCGAAAGCGGCCATGTCATTGTCCCAACGGGAGGGGTGGGGGGCTTCCTGGGCAAAGCCATGAAGGGAAATCACTAAAAGAACAGGTACTAAAAAATATTTTTTACAACGCATTCTGATCATTTATCATTTCCTCGCCACTCGCCACTCGCCACTCGCCACTCGCCACTCGCCACTTCTATCTTTAGCGAAGCAATTCCGCCAAAGGTTCCTTCACTGCCTCTGCCCACAGCTCGTATCCTTTCGTTGAAGGATGCAGCAGATCGCTCATGACATCTTCGGGAATGAATCCATTCTCATCAAGAAAGGCATTACCAATATCCAGGTAGTGTACTTTTTCGCGGGTATCCAGGCGTGAAATGGTGTTGTTGATGCGGGCAATTTCTTCGCGGACAGGATCATCCGGAGTACTGCGAGGGAAAATGCCCAGGAGAAGAATTTCAGCATCAGGCCAGCGTGTCTGCATATCCTGAACGATGGCACCGATTGCTTCGGCGATTTCCAGGCCACTGTTGGCGTAAGTATTGTTAGTGCCGATCATCAGCATGATGGCTTTAGGAGTGAAGCCTTCGCCTTCTCCATTGGCCAGGCGATAAAGCACACCCTGGGTCGTGTCACCGGCGATGCCAAAATTGGCGATGTTCAGGTCAGGCCAGGTGGCATCCATGACGCCCTTGCCAGCAAAGGGACCCGCCTCGTTGCGCCAGAAGTCGGTGATGGAATCACCCATGAACAGCACGTCCACATTACCCTGTTGGGCTCGTGCCACATTGTTTCTGTGCTTTTCCTCGAACATGCCGAGCAGGCCGGGCACCACTGCGGAATTGAAAAAGAAAGGCGGCTTCAACTCGATCAGTGAGGGGTGACGCTCCAGCAAGTCCCTATCAGCACCGCTCAATCCCGCTTTGAATTCATCAAGGAGCGCTCGGGCACGCTGGACTTCTTCCTGGCTGGGCCGTTCACCGCGAACCTCTTCCGGCACTTCAGGAAAATTGAATTGCGCTGAGGCGGTGTTTCCAAGTATAGCCAGGATGAGGATGCTGGTAAGTTTTCGAATCAAGGAAAGGTGAAACATGTTCATGTGTAGTGCCTGTCTTTAGCTTTATGTTATAAATGTATTGAGAGTTTATTCTGGGTAACCCACGGTTAGTTGTTCTTCAGCGAGCTGTTCCAGGAAAATTCGCTCCATGTTTTCAACAGCGTCAACAAAACCTTCGGGGTCAACAAAGGTATTCGGATCGTAGGGCTGTCCGGGCGTATGCTTGTCATGCAGATTGTAATGACTGGCATGGGCGCCTACCCAGACATCAACTTCCAGTGCTTTCTGGCTGGCATAGGTGTAGGCGAAGTCTTTTGCCACGCCGGGATAAGTTGGATCATTCAACAGGCGCTTTCCATTATTGATAGTGCCCATGTTGATGATCCCCACTTTGTAGTCACGACCGTTTTCGTTAACCGTAAGCGTAAAACTGGTACTGCCTTC
>Ga0255783_10002563_pt1 | contig 18028 bp, 8 predicted proteins | sample 011ome_22_FD_179981 | JGI IMG/M metagenome (GOLD analysis project Ga0255783, IMG submission 179981) | Coastal salt marsh microbial communities from the Groves Creek Marsh, Skidaway Island, Georgia - 011507BT metaG (version 2) | ecosystem: Environmental > Aquatic > Marine > Intertidal zone > Salt... | reverse complement strand
GGCGACGGCGGCGGCGACGGCGGCGGCGACGGCGGCGGCGACGGCGGCGGCGACGGCGGCGGCGGCGGGCATGGTGGACACCACTTGGAACGAGTCTTCAACTTTTCTTGACATGGCCTGTTACGCATCCGAACAAAAAAGTGGCCTTTGCAGTAACGATCCGTGTAACTATACCTGAGGCGACCGCCACACAACGCAGGTAAACATGTCTTGAGGCGTTGCTCTTCTTCATCAGATGATACAAAGTCCTCCTTACCACCGAGTTTTGCTGATGTCGCTGACGGCGCCCGTCGTAAAATTCGTACCGTCGCGATCGGGACGTTTGCGTCAACGCTCGTTTGGCTCGTGTCGAGAAGTGAAATCCCCGGTCTCTTTGTGAACATCTCTTCCTTGTACGCGCTCACGAATGCCCGCGTCTTTACTCCGAGTCGTTCGTCTGTGGAGATGATCGACATTTCATATGCTCCACCTTCATCCGTGAGTGCGGAAGCATCACAGCCCGCGTCTGAGCCCATTACGCGAATCTCAGTCAAGCGAGGCGCGTGCGTCCCCTCGACGGCGACCACGGATACGTATTGCCCCCTGAGCGCATCGACGCTCGTACCAGCGCATCCAAAGGTAAGACAATGAGAGTTTTCGGACGTCGTCTTGGGATAACACAAATTTCCGTGCTCGCCAGAATCAGCGTTCGCATACTCTTGTACGTAAACCTTGAACAGCACTCGAGTCGACGCAGCAACATTCTGCACGGCGAAACAGACGTGGACTTCACGGATGATGGACCACTTTACAAGATCGACGCTCACGTACTCGTTCAAATTCAAGCCCACAGATGCCGATTCGATCGTCAAGTCGCCGTCCGTCAAGACGTACGTAAAACGTGCTTCCGGTGAAGTAGTGTTTGAGTGACTTGTGCGCGCATTGAAAGCGATGTTGCCACTTGCGCTTAGCATTGACTTCTTCGCTTCGATGACGCTGGTACAGACGCGGACGTGTCTCACACCCACAGCGGAACCAGCCACCATGATATTACCGCGCACTGTAGAGTGAAACGGAGTGCGAAAATGAAAAGGCTTTGACTTGAGTTCACCGAGAGATGGGCTTTTGGTGCTCACCGCGTAAACCCATTCAGCGTTAGGCACGTGTCCTGATCCTGTATCAACGATTGAGAGGGAGTTGAACCTGGACGCACACCCAGAAAGACTACCAGGAATGAGTACGATTGTTTCAAAAGCATCTGTTTCGTGGCCATCCCCACCGCGTCGACGTATGATTTCAAAGCCAGACTCGTCCCAGCTCGTGTCTCGGAATGAAAAGCGCACACCGGCAACGTCGAGCGAAGCCACTACGTCAATTGCGGCACCAGTGTAGTACATTGCTGCGCCGCACGAAAGCGTGTCCGTGTTCGCCACATCTTCGTTGCTGAGAAATGCAGACACGCACACTACTCGTCGCGACGAAGGCGAAGCGTGAACACGACCGCCACAAAACTCGCGATGACCACACGTGAATGAATCAACAAAGGTTGCGCGAGATACGCGCCCAGTGAACACGCGGAGATCATCGAACTCTTTTTCAGTATGTGTTTCAGATGGGAAAAAGGTGATTTTGGGCATCTTCGAGAGATGCATCGTTGATTCGCGCGTCGGCCAGTCATTTTGCATTGTTTCAAAATAAGCGACGTCGTCACTCTCTGGATTGGCGAACACAGTCATGCCATCAAGCGGGTGATAGGCGAAACCGATAAAACTATCGCCGTCGCCGCAATCAAAATCTTTTGATACGGATTGTAAGACTGGAACAGTTTCGCCACACGTCAAAGAGTATTTGATTGAGAGCTCACAAATAGATAAAGATTTGTTGACTTTGAGCTCGAGCTCGTGATCGCACCCATCTGCGTCGTTGCCAGAAAATACAGCAACAGTACCTTCGCCAGTCATCCATGTCGAAAGCGACACGTGATCAGTTATCTCATCTCCAACGTATCGCAGCCCTTTGAGCGGTCCGGGCGTGCCCAACGTTTTGCCAATGTGCAGGCAGCGCTTGCCAGCTGACTGCGTGCACGCGATCACAGCCGCACCGTCAGTCTCGACAGCAAGCGTAGGCAAAGCACGTTGACCTGGAACCAAAGGCGAAGATGAGAAGAGCTCTGATCCATGTTGCAAACTTTCGTTGGTCTCCGCGTCGTCAAAATCGAAGTGTGCCACCAAAGAGACCTCTTGATCCTTGAAACCGCCGTGCACTGGGCGCATGTCAAAAACGTGACTTCCGACAGTCAGATTTGCAATTTGAACATACCCGCTCCCCAAAATTGATTCCTCTTTATGATTCACGTCAAGCTTATCGTAAAGTATACCATCAATATAGACGCAAGTATAGTCGCCACTCGCGATTGTTCGACTGCCATGTGTCCAAGATGCTTGCATCTTGAACGCACCAGTCTCACAATCACTGGAAGAAGTTGTACCAACTTTTGGATACACAGTGGATGTCAGAAAAGCATTCCCGAGTGTTTCCAATCGCGGGCAGACGAGCGGTTTGATTGAAGTATGCAGTGCTTGAGACATTTTGAGCGCAAGTTTCCCCTGTGGGGCCGAACTTCTTAACTTGGTAAATATGCTGGCATCCATACTGTGCGCGACGGCGGCAGCAGCGAGCTCGTCGCCGTCAAGTACGCCATCCACAGGGTTGACATCAAACTTTCTGAACAGTGTTTCTTTGATGGCGTGCAAATTGTAATCGTCACATGTAGAAGGAATTGCAAATTCATCTGCACCAAAGAAAAACAACTGCGCCAAGACCGTGTTTGCTTCGTCGTTTGCGATATATGGTTGGCAGCCCTCAGCAAGTTCGAATTCATGCAGCAAAGTTTTTGCACCATTAAGAGATGTCTGCTGCGCTCCAAAACCACACACGTACTCTATCTTGTACAAACCCAGAGGTGCGAATTCACCTTCACTGTTGGTCATCGGTATAACTCTTGGTAGAAAGTTGTCCCATTCAAGACACGGCAGGTGATTACCGTACGACGAGCACGCGTATTCTGTACCATTAACATAACGTGCGAGCGATACGGTAGCAGCGCAGTTTATGTTAGTAGCTCTCGAGCCTTGGTCAGTTGTCAGACAATCTACGGGATTTATACAGAGGGCGTGCTTGACGGCGACGCCAAAGTCATACCCGTACGCCGAGACGCGCTTTACGGGGTTATTCACAACCACATCGAGACGATTTGAAATGTCAAACGAGACTTGACCACTCTGTGTTTTCTTAAACGAACTTGGATTGATGTCGCCAACGACATTACATGCGTAGTCCACGACGTATTCACCAGGCGTAAATTCGCCATTGGCGCCTGTCAGCGCAAGAAGACGGTTTGTGTCTCTGACGCGACTGTCGTGGAAGTTATCCCAGTTTTTACACGGGAGGTAGTCGCCATAGGTACCACATGTTACACCGGAACGCTTCACTCTTACGGTGCACTTCACCATGCGATGAGCTTTCGTACAATCATTCCCGCCACATGCCTTGTCATGCGTAACTTCAACATTGAGATCCAAGATCCTTGAGTCAGCCTCCTTGCCATCTGTGATTGTAACCACCGGGGCATCACAATCAGCCGTACAATCGCGCTGGGTTTCGTCGCCCGCTGTGTGTTCACACTTCGTTGCACCTGTGCCGCTCACGATGCCATTTGATTTCCACACTCCAATCTTTGTCCCTTGACCGCATTTTGCGCTGCATTCAGTGCTCCACTCGACACTCTCAACGCAGTCCACGCACTTTTCGGCAGAGTCACATTTCACCGTTATGTAGTCATTACCTTTTTGCAGACGAATCTCAGGCTTATTTCCACGGTAGCATTTACTTAACAGAATCTCATCGCTGCATAAGTAATCTTTCACTGCATTTTTCTTTTTTGTTCTGTCAACTGCCGAAAGCGTCTTATCGTAAGAGAGTTTGATGATGCAACTCTCCGAAGGCCGGGTGAGCTTGTAACTCACGCCCTCGTAAAACTTGAATGGTTTTTGTGCCGATATACCGTAACAACTTCCACTCTCCTTGGACAATTCACCCAAATTCTTATTAACGAGTTCGCGATTATTTTTCGTCGTCTTGTCTTCCTTTTCTTGTGCATTATCATTTGCCTTCGCCTTCTTGGCAGCCTCCACGCCCACACACGTCGACGCGAACATCGCAACGAGGGCGAAAATCACCCATCGAAGTTTGGCCGTGCTCAAGTACACGTGGCATCGTCTGACGTGCGACGTCCTCGCACGTGCATAGTCTCGGGGTCTCATGATCGCACTTGCCTCGCGATGTCGAACTCCTTTCGAGATTGAATTCGGACCTCTCAAGCGCGGAACCGTCGCCCTGGCAACACGACACTCCCACAGTAACTGCGATGAACGTCTTGATCGCACAACCAGCAACGAAGCAAGTTCCTGCACGAACAATGTACGAACCGAACGCAAACATAGGTAAGTTAGTACGTTTATCCGACAACGCGCGAGACAGAGAGAGAAAGAGAGAGTGTGTGATTCTTTCCTTGGCGTGCGCGCGCGGTGCCAGATGCCAGATGCATTACGCGTACGACGCACGCCGCGCGAATCCAAAACGCGCGTTCACGATCGCAGTGAACGTACGTACGTTTGTTTATTTGTAACCGAGATCACCTCTCAAGTACGCGCACGTTCGACGTTCTCGAACGCTTTTTAAAACTCGCCGTCGTAACGGTTTCGGAACTTCTGCCGAACTCCGCGACGGATCAATCGATGTCGCGTCACACTTGCGCTATCGCACGTCGCGAGGCGCTTGCGTGCGCACTGTATGTACGTATAGTATTTTTTGTATATTTTTTGTGTATGTTTCGTGTAATAAACTCCTCGCACGTCTGAAGCGCGCGTGAGAATGACGCCGCGCGATCGTCTCCGCCCCGTATGGTACCACGACGACGATACCGCTGGTCGATTCATCACCATCGCGATAACCATCAACGCGCCAACGACCGCGAACACGTGCCGCGCCTTGACGCGCGCCACCCACGCGCGTCTCGCGCCGACGCCACCGCGCGCGATGCCGACGACATCGCGAGGCGCATCGGACGATCGCGCCGTCGCCGCGTCCGCCATCGCGCCGTCGCGGCGCGCGCGCGAGGCGACGTGTGACCGTCACACGGTGACGTGGCTGACACATCTTATTGTCCCCTACGCCGAACGCGCGCGCGCGGCATTGCGAGTCGCGCGCGGTATGGTGGGCAGAATCGCGCATAAGGTGGCGATTGTGTTCGCTGTCGTGTGCGCGTGCGTGGCGGTGCGTGGCGCGGTGCGCACGCGCGGGGTGGATGTGAGCAAACGTGCGGCTCCAAAACTCCTGTCCACCTCAGCGGATGGCGTCGAGGCGTCGCGCGCACGCGTGCGGGCGGTGCGCGCGCCGTCCGTGCGGTTTATGAGTAGCGAAGATGTTCACGGTGGTGACAGTCGCGATCAAAAGGGCGGTGACGGCGGTGCGTTGGATGTGGTGATGGACGACGACGCTGGAGGAAGCGCGACTCCGACGCCGATGGCGTCGCGACCGACGGGCGAGCCTGTGTTTATGACGTTCTCTGATCGCGTCACCGATGGGGCGTGTTTAGGATTGGAAACCGCGGCAATGGCTGGGATGGACTTAAAGCTGATTGGCGTCGACGGCGGAGTGGATGGGCAGTTTGATTATTCGTACGTGAAAAACGTTAAAACGAAAAAATTGTTTGGATGGATAAAAGTACTCACTGAGCTAGGCGATGAATACGGGATTCGCGATGATACCCTCGTCGTGCTCGCCGATGCGACGGATGTTTTGTATTTGCAGTCAGCCGATGTGGTGCTGTCAAAGTATCTCGCGCTCATGGACGCTATTCAACCGACGCGCGACTTGGTGATCGTTTCAGCCGAACGCAACTGTTGGCCGTACATGGATGGCCAGCGCGAGCTACAGCCTGGTGGGCGTGAACACTGCGCCAAGTTTCCAGATGGTAATGGATCTAGTTATAAGTACCTGAATTCCGGATCGTTTTGCGGACCGGCAAGAGCGCTGGCGCAGATGTTAACCGACATCAAGAATAAAATGGAGACGGTCAACGACGACGACCAGCACTGCCTCCAAGAGGCGTACATGCGAGAAATCGAGGGACATGGTTCGGACAAATACACGATTGCCCTGGACCACAAGCAGCAATTATTTCAAACGGGATGGGGAAGCCGATTAGAGACTTCGGCGTACGCATTATACGACACAAAGGGAGCGTATTACAACACGACGCGAGGCGTCATAGTGAATACCGAGCACAACGTGGAGCCCGCTTTGGTGCACTTTAACGGCGCAAAGCCCGCGCATGTGCCTATAGCAAAGCATTACGTGAGCTTTCACGCGAAGAAGGATAATAAGTCGGCAGAAGCGCACGAGCGCCTAAAGTTGCAATACCCGTGGTTTGCGGCGAAATGTTCGTCGGTGCTGAACATGAACAATGTGGCTGCTACTGCTGCTGCCGCTACGTAGGATATCTAATGTATTAAAAACTAATTAGGCTGCATCTTCTTTATGCTCAAAATATCGCTCCTGAATGTCTAAGCTCGAGGCGTGCTGCGTGATTGGCAACGCGGGAGCGATGGCGTTTCGCAAATCAAAATCCTCCCCATCTTCTTCGCGCTGCCGACGCTCATCCGCACTTAATCTCGCACCTTTATGCACGCCTAACGAATATCCTATAGCCTTGTCAACCATGCCCGCCACTCTGCTCACGGTGTCCTCGTCTTCGATTGCCAGTGGGATAAAACGAACCAAACCAAAGTCTTCGATGACCTCACACAAGCTCGCGGTCAGCTTTTTGTACGGCGCCATCTTTGGGTCAGCGCTAATGTGCTCTACTAAATATTCTAAATCCATCACGTCCGTGTAGTAATCAAGGTTAAACGCCAAGTCACCATACTGTTCTAGCATGTCTACTTTGCTCAACACGCTCACGTGCGGGGTTTCCAAGTGCAGCATCGACTGCAACGTAACCAGCAACGCCGACACGTACTTGCCTGGGTCGCAACAAAGGTGCGAGTCACTCAAGTGCACCGTGCACAATCTGTAATGCCACTCATTCATCATGGTGTGAATGATGTTTCGAAAACACCCGTGCACGTTGAATAACTCGAGCTGTCCGGGGCAGTCGAATATAAAGTAGTGCGTCTCTGAGAGCGGCTTGAGGCGTTCCAGAAGCCAGTCAAGATTCTTTTCCAAGTACTCTACGCAGTACACCATGGCGCCGTTCGGACCCAACCCAAACTCTTCCATGACTTCATCGACGGAGATGAGTTCGTCGAACGATACCGCGGCGTCGTACGGCGCCGTGTCGTTCGCCGGATCGAGGTTAATGAGTGCCACTCGTCGTCCCTGAAGCTCAAAGTAGTGCTTCATGCCGACGCAATACGTGGTTTTCCCGGCCCCCGGTGGACCGGTGACGAGCTGACCGAACATATCTACGCTTCGGCGCGGCGTCTCGCCGAAAAACACAACCAGCGGCGGCGAAAAGAGACGGGAGGAGGCGACGAATGAGGTTGGTTGTCGGCGCGAGAAACACTACTACATATTACACGTGCGCGCCACCAAGCTAGGCTAAACTTTGGTGCTGCTCGAAATCACAAAACTCACAAAAGCCATCGCAAGAAGAAAAATCCAAACACCATGCCTCCCACGACTTTCCAAAAGTACCCCGCCTTTCGCGCGTTGTCAATCACTTGCTGAAACGCCATAGCGGATTCGCGCAACGCCGTCTTCATTCTCGCCATATCATCCGACGTATCATTAATTAACCGATGATGTCCCTCAACTTCATCGTGAATATCCACCGTTATCTGCTTCAACGCCGAAACGCGATCGCTCATGTGCGAGATCGACCGGTCGTTCTCGCGCTCCAAGCCATCAATCTGCGAGCTCGAATTCCTACCCCCACCACCGCCATCAGCGCGCGCGCACCCGTTCGTCAGTCACCACCATTCGTTCATCATCACGCGCACCATGGCGTCATCACTCGACGCCACGCCACGCACGCACACACACACACACATCGCACGCACACGAATCAAAATCATCACGCACATCCACGCCACGGACCACGTTGCGAATGTCAACGCACACCCGCCCCGTCGTCCATCGTCGTCGTCGTCACCCCCACGCGCGCGCGTACCTGGTATAACTCATCCTCACCACGTCGTCGTGTCGCGCCACGTCGTCGTCACCACGTCGGCGTCACCACGTCGCTCTGTCGTCACCCAGTCCCCCGACGCGCCGAGACATGGTGGTGTGTACCGGGGTACATGCATAGCACGACCCGTCGGACGCCGTTGCGCCGCGCACCAGTCGCGCGCGCGTCGACGGGCGATGACGACGACGACCAGGGGTGGTGGTGGTGGTGGTGACGACGACGACAGTGGCGACATCGACGGTGAGGCGTGCGCGGCGGTATCGTTCGTGCCCGAGGACGTTCGGGCGAGGTTGCTCGGCGTCGCGCGCGCGTTGACTCGCGACGGGAGACGCGATGATGAAGACGACGACGTTGACGACGACGTTGACGACGACGACGATGACGACGAGATTGGTGAGATGATGAGGATGTTTATAGGAACGATTGAGATGTATAGAGAACAAGCGACGTTATTGGATCCGTTGTTGGAGGCGCTGATTACGCCGCTGGCGGTGGATGTGTTGGAACGGGAAGCGCGGCGCGGAGGCGAGCGCGGCGCGGGCGGGCGGCGGTGTTTGTATTCGAGTAGGCGACTTGGTCGAGCGTGTGTGATTCTTGATGCGTTATCGAGCGTTCGTGGGTGGAAGACGTGCATTAGGTTTTATCCAAACGCCGCGCGTGATTTAGAACCGGCGGTTAAATTGTTGGCGTGGACGTCGACGGAGGCGTCGGCGGTTGGTTTGGAGACGCGGCGCGTGGTGTTGTCCTGGATTTCTATGCTCGCATTGACGCCGTTTGATTTAGTGTCGATCGACAGTGCGACGAGCATGACGGTGGCGAGTGAGCATGATGCAGTTCCGCTCGTCGTGCGCGAGCTCGTGACGGAATGTAAACGATGCTTGGGCGATTCGGGCGCGACGCGCGACGCGGCGGCGGCGACATTGGCAAAATTGTTGACTCGACCAGACATGTCCGAGGCTTTGATTTCGTTTTTCGACTGGGCCGGCCGTGCGCTCAAAGGACTTGTTTCGAACGATAGACAAGAGCTTAGTTTTTTAATACCTGGCGTTCTGCGAGCTTTGGCGGGTATTTATAAAAGTGGCGCGAGAGACGTATTGCTCGCGCACGCCGAGCGCACGTGGCGAGACGTGAGCGAAACATTTCAATCTGAGTACGCCAAGAGTTCTACTTTAGTTCGACAACTCAGCGTCAAACTAGCCACGCGAGTCGGCTTAGTGTTTATGAAACCGCGGGTGGTGTCATGGCGATACAACAGAGGTTCAAGATGTTTACAAGATAATTTAACAAGCGCTGAGAAGAAGCCGAATAGCGATGGCGCCGCCGGCAACTCACAGACATCTACATCCATTGCATCGGGCGTGGCGTCTCAGGGTGACTCGGACTTTGTCGATGAAGCAGTAGACGACATTGTGGAGATGTTTCTAGTAGGTTTGCGTGATACAGATACGGTTGTCCGATGGAGCGCGGCGAAGGGTCTCGGGCGCATTGCTTCAAGACTTCCTCGTGACTTTGGTGACGAAGTCGTAGGCGCCGTTTTGGAGTGTTTATCAATCACTGAAAGCGATTCTACTTGGCATGGCGCATGCCTCGCGCTCGCTGAACTCGCGCGCCGAGGATTGCTACTTCCATCGCGGCTTGCGGAGACCATTCCTCTCGTCGTTGAAGCGTTGACTTACGACGTGCGCCGTGGGCCTCATTCTGTAGGGTCGCACGTGAGAGACGCAGCGTGTTATGTATGCTGGGCATTTGCACGTGCATATGCCCCAGACGTATTGACACCTTACGTCAACGAAATAGCCCCGACGCTTCTTATGGTTGCATGTTTTGATCGCGAGGTGAACTGTCGGCGAGCGGCATCGGCGGCGTTTCAAGAATCCGTTGGTCGACTCGGCCAGTTTCCACATGGCATCGATATCGTTACCATTGCGGATTACTTTTCTCTGGGTGCAAAGGTGCACGCGTCGCTTACTGTTGCTCCGTACATTTGTCGTTTTGACGAGTACAGAGTACCGATGCTGGAGCACATTCTTGATGCAAAGCTGACGCATTGGGAACACTCGAGCCGCTCGCTGGCCACACAAACAGTCGGTGTTTTAGGAGATTTAGATCCGCATTGGATTTTAGACATTGGTTTACCAACCGTCCTCGATCGAGCGTGCCATTCTGATTTACCCACGCGTCATGGCGCTATTTTGGCTATCGGCGAGATGATTCTGGTGGCGCATCGAGCGAATTTGACGCCGTGTTTGGAGGCGCGCAAAAAAGTCGCAGACGTCATACCAAACATACAGCGTCACAAGTTATTTCGAGGAAAAGGAAGCGAGCTCATGCGAGGGGCAACTTGTAGGCTGATTGAATGCATTGCCAAAAGCGCTCGATCGATGCCCGTAGACCATTCGACGCGTGAAATTCTTCTCAGTTCCGCGGAAGAGAGCCTTAGATGCTCCAATGTTGACATTCAAATCGCGGCGGCGAATGCTATCACTGCGTATGCACATGCATATTACAATGAGGATGACGATGTTGCCGATATAGGTGTCTCCAGAGTTCTCGCTGTGCACTCAAAAATCATTACTAAGGATCCACTGGGTGTTATTCGCCGCGGATCGGCTTTACTGTTGGGCGCGTTGCCTGAACGAATGTTGTTCGCTCCAGTTGAGGGTGGCACACCGGCGTGGAGCATCGCACTGAACGCACTTATTTCGGCTACAGTCCCTGAGTTGGACGCTGAAATGAGAGATGCTGAAACACGCGTTAATGCGACCATGAGCCTCACCGAATTGGCAATCACGCTGCTCAATTTGCAGTCCACTCGAGATGGGGAAAAAGCAGTGTTGATATCTATTGCCACACGCGTTATCGATGCGTTGCTTGATTGTATGTTGGACTACAGCGTTGACAATCGTGGCGACGTCGGTTCATGGGTTCGAGAAGCGGCGATGGGGAGTTTGCCGCTCGTCGTTGCGGCTATGCAAAAGTTCATTTCAGGGACGCCGTTAGATGATGTGCGCACGACGCGCATGTTTTCAAGTATTTTGAAGCAATGTGCGGAAAAAATTGATCGCACGCGAATCCAGGCGATGCGATCATTAGTGCTTTTTGTACGCGGGGGTGAAGTGAACAAACTTGGCGCGTTACAAGTGGCAAACGTTGGCGTAATGTCACTCGCTGCTCTCGATAACTGCATCGCGTTCCAGACGCTGTGCTCCATTGTACCTGAATCGCTTGAGCGCGTTCCAGACGCATCTCGACCTAAGGTTATCTTCGATGCAATTGCCGCACCATTGCTCAAAGAAAGCGCGTATGCATTTGACATTCTTAACGGTTGGTTTGTGAGTGCCGGGGGTATCGCTGACGGTTTAGCCCACTTTTCGTCAAACGCGCTCGTGAGCGCCATGAGCGATTCACCAAATGTTGCAAACGTCGTGATTCATTCCCTCGTGCGTGTGATGACGGAAAATAAGCACAACGACCGTCTGACACTACCAACGTTACGCGTATGTGACTTTTTAATCTCTCGTGGCTGCTTACCCCAGTCGCACGAGATTGCCTTAGCACTGGTTGAAAGCATTCGCAGCGAATGTTTTTCAAGTCGCGATATTTCAAAACTGACTGTAGGTGCTTCATGCTTGGCGCATTTTATACGCGCACAAGCAGAGGAGGTGCATAAATCGTCAGCCACTGGATTGCTAGCGCTCATGGTGAATAGATATCCTCGCGTCCGCCGTGAAGCTGCAGAGCAAATGTACATGGGTCTGATTGCTCTCGATGAACCAAGCGGTGACGACGAGCGTGCGAGCGAGCTCCTGTCATCGAATTCATGGGACGTCCCAGCGAGTGCAACAAAGAACATACGTATAGAGCTATACAAGCTTTTGCGGCTTGATTTGCCGGCATTCGTGCTTAAAGATATCAAGGCATCGGCATCCATTCAACATCATGTGAACGTATTGGATGAACACGGCACGTACGCCTCCCTCGTTGAAAACGCGGGATACTAACCACTGTAGATGATTAGTTCGTAGGTTAAACTCCCAGTTTCTAGAGCACAGATGAGTGCGCGGCATTGATTGTAAACATATCGATTGTATCTATATGCTGTAAGTAAATAAAGTATTAAAATGCTACGGTAGTGTATAGGTGCGCGTCAGCCATGTCGCGCAACGTAGCGCCTAAACGCGGCAAGTCGTTGTCAAACGCCACATGAGACAGAAAGCGAGTTGTTGAAGGTGATGCGCTATGTGCAAGCGCCCGGCCAACTGCGTGCAAAAACAGAGTTGTGGAATCACTCAGATGCACGCAACTAAATCTATCGTTCAGCTCATTCTTTACGTCCAAGTCGTTTGTAGCTATGATTGGAAATCCAAAAGACATGCATTCGCCAATAATTTGTATGACCAGGTGCCCGACGCAATCAACGCTGCATGAAGACGTGTCCAAAATAAAAGACGTGTGCTCGAGTGGTTCCTGGTCAATTGACGATGACGCCGCATCACGAGTGATCGCAGTATCACTCAGCGCATACTCTATATGCGGCGTGATGATATCAAGATGTCGCATTTTCCGCGCCGAAGACGATTCCACCGGGAACGAGCTACTTCCAACCCGAACGTACACTCTTGAACGGTGAAACCCACGTCCGTAGAGGTGAATGGAGTTGACAGAGCCCGTCACAATGGCAATCATGTTCGAGTAACATACCGCAGACTTGTGAGGGCTAGCTGCACGCTCTCTTGTTTGTATAACTTTAAGCGGGCCATTGACGCGAGCGAAATACTCTACAAGAAGAGGAGTATCAACCTGCAGTTGCACCTTGGTAGCGACTTGGCCGGCATCATTAAACGCACCCAAGCCGTCATATACTCTTCGCAGTCTGCTTGCGGAGTCCTTGTGGGCATCACGACTGGTTGTCCAAGCCCAGATTTCTTCAGAATCTAGATCTATGTATACCTTTGGCTTGTGCTTGAAAATGCGAAGCACATTCACACTGTAACACGTTGCGGCGTTGCGTAATAAGCTGTGCTGATACGATGTCTTTCGGCGTCCCAAGACTCGCCATATTAGACTGAGAACTGAGTTCGTTGAACCAGTAGATGGATTTTCAGCGGAAATTCTAATACGCGCCCCGTGTAAGTCCGTCATCAACGCTGCTTCGGTTGTCTCAAATGCGCTGGCAATTTGTTCGCATGAGAGGTTAATTTGGTTCGTGCATCTCGCCCTACTCGAGTCCTCGCCACAAAGTAGGCGCGCAGCCCAGCTTCTATTAAGGCTGAATCCATCCAGCGCATGAGCACGGAATAACGTCCGTCGGCCTCGTTCGCTACCGTTAAATACATATTCTTTCGCCGCCGCAAAAACCCAACACGCTGGACTCATGAACGTTACCACGGCCCATCCTTTGAGGGACACGTGTGAGCGCCCATACGAGGTGTATACGGGCAGCGTATCCGACAACAATACCGAATATATTGGGTAAATGATAAAGTTGATGAGTGACACAATGACTTGTGACGTGAAATTTTCAAACAACTTGAGACGATTCATCACAAATGTCGGCCCGGCGAGCAGCACGACGATTTGCTTTGCCCCAAACGTATGACCAGGATGCGTGTACCCAACAATTCGTAGAGTCATAGCGGGGTGACGCATAATCGACTTGAGTAAATGTCGCAGTATGAATCCAACATCCTCCAACCATGCTATTTGTCTACCACCCGCATCGACGCAAACAAACTGAGCGAGCACGACGACGTCGATGAAAATCGCCAATGGCACGTATCGCGTGTACAAACCTCGGACGAAAAGTTTTGGATCGTCCGCATCACTCAGACGCTGCCACTTCACTGGCTCATTCGATCCTGTCGACTCTACTTGAACACCTCGTAGCATTAAGAAGTTCTCAAGAACGAGGGAGAAAATAATGTACGCCGTGAGGGCGAGTCTCCGCGCGTTCACGACGTGATTGAGATTTTGAGACGACACCCCCGCAACTCGCGACACGTGACGGTGCTCTCGTTTGAAAAACGCGAAAATATCATCAATTATCCCATGCTTTTTATCGCTCATCCTTTCACTCTCGGATTCTCGTCGCAATGTCAAGTACTCATCCACCTGCTCAGGCTTAAGAAAACGCTTGGGCGCGCCGCTCGCGCGCGTGCCGTCATCCCTCGTGCGCCACTCGCTACCGCTCGCGCGCACAGTCGCACGATCATCTACATCTTTCCCACCTTCCCCGCGCCCGCGCGTATTTGTGTGAGCCTTCCCTTTATCCTCCGCGTCGCCTCGTCGTCTCGCCCCTCCGCCGCGCGACGTCGACCTCGACGCCGCGCGTCGCCTCAACCCATCGCCTCCACTCCTCGCCCTCGTCTTCCGCGTCGTCGTCGTCGGCGCCGTCGTCATCGAACTCTTCGCGCACGCGCACGCACGCACGCTCTGCGCACGCTCTGCGCGCGTGTGATCCAGCGCACGCCGATGACGTGGATTGATTGATTGATTGGTTCCCGCGAGAACCCGAACACGCCGCCGCCGATGTTCGGCCTCGCCTACGTCGTCGTCACGCGCGTCACGCACGTCACGCGCGTCACGCACCCTCGCGACGACGACTGGCGACGCGCGACGACGACGCTTCGCGCGCCCGCGGCCCGCGCAGCCGCGTCGTCGTCGACACACCCGGGTGTAGCGGACGCGGCCCGGTCTAAACCCTTAGGGTTTAAGCCATGTGTACTCTGGAGCCGCGCCAGAACACGACGACGACCGACGACGAAGATGAAGACGACGACGGTGCTCATCACGGGCGCGGCGGGGCAGATAGGCTATGCGCTCGCGCCGTTAGTGTGCGGAGGACACGCCACGGGACGAGACACGCGGGTGAAGCTGCGGTTGCTCGACATCGCGCCCGCGGCTGAGGCGTTGGATGGGGTGAAGATGGAGCTGGAAGACGCGGCGTACGAGTTGGTGGAGAGCGTGGAGACGTTCGTGGATGCGGACGAGGCGTGTGATGGAGTGGATGTGGCGATTATGGTTGGTGGGTTTCCTCGTAAAGAGGGCATGGAGCGTAAAGATGTCATGGGGAAGAATGTCGCCATTTACAAGGCGCAGGCGAGCGCGTTGGCGACCAAGGCGTCCCCCGAGGTGAAGATTGTTGTCGTGGCGAATCCGGCGAATACCAACGCCGGAATTTTGATGCGTTCTGCGCCTGGGATACCAAAAGAAAATATCACGTGCTTGACGAGATTGGATCACAACCGCGCGCTCGCGCAATTGGCGCTTCGCTCAAACACGCCGACGCGCGATGTGCGCAACGCGATTATTTGGGGCAATCACTCGAGCTCGCAGTATCCCGACGTGAACCACGCCACGATTTGTGGTAAGCCCGCGCGTGAGGTGATTGCAGATGATGTGTTTTTAGATGGCGAGTTTGTGGACGTCGTGCGTAAGCGCGGTGCGGCAATTATCAAAGCGAGAAAGCTGTCAAGCGCGTTGAGCGCGGCGTCCTCCGTCTGCGACCACGTGTACGATTGGTTGAATGGCACCGCAGAAGGCGTGACGACGTCCATGGGCGTCGTTTCTGACGGCTCTTACGGCATTCCCGAAGGCATCGTGTACTCGTATCCGGTAACGTGCTCTGGAGGCAAGTGGAGCATCGTGCAAGGGTTGACCATCGACGACCGATCGCGACGTTTAATGGATGAATCCGCGACGGAACTTGTTGAAGAACTCGAGATGGCGACGCAATGCCTCGCTGAATCAACGTAGAAGTTTGATCGTTTTGAAATAAGAATTGCATTCATTACCACTTGGTGGTGGATCTAATTAAAGCGACACGTGCGCGGCGATGCCGATTTGTGCCCCATCGCGAACGCGGTCGCTCGCCCCGGCGCGAATCGCGCGACCGTAATTAAACTCGATTTGTCCCACGGGTAAAGGCCAAACGATACCGACGCCTACGGATGCGCGTGTGGCGTCGCGAATCACCTTTGCCGCATCTTTCGGAGAACCCGCGATGGAGCCAATGGGTAGAAGCGTGCCGGCGCTCGCAAACGCATGAAAGTGAATACCCGCTTCGCGCATCGCGGCAAACTTTTCCCCGGGGACATCCATTTGAATCGCTGCTGTGGCGCTCCATACGAAATCTCCTCCCAATGCATCACGCGTGATAACTTCGACTGTCGCGCTCGGCGCGCCATCAGCATCTTTCGCTACCGAAGCGTCCTTGCTCGAGGCACGACGTTCATCGCTCGGTCCGGCGCCATTGTTTTCAAATTGTCGCAAGCACCCCACGCCACCGAGGAAGAATCGATCGGCGATGCATGAGCTCACACCACCACTGGAGTTATCGTGCGCGCCACTGGTATCATCACCACCTGCCATGCGTGCGGATGCCCCGAATGGAAGCAAGAGTCCGAATCGTCCAGACACTGACGCAGTGATTCCTCGCGAAGCGTCGAGCGTCTCCACGGCGTGCGCGGTGACTTCGCTCTTGACAAATTTCGTGGACATTGGATCGCTCAACCCGATCCCCGCGAGTTCACTTCTAATTTTCCACAAATATCCCGACATCGGTCGCACCGGTCGATCGAGATGGTCGCTCACGTACGTGTGAGACACCGACGATTTCAAAGAGTATCCGAGTTGGCGACGCACGGCGCGCGACGCCAAGCGCGTGGGATCCTGTACATCGCGCCAAGCAATGTTGTACTCAAGCGTGCCCGGGCCATTACCACTCAAACCCACGCTCGCCCCGCGGCTGGTTACGTCGAACGAGCTCAGCTTTTTAAAACATTCGAGCGACTGAAAGACGCGCGTTTCGGCGTTGACATCCGACCCAAACACCTTGGGTTGTTCCCAAAGCGCAGAATACGTCGAGCTTTGCCCGACGCCGCGAACGACTTCGAATTCTACGCGTTCACCAAACCCAAGCGGGTTCCGCAATCCTACCGCGGCTTCAGCCTCGCCCTCGCCCCGTCTCGACATGAACGTCCCGGCTTTAAAGTTGAACACGTCTCGCTCTTCGACGTTGACGACAATCTTCGCCCCCGGAACGTCACCTTCCCCCAGCGCTCGCTCGCCGTGGCGGTCACTATCGGCATCGATCACCATCGCAACGTCTTTAAATATCCCATACTCATACAACGCTCGATTAGCTTCAAATAACGCATCTTTAATCCCATCCAACGTCTTCGCCTCGTACACCCGACGAAGCTCGCGCTCGATGAGCGCGCTCTTCGTTCGCTCGTTCCCGCGAATCTCAATCGACGTCACCACGCACGCATCCTGGCGAATCGCATCGTAACGCGCGCGAAAATCATGCCCACCTTCCGACGCCGGCGCCGGGGCGGCGCTCGCAGTCTCGCTCGCACCCTCGCCCGAGGCCGAGGCCGAGGACGTCGATGGCGTCCTCGGCTCCTCGCGCGCCTCCTCGCGCGCCTCCATCGCGTGCGCGATTTTTGAACGCACTCACGCGTGGATGATACGCGTCCGTCGTCCGTCGTCCGTCGTCGCGGTGTGTCGACCGCGTGCCCCTGACGACCCAGAACGCGCACCACCACCACACACAAAATCGTTGAAAAACACTGGGACGGGCGTCATAACGATACGCGACGACTATTACGACGACGACGACTATTACGACGACGATGGATAGGTATGTGATTGTGCGCGATTTGCGTAATGGTTACGCGCCATCGCGTCGTCATCGCGCGCGACGTATCGTTCGCATTCGTATCGTTCGCGCCGCGGTCGAGGAGGGGAACCTGGGCGAGCTGTTGATTGATGCACGGGCGACGACGCGCGGTGTGG
>Ga0255783_10002560_pt1 | contig 18048 bp, 19 predicted proteins | sample 011ome_22_FD_179981 | JGI IMG/M metagenome (GOLD analysis project Ga0255783, IMG submission 179981) | Coastal salt marsh microbial communities from the Groves Creek Marsh, Skidaway Island, Georgia - 011507BT metaG (version 2) | ecosystem: Environmental > Aquatic > Marine > Intertidal zone >... | reverse complement strand
TAATCGGCACCTAGCTTAAAGACTTTAGTAAAAAAATAATTTTATTTCTTTCCCCTTTTCTTTTTCATTGGATGGAGCGATGGTGAGGGGATGGATAAAAAAATTTGTAAAGCATACGAAAACTTAGGTTTTCTGCATAGCCATGAAGCTCGTCCTATCCGAGTCCTTTGCGAACTCATCGAACCCGGAAAAAAACTCCAAGACCAAAAGGTAGAAAATACCATCGTTTTTTTTGGTTCAGCTAGATCGAAATCGGCTAAACAAGCTGAGAGGACATTATCTGATCTTAAAGCTGAGTACCCTGAAGAGAGTAAGCAAACAAAGGGTCAAAAGGCTCTCTTACAGAAAGCTGAAAGCCTGGCACTCCTATCAAAATATTATGATCAGGCCGAAGAACTGGCCAAAAAATTATCTCAATGGTCTTACAAAAACTTCCCAGAGGACAAAAGGGTGTATGTTTGCTCAGGTGGGGGACCAGGCATGATGGAGGCGGCAAACAAAGGGGCAAACGAGGCAGGAAGTAAGTCGGTCGCACTTGGGATTAGCTTACCCTTTGAGCAGGGAGTAAATCAATTTGCCACACCTGAGTTATCTTTTGAATTTCATTATTTTTTCATCCGAAAGTTTTACTTCCTCTATCATGCGAAAACGGTGATCGTTTTCCCAGGCGGATTTGGCACCATGGACGAACTATTTGAGGTTCTTACATTAATCCAAACAAAAAAAGTTTCAAAAGACATCAAGATCTACCTTTATGGAAAAGATTTTTGGGAGGGTCTGATTAACTTTGAACACTTTGTAAAATGGGGTGTCATTTCCCCCGAAGACCTAAATTTATTTCAAATCGTTGATGATGTTGGTTCTGCCTACGAATTAATTACCTCTGATCTTCAAGCGAAAGCAAATGACCACTGAATCCACCCATGTCATACTTCATGGCCAAGCGGTTGATTACATCTTTAAAATCGTCGGGGATCTCTGCAGTCCAATTCATGGTCTCATTTGTAAGAGGGTGAAGCAAGCTAAGCTTCCATGCATGAAGTAATAACCTTGGGAAACTCTCTTTGTTTTCCATTTTTCGGCTTCCATAAGTAGCATCACCAACCAGTGGATGGTGGGCATTTGAAAAATGAACACGGATTTGATGCGTTCTGCCTGTGAGGATTTTGCTCTTCACCAGTGTGAAATCGTTGCCAAAGTGCCCTAAAGTCTGCCACTGGGTGATCGCGGGTTTCCCATAACCTGAAACTGCCATTTTAACCCTCACTTTCGGGTGCCTTGAGATCGAACCCGTAAATTCACCTTTTGCATTCTCCATTTTCCCACAAACTAACGCCAGGTATTGCTTGTCGACCAAACGCTCCGTAAACTGGGAAACTAAAGCATGGTATGCCTCTTCAGTTTTAGCGATTACAATTGCCCCACTTGTATCTTTGTCCAGGCGATGAACAATTCCCGGACGGTTCGGGGCGCCAACCGGGCAAATATCTGAGCTATGATGAATCATTGCGTGTACCAAGGTGTCTCCCCCCGTGCCATCCCCTGGGTGTGTCACCATACCAGCTGGCTTATTAACGACCAGAATGGATTCATCTTCAAAGAGCACCGATAGTGAGTAATTGTAAGGCACCAATGGTTGTGCTTCCGGTCTTTGTAGATCGACCAGTAGATGATCTCCAGGATGTATTTTTGATTTAGGCTCAAGCCGGGCACCATCTTTTGTGGTGACCAATCCACTTTCAAGAGCCTTCTTGACAAGATTACGGCTCACTTCAGGAAAGTGCTCGGCAAGGATTTTATCAACCCGACCATGTTGACCATCAGGACAAATAAAAATTTCTTTCACCATGAGTCTTTTGTAAATTCTTTGAGAACATTCTCAATTTCATGAACCCAAAAATCCTTTAATTCCCTTGATAAATTCGCATTCATAAAACCATTTCGGGCAAGTTGAGCTAATTCGGGCAAGCCAAGACCTAATTTTTCATGACAAACCTGATACTCTTCGCTTAAAGAATTATTAAAAGAGAGAGGGTCATCTGTGCTTACGGTACAGGCTATATTTTCCTGTAAAAAAAGAGGCAGTGGATGGTCCTCCCAGTCTTCAATAACCCGTAGCTTAAAGTTGCTTATAGGGCACATATCAAAAGTAACCTCATGGTCTTTAACCACACTCATCACTTCCCGCGACTCGATTGATTTCGTGCCATGCTGAATCCGCTGAACTCCTAACTCCTCAATGGCATGCAAAACATTTTCCGCGGGGCCAAATTCTCCAGCGTGAGCTTTAACCATTTTCCCACAATCTTTAGCTCTTCTCCAAAATGGAGCAGTCCATGACTCCATTGGTAACGTTTCCAGTCCGTGTAAGTCAATGCCAGCAAGATCAGGCCATGAAGTGATTGCCTGCTCAAGTTGTGGAGCAAGGTTTTCAGTGTACAGGTTGCGGCTGATGCCAAGAAAAACCCGGACCTCAAGCCCGGCGGGAATAGCCGCCACAATCGCTTTTAGGATTTCTTCACCAGGTATTTTCAAGTATTCAATCATTCCTGCGTGAAAACTTGTCTCCACATACTTTACATTTTGTTTTAGGTGATTTTCAAAAATTGCCCGGGCGGCATCAAAATAGGACTCCGGGCTGGAAAAAAAGCCCAAGGCATGATCGATCAATATCGTTTCAAATTGCTCAAAGCTATCATACCTGAAATTTGGTTTGCGAAAGGAAGGCGTGCCTGAAAATTTCACCGGGTTTATCTGTTTAAGCAAAGGCCAGGGAAGTGCACCTTCAATATGAAGATGTGTCTCAGTCTTCGGCAATCTATCAATGAAATGAACGACCGAAGCATTCATGAGCTGATTATTCGGCCAACAGGGAAGAAGGATTGAGGGCTTCAAGGTCTGAAGGGACAAAAAGACCATCTTTTCGAATCAATTCGCCATCAAACCAAATCTCTCCCCCACCCCATTCAGGGCGTTGAATCGAAACCATATCCCAATGGACTTGTGACTTGTTTCCATTATTTGCCTCTTCATAGGCCTGCCCGGGAGTAAAGTGGAATGACCCGTCAATCTTCTCGTCAAAAAGAATATCAAGCATGGGTTCTCGAATCATGGGATTAAAGGCGATCGCAAACTCTCCAATAAACCTGGCCCCTTGATCAGAATCCAAAATTTCGTTAAGCCTTTGCTGATTGGATGAAGAGGTGGCTTCCACAATATACCCATCTTTAAAGGTTAGGGTGATACCCGAAAATGCACTGCCTTGATAAATTGTATCTGCATTAAAAAAAACGGTGCCATTTACACTGTCCCGAACAGGACATGAAAACACTTCCCCATCCGGAATATTGTGGGTTCCACCACATGAAACCGCGTTTATACCTTTGATTGAAAATTGTAAATCAGTCTTTGGCCCCGTGATCCTAACCAATTCGGCATCCTTCATTCTTTTTTCTAAAGCAGCCATCCCAGGAACCATTCTTGAATAATCCATGCAGCAGGCATTGAAAAAGAAATTTTCAAAAGACTCCGTGCTCATTTTCGCTTGCTGTGCCATCGAAGGTGTAGGCCAGCGCAGAATACACCATTTTGTCTTTTGGACCCGCCAGTCAAGGACCGGCTTTAATGCTTTCATTGCCCGGTTCATATCCTCAGAAAGCAAGTCCGAATTTTCAAAAACATTACTGCTTCCACGAACTGCAATGTAAGCGTCCATGACTTTCATCCTTTCCAATTCCCAGGTCATACTGGCGGACAGCTGTTCTTCTGTCGCACCTATTATGCATTCACGGTCAACACGGGCAGATTGAACCTGTGAATATGGTAGACCACCCGCTTCCTTAACCGCACGAATAAGGGCGATGGACATTTGCTGTGGAATGTCAAATGAATGAATGAGTACTTTATCCCCTTTCTCAATCTTGGTTGAATGAGAAACAAGGTTACGGGCTAGCTTTATGTAGCGAGGGTCCATGAATGATCAGGGTTAGGTGAGAAAATCAGATACCACGTCTAATCTTGGAGCCATCGAAATTAATGCGAACGCGGTAAACTTTTTTGACCCTGTTGATGATTTCATAAGTCTTCGGGTCAACACGGGCGGGCACTTCCATTCTTCTAATATCAACAACCGCAGTAAACCCTCTTTCCGTAAAAACATCAATGAGCATGGCAATGGCAAGGGGATCGTCAAAAACTGAGTGCTCGGAGTTTATGTAGGCAAGCCCAGATATGGAGTGTTTTTCCACAACCGGGATAAATTTGGACTTAATAAGCCCAACCACCTGCTCAAAAAGTTCAGCATGAAATTTCTCATAAGAATCGAGGCGGTGGACAAGTACCTGCCTAGCATGTAACGAGAGCTTCTCGGCCAAAGGAATCGATGAAATACGGTCATAAGTTGATTGGTCAAGCTCCAGGGAGCTTTGGTATTTCAACTCTGAAATGATCCGTTGCTGAACTTCAATAACACTTCCGTGAGCGTTAATAAAATGATAGTGAAACACTTCCCGCAGGGTGGTCAATGAGTCATAAGTGGACTCCTTAAATGTTTTGTAACGCCGATGGGCGGCCTCATCATTTAAGTCTGTTTTGCGCAGTTCCCATTTTTCCCCGACCCCCGAAGCATCCACTTCTGCATTATGGGCAATGGTTCGCTGGCCTCGTAACAATTGTCGACGCACACTTTCCTCTTCATCAATGAAGAGCATAATGATATGAAACCTCGGCTTGGGGAATTGTGATTCCTGAAAAGTGCCAAGATATTTACTACGGAGCTCAGAAAGCCTCCCATGAAAAAGTTTCAGGCACTCCACCTGTGTCTTTGTTCGGGGGAAGCCGTCAACAATAGCACCACTCTCGTACATAGGATCAAGCAATGTGCTTAAAACCAGCTTGGTCACTTCCCGATCCCCGGCGAGTAAGCCGGCATCAATTTTCTTTCGGGCTTCGGGTGACTTAAGCAACTCACTCACAATAATAGGCTTTTCCGTGAGGTCACGAAACTCCATAATAAAAGCGGTTTGGGTACCCTTCCCTGCCCCAGGAGCTCCATTAAGCCAAAAGATTTCAGCGGGAAACCTGAGGTTTTCAGTTCCCACATCTTGCTCGAGCTCGTGCCAGACAGTTTGGAAAATCATTTGAGCATCTTTGACCTCCAGGTCCTCCACCTTCTTTCTCTTCTTTTTTGCAGGAACCGGTGGAGACACACCCCCATTGTCCTTATCACCCACCACAGATGGGTCTGGTAAGTTATCATCAATCAACTCAGTCGACATAGTAATAGATTTGTTAAGATTAAAGGAAATTTGTCAGCTTTAGGAAAATGTTACTATATGCCTCCTCCATGTTCATAATTCCCTCGGGGAGTCATGGAATGATCCATTTCAAGGTAGGGCAAATCTCCATGCTGCACTTGCCCCACTATTTTGGCAGGTACTCCAGCTACAGAAACCCGGGGAGGTACATCACTCAAGACCACACTGCTGGCCCCAACCCGTGCCCCCTCTCCAACCTCTACATTTCCTAAAACTTTAGCTCCCGCACCAATCAGTACACCAGACCTGATCTTGGGGTGGCGGTCACCACGCTCTTTGCCGGTTCCTCCAAGGGTAACTTCATGAAGAATAGACACATCATTTTCGATAACACAAGTTTCACCGGCAACAAAGCCAGTGGCGTGATCCAGTAAAATACCCTTACCAATTTGAGCAGCCGGATGAATATCCACCGAATAAATTACCGCGACAAGGCTTTGCAGGTACAGAGCCATTTGTCTTCGATTATCTTGCCAAAGCTGATGACATGCCCGATAGGCACAAAGAGCTTGAAACCCCTTAAAATATAAAAACGGACTTAAAAAATCTTCACATGCTGGGTCCCGTTCTTTCACCGCCTCCAAGTCACGGGCAATCGAGGTAAGAGTTTCCGGATTCTTGGCAAAGCATTTCTGAAATAAAGACCTAAGTTCAGACTCTGAAATCGTTCCTTTTGCCAACCTAGAGGCCACCCGCCAACTCAGGGCATCTAAAAATGAGTCGCGGTCGAGCACAAACTCACCCAAGACATTGGATAGAATTGGCTCTTCTGCAGCAACTCGTTTTGCTTCCGACTGCAGGCTTTTCCAAATTGATTCATAAGAACTCATAACACGCTTACCCTAGACTTGAAGCCTGGGAGGGAGAAGGTTTGTAAAAATTGATCCCAGTCTCCACCTTTTTTCTCCCCTGAGCCAGTCTCCATTTATTGGTGTCTCGCAAGGAAAAGACACAACCGCAATATTCTTGTTGGTAAAAGCCTTCCCTCTTGGAAATATCGATCATGCGCTGGGAGCCTCCCGATTTCCTCCAATTATAGGTCCAATAGCTTAGGTTTTGATAACGATTTGCCGCTCTTTCACCGCAGCCATTGATCTGGGTCATATTTTTCCACCTCGAAATCCCTAGGCTACTTGTAAAAACTGAAAAGTTATTTTCGGAAGCGTACAGGGCAGTTCGCTCAAACCTCATATCAAAGCAGGCCGTACAGCGAGCACCTCGTTCAGGTTCCCACTCCAATCCTTTTACACGCTCAAACCAATTCCTGACATCATAATCCACATCAATATGTTCAACACCCATCTTATCACAGAATTTCTTGTCCTCCGCCTTGCGCAATTCATATTCTTTTTTGGGATGAATGTTCGGGTTGTAGAAAAAAACAGTGGGTTGAATACCTGAACCCAGCATGGTCTCTATCACCTCACCCTCACAAGGAGCACAACAGGAATGCAAGAGGACTTGGTCTTGCCCGTTGGGTAATTCTAGTTGCGGTCTTTCTGATGAATTCACAATACCTACTCTATCGTAAAATATAAAAGATGAAAATTCTATTCGATCGGAAGCCTTATTCTGCTTTTAAATCCCGGGTCATCAATTCGCTTAGAGCAAATTCCGGGGGTTTCGATTCGTACAAGATGGAGTAAACTTGGTTTAGGATTGGCATTTCGATCTCAAGCTCAGCACATTTATGATGAAAGCAAGAAGTTGCCCAATAACCTTCAACCACTGTCTTTTGAGAAGCAAGGATTTGGGATGGATTATTTTCTTTGGCCAAAGCTAAACCAAAATTCCGGTTTCGGCTCCATTTACCCATGCATGTTCCTACAAGGTCACCAAAACCACCTAATCCCCAAAAAGATTCACTGGAAGCCCCCATTTTTATGCCCAGGGCAATCATTTCATTCATACTTCGGGTAAGGAGAGCGGCCCTGGCATTATCCCCCAGCCCAAGCCCATCGGAAATACCTGTGGCAATGGCGTATACATTCTTCAGGCAACTTCCCAGTGCCACACCAACCCGGTCATCAGACCGATACATGCGCAAATGGGAAGAACTCAATTCTATTTGAAGGGACCGCCTTTCGGATTCACTTCCATCCATGGCAAGCACCATCGCCGCTGGTTTTCCCTGGGCAATGTCTTCTGCATGACTGGGGCCGGTCACATAGCCACTGCGGTAATTAGATCCAAGTTCGCGCTCCATTACCTGATGAGCAAACAGGTTGGTCTCAGGTTCGAGCCCTTTGCATAAAGCCAACGCACCTTTCAACCGTAATGAACTGCCTTGCCCACTCTGTCCTACTTGCCTGCAAGTTTCCGCAAGGGCGTGCGAAGGACAGGCAAAAAAGATATAGTCGCATTCCATTAAAGCTGGCTTCAAGGCTGAGCCAATTTGCAGGTCAGTATCAAACGCAACCCCGGGTAAATATTCCGTATTTTCTCTGGTACTTGCCATGGCGAGGGCCTGCTCAACTCTTCGCGGAACCAGGGTGACGGTGTGACCAATCTTGCTTAGGTAAACAGCCATAGATGTCCCCCATGCTCCTGCTCCCAAAACGCAAAAATTCATCACTTGCTTATTTTTTGTTTTTTAAATCCCTAACATACCCGGACAGGGCAGAGGAAATCTCTTTATTAAGGTTAAGCCTCGGGTTTACAAAAGATGGAATATACCCATTGGATAATCCCAATAAATCCGTGGTAACTAAAATTTGCCCATCACAGTTCTCACCACTGCCAATGCCTATAAAGGGAGGTAGTATTTGCTTCGCCAATTCAGAGGCCACTTTTTCCTCTATCATTTCTCCAATAACGGCAAAGCAACCAGCTTCCTCAAGAGAGATTGCATCGGTATACAAATTTTCTGCTTCCTCCCGTTCCATTCCAAATTTTCGATAACCCCCAATGGCTTTAACGGTTTGCGGAAGTAATCCGATGTGACCGAGAACTGGGATACCAGTTGCAACCAGTTTTTCAATATCATCTGCAACATCTTTGCCACCTTCAATCTTAACCGCATCAGCCCCTCCTACCTGCATCAGTGAGCGGGCTGACTCAAGAAGGCGATCAAAGGATAAACTCGCTTCCCCAAAAGGTAAGTCCGCAACCAGCAAACACTCCGGGTTTGAGCGACGAACCGCAGATGTATGGTGAATCATGTCATTTATCGTGACAGGAATGGTGGTAGGGAAACCCAATGAAGTGGTTCCCACTGAGTCACCAACCAAAATAAAATCCACCCCTGCCTCTGAGACCAATCGGCCCAGAAGTGCATCATAGGCAGTAAGTCCAACAATGTTCTGTTTACCCTTCAACTGCATAAGATCCAGGACAGTACGGGTTCTTTTGGTCGCAGAACTGACCTGTGGGTTTGGCTTGGGGTTCCCCGGTTTACTTCTTGGCTTTCGCGGTCGGTTTGGCTTGGAAGGAGAATCGTTTGGTTTCTTCAATCGGGAAGAGTCAGGGGTATGATTCTCAGATTGAATAGATTGACTATCCTCTTTGGGTGATTTTGGGGGACTCTTTTTTTTGGGTTCTGGCATGTATCCGTCTTATCAAATTGTAATTTCACCTTTTTACAAAGATAAAACAAATGATTCTTCCCCTTGCACAAAACTTACAGGTCGATAATAAAAGTGAATGCAAAACATTCTGATAACAGGAGCGAACCGAGGAATTGGGTTTGAATTGACAAGACAATACTTATCGAGGGGTGATTATGTCTGGGGAAGTTACCGGGAATTGAAAAACTCGCAAGAGTTAGTCGCCTTAAGCAAGGAATCAGAAAATCTTTCTATTTTTCATGTAGATGTGTCTCGCCCTGATTCGGTAGCGGATGCATTCGCGTCCCTGAAGTCTCAGGGCATCAAAATTGAGTTGTTATTCAATAATGCCGGTATCATTGACTGGAACGATTTTCAAAATGTTAACCCGCAAGCATTTGATGATCTATACAGAGTGAATGTAACTGGGGCTTTTTCTGTAATGAAGCACGCCCAGGGAATTCTGGATGCCGGGGAAGGCAAAAAATCAAGAATCATCAACCTATCCTCAAGGTTGGGTTCTATCGAGCTCAGGGGAAACACACAACTAGGTGGTGCCCTTGCTTATCAATGCTCTAAAGCAGCCCTAAATATGTTAAGCAAACAATCTGCTATTGATCTTTCCGAAAAGTCAATATCGGTGATTTCAATGAGCCCAGGCTGGGTCAAAACAGACATGGGAGGACCGGAAGCAAAGTATGAAGTAGAAGAGTCGGTTTCATTAATACTTCGTACGCTTGATAAACTAGACGAAGATATATCAGGTATTTTTATCGGAGAGGATGGTCAGGAAATCCCCTGGTAACACCCAAACCATTCACCCCGCTGGAATCCAAGTAGATTTATCCGCTTTTCTTAAAACTTCACACCTTTAACTTAGATAATATGAAAACAACACTTTCCGGAAAAGAACGAGGAGCCCTTAAATCAGTTTTAAAAACAAGACCCACAGATTTAAAATTGGGGCGAAAAGGTATAACTGAAAACTTCATCAATGAAGCCAAGCTCATCATTTCAAAGGATAAAATGATCAAGGTATCACTTGGGGGAAACAAAGATGCAAGGTCTTTGGCATCGAAAGAATTGGCTCTTGCACTAGAGGCTGAATTAATTTCCTCGGTTGGAAAAGTGTCGTCTTTTTATTCTTTGGCAGAAGATGAATAGTTACCTCAATTCAGACTGAAGTAAGGACCATTTAGCTGCTTGCTTTTTGAGCGGCTTCCACAATTCCACAAAATGCACGGGAGGTTAGAGAAGCTCCGCCAATTAAACCTCCATCTACATCCGGTTGGGCAAGAAGCCCATCCGCATTCTCAGGTTTCATCGAACCACCATAAAGAATTCGTACGGAATCGCCCGCAGAATCTCCAAACATTTCCTTCAAAACTTTTCGTATATCCGCGTGTACCTCCTGTGCCATCTCATCTGTCGCTGTTTTACCTGTTCCTATAGCCCAGACCGGTTCGTAAGCTAAGACAAGGTTTTCAACAGCAGTGGCAGGGTAGTCGGTTAAGCCCTCTCGCACTTGAGACCGAACAACATCGAGAGTTTTACCAGCTTCCCGTTCCTCCAGTGTTTCTCCAATACAATATATTGGCTTTAAGTTATTCTGGACGGCCCTAAGTATCTTGCGGTTGATGACCTGGTTGGTTTCATTGAAGTACTGTCTTCTTTCGCTGTGCCCAAGGATGACAAAAGTTACATACAGATCCCGTAACATTTCCGCAGAAATCTCGCCGGTAAAAGCACCAGAGGCTTCAGCACTCATATCTTGGGCCCCCAAGAAGACCTCACTTTGCTCAACCAGTTCGGAACTTTTAGGCAAGGCCGTGTAGGCAGGACATATGCAAACTTGAACCGCAGTTTGTTCCCCCACGGATGAATTTATTTCCTGAACAAGGTCAGAAGCCTCTGAGGCCGTCTTGTTCATTTTCCAATTGCCAGCGATCAGGTATTTGCGGGACATAATCAAAGAGAGTTAAAAGTTTAATCTTGTTCTAACACTTGAACACCAGGCAACTCTTTCCCCTCAAGGAATTCAAGAGAAGCACCACCACCCGTACTCATAAAAGAAACACGGTCAGCGACTCCGCTGCTATTGATCGCCTTTACACTGTCTCCACCGCCGATGATAGAAACTGAATCACTATCAGCAACCGCTGAGGCAACAGCAAAGGTACCTTTGCTGGAATCGGGGATTTCGAATACTCCCATGGGGCCATTCCATAGTACAGTTTTCGCACCAGCAACTGCATCTTGGTACAAAGCAATTGTTTGGGGGCCAATATCCACCCCTTCCCAACCATCAGGTATATCCCCTTCAACCACTTGGGTTTCACCCAGAGTTTTGGCATCGAAATCAAGGGCATTGGTAGTTAAAGTGTCCACAGGAAGTAAAAATCGAACACCTTTTGCTTTCGCTTTCTCTAAAGCACTTGCAGCGAGGTCAACTTTATCAGGCTCGCACAAGCTATCCCCCACTTTCTTCCCGTTTGCCATGGCAAATGTATAAGCCATAGCCCCCCCAATTATGATGGTGTCGGCCTTGTCTAAAAGTTTATCAATAACCATGATTTTGTCACTGACTTTGGCCCCACCGAGGATAACAATGAAAGGTCGTTCTGGCTGATTTGTTTTATCCCCAAGATATTCAAGTTCTTTCTCAATGAGATAGCCTGAAAAACGGGAAGGCACTCTTTCCGCGATACCGAAGGTCGAAGCATGAGCCCGGTGAGCGGTGCCAAAAGCGTCATTTACATAAGCATCAGCTAAAGCAGAAAGGCTGGTGGCAAAACCTGGATCGTTCTCTGTTTCACCTTTGTGAAAACGAAGGTTTTCCAGTAACACAACCTGGCCATTCTCTAAATGATTTACCGCACTTTCCACATCTTCACCGATACAATCATCAAGAAACAAAACGGGAACTCCTAATTTTTTGGCCAAAACCGGAGCGACTGGGGACAAACTCATGGAATTTACCCGTTGGCCCTTCGGTCTTCCCAAATGACTGGCAAGCACAACTTTCGCCCCGTCAGAAATCAATTTTTGGATTGTCGGAAGTGCCGCATTTATGCGAGTAAAATCAGTTATTGCTCCGTTCGAATCCAAGGGAACATTAAAGTCAACGCGCACAAAAACTCTTTGGCCCGTAAAGGTGGTATCACTAATCGTAGAAATCATGGAAAAACGAGGGGGGGCCCCCGGGTAAGATAAAAATCCTGAAGGTTAGATGTAGACCAAACTAAACAAACTTGGATACTTTCTTCAATAGATCAACACAGCGGTTGCTGTAGCCCCACTCGTTGTCGTACCAGGAAACGAGCTTAAAGAAAGTATCACTTAAACCAATTCCGGATCCAGCATCAAAAATTGAAGAAGCAGGGCAATGAATGAAATCTGCTGAAACAACTTCATCTTCCGTGTATTCTAAGATGCCTGAAAGAGAACCTTCAGATGCTTCTTTCATTTTCTGACAAATTTCTTCGTAGCTTGTTGATTTTTCCGTTTTCACAGTCAAATCAACTACAGAAACAGTAGGCGTGGGGACACGAAACGCCATACCTGTTAATTTCCCCTGTACTTCGGGTAGCACCAAACCAACAGCTTTGGCTGCACCCGTAGTGGATGGAATAATATTGATAGCAGCACCTCGGCCACCCTTCCAGTCTTTGACAGATGGGGCATCAACAGGTTTTTGTGTGGCGGTGTAACTATGTACCGTAGTCATCAATCCTTCAGCGATGCCAAAATTCTCGAGGACAACTTTAACAATCGGAGCCAAGCAGTTAGTGGTACAGGATGCATTGGAAACAATATGGTCATCCGCAGAAAGTTCATCTTCGTTAACTCCAAGTACGATGGTCTGAACATCTCCCTTTGCAGGAGCAGATATGATAACTTTCTTGGCCCCAGCAGCAAGGTGGCCGGACGCTTTCTCTTTATCAACAAATAAGCCGGTTGATTCGATCACAATATCGACACCAAGTTCACCCCAGGGCAGGGCCGAGGGACCTTCCCGTACAGCGAGGCACTTGATTTCGTGGCCGTTCACAACTAAAGAATCATTGCTTGGAGCCTCAACTGTACCATTGAAGCGACCCTGTGTGGAGTCATACTTTAAGAGATATGCTAAGTTGTCTGAGGGGACTAAGTCATTGATTGCAACAACTTCGAATTCATCACCCAAAAGGCCTTGATCAACAAGAGCACGGAATACTAATCGACCGATTCGGCCGAATCCATTAATACCAATTTTTGTAGCCATTTACTTAATATTTGTAGTGTTTGTAAAAGTGTTAAATTATTTGAAATGAAGAAAGCCTGCAAAATGGCAAGGCAATAAGAGCTTTTTAAACAACGGATCTCTCAACGAGCTTAAGGAAATTCTTGAAGTCTTTGAAAGATTCACGAGTCTCTTCCTTAAAAAAGTCAATCTGATCATCGTCTAACGATAGCCTTTCTCTGACTTCGGGGGATAGATGCTTGGCGGAGCGATGTCCGCTAAACCCATAATTCATGGAATGAGCAAGCCAATTGCCAGCCATGACTACATCAATCAACGAATTTAAATCGTCTCCGTAAGTAGGATCTCTTTTGGCAAGATCATCTTCATGATGCCAGCGAATAACTGACTCAACATCACGGTTAAGCCCCCACTCTTTACAGACAATGCACCCGAGCAGATCATGAGAAGGAGAGTTTTTCTGACGCTCAATCTCAATCATACTCACCTCGTCGTAAAGAGCATCCCCCACATCTCGGCAAAAATCCTCTGGGTGAAGTTGTAAGCGTGCGACCTTACCAATGTCGTGAACGAGACCGCAGCTGTAGGCCCGCTGATGGGGCACAATATTTGTGAGTTCCGCAATAGTGGAGGAAGCCACGGCTACCCCCAAACTATGCTTCCAAAGTTCTGCTGGGTCGTAATTTAAATTTTTGGCGTTATCCACCTTAAATGCTTTGAAAACCGATGAGGTGAGGATAACCATATGGATTTTATCGAAGCCCAAGGTACTTATGGCATCGCTCACATCAGTTACTCTTTCCCTTTCGCCTCGGTACTGAACACTATTCGCTACCCTCAAAACCTTCATGGACAAGGTTTGATCTGACCTCATCATTTCCTGAATTGAATGAGTCGGAGAATTCGGATCCTTTAGCATCAAAGAAAGGTCATCAAATATAGCTGGAAGCGTGGGAAGGTTGTCCTTAAGCTGTTCCTTAAGAAATGTATAATCCACACTCGCACCTAATCCATCCACCGATTATTACATTTAAATACTTTTTTTATTGAATCAACAAGAAAGCTATCGGAAATCAAAAATCATAAAGAACTTTCTTCCATCACGCCTTTCTGGCGTTTTTTGGCCTCATTAAACTCCAAGACATAAAAAAGATAACCATCAACAGGCAGCAAACTGGGAAGAAATCGCCCATCCTAGCATACATTCCCCCTCCCCTCTTCTTAAGATCTAATTTTATTATCCCTGCCCCCTCAAAATAGATGTTTCCATTTTCGTCCTTTAACACATCTCTTTTTCGTCCCAAGGGATCAATCCAGCCAGACCAGCCGGCATTCCCGCATCTTAACACTGGCAATCCCGTTTCAATCGCCCGGAGAACCGAATGGGCGGCATGCTGCTCCGCGCAACCCTCTTCCCCAAACCAGGCATCATTGGTGGAAACAAAGATCAGATCATTGCCTGCTAATGCAGCACCCTGGGCCAAACCTGGGAAAATGTCTTCGTAACAGATGAGAGGCCCAATCGTAAGCTCATCTTTATTTCCACCCGATAAAGAAATTGGTTGAAAGTCGTCGCCTGAGGTAAAATTACCAATGGGACCAACAAACCTGCTTAAGCCCGGAATAAAAGAAAAAGGGAATGGAATATACTCCCCAAAAGGCACTAACTTCCTTTTTGCATACCACAAAGGATCCAACCCTTGGAGTGGGGAGACTTTAGCGACCGTATTGTAGGAGTATAATTCTTCCCTGACCACTGCACCTAACAATATCGTAGTATTTGCCTCACTGGCCAACTCTTCCACCCACTTGGAATCAAGATTTAAGGGGTAAGGAGTTGAAGCTTCAGGCCAGACAATAAAATCTGGTGACATGTTGGCCAAGAGCATGGTTTGGTGGCGCAATCTCTCTTTGTGCAAAGATGCATTTCCGGAAACCCACTTATCTTCAAGGTAAGGCTGGCAAACACCGACCCTTATTTCACGACCCCCGTCTTCTTCCCCTCGGTTTATACTCATAAGGAAAGGACTAACCATGAGGCAGAACAAACCAATGCCCAGATAGAAATCTGGACAGAAATTGGATAAAAGTCGTACCTCTGCTTCTTTCCTCCTTACAAGAAGATGGTGAATGTAGGAGCTGACACAGAGGTTGAAAAAAACTAAGAAAAAAGAAACTCCCCAGGCTCCCACCCATGCTGATGTTTGTAAAATCATAGGTCTTTCCCATTGGGTAATCGATAGTGGGCACCAGGGAAAACCTAAGGTAAACTGGGAACGAAGCCACTCGATGGAAACCCACAAGCAGGGTAACATAAACAAATACAGGCACCTTTTCCCAAAAGAGTAACCGGTGCCCAAAGGTATAAAATATCTTGCCACAAGAAACCAGGGTAACAGGTACAGGGAAAGCAGCAGACTGGCTGTAAGCATTCCACCAAAGGTTATGTGGCGAATCCAGCCAACGAGGCACACATGATACACAAACCCTGCTATCAAGTAGCAGACAAGAACTCGGCCCATCTTTGGTTTAAAAAAGAACCAAATTAAACTCGGAATTAAAAACACATAGGACGATTCAGGCGTCTGATAAGGAGGTTGTGCAGACAACAGTAAGGCGTAGGTGGAAAAAGCAGCAACAAGACCGCCCCCCCATTCCCTCAACCAATACTTGAGTGAAAGAAATATACTGTAAAAATTCATTAATTTTAGAATCAAATCACAAAGAACAAGACTCCTGACTGGGACGGGCAAGCAGGTTTTCAAATGGCTCGAGAGATACTTTTTTTTCAGCTAAACCATGATCGAGCATAAAGCGCCTACAGACTGAAAAAAGCTCCTCGGAGGATTGGGCCCGCCTCATGAAATGCAAAAATTTTCCTTCGGGGCATACGGAAAGCCCTACAAAGTTAAGGAATTTCTTAATACGTGCCACCAGGCGTGCATCATTCATATCGGGTTTTTTTAAAGCATCCAGCAATAGGAGCACATATTCATAAAGATTTTTCATCCTGGGGTAAAAAATTGGCTTTCCATCCTGCAATTCCCGAATTTGACGAAAAATCCACGGATTACGAATAGCAGAACGACCGATCATAATACCGTACGCCCCTGTTTTCTCCTTTAAGTCAATCGCCACCTGGGCGGATGTCACATTTCCATTGAGTAAAACCGGGCAGTTGAGGAATTTCACCGCTTCGGAAACATAAGAATGGTCAGGAGTCGATCGATACCCGCCAAGAACAGTGCGGGTGTGCAAACTCAAGAGGTCAACATCCACTTCTTTCAATATTTTTAAAATTTCCAGGAAATGAGTATCATCCTCAAACCCAATTCTCATTTTAACTGTTAGTTTACTTTCGACCACAGACTTCATCGCAAATAAAATCTCTTTGATTTTTGCTGGATCTTTAAGCAGTCCTCCTCCCACATTTTTTTTAAAAACCCTGGGAGCAGGGCAACCCATATTCAAGTCAACGCCTGCGACGGGAAAATTCTGGAGCAATTTGCAGACCCGAACTATATCCTCAATCGATTCACCCAAAAGCTGGGCAAAAATTGGTTTGCTGGAGGGATTGGAAGTGATGGAACTGAGGATATCCGGGTTTAGCCTGGAACCGGCATAGACCCTGAAATATTCAGTGAAATAAAGATCCGGATCCCCAAACTCCGAAATAATTTTCATGAAAGGTAACCCGGTTACATCTTGCATCGGGGCAAGTGCGGTCGGAAAAACAGAATTTGAAAACGACACTTTACCCCCGGGCGGATTTTAAAGGCTAATCAGTCCTGCTTTTTCAATATACGCTCTAATATCTCGGACATATCCTCAACATTATCAAGTACGCGTGATGCGACATGGATGGGTTTCTTCATTTGCAGAGCCAGGACAATCGAATCGCTGGGTCTGGCATCGAGTTCAATAATTTTCTTACCAAGCTCGTTTTCCATTCTTAAAATAATTCGGGCAAAGAATGTACCTTCGTCCACATCATTGATAAGGATACGCTCGATCGATGTTTCCAAGCCTTTGAGAATTAACCCAATCAGGTCATGAGTAAGTGGCCGTTCTTTCTTCACCTGATTGATCGTCATATTGATCGCGTTTCCAATTGCAGGGTCGACATAGATGACAAAAGTCTTTTGGTCATTACCTAAAAATATAGCACACCCATTGGAGGTGGGCATAACACCTTTAACTGTAACTTCAAACGATTCATTACTCATATACCTATTATTTCTTTCCTCGCTGTTTTCGGCAAGCACTTAACTTTTAAAACCTTCAGCAATTCTCGATGAATAATTCCAGCCAAAACCAAAATAAGATTTTCCTCGTTGGCATGATGGGCACCGGGAAATCCACCATTGGGCTTCTGCTAGCTAATCGTTTAAAATTGGACTACCTTGACAGCGATCAATGGATTGAGTTACGAACCTCTTTGTCCGTCCCCGAAATTTTCAAGTCTAAGGGTGAATCACATTTCAGAACCTTGGAAGAAATATTTATCACCCAAGAACTACCACGAGAAAGGTGTGTAATCTCCTGCGGTGGAGGACTGTGCGTTCAACCTGGTATGATGAATAAACTGAAAGAAAAAGGGACGGTTATTTGCCTTTGGGCATCTCCGAGTGAGATCGTTAAACGAACGAGGAATGAAAAAAACCGGCCTTTGCTTGCCACTTCAAATCCTTTCCAAAAAATAAACGAAATTCTCGAAGCAAGAAAATCGATTTATCAATCGGCTGATCATGTTTTTCAAACGGATGGATTGTCACCGGAGGAGATTACCCAGCGCATCCAAGCTATTCTCTAAGCTAATTATTGAATGAATTGGGCAAATGATTCTGGTGGCCGAACCACCTTCCCTTGATCGTCCACAAATGCATGGGTGGTCGAACCCGAAGCCAGTTTTTCTGGCCCCCTAAACACTTGGTATTTAATTTTT
>Ga0255783_10002554_pt1 | contig 18064 bp, 12 predicted proteins | sample 011ome_22_FD_179981 | JGI IMG/M metagenome (GOLD analysis project Ga0255783, IMG submission 179981) | Coastal salt marsh microbial communities from the Groves Creek Marsh, Skidaway Island, Georgia - 011507BT metaG (version 2) | ecosystem: Environmental > Aquatic > Marine > Intertidal zone >... | reverse complement strand
CTAGCTTCTTGGCTGGGGCTCCGGCTGAACCTGCGGCACCCGTCGTGAGTTGCCAGACGCCACTGGCGGCAGTGGCGGATGAAGATCCGGCTGCCATGCAGGGGTGGGGGGGTGACCTCCGTAACCGGCGCAGCGCAGCTGCCGCATCAACAGGCCTGAGCACTGACAATGTCGGCGCCTTGTCGTTGAAGTGGGTGTTTGCTTTCCCCGGGGCATTGCGGGCCCGCTCACAGCCACTGGTGCATGATGATGTGGTTTTTGTGGGGTCACAGTCGGGCGAGGTGTATGCCCTCGACCTTGAAACCGGCTGTGCTCACTGGACTTACAGCGCGGGCGCCGAGGTGCGCAGTAGCCTATCGATAGGAACACTGCCGGGCCGTAAAAACCCGGTGGTCTTTATGGGGGATTTCAGTGCCACCGTGCACGCGGTGGATGCACTCACCGGTTCACTGGTATGGCGCTCGCCGATTGGCGATCATCCTGACGCCACCATTACGGGGTCATTGAAGGTGCATGAGGGCAAACTCTTCGTGCCGCTGTCTTCTTCTGAATGGGCGACCGCCGCGGATCCGGGTTATGCCTGTTGCACTTTTCAGGGCGGCGTTGTTGCACTCGATGCTGTGTCAGGGAACCTCATATGGCGATCCCATGTCATCGACACGCCCGCAGCGGAAACCGGACAAACCAATCCCCGTGGTGCACCCCGGAAAGGGCCCGCAGGCGCGCCAGTGTGGAATAGCCCCACCATCGATGCCGCCCGTGGTGTGCTGTATGTGGGTACGGGAGAGGCTTATACCTCTCCTGCCGCCGATACCAGCGACGCCGTACTGGCATTTTCTCTTGCTACGGGTGAGCGGCAGTGGTCCAAGCAGTTGCTAGGTGGTGATGCCTGGAACATGGCCTGTTTTATTGGCGAGGCGGCAAATTGTCCCGAGGAAGACGGCCCCGATCTGGATATTGGTGCGTCCACCATTTTATGGTCCGACGCCGACCGCGACTACTTGTTGGTGGGTCAGAAGAGCGGCGACGTCTATGCGTTGGACCCGGACAATGGCGGTGCCGTCATATGGCATAACAAAGTGGGTCGGGGCGGGTTTTCAGGGGGCGTTCATTGGGGAATGTCAGCTAACCAGCAGTCCCTGTTCGTTCCGATTGCTGATACTACCTTTACCGGTCGCTTCAAGGGGGAGGTGTTCCCCGGCGTGCATGCGCTGGACCCGGCCTCAGGGTCACGCCAGTGGTATACCCCCAGCCCTGGCGATTGCGAGGGCAAGCCCGTACCGGAATGCGATCGTGGCATGTCGGCGCCTGCTACCAGCACTGAAGATTTGGTATTCGCGGGAAGTTTTGACGGCAACCTCAATGTCTATGACGGGCGCTCGGGGGAGATCCTGTGGCAGTTCGATACCTTTGGTCGCTTCCAGTCAGTCTCGGGTGAGATGGCTCAGGGTGGGTCAATCGAAGCTGACGGTCCGGTGCTTTATAAGGGCCATGTTTTGGTTAACTCGGGGTATCAATTTGGCGGCCGCATGCCGGGTAATGCCTTGATGGTTTTCGCTGTGCCGACGGGGGCTGATCTGGCGCTGGAAACGACCCATGACTGAGGGTGCGTTGGATGCGGTGACGATACCCAAGTGGGGCATTGAGATGACCCACGGTACGATTGTGGCCTGGCACAAAGCGGTGGGGGACTCGGTCTCAGCGGGCGAAGAAATAGTCGATATCGAGACCGATAAAATCGTTAATAGCTTTGAAGCGCGGACCTCGGGAACACTGGTCCGTATTTTGGCCAGCGAGGGAGAAGAGCTCGCGGTGGGCCGCTTGATTGGTGTGGTCGCCAAAGTGCCCGTCGACGAGTCGGTGATCGAGGCTTTTGTGGGCAGCCACGATCGGACTGCTGACATATCGACGGAAACCACTGACGCTGCCGCGGCAACTGCGACGCGCCCTGAACCTCAAGTTGAGGCGCGTATCACGCCAGCACTCAGGCGGAAGCTGGAAAAAGCCGGCCTCAGTCCGGCGGATGTTCTGGCAACCGGAGACCACGGTCGTATCACCAAAGAGGATGTCGACCGTGCTGTGTTAAACGGCAAAGCGGTCACGAGCGGTGCCGTTGCCGGGCAACTGTTGGCGCCGCAACAAGCCGCGGTCGCGCGTAAGCTATCTCAGGCCCAAGCCACCCTGCCGCTCTATCATGTGACGCTGGATGTCAACGTCGAGTCGGCGCTGGCGTCTTTGTCGACGGGCGCGTCGCTGAATGATCTGATCATTGCCGCTGTGCAGCGATCGTTACAGGCCCATCCAGCACTGAATCAGACCTTTGATGGCGAGGGGCTGACTGCCATTGAAGGCCAGCCAGTTGGCGTGGCGGTTGCCGCTGAGGGCAATCGAATTTTGGCCCCTGTGATACAGACGCCGTGCGAGGCGGGTCTCGATGAACTGGCTCAGCATTCCCGCGAGCTGATTGAGCGCGCCCGATCTGGCCGATTAACCGCCGCTGACCAGCGCTCCGCTGCCATTACCGTCAGTAATCTCGGCATGTTTGGGATAACTGCATTTACGGCGATGGTGACGCCACCGCAAATCATGGTGCTGGCCGTGGGTGCGGTGCGCCGCGTACCGGTGTTTAACGAGGCCGATGAAGTGGTGCCGGCCTCGGTGATGACATTGACGCTTGGAAGCGATCATCGCGTGGTAAATGGCGCGCAGGCCGCCGCTTTTTTGACGACGGTGCAGGCTCAGCTGGAAGCGGTTGTTTGATGGACTAATTGCTGGGAAGGTACCTTATTGGTTATCAGCCCGCGCAAAAATGGCGGTATCGACACGGATTACCTCACTACGACGGGTTGGCCCGAAGTGGGTGTGACGCTGTTGTTGCGACCGAAGGGTAAAGAAAACCCCTCTGGCAGGTCCTCAGTCATATCTAACACTGCGGCCAACCGGCCCACGCCGACATATAAGGCGCAGTGCATCAGCAGTTCCATGATTTCCGCCTCGGAAAAAAGGGCCTTGAGCTCGTCAAAAAAAGTTTCATCAATGGAGAGGTGGTCGCACGCAAAGCGATCACCCAGCTCAACCGCCAGTCGCTCGCGCGCATCCAGAGACGCGGCTTCTGCGGGGTGCTCTAGACTGCACACGTCATCTTCGCTGACATCATTTTGCGCGGCAAGATACCGAATGGCCATGCAGCTGCGGCATTGATTGTGAAAAGCGACGCGCAGCCTGAGCAGTTCGATGAGCCGTTCTGGCAGCGTCCGGTTTTTTACCAGCGCCGCGCCAAAGCTGATCGGGCCCATCGCGGCCCCGGGGGCATGCGCGAGCATCCGCGTGATACCCCGCTCCAGTTCAGTGGCGCTATCGGCTGCGGTAAAGTGCTTTAACTCGTCGGTCCATTCCGACACGGGGACAAAACTAATGCGGCTCATCTCTGTACTCCCATAGCATTGGAAAACAATGCTCTATCCTGCCATTAGGGAGCCAGAAAGGCAGTTGCTCAAATCTGATCGTCGCTCATTTGTTACTCTGCTGCTGAACCAAAAAGGGCGGTTCAGCCCAGCTGCGCGATGACATCCCCAAACAGCTCCTCGTCCGACGGGATAACTTTGTGCTGCGCCAACGGCATCGACACCCAGGTCTCGTTGACGAGATCTCGCCAGGAAATGTTGTTGTTGGTGCCGTTACCACCCCAAGAGCCACAACCCAGGGAGAAGGTCTGCCGCATACCATTCCAGACGTTACCGCTATTGGATGCGGCTTGCGGCTGGTTCACCATAACGCGGGAGGTGTAGGTCCGCTCTGCAAGCTTCATGATGTTGGCGTCGCTACTTGAGTAGATGCCGCAGGAATGACCCTGGCCCTGATAGGCCTGAATATTCTGCGTCAGCTCGATCGCATGATCGATATCACGGGCTCGGTACAGCGCCATGATCACTGATAGTTTCTCGCCCGAGAACGGATGGGTGGGACCCCAGCCGTCCTCCGGCACGATAAAAAATGCAACGCCCTCGGGAATGGACAGCCCCGCCATTTGCGCAATTTTCTCGGGCGGTTGAGCGACCATTGCCGTATTGATGTGCAGTTCGTCATCCCAGAGCGCGTTGCGCAGGGCGGCCTTCTCTTCTTCGTTACACAGGTAGCCGCCTTGCGCCTTGAGCTTCTCGAGCATGGGCTCGTAGATCTCATCGAGCAATATGACGGCGTTGTCGGAGGAGCATGAGGCAGCCAGATCGAGTGTCTTCGACAGGCGAATTTTTTCCGCAGCCGCGTCGAGATCGGCGGTGTCGTCAACCGTAATTACCGCATTGCCGACGCCGACCCCCAAGGCGGGCGTGCCACTCGAGTAGGCGGCGTTCACCATGGCACCGCCACCGGTTGCCAGTACCAGGTCACATTGTCGCATCAGCTCGTTCGTGCTCTCGAGGCTGGGTGTCTCGATGCCGATGACGAGATCTTCCGGAGCGCCCATTTTCTTCAATGCCGCACGCATGAGGTCACAGATCTTCTTGTTGGTCAGCTTTGCCCGAGGGTGTGGCGCGACGATAATAGAATTGCGGCCTTTAACGGCGTGAATACCTTTAATGACGGGAGTCGCTTCGGGGTTGGTAGAGGGTGCGAGCGCGCCAATCACGCCGAGGGGCTTCGCCAGCACGCGAATATTTCGCTCCGGATATTCCTCGATCACGCCAACGGACTTGTCGTGGATAATATCGAGCAGGGTTGCGCGAGTTTTACGCTGTATTTTGAGGAACTTACCGTCGTAGTTACCCAGTTGGGTCTCATCAACGGTGAATTGCGCAATCTCCTCGGCGACCCCGGGGCGCGCTACAGACCAGACCATGGCCCTGATCAGGGCATCAACCTGTTCCTGCGAGTAATGCTCGATTTGTTTCTGCGCGGCTCTGGAGCGCGCAACCAGCTCCGCTATGTACGCTTTAGCGTCGCTACTATCCTGTGGCATGACCTAGCTTCCTCATGGAGTCATTTTTAGGGTCGCTAGGGTAAACCTCAGGGCGGGATCTTACCAGTGGCTTAGCCGCGGCGTGCGCCGCATTGGCTTAATGATTAATGGCCCAGCGACTCGAGATGGCGCTGAGGTTTATCCTGATTCCGTTTATACTTCACGGCCCGATAATGGGTGACATCGGCGCGCTCTTTTTTGCGATCCAGGTTGTGATGTCCTCAAAGTCTGCGCATCAATGCGGGTTTATCGCGCGGCTGAGGCCGTGGCGTGAACTCATCTGTGATGAGAGGGGACCAAAACAGTGCTGGAGAATACAGATTGGATTTTGAACTGAACGACGAGCAGCAGGCCTACATTGCCAGCGCGAGAGCGTTTTCAGATAACGAATTGGCTCCTCACGCCGCTCTTTGGGATGCCGAGTCTATCTTTGCCAAAGACGCGCTTCGCGCGGCCGGGGAGCTGGGCTTTATGGGTATGTATACACCCGAAGCGGCGGGCGGCCTGGGCATGGGTCGGCTGGATGCCAGCCTGATTGTTGAGGAACTGGCCAAAGGGTGCACGACAACTGCGGCATTTTTGACCATCCACAACATGGCGACCGCGATGATAGGCAAGTACTGCCAGCAATCGGTGATCGATGCTTGGTGCCCAGAGCTGGTGATGGGCGAAAAACTCGCCTCCTATTGCCTCACTGAACCGGGTGCGGGTTCCGACGCGGGCAGCCTGCGAACCAGCGCACAGCGCGACGGCGATGATTACATTGTGAACGGAAGCAAGGTATTTATCTCGGGCGCCGGAGAGACCGACGTCCTTGTGGTGATGACTCGCACCGGCGATACCGGCCCCAAGGGCGTTACCGCCCTGATGATTCCCGCCGATGCCGAGGGCATTGCTTACGGCAAGAAAGAGCACAAGATGGGTTGGAATGCCCAGCCAACGCGAATGATTACTTTTGACAACGTGCGGGTGCCGGTGGGCAACCGATTAGGCGAAGAAGGCCAGGGTTTTGCCATCGCGATGGAAGGGTTGGATGGCGGCCGCATTAATATTGCGACCTGCTCGGTGGGTACGGCCCAGCGCGCTATCGCTGATGCCACCGCCTATGTAAAAGATCGTAAGCAATTTGATACCGCAATCGCGGAGTTCCAAAATACGCAGTTCCGGTTGGCGGACATGCTGACCGAGCTGGTTGCCGCGCGACAAATGATTCGACTCGCGGCCAGTAAGCTCGACCGAAAAGATCCCCAAGCCACGACTTATTGCGCCATGGCCAAGCGCTTCGCCACCGATGTGGGGTTCACGGTCTGTAACGATGCCCTGCAGCTGTTGGGGGGTTATGGCTATATCAAGGAGTACCCGATGGAGCGTTACGTGCGCGATACTCGGGTGCATCAAATTCTCGAAGGAACCAACGAAATCATGCGCGTTATCGTCGGCCGTAAGCTGCTGATGGATGGCGCATTGGAGGTCATTCAATGAGTATCAGTCCATCCGAAAAAATCAAAGTCTCGATCGAAGGCAATATCGCGACGATCGTGATCGACAATCCGGCCGCGAATACCTGGGATCGCGAGAGCCTGCCGGCGCTCAAGCAGGTGATTGAAGCCCTCAACGAAGAGCCCACGGTTTATGCATTGGTGTTGACGGGCGCAGGGGAGAAGTTTTTCTCAGCGGGCGCGGATCTGAATCAGTTTGCCTCGGGCGATGCCGACGTCGCCCGAGCAGTGGGCGAGGCCTTCGGCGAGGCTTTTGAAACATTGGCTGATTTTAGGGGTGTATCTATCGCCGCCATTAATGGCTTTGCGATGGGTGGTGGTCTGGAGGTGGCGCTGGCTTGCGATATCCGTATCGCAGAGGAGCAAGCGGCACTGGCGCTACCCGAGGCGCGGGTGGGTTTGTTGCCCTGCGCGGGCGGCACCCAGCGTCTGACGCAATTGGTCGGCGAGGGTTGGGCCAAGCGGATGATCCTGTGTGGTGAGCGCATCGGTGCTCAGCAGGCGCTGACGCTGGGCCTCGTTGAAGAGGTGGTGCCCAAGGGCGAGTCGCTGGCAACGGCTACGGCGTTGGCCGCCAAGGTGGGCAATCAGTCGCCCTCTTCGGTAGCGGCTTGCAAGCGCCTGATTCATTCGGCCAGAAACATCGCGATTGCTGATGGGCTCGTTGCCGAGCGTGACGCGTTCGTGGCGTTGTTCTCAACTGAGGACCAGCAAGAGGGAACCAATGCCTTCCTCGAGAAGCGCGAACCGGCCTGGAAGAATCGATGAGCGATAGCGTACTGGTTGCCGAGTACCCGGCGGGTGATCGGGTCATCGGTCGTTTAACCCTGAACGTCGAAAAAACCCTCAATTCATTGACTCGGGAAATGGTCGACGTCATCACCGATTGTCTTGAAGCGTGGGCTGATGACGCGCGTGTAGTTGCGGTGCTGATCGATGGCGCCGGTGAAAAAGCCTTTTGCGCCGGGGGCGATGTGCAAGCCCTGCGCAACTCCTGCATTGAGACACCCGGGGGGCCCTGCGAATATGCCGAGCATTTCTTTGCCCGCGAGTATCGTATGAACTACTTGCTGCACACCTATGCCAAGCCGCTGATCTGTTGGGGGCACGGTGTGGTGATGGGCGGTGGGCTCGGCATTCTGGCTGGGTGCCGCTATCGGGTGGTAAGTGAGCGCACCCGCATTGGTATGCCCGAGGTGACAATTGCGCTGTTTCCCGACGTGGGCGGCAGCTGGTTCTTAAACCGGATGCCCGGCCAGGCAGGACGTTTTCTGGCGTTAACGTCGTCGCACATCAACGCAACTGACGCGCTTTATTGTGGTCTAGGTACGCATTTTCTGGCCCATGCCCAAAAAGACGCGGTGCTGGAGGCCTTGGCGGGCTTGGCGTGGTCCTCAGATGCTGAAGCGGATGCGGCCAAGGTAGATGCGCTTTTGGTTGGTCTCGAAGCTGAGGTGGAGGCGCCCTCGCCGCAATTGGAGCCACATATGGACGTGATCAATGCGTGGATGGCGGGCGACGATTTGTCAGCGATTTTTGATCGCGTCATGTCCTGGCAGGGTGAGGATGCTTGGCTGCAAAAAGCCAAAGATGGCTTCGCCCATGGTTCACCGCTGGCGGCGACATGGATATTCCGTCAGTTAAACGAAACCCGTGATGCCAGTTTGAAAACTGTTTTTGAATCGGAGTTGGTGTTGGGCTGCAACATTATGCGCCACCCTGAGTTTGCCGAAGGGGTTCGAGCCTTGCTCGTGGATAAAGATCGCTCCCCGGCCTGGGCTTACCCTGACCTTGCATCGGTGCCGGCCGAGGTGGTCGATACCTTCTTTACCGCGCCGCATGCAATGCCGGCGCTCGGATTGCCGGAGTAAATCATGGCGACAATTGCTTTCTTGGGCCTCGGCAATATGGGCGGGCCCATGGCCAAAAACCTGATTGCCGCCGGGCATTCGCTCACGGTTTTTGATCTCGTCGAGGCAGCTTGCGCCGCTCTCCAAGCTGAAGGCGCCAGCGTTGCGGCATCGGCTGCGGAGGCCGCGTCTAATGCTGAAGTGATTATTAGCATGTTGCCCGCGGGCAAGCATGTGGCGGCTACTTTCTTGGGGGAAGCGGGCTTACTGGCCAATATCTCCAAAGAAACCCTCATTCTCGATGCCAGCACGATTGACGCCGCGACCGCGCGCGAGGTCGGTGAGGCTGCAGCGGCGTTGGGCATCGACTTTATGGATACCCCCGTGTCGGGTGGTGTAGCGGCCGCTGCTGCGGGCACCCTGGCCTTTATGTGCGGTGGTAGCGCAGGTGCTTTCGAGCGCGCTCGCCCGATTCTTGAGGGCATGGGCAGCGCCCAGAAGATCTTTCACGCTGGCCCCGCCGGTGCGGGTCAGGTCGCCAAGGCCGCCAATAATATGCTGCTAGCGATACATATGATTGGTACCTGCGAGGCGCTGGCGATAGGCGAGGCCCATGGCCTCGATCCCGCTGTGTTGTCGGAGATCATGAAGGCCAGTTCAGGCAATAACTGGTCATTACAAGTCTATAACCCGTGGCCTGATGTGATGGACGGCGTCCCCTCAAGCAATGACTACAAGCCGGGCTTTATGGTCGACTTGATGGTGAAGGATCTCGGTCTGGCCTGCGAAGTGGCAAACAGCGCCGGCGTCGATAATCAAATGGGCAGGCTCGCGAATGCGGCTTACCTTGCCCACCAGGCCGATAGCAACGGCCCCCGGGATTTTTCATCGATCCTCGAATGGGTAAAGACCGCTAAGGCCTGAGGGGAGGCGGATGGAACTCGATCGACCATTCCTGCAATTACCCTTTATTTTTGATCCCGCGGTACTCGCTACCGAGGTTGATCGACTCGATGCTAGCGACTGGTTGGCGCATCCCTCAGGACTGGTGGGTAACACGGCGATCCCTCTTGTGGCTATTAATGGCGAGCCGAAAGATGGTTTTGATGGCCCCATGGCGCCTACGGAGGCGCTGAAGCGCTCTTCTTATCTTTTGCAAGTAGTCAGCAGTTTCGGCGAGATCGTAGCGCGCAGTCGCTTGATGCGATTAGCTCCGGGAGCTGAGGTGCAGGAGCATGTCGATTTTAATTATCACTGGTACAGCCGCGTGAGAATCCATGTGCCCATCGTGACGGAGCCCTCCGTACGCTTTTTTTGCGGGCCAGAGGAAGTTCATATGGCGGCGGGAGAAGCCTGGCTTTTTGATTCATGGCGCCGCCACCGGGTGGTCAATGAAAGTGCCAGAGATCGTATCCATTTGGTCATTGATATAGCTGGGTCCGCTGATTTCTGGCGCATGGTGCGGAGCGTGCAACGCGGAATAAACCCAACACAGCCCAAGTTCATTCACCATGTCGAGGGTGTGACGCCTTCGCTGATAACTGAACGTTTTCCTGCAGCGCCGGTGATGGCGCCGGGGGAGATGTCGGCGATCGTAGATGAATTGATGCGGGACTGCGCTGCCAATCCGAACAACGATGCCGACGAGTTACAGTACTATCACGACCTGCTTTTTGATTTGGTCCACGATTGGCGTAATCACTGGTCCATACATGGCTTTATGGCGGAGGGCGTCAAAGGATATCAAGCGCTCTTGCAAAGAACTCAGGCCGGGTTAAAGCCAGATCCTCGGGTGCTGGTGACGCAATCGAATAATATCGGCATCAATCCTATTATCAATCAGCGTTTACTTGCTGCAGCACTAAAGTCACATCGAGCCGCAGAGTTTGCTACGGGAAGTAGTTGAAGGCTGAAAAGTCTTGCTCGTATCGTTGCCATAGGGCGCTCTTTAATTCGTCATCCAGCAGAGATTGATAGGCAGCGTGTTCGGAGCGATTGCGATGCGCGAGCGCGACACTGGGCAAGCCAAGACGACCGCAGACGCTATCAAAATCAGTCTGAAGGGATTCGTAGCGGCCAACAAAGTCGAGTCCCAGCGCCCCATTTTCGTCAATCAGCAGTGCGTGTTGAGAGGTGACGAGTACCCGATTGCAGAACTGTGGACGCTTTAGCGCGCTTTTCATCCACTCGGTAGGATTCTGCTTATAGCTCGGGTCGGTTCTGGCCAAAAAAGCACATACTGAGACGAATCGATCGTAGGGGTGCCGTGTGAAGGCGAACCGGAAAAACCGACTCAGAGTCTCGGGACCTACTACGCTGCTGAGTTGTCGGTAACTCACATGGCCGTGGTTAATTGCAGCGATTTCGGGAAGTGGTGATAGCTGCTTGCCGTAGCGAAGTTGTTGTTCCCAGTCGGCCGACGAAAGGTGTGGTCGTAATGCTTCTCTCACGGAATGGGTGCCTGTTTTGGGCACAGCAAAAAATATAAATTTTTGTGACTCGGCGTAAATCACTGTGGCGGTGTGATGCCATAATCATCAAGAATTTCTGCTCCAAGGGCATGCTTGAGTGGATTTAGAAACTGCTCAAAGTTCCGCCATTGGTCAAGACCAGATCGGTAAATGGGCTGCCGCACTTGTTCCGCACTCGGTGTTCTTACGCTGCGCTCAGTTTTGTGGAAATTCAGGCAGCCCTCCTCGAATGGCAATTCACAAAAATCTAATAAGCGCTTTACTTGTTTATCGAGATCTTCCACGACTTCTTCGTGCTGTATACGTAATACAAAGCCTGGTAAGACCTCATCCCAGTGGTTCATAAGACGGACATACTGTTTGTAGTAGTTTCCTATTTCTTCCTGACCATAGGAAAACTCCTGCCCTTCCCCAAAGAGTTGTTTCAGGCCACTAAAACAGCAGGACATCGGGTGCCGTCGGGCGTCTATTATCTTCGCATTGGGCAATATGAGCTTAATTAAGCCCAAGTGGAAAAAGTTGTTTGGCATCTTGTCGATGAACCGAGGTGCTGATCCTCTATAAGCCCGGGTGTCAGCAATATACTGGTTGCCAAATTGAGTGAATTTGTCGGCCCCTAGCTCCTGTAGGATTCGAGGGTAGCGAGGACTTGGATCGCTCGCCTTGTCTCGACCGCGCAAACGTTTTGCCAGATCAAGGATGTCGTGGAGCTCCATCGTGCCGTCGACCATTGAGTGAGAGGCCAAAATCTGCTCTAGCAACGTCGATCCTGCTCTGGGCAAACCAACAATAAAGATCGGATCTTGCGCGGTGTGACCTACCCCAATCCTTTGCTCGAACAAATCTTTCGTGCACACGTCAATCTGTGTGGAAACGCGGATATCAAGTTGCTCTGCATTGTGGTGCGACGTTTTTTGCTTCAGCGCATTACCTTTCGCGTAGTGGTCAAACGAGCGGTCGAACTTCTGTTGATCTTCATATGCTTTCCCCAATGCAAAATGTATCTGGATCTGATCAAGCTGTGGCGTTCCCTCAGACGTTATGCTCTCAGTCATCGCGGTTATTTCTTCTTCAGAAAAACGGTAGGACTTGGTGTTGGCAAGACTCCAGTAAGCGTCACCAAAGCGGGTGTTGAGCTGATAAGCCTCCTTAAACAGTGTAACGGCGTGGTCGGTACTCCCGATAGCATTGTAAATGTGGGCCAGCGATACTTTTAGCGCTGGATCATGGGGACTTGTTTCAATCATCTGCTCGTAGATTTGAATCGCTTCTGTGTTTTTTCCCACACCAAAGCATGCCGATGCCGACAGGGCTAACGCTTGCTGGGGTGGATTGTCATATTTTTGGCAAAGAGTCTTGGTGCGTTCGTAAGCCTTATGGAACCGCTGACGTCTCAGTAGGACATGGACAAGCTGGAGCTCCGCATCCATGTGGTCAGGCTGCAATTCGACCACGGTCTCTAACAAAAATTCTGCGTCTTCGAATACGCCCGTGCGTGCGGCCACCTCCGCCATCAGCCGCATGCCTTCGATATGCGTCTTATTCTCTTTCATGAAAAATCTGCATAGCCGTTCGGCGTCAGCGAGTCTGTTGGCGGCGAGATAACTGATCACTGTTCTGAGTTCGTCGGGTAAGTCACCTAAAAAAGCCGCTTGCTTAGCGGCTTGCTTGGCCCGGTTGTCTCGCTTCTGCTCATAGATCTTGGCCAGATATTTCCAGCTATTGAGTAGCGATGCATCTAGCTCAACCGCTCGCTCAAATGCGGTCTGTGCGCCGTCCTGCTCATTAAGAGCGGCCTCACAATAGGCGAGCTCCTGAAACCCCCTTCCAAAGTCAGGTTTTTCTGACAACAGATCTAGAAGAATGCGCTTGGCTTCTCCGTTTTGCTTTTTGGCACGATGCAAAACCGCTAGTGCGTAGCGGGCTTCAAAGTCTGTAGCATCTTGGGACAGGATCGTTTCTAGAATTGCCTGGGATTCGTCAAATGCCCCTCGACTGAGAGCGGCGCGCGCTTTTTGTATGGTCTCGTTGTTCACCAAGTATTCACAACTCCTTCTACAAAAAAGGGCGGACAATGTCCGCCCTTAGGCATCAGATTAGTGTTTGGCTGCTTAGAAGCGGTAAGAGAGCCTCAACCCAATGGTGCGAGGTCGATTCACTGACGCTTCAGGTGTGAACTTACCTGCAGTCTGCACAATAGCGCCTCTTTCGCTCGTAATGTTCCTAACGTAAACCTCAGCAAGCCAGGAGTCCTTCATGATGCCTGCACTGGCACTGAGCACCGTCGCAGACTCGTTAATGAAGCGGGAGTTGGCCGGCAAGCTTCCTGTTGAGTCAGCTACCGTACCAAAGTTACCACCTGCATCTTCAACTCCTAAACCTGACGCGTTTCCCGAAACCAGCAGCGCGGTATCGTCCATGAATGCGGCACTCCCTACAACTCCAGCTAATGATTCTCCACGATAGGTGAGTGAGCCCGACAGGTAGGCATTAGCGCCCACTCCTGGTAGTTCAAAGTCGTAACGCGCCCTCAAGTTACCCGAAAAGTCGGGTGCAAGTGGCAGATCCGAGCCAACCGGCACGGCCACTCCCTGCAGCTGGTCGTTTACACGGGTGATTTCTGTGCTTAAGAAACTGGCTGCACCCGAGATGGTTAGATTGTTGGTGGGTGCCCACTGGAAATCAACATCAATGCCGTTGGAGTCCGCATCGCCAACATTCTCCATAAAAACGAGAAAGGCGACGTTAGAGGGGTCAAAGCGCGCTACCTGCAGATCCGTGATTTCTGCCCAGTAAATGCTTGCGTTGAGTCTCAAGGTACGATCGAAAAATTCGCCTTTCATCCCGAATTCGATGTTTTCCAGTGTATCGGTGACAGCCACTACTGGAACAACATAGCCGTTATAAACCCCGTTCTGGTTCGCCGCGAGTTGGCCGGCATTACGATTTTGCGTGGCCGGTCGATAACCCTCTGAATAAATCCCGTAGAACATGATGTCATCGGTCATATTCCAGTTCGCCGAGAAGCGGACAATCGTATCCTCTTCATTAGTGGAGCCGTCAGCTTCGATATTACTAATGTCTAGACGACCTGCTTGAATCGCTGCCAGTGTCGCCGCGTTGCTCCCCCCACCGCGAAACATATCGCGCGCACCATTGGGGCTGGTGGCGTTGAGGATAATGTTATCGTCCCCAGACGCCGCATACTGGCCCAAAGTTAAGAGGCGAGCTGAGACATCGTTGCTGAAGGCGTGACTGTTACAACGGCCATCCTCTGTGACCGTAGCGTTTCCAAAACCGGCACCTGCTGGCGTGTCGCGATCAGTAAATGGCGCACCATATCGGCAGCCGAAGGAGAAGTTTGAGGCGCCTTGTAGCTGAGTATCTAAATCATATCTGCGCGCACTGACGGCGACAGTCAGTGAGTCAGTGACGTCTAACGCCAATTCTCCGAAAAATGCCATCTCCTCTTCGGTACGTGTGAAGTCGTTGTAAAAAGTTGTTAATTCGCTCCTCGGCCCCTCTGTATTGGTTCCCGGAGTATCGGGGACTGTGACATTGCCTACCTCAAAAGGAGCGCCTGAGCCGAAGTAGTTGATAATGTGGTCACTGAACGCATCGTTCGTGGATAAGTATTGGAATTCTCCAATGTGCGTTGTCTCTACGTCACTGTAGTAAACGCCCGCCATAAATCGGAATGCGTTTTCGGGATCACTGCTGATCCGGAATTCGTGGGTCGTGCGCTCATTGGTGGATACATCTGCATACTGCTTTTTGGGGTCAAAGCAATTATTGGGCGCGCTTTCCCCTGGAGCATAAACGTTACCGCTACACAGGTAGTAGGTAATGTAGGCGCCACCGTTGTTATAGTGGGTGTAGTCAATAAGCGCATCAACCTCGCGGTCGATGTAACCACCGGTGTAGACCAGGTCAAGATTGGCGATTCGCCCCTCAAGCGTCCATGTGGTGATATCAAACTCATCGACGTTATGTTCCGGGGCAAACTTTTGTGAGCTTTCATCCCCTAGGCTGGGGTCGATCAAGAAGGAGCCTTCAACGTCAATTTCCTGCGACATGTGCTGAACTAATCCGCTCCAATTGTCGTTAAAGTCGTAACGGAGCCCGACACGGAAGCCGTTGTATTTTGCTTCGTTCCAATCTTCTTTTGCTAAGTTTGCATTAGAGGCTGATTGGATTGTCGTACTGGGGAAGTCTCTAAAATAAGGACCATAGCCGTTGATGCGATTGCGGTCTATCACTGTGGGATTTGGGGTGAATGTGCCTGCAGTGTTGTCGATCCAGCCACCTTGTTTGTCCGCAAAGCCCACAAAGCGAACGGCTGCGCGGTCGGTGAGGGGAATGTTGATCATGGCCTCTACCTTGTTACTGGTGTCGCCGCCATGCGTGGTACTCATGCCCACGTCGATGCTTCCACTCAGCTCATCTAACTGAGGCTTATTGGTGATGAGGCGCATATTGCCTGACTGAGAGCTGGCGCCAAAGAGGGTGCCCTGAGGCCCTGATAGAACCTCAATACGTTCCAAATCTGCGGCATAGACATCTAAGTTACGAGCACCAAATGACACTGGCATTTCATCAAAATAAAGTGCCACACCGGGCGCCGAACCTTGTGCTGGAGCAACAGTGAGCGATGATTGCTCTGAGGCAGAGCCACGAATATAAATTTCTCGCTGGCCTGGACCAATGCCTGCGCTGACGACGTTTGGCAGAAATTCGACATACTCATCGAATGTTTGTACACCAAGGTCCTTTAGCGCCTCGCCTCCGAGAGCCGAAACTGAAATTGGTACATCTTGAAGGCTTTCTGTTCTTTTAGTCGCGGTAACCACAACTTCTTCAAGTTGCGCTTGAACTGGGCTGGAAAGCATTGGCAGTAGTGCTACACCGAGTGCTGCTGCTAATGGCGTGCGTTGAAAGCGATGGGGATGAGACATGGAGACTCCCTTGTTTACGTAATGGCAGAAAAAGCAAATTCGTTGTTGTTATATTCCACTACCCTACCGACTCTGGCCGCGTCCTGCAAATCGAACACTTGTCGGAGACAAGTAAGTTGCTCTGCCGGAGCGTGCTTTCACCGAAGAAATAGCACGCAGGGTTATGGCTCAACGCCATGGAAGCGCTCAAACAGCCGGACAGTGCTGGATAAACAAGCACCGTCTTCGGTTACACTGGCCTCGAATAATGCAAAGAGAGTCCGATGTCTGAGTCTGCTGAGCAACGCTACATCATTGATAAATCAGTATTTTTCCCCGCTTTAATCCTGCTGTTCGGTGCCATCTTTTTGCTGCTGCTGGTCCCAGAAAAGGGCAGTGATCCTTTCGCCGGGCTCCAAGCGGTCATTGTCGATACCGCCAGTTGGTTCTATGTGTTTATTGCCGGTTTGGTCTCTGTGGTGGTGATTGGCCTTGCGATTTCGCGGTATGGCGACATCAAGTTGGGTCCGGACCATTCGGAGCCCGAGTACAGCTATGGCTCCTGGTTTTCGATGCTATTTGCCGCTGGTATTGGCATTGGTCTTATGTTCTATGGGATCGCCGAGCCGGTCATGCATTTCTTGTCGCCACCGACAGGCCCTGGCGGCACACCCGCGGCGGCCACCGAGGCCATTCAGATCAGTTATTTTCACTGGGGCTTCACGGCCTGGGCGATCTACGCCGTCGTGGCCATGATCCTGGCCTACTTCGCCTACCGGCACGATCTGCCGCTCACGCTCAGGTCGGCCTTTTACCCACTTGTCGGTGAACGCATTTATGGACCCGTTGGTGCGGCGGTGGACGTGTTCGCAGTGATCTGTACCACCTGCGGTATCTCGGTGAGTTTGGGTTTGGGGGTGCTGCAGATCAACACGGGCTTTAACTACCTGTTTGGCTTGCCAATTGACGTCTGGGTTCAGGTCGGACTCATTTTTGCGACGATGGCGCTGGCCACCGCTTCGGTGATTTTGGGGTTGGACTCGGGTATCAAGCGCCTGTCCGAGATCAATGTGGTGCTTGCGGTCATGTTGCTGTTGCTGATCTTGCTCACAGGCCCCACCGCCTTGTTGCTGGCGGGAACCCTGCAGAATTTTGGGGCCTATGTGGCGGGACTGATTCCCCGCACGCTCGACATGTACGTCTATGAGCCCACCGAGTGGTTTGGTGGTTGGACCATCTTTTACTGGGGCTGGTGGATCAGCTGGGCGCCCTTTGTTGGCGTATTTGTGGCGCGAATCTCCAAGGGGAGAACGATTCGGGAGTTTCTGGTGGGCGTGACGGTTGTGCCTACCTTATTCATCTGCCTGTGGATGGGGGTATTGGGCGGCAGCGCGCTGGATGTCATTACCAATCAGGGCGTTGTCGAATTGGGGACTGCGGTGCAGGAAAACCCCGCCGTGGGGTTGTTCCGGTTCCTGGAGTTTTTACCCGCCACCGAGCTGCTCAGCGTCATTTCTCTGATCATGATTGTAATTTTCTTTGTTACTTCGGCTGACAGTGGCGCCATGGTGCTTAACATGCTGAGCGCCAACGGGGTCGATAACACCCCCGCATTACAGCGCACCATTTGGACCTTTGTTATCGCACTGGCGGCTTCTCTCTTATTGTTGGGAGGCGGCTTGCAGGCCCTACAAACGGCCACCATTGCCAGTGCGCTGCCATTCGCCGTGGCCATGCTCGGTGCGATGTGGGGTTTCGGTCGTGCTTTGGTGGTCGATGGTGCAAAACGGCAGGCTCACTCTATTCACACGCCGCCGGCACTCGCGGCAGAGGGTTGGCGCGATCGACTGAATTTGTTGCTTGATTACCCCGATGAACATGCGGTGGCGCGATTTCAGCGGGACACGGTTCGCCCGGCGATGGCCTCTTTCGCTGCGGCTTTAGCCGACCGGGAAGTAGTGGCAAGGGTCGCCGCCGAGGAGGGTAGCCTGTCGGTAAGGATCGAGGTTGCACACGGGGGCGAGGTCGATTTTGTCTACGAGGTGCAAGCCCGCAGTCACCCGCTACCGGATGTTTCTCTGGGCGTATCGGCCGCAAACGAGGCCAAGACCGCCTTTTATCGTGCTGAGGTCCACCTCGCGGAGGGGGGGCAGGATTACGATGTCATGGGCTGGAGCGAGGAACAAATCGTTGTCGATATTCTCAACCAATATGAGGACCATCTACACTTTTTGCACATCCAGAGACATTAGCGTCAGCTTTCTCGCACTATCTCGACCAGGTGAATAGGTGGTTTCTTACGGTCCGGGTTGATCTTGAGCATGCTGGGGATCATGGCGTTGAGCGCCGCCTG
>Ga0255783_10002523_pt1 | contig 18182 bp, 9 predicted proteins | sample 011ome_22_FD_179981 | JGI IMG/M metagenome (GOLD analysis project Ga0255783, IMG submission 179981) | Coastal salt marsh microbial communities from the Groves Creek Marsh, Skidaway Island, Georgia - 011507BT metaG (version 2) | ecosystem: Environmental > Aquatic > Marine > Intertidal zone > Salt... | reverse complement strand
CTTCAAAACCCTAAATTATGAGCGTTTTAGTATGAGTACTAAACCCTAACAGCACTGTTTTGCAAAGAGAAAAGTAAGAGCGAATTTTGCGACATCCGCTGGGCAATGCCCGCGCAGGTTCAAATCCTGTTCGTAGCGATACATCTATTATTAGCTACGATGTCCGAGTGGTTAAGGAGGCGGACTTGAATTCAATCATCGTACATTCTCTTTTTTTTTGTATGCGTGTATGTTGTGTGACTTCTATGGTGTATTCTATTTGTTTTCTCTTTACGATTGCGCCGGTTGCGTCCAGTTCTTTTTGCTGCTCTCGTTATCGTCGACGATGACTTCTCGGTGCGACGACCAGACCAACTGTATGGCTTCTTTTGTGCCGATTCCACCGGCGCGAGGGTCACCAGCCGGGCCAAACCAGTGGTTTTGCGGCGCACCCGTCGTTCGCGCTCGGTTCCCGACGTAGGTGGTGCCGTTGACGGTTTCCGATAACACTTTTCTTCGGAAATCGACGTCGTTGCTCACGATGGCCGCGGTTAAATGATTTTCCATCTTTTCCATGGCTTTTAACACGTCTGGTAAGGTTGAATCGTCGTATTCGACGACGATTTGGAACGGACCAAAGATTTCCGTCGTGACCAACTCGAAGTTGTCTCTGGTTTTCAACATTTCTTTCAGAGGTACGAACACCGCGGTCGGTTCGATCGCGCCGTACCGTTCCGGAATGTTGTGATTTTGCAACTCTTTTCCGCCGAATAAGACTTTGGACCCTTCGATTTGCGATAAAATTTGTCTCACGTGCGTCAACATTTGCTCGGTTGTTTTCGTCAACACCGGTCCGACGGTTAAATCCGTTAAGTTTCTCTTCTTCGCCAACGACGCCATGGCGTCGCAGACGCCCAATCGCATCCAGTTCGCGTGCGCGAACAAAATCGACTGCGCGGAGCATTTTTGTCCGGAACACGCGTACGCGTCTTGGTCGCACTGGTACGCGGTAAACTGTAACTCCTCTTCCTTCGCGTCTGGACCTAAAATCTTCCAATCAAAGCCGGCGTCTTCCAACTTGACTCTCCCTTTCAACTGCAACGCTAATCGTTCGGCGACGCCTTGCGATCCGGTGAACAGCGTCATCCGAGGTTGCAACTGTTCGAGTAACTCTCCCATGATTTGCCCGTCGCAATGAATCAAATCCACGTCTTCAGTGGGCATCCCGCACGCGTGCATTAATCGTAAAAACTGTTCCATGACGATCGACACTCTCGAATCGACGTGTAACAACACTCGATTGCCCATGTACAAAGCGCCTAACAATTGCAACACGGGAATTTCCAACGGAAAGTTAAACGGCGTGATAATGCACACCTTCCCGTACGGCCATCGGTACCCGAAACTCGTCTGACCCGTGTGGTCTCCAGGCACGGAAAACCCTCTCGACAAAAACCTCACGTTATCCCCGGTAAAATTCTCCAAAAACTTCCTCGTCACCACGACTTCCGCCTCGGCTTGAGCGTACGATTTCGGAGCGACGCGTTGTATCAATTTCGCAAAATACGTCACGTTCGATGCATCTCTCAACGCCTCTGCTAGCTTCATAGTAACATCTCCATATTTCAAATACCTTTCTGGATGTTTAAACGCGTTGTGTGCGCCTGATTTCGGCGTCTTTGCGACTCTCGACTGTAGAAAATGTCCCAACTCTTCTCTCGTTATCTCCGGTACCAAGAGGAACGAATCCTCGTTTTTATCCATCGGATCCGGGAAGGTTTTGTACTCTTTCTTCGCCGACAACGCGAACTGCCCGTCGACGATGCACGAGGCAATTGCAGGGATCGCGTTGGACATCGTTTCCGGTTCTACCGTCGCCCAGTTCTCGCGTGGGATGAAAAATGTTTCCTCGAATGCGTTCGTCTCTGTTCGTAACGAACTCGTTCCGAAGGATGATTTTCGAACCATTTCCTGCATCAAAAGTTTCTTTTGCATCGCGAGGTATCCCATTTTCGGCGCGCGTTTTATGCCGTGGTAGATGATGGACATTTTTGAGGTAAAATATCGCGATGGGAGTTCTTTCGTGGGGTGGTGTTCTTCTGTTGCGCTTCCCGCGCGTGTAATTTATGAGGTTTAGAGATACACTTTTTTTCCCCCGAAAACGCCTTTCTTTTTCCTGCAATTGTATGCGTGATTTGTGTTGAAGAGTAGCTCAACGCTTCTGTTCTCTCTTCTGTTGCGACGACAAGAACAACGAATGAAATGCGTTCGATGAGTACGCGTGCGTAACGTAAAGCGAGCGTATCGAGGAACTGTGCAGTCGCAACGAGAAGAGAATTGGTTGCACAGAGATATACTTTTTTTCTTTCTCCTCCTGCACATGTGACATTCAATCGACGAGGAAAAAAAAAGAAGAACAACATAAAAGCGCGAGAAACAGACGCACGGTTTAAGAGAGACGCGCGACGTAAAGAAGGGAACATCGAGGTTTCAGAGTCCTCGCCGGGGATGTGCGCGTGGAAAGTGGCAAAACGAGAGGAAAACTGTGCGGGTTTCGTACGTTTTCGCGGAAAATGTGCAGGTTTGGTATTTTTCTCAACTTCCTTCGTTTCCCCCGAAACGTTATCCTCAAAATTTAAAGCCAAACGTTCGCATTAAAAACGCTTCGAATACGCGAAGAGTAAAGAGAGAAAAACCGAGATCTGCGCCGCAAAGTACCTCCCCGTCTCTTGCGTTGATGCGTCGCGGCGCGAATTTGTACTGGAGGGAAGCAGCTTTGGTGTCGCGAGGAGCTAACGCTTCGTTCTCGACCTCTCGAATTTACGGGAAACCACTGGTAACGGTCTTCCCGCTCGCCTCGAAAGATGACGACGAGACGAACAAAACGAAGGCAAAAAGCACCGCTTTAGTGCAAAGACTAACCAATGGTGCGTTGTTGAGATTTGCGTCCTTGAATTTTGAACTCAAAGCGACCGTCGAGGCGCACCGAGAGCAAGGTTTACAATCACTTCTGATAGCCGCATTGGAGCACTCGGAAAACGAGAGGAAAGCGGAACAAACGAAAAAAATGGCGACGCAAACGCTTCTCGAGTTTCCGAACGAGATGCACGCGATAAAACTCTCCGCGTTAGGCGCGAGTTTTAACGAGAGTTTGTGCGAACGTTTGACGATGGATATCGCGGAAATGGCCAGAGAAGTTGGGGCGAGAGGGTTGTGCGTGGACGCGGAGGAAGATTTTTTGCACGAGCAAGTGGACGCGGTGAGCATGAAGTTGATGCGGACGATGAACACCAAATCCGACGATGGGAGCGCGAGTAGAAACGCGGCGGTGTATAAAACGTACCAAATGTATCGCCAGGATAGCGTGGAACAGTTGAAACGAGACATCGCGACCGCGGAGAGAGAAGGTTTTGTTTTAGGCGCGAAATTGGTCAGAGGCGCTTATTTAAACGCAGATAAAGGGAAACCCGGGGTTTTGTTCGAGACGAAAGAAGAGACGGATAAGAGCTACGCGGACGGATTGGCGTTCGCTTTGAACAAAATAAAGGAGAAGAAAAACGAAAACGCTCCCGCTGGGGTGAAGATTTTGTTGGCGACGAGGAACAAAGATAACATTCAATCGGCGTTGGGGCATTCGGAGGACGTGCAGTTCGCGCAGCTGATGGGCATGGACGACGAGGTGACGTTATCGTTACTGAACGAAGGCGAACGAGTGGCGAAGTATTTTCCGTACGGGAAGTTTACGGAGACTTTGCCGTATTTATGGAGAAGGTTCTTGGAAAGAGCGTCTTTTTCGTAACAACGAACATTCTTCTCGGAAAGAGAAGAAGAAGAGAGAGAAGATGTATTACGCATGAAACTGCTGTATATAATTTCTGCCGTTGTATTCCATTATGTACTAACATTGTCAAAAGAAAAACACAACATCATTGTACTTCTATCATCATCAAGTATACTCGAACTAAATCATCTATTATTTATAATTATCTCTACTATCTTCGCTAAGTAAGCTCTTTCGTCTATTTAGTATGTTAAAAGCTTTTCATCAGTGCAAAGTCCCGCCGCAGTACGAGCAGAACTTCATGCCTCCGGTCAGTTTCAAATCCGCGTTACAGTTTGGACACAAAATTGTGCCTCGAGCACCGATGGCGCCACTTCCCGCGCCGGACTCGCTCGGTCGCTGTTGCGATAACGAAGCGGTATTGTTGTTGTTGTTGTTATTATTATTATTGTTATTATTGAGACCCAACCCGCTGAAGGAAGTTGGCCCTTGCGCGTTGGCCGCCGTGCGGTGCATGCCGTATTTCCAAGCCTCCAACGACGCATCGTCCGTGCTCATCGTCGCAGCGGCGACTAACGCGGAACCATTCGAGGGCGCTTTGTTTCTGCCGTATCGCATTGAAAGAGGAGCTGAACCACGTTCGTTCGCGGTCGTCGTCGTCATCGGATTGTGCATCATAGTCGGAGCTTTAAGTTTGCCGGCAACGACACCACCACCGCTTCCGCGGAGCTTGGCGAGTTTATCGTTCACCGCCGTTTTCAAGGTGGTTGTGGTGGTATTCTTCTTCGCCTTTTTCTTCATCGCGGCCGCGCTCTTGTTCTCTTCTCCCGTTTTCTTCCTCTTCTTACCGTCGTCACCTTTTCCTCCTCGTTGTCTTTTCATCGACGAGATGTTCTTGTCATTCCTCGAAGGCATGCGTGAACGCAACAATCTCGCGACCGTTTCCGAACTCTCGAGTTTCTTTTCGCAATCCATCGCCGCCGAACGCAAGACAGAGACCAACGAGACGTCGTGACGAATATCGTCCGCGGTTTCCTTGGAGGATTTTTCGAGCGCGTCGTAAAAGCGTTTCAATTCGTTGTGTTCGGCTTCATCGTTCATCTTCTTGTCGTTATTCGCCTTCGTCGAAAATTGATGACGATGCGCGTCGGATAGAACATTCGTTGATGACGTAACGATAATCGCGCTCGCGTCCTTCTTGGTCAAATAGAGAAATCTCATCCACGCGATGCAATACTCTCGCATGGATTCGTCTTCATCGGAGGCTTTGCCACCGCGGCATCTCGCTCGTTTCGCGAAATAGTCGTCGACTACTCGAAAAAGAGTCTCAAATGTATCGTCGTCGCCTTTGCTCGATACTTCGTCCACTTCTTTCGATTTAGACCTACCTGCTCCTTCTCCCCCTCCTCGAGCGACGACCATTTTCGCCACGGTTTTTAAAGCCTCGTCCAAGCGTTCCTCTTCTGCGGACAGACGGCGGTTCTCCGAGCCTGGGAGCGCGAGAAGCGGAGGTTGCGAAGAGCAGTATTCATCACCATCGTCGTTTCCGTTTTGATTTTGACTCAAAAATTTGCGTGGAAACAAAACTCTTCGTTCTAAAGCGCTTCGCGGGTCAACCAATTTGACCAATCTGAACGTCACCGACGTTGTCGTTTTCTTCTTTGAGAAGACCGGCATTAACACAAACACGCGCTCATCTCGCGATTGCACTGGGAAATACTTGTTGTTCGCGTGATTTGCTAACGCGGCTCCTTTGTCGCGCATTTTTTTGCGAACATTGTCGTCGTCGTCGTCCAAGTCGAAGTCGTCGTCCTTCTTCTCTTTCCCTTTGGTGCCGACGGCACCATTTTTGCCGCGAGCGACAACCATCGGCATCGCCGTCGCGATAGAGCAAAGCAGAACTGGGCACTCGCCGGGAACGCCTTCGTCGTGCTTCTTTGCACAAAACGATGCGTAGGCTGACATCCAATTCGAAGCAGAGTTGCCGACACTTTCTGAAGGAGGAGGATGAAACGAGACGTGTCTCGGCGCCTGCGAGGAGTCGATATCGACCGCGTCGATGGCGCTCATGAGAACGATGTCGTTAATTTTGAGCACCGTTTCCTCCTCGTCTTCTACTTCGTTTTCTCCTGCGTTTTTCCTATTAGTACTATTCGTGTTCTTCTTTGTCGTCGCCGTCGTCGATTTCTTCACCGGTGGTGCCTTTTTCTCAATAATCGATTTCTTTTCGCCGGCGCGTTCTTCCTTTATTACGGCGGCTTCTTCACCATCGTCGATTATATTCGATTCCATCGGAAGAAACGGTATCGCGCACTGAGAACACTCTCTCGAGACCTCCACCGCGGCTATGCACCGATCGTATGTTTTACATTTACTACTGTTATTCTTCTTCTTGTTCTTCGCTTTCGTTTTCAATCCACCGCCGATGAGAAGCTTTCCTCGCCAAATCACCGACGCGTCGCTCACGGTGACAGGGCCGGCATTCAATGACTCGACAACGACAGCATTCGTAAACCCCCACGCGTTCGAAACGTGTTCTAAACGCGCGTTGATGAGTGCCTCTCTCTCCGTCCTCGTTTCCGATGTTTTCGTTCTTGCGTCTACTTCGTCTTCATCATCGTCCGCGGCGATATAAACGGGAACGATTTTCACTCGCACCTTCTCGCCACCGAGCCTTTCTTTCGCCCTTTTTACGACGCCGTGTGCGAGGATGAAGCTTTCCGGCCATTTCCCTGGGTCATTCATATCAAACAGAGCAGCATTTACATCCTTTCCTAATACGATTGGAACCACGCACACGATATCCATCGCACTCAATGCCTTCCTTTCCACCTGGTCGACGAGCTTCATCGCCTCCGTCGCCGCGCGTCTTTGCAACACGACCATTCCCTTTTTGCGCTCACTCTTACTACTCGTACTCTTCCCTCCTCCTGATTTCATCTTCTTTTTCGTCGGCGTTTGTACCTCTTCCATGAACAAATCTTCCGCAGTTTTCTTCGCTAAAAGCATCGAGCGTTTACTTCGCGTCAGTCGCAACCGTTCGCCCATACCATCGGATGATGCATTCGTAGCTTTCCTCCACGGCACGAAACAAGCATTTCCATCGTCCTCTTTCGTAGCAGCATCATCGAGAACTGGTGGAAACCACGACACCGCCGCCATCTCGCATCCGTCCTCCGGTACAAAATCCTCCTCCTTTTCTCTCGTGACATCTTTCAGCGTCGTCTTCATCTTCGCGCTCGATTCGCACACGCGCACCACATCGCTCATTTTTTCTCGCAGCACTCCATCGACGTCGAGGAATCCGTCGCCATCATCGTCGCGGTGGTTTTGTGTTTCCGAAGCTTCTCGTTCTTCTTCGTTTACGTCGTAAACATTCGTCACATTGGAGACGAGAAGGAGCAAAGCGCTGCGCATTTCTGTTTCTTTCTCTTAGCGATCAAAGACGACGAGTTTAAAACAGAGGGGAAGGAAGGAGGAACGCCGGTCGCAAGTAGTCCCCTCTCTGCGTGTGCGTCGTTTTGTTGCGTGCTTTCAAGAAGCGAGCATGACTCGAGATGATATGAATTGCTCAAAGTCTTCTGCTCCTTTGGAGTGAGGAATTTGAATTTTGTGACAAAAAATGTCCGAGCGAGCGAAAGTTTAATCGTATCCCAATGATGGAACGACGGCAAAAGTGCGGATACGCAGATATATAATGGAGGAGTTACTTTAGTTTGTGCTACTATGAAAGTGTATTTTTGCCCTTATTACGACTGTAATCGATTCTCCGGCTTGAGAGGTTTTGTGTTTTGTGCGTATATGCGTTGACTTTTCTAAGACGCGGGGGAGGAGGATTTTCCCTCCTTTAGGCGTCGTTGTGATGCTATAATGATGGGTTTTACTTCTTGTGGATGTCCCAGAACGCGATGGTTTGCGCGTATTCTTCGTCCGTTGGTTCTGGGCACCCTTTTTCTTGCAAGTAGTTTACGCACTCGGTATGCTCGTGGTAACGAGTTATCGCGATGTGTCGCCAGTCGATAAGAGACGCTTTCGCCTCTTCGACCAAGTATTTGATGCTATCGAGTTGGCCGTACCATGCAGCGTTGTACACGCAGTCACTCTTCGCCTTCTCAGATATCTTTCTTTCTTCAACGAAATACTTCATGATGTCCATGTGACCACGGCATGCTGCCTGATATGCCGCTTCTTCTTCCGTCTTTCGCGAAGGTTTCACTTTGGCGAAAAGAAATCGAACACAGTCGAGGTGTCCTCCAAGAGCAGCATGTTTACACGACGTTTCTTCATCACACGGGCAACCATTAGAGATGCAGTACTTTATCATCTCGATATTACCCTGATTTGCGGCCTGATCAATCGTCTTTTCATCCCACTCGCAGTGTTTCACTTCTCTCGCCCACTTGAGGAACTCGAGTTTGTTCCCGAAAGCAACTCCCATGCAAAACAAGGCTTGATCTATCACACTTCCTCTATCATCTTTCTCTCCCCAGCGAATGTGATTCCACGCCCATTCCAACGTCGAAACGGATGAGCATTCGTGAACATTCCAACCTAATTTCGATACGTCTAACCCGGCATACTCAAGCACACCCCGACTCTCTGTATTGACAAATGAAAAGAAATATCGTTCCGTCCCATTCAATTTCGGAAGCACATGCGTGACAAAAACATCCTTGTGATGCAACACCATTCCCGTCCACAACTTGCTCGGCCCGAGCTTTAAACGCTCCATATCCGCCAGAGCCTCTTTCATCGCCTCTTCCTTCTCCTTCTTCTTCTTCCTCTTCTGCGCGCCGGATAATTGTTTCTTCTTCTTACCGTCCATCATCGTATTTCTTTTTTTTCTCCAGATCAAAAAAATGCCGTTTACGAGAAAAAAGAAGAAAAGAAGAAAAGAAACACAAACCGGCTCAAAAGAAGTACTTGGCCCCGCGCGGGCACGTATTCCACTTGACAAAAGCGCATACTGTGCATTGTAGAGGTACGAGTATTATGTCTATTAGTGATGCGCGCGTTGTTATGTGGTTGCTATTATGTGTGACTAGAATCCTCTCTTCTCTCTAAAAGCGCGCAACGTCTTCTCTGTCGTGTTAAAATCATCATCCGTGGTGCGAAAAGAATTCGTAATCGGGATGAATAACTTCCAAGCTCCTCAAGAAGGCGTACGCGCCGTCAATCATGGCCGCGGTTCGAGCGTTTTCAGCTTCGTCGGATTCTTCCCAGATTTCCGGGTCGGTTTTGTAACAGCACAAACCGAACGGTTTGAGCGGAATGAAATTTGTGTGTTCTTCATCATCTCCTTTGGTGGTGGTTGTTGTATTGCTACGTTCGTCCTTTTCGAGGACGGCGACGCTCTTCTTGGCGTCTTCGATGCGCCTTTGGAGTCTGGTTTCGCCGGCAAGCGTCAAAGAGGCGGGTGGGAGTGGAGGTAATCCTCGAATCCTACTTGTTTTCCCGTTTTTTTCTCCGTGTTCTACTTCTTCATCACCTTGTGAACCATCTTTGTCCACTTTTTCCTCCTCCTCTTCCTCTTCCTCTTCATCTTCTATCTCTATATCTTCGCCGCTCTCGTCTCCGTCCTCCTCCTCGTCCTCCTCATCCTCTATATCTAAATGATTCAACCCGTGATAGGTTAAAAAACACCCCTGAATATCCGACCGACTCGTTCCTTGCGGTATCCTATAAATCGGATACCACGCGAAACAAAACCACGACTTCTCTCGATCAATCTCCGACGCTTTCAAACTTTGCACTTTTTCGTTCTCCTCGGCGAGTCTTTCGATGACGTCCGTCAAAGGCGGTCTCGAATACGGCGCTAACGATTCGAAATATTGCGCGGACGCCGCCTGGGTAAAATCATCATCATAATCATCGCTCCTACTCTCACCAACACCGTTTTTTCTTCTCCGCTCCTCTCGTCTCTTCTTCTTTAAAGTCTTCTTTGTCTTCTTCTTCGTCTTCTCGAAAATCTGAAACGCTGAAACGTAACTCGCGTAATACTGCGCAATCACCTCCGGTTCCTCGTTTTCCTCCGCATCCTCCTCCTTCTCACTCCTTTCCTTGTTGTTCGCATTCATTTCCAGAGGGACTTCGCACCCGAACGCGCTCGTCTCGTGGAATGCCTCCCACAAACTTTTCAACGTAAAATCTTTCTTACTCTTCTTCTTAGTATTGTTTTCCTTTTCGCATAATCGCACGAGCGGCATCGTGTGCACGAGAAAGGATTCCATGTTGGAGAGGAGAATTCGCCTAAATTTCCCCGGTGTCATCGTTGGTGTCGTTGATGTCGGTGGTGGTGTCGCCATCTCTCTTTTACTCTCTCTCTCTCTCCGAGAAGAAGAATAAAAAAAAACTTCTCTGCTACTGCTCAATGTATATATGTGTGTGTGTGTGTAGTATTACTCTCTCTGCGTTTGCGTTGTGTTTGTGACTGCTCTAATTACTTACGTTCTTCTTGTCTTCTCGTAGTTCTATACATTTTTCATTGAAAAAAATGCACTTTTCCCCGGAATGGCGTAAAAAAAGGTATTGGCGAAGACACTCACGTCCGTACAAAATGGTGCTAATCCGTACTCTATAATTCTACCTTCTTCTTCCTTTCGCGTATGATTGTAAAGAGGTCGCGAGAGCGGTACCGACGGATTCTAATCTATTGTATTTTAATCCTGTCCAAGCGGCGACGTTTTCGTAACAGTGACATCGAAATTTTTGTCTTATTTCCACTAACGTCGTGCCTGGATGCATCCAAATACCATGGGTTAACGCCGCACCGTGCTCGCCAATGAGCACTTTTGCGCCGCGAGCGACTTTCATTTGCTCGAATATGTCTTTCAGTTCAGCAAAATCTACAACTTGAACATTCCGTTGCATATTCAAACGAAGTTGATTTATGAACTCTGCATATCCATGCACAGGCCTACTCGTGGAAGTTCCTTTACCTCTATGAATAAAGACAATCTTCTCGGCTCGTATTTTTTCAATCTCTGGATGTGCGCTCAAAATAGTCTTTGCAAATCCGTGTACGACTGGACTAATCCGACAATTCTTCGCTCCCGCATCGCCGCTACCTCGCGATAATTGTGAAGTTCCTCCGTGGGGAATAAATGCAACTTTTTCAAATGTCGCACAATCCGAATCACCTAATACTTCTTTCATTGTTTTTGCTTCCCGTCCTCCAAACCAAGAATCCACGAGAGGATGGTAAATTGGATGCGTCTTTTTCCAATCACCTAAATTAATACCATCGAATAATACTACGAAACCGTTCCTTTTCAGTGTCTTTTCTAAACCATGTATTCGCATTGAAGCATAGATATGTAATATTTCTTCCAATTCATGCCATGGGTTTCCGCCGCCATAACTATGAGCAATTATGAACACCGTACCAAGGAATTTCTTTGTATCACCTCGTACCGAGCAATCGCTACTTCTATCGTCTCTAAACGCATTCATTAAAATTTCTTGGCCACCCTTACCAAATTGAGCACTCACAAACGCTGGATCTCTCCCACAATTCCCACCTAAAATTCCTTTCGAGACAATTTCCTTCGGATAATACTTGCTCTCATCCTTCCCGGAAGATATCCATTGCCGAAACATCCTCGCGTCAATCTTCACGTTCGAAGCCATACAGTGCGTTTCGGGATACTGCATCTTTCTGTGCAAACATACAATCTCAGTCGTGCGATCTTTTTCGCAATAACGTTTCGTTTGTTGTTCCAAAGATGGTAACTTTGCCCCTAATAAATGATCTTCGTTTTCGCAATCTTTGTTCCTATTTATATACTCTTCGATTTCTTTTCGTCGTCGCGCCGCCACATCCTCATCATCCTCATCATCATCATCACCAACGACAAATTTTTCTTCTTCTCCATCAGAGCGTAATTTTTTCCCGTGCGTTTTTAAATAAGAACGTCTTCTTTCTCCTCTTCTTTCGCCGTCATCCTTTTTTGCTCCTTTCATTCGTCGCTCTCTTACCATTTTCACGCGTTCTACGCGCGTCATTATTGGCCCGCGAACATTTTCATTCACTTGGGAATACCGATGACGCGTCGTCACAGAATCTGAATCTGAACACGACGAAGGCGTCACATAAAAGAAAAAGAAAAACACGAAGAACAACAAACCCTTCTTCTTACGCATCTCTCTCATTTTACCTACTCGCGGAACAGCGATGAGAGCGAGTAGGTGTTTCTTTACACTCCCTCCGCGACTGCATTGATTATTCCGAGAACGCGCTTTCTTTCTTCACGAGAGAGCGCACGCACCCCCCACCGGGCAAATGAAGAGGCGGAGCGGAGGTCAAACCAAAACTCTCTTCTGCCTTTAAAACTGTTTAGGGTTTACCAAAGACAAACCCTAAACACAAAATATCTCAGCACACAAAAAGTTCGTTACGAAACCTAATCAATCGAAGGGGGTCGAGACGATGATGATGTCGCTCGCGTCTCTTTCGATGCGTTCTCCGAACAACGACAGCATCAACAGCAAAAGGAGCTCTCACAGAAGAAACAGTCGTTTTTTAGCGAAGAATAACAACGACGCGTCTTTTTTATCGCGCTTCGTTTTGTCGTGTTCAAAAAGAAGACGATACAAAATGCATTCTTCTTCCGGGGGGGTCGTTACTTCCGCAGGAGGATTGAGCGAAAATGCGCTCGGATTGGTTTTGATTTCCTTGATCGATGACATCGCGTTACTCGGCGTCACCTTGACATCTACCGAACAGTCGAGGAAATTATACGAAGTCGCAGAAGGAGGGCAACCCGGGGACGTGGAAGCACCGACAGGGGCGATTTTTGCCTTGGCGATTCTCATTGGTGGCGGGTTCCTCGTGGCGACGACGTTTGGGTTAAAACCTGGAGCTGACGCTCAGGACGAGATGAGGAAGAGGGACGAGCAAATATTCAACAAGAAGATTAAGAAGTGAAAGAAAGAGATGACGAGGAGAATACTAATGCGAGACGTTTTCGCGTGCGAAGTTCCGGGGCGACGAGAGAAGTTCCAAGCCGCGTACCGTAGTAAAACTCTACTTTTATAATACGCTGTAATACTACTGGTAATACTACTACTAATACACTCTACTATTGACGAACGAACGATATTGAAAGTACTACTATGTTTCCTTCGTTTTCGCGCCGCCAAAAAAGCCCCTGTTTGATGTTTTGATCACTAAAACTGGTTTGTCGTCGCGCCCAAAACGGTGTCTTCGAACGCGTTCTCGATGTTGCGATCGTACGGTCTTGACGCCGTCAAAGGCGAAGAACGCGATGGCGGATTTCAACAGGAGCTCCATGGCGTGTTTGCTCGTGAGCACGTCGAAAGTTCTGTGCGCCACTTTCGTGGGTTTGTCGACGAACGCGCTTTTCAGCGCGTCTTTAATTCGTCGCGGTATTGATTTGCGAGCGTTTTGTAACCGCTTCTTTTCTTTTTCCATCTCTTTGAACTCTTTCTCTTTCCTCTCTCTTTCCATTCGATCAAACTCGATGGCGAGTTTCTTCTTCATCGCCGAAGACGCTTCGAGGTCGATGGGTTTGCGGACGAGAACCGTGTGGCCGGACGTTTTGGCAATTGTTTTGATCAAAACTGAGTTCGGTTCTTGATATTCTTTTTCCGCGGCGGAATCGTCCTCCTCGTCGGTGCTGTCGGAATCAAAACCGCCATTTCGACGACGACCGATGAGTCGTCTCGACCAGTTTCTCTTCTTGCGTCGTCGTCTCGGAGGCGACATCGGCGCTGGATGCGATTCGAGGGTAAAATCGTGATGGTTTTGATCGTGATGATGATTACTCATCATCCCGTTGTTGAACGCCAAACTCGTGCGAGGTGAAAACGGTTCGCTCGTCTTCGGCGGTAAAATTCCAGCTTTGACCATGTTCTCGTGATGCTCCTCGAACGCGTCCTTGTTGGAGTACGATTTCAAGTAATACTCTCTCGTCCACTCGACGTCTTCCTCGTCCGAGGAGGAGTTCCCAGACCACGTCGCCTTATTCGCGGTTTCCCATCCGACGTAATACGAATGCAAGTTGTACTTTTTTCGCGTTTTGTACCCTCTAAACGCGGATTGAATAGCCACCGCTCTGCGCTTCAGTTCGTTTTGCCGTTTGCGCACCAACTGACCTCGATAAATCGATTGCATTTTTTTGGCCGTCGCGTGGTGTTTCTTCAAAAGCTCAAACTCTCGCTTCGCCAACTTCACGCGAGCGATCGATTGCATCTTGACGATGGCGTCTTTCGTTTCCTGATATCGTTTCTTTTCGATCGCCATTCTGAACAACGATTGCATTTTTCGAACGGCGTTTCGCTTCTCTTGAAACTTTTCGCGCTCTTTTCGACCTTCGAGCGCCGCTCGCACTCGCGCTTGAATCACTAAAGTCGCTCGGCGTTGCTTTTGAAACTGTTCTCTCTCTTTGGCCATTTTCATCGCAGATTGGATTTTAATCGCCGCCGATTTGGTTTCGTTGAACCGCTTGCGAGCGATGACGCCTCTGGTAAACGCTTGCATTTTTAACGCCGATTGCCGCCTTCGCTCCTGTAGATCTTGGAACTCCTTCTTCGCTTTTTGCATTTTGACCATCGATTGAATCTTAATTGCAGCCTGCTGCGCCTCGGCTAAGCGTTTGCGAGCGAAGACGCCTCGCACCATCGCTTGCAACTTCAGCGCGGACTCGTTTCGTTTGATGTGCAACTCTTGCAACGCTTTCTTCGCTTTTTGCATCTTGACTAAACTTTGAATTTTCGTCGCCGCGTCGTTGGCCTCTTTCAACCGCTTTCTGGCAATCGCGCCTCGCGCGAGCGCTTGCAATTTCCTCGCCGATTCCAGTCGTTTCGCTTTCATCTCGCGCAAATCTTTTTTCGCCTTGTGCATTTTCACCATCGATTGAATTTTCAAAGCCGCTTCGTTGGCTTCTTTCAAGCGTTTTCTGGCAATCGCGCCTCTCGCCAACGCTTGCATTTTCATCGCCGCGTTGGTTTGTTTTGATTTCAACTCTCGATAGGCGTTCAAGGCCATTTCGGTTCGAACTAACGCTTGTAACTTCTTCGCCGGATCGTCCTCCGAGGCGTCGAGCATTCGCTTTCTCTCCAACACGCCTCGGAATATCTTTTGAATTTTAATCGCGGCGGTCTTCTCCTCAAACGCGCGTTGGTTTTGGAGAAAATCGCGCGTACGTTCCTCGGGCGTTTTCGGCGATTTGAAAAGTTCTCGCTGCCCGAAGCCCCGCAAATCGCGCAAAGGAGACGAGTAGAACTCTGGCGAACGAAACTTCTCCGGCGTGTTGCTCGTGATGCGTTGCATGACTTTTTCGTACTCTTCCTGTTCGATGCGTTCGGCGCGATGCACGCGATAGGCGCGTTGGATGACCGAGGCCGCGTCGTGTATCTTCAAAGTTTCGATGGAGCGTTGCAGCAAGTGTCGAGAGTTGATTACTTTCTTTCTCGCTTGCGCGCCTCGGAAGGAGGTTTGGATGCGCAAGGCGGCGTCGTTTTGCTTCGAAGCTTGGGAACGAATAGCCGTTCGAGATGATGTTCCTTTACTCGTGCTGCTGTTATTATTGTTATTGTTATTGTTTGTGTAGTTGTTCCCGCTGGTGCCTGTATCGACGTTGGCATTTTCATTCCCGTCGTAATATCCTCCGGCGGTGCCAATCTTTCTACCACTTTTCTTCCCGCTTTCCGGCGTGCGAAACTCCAACTTTGGATAGACGCTGTTGTAATGCACTTCCGCCCAAAAGCTCAGCCATAAATTCCTCTCGCCAAACTTCTCGGACCAGGACGAGTTCTTCCCGTCGTCCGGAGGAGACGAGTCGCCGCCTTTCTTGTTCGACGACGACGTTCGAATCGGCGTAATTTCCAAAACGCCGTTATCTAAATACGACGTGACTACGGTAATCTGCGCGCCGTACAAATCCGCGGCGGCTTGTAACGTGACGTGATCACCCCAGGTACCATCCGAGGCCATATCGTCGCAATAGTTCGAATACGCGGTTTGCATCATGAAAAACGCCGACTTGGCTTCCTCCGTCGAGGATTGCGGACTCGAAGACGACGAAGGCGCGTTTTTACTCCCGCCTTCCTCATTCGCCGCGACGACATACGCGGCATACCTCGACGCGTGTTTTCTCAACTGTCCAACAACGTTCTTCCGCACTTCCTCGTAAAACTCCGGCGTCCGAAACAACTGGTCGCTCAGCGCTCGAAACTGACAATTCCCGTCCCCGGAAACGACTTTCTCTCTCAACCCAAACGCGTCCAATCTTGCCAATAACACGTCGTGATCTCTCTCCACCTTTTCGCTATCTTCTCTGCTCAACTGCAACGCGATCCGTAAATCCTCGTCCTGGTTCCTTTTCGGCGTAATAGGCACCGACATTTGCCTCTTCACTTTAGATCTATCGTCTCCCGGGCTCTTCCTCAAAGGCGTATTCAAAACCTGCTCTCGCACCACGCCGTCCAACTTCCTCGACCAACTCTCGATCCGCTCTTGACCAACCCTACGTTTCCACCGTTCCAAAAGCATCTCGTACGACTCGTTTTCTTTTATTTCTTCTTCTATTTCCTCTTCTTCTCGTAAAGATTGCGCGAGTAAAAAATCGCTCTGCGTTGCCATTTTTCGATTTTTTTCCTCCAACTCGTCCTCCTCGAAGAGCATTTTTGCGATTAAAAAATCATTCATCTGCCTCTCATCATCATCCTCGTCGTCGTCCTCATTCGTCGTTTTCGTTGCGTTGTTCTTGTTCTTATTGCTCGAAGTCGTCGCCTGTTCTCCGCTCCACGCGCGGATGAGTTCTAACCGCGACGATTGGGACGAGGAGGAGACATTTTGTTTGCATTTCGAATCCGATTTTGTTCCGCTTTTCGTGTTGTTTATGTTTACGTTCTTCTTCTTCTTCTTTAACGAATTCAAAGTCGATTTGATCGGATCTTTGTCCTTTTCGTTCTCCTTTCCTTCCTTTTGTCCTTCGTCGTGTTTGGAGACGCAGCACCCCATTCTTTGCGCGCGCGCTCCTCTGTGTGCTCTTTCTCTCTGCGCTTAAAAAGAACGGATTTAAAGCGCGTCAAGGGGAGATTTTTCTGAGGAATTTGTGAGTGATTTTGTGTCTCTTTGTACTCATTAAAAATACTCGATGATCAATGGTGATTGATGTCTCTCTCTCTCTCTCTACTTTGATGAAGATGTTGATGATGATGATGTTCGCTTTTGTGGCGATCTAAGTTTTCTCAACACTACTCTCTCTCTCTCTCTGCAGCCGCCGCTGCAACAACCTCTTCTTCTTCTTCTTCTGTCGCTTTTCTTCTTTCTCGTCAAAGTCGTTAAAAAGCGGCTTCGCACGCAACCTCTTCCGCGTTGACGGTGTTGATGAACTCCCCGTCGTCTCTTCTCGCGAGGAGAAGTTTTAAATTCTCTCGGTGCCGAACGGAGAAGATGACCCCGCCTTTACCGCCGACGAGCCAGCAATCCGGGCAGAGCGCGACGTCGCGCAGAGTGAATTGGATGTAGGAGTTGTTGGTGTTGTTGTTTTCTTCTTCGTCGTCGACGAAGGCGAGTTTGAGGACGTCCGTGCACTCTCGCGGAGTAGTATCTGTGATTGGCCCGGTGCGCGAGCGGACGCCGAGGAAGGCGCAGTCGAAAAGGAACTCAGAGGAAGGTGCGCGACGAGGCTCGGGGGAGGCGGCGGCTTGTTCGTTTGTCTCCGGGATGACGAGGAATTCGAACGGGACGCGGAAGGTGACGCCGGCGAGGCAGACGGTGCCGAGCGCGCCGAAGTTTACGGCGGTACCGGAGACGGTGAGTTGACGTCCTTCGTCTGATGGGGAGGTTCCTTTTGTGGACGCTCTAAAGTTTGCTCGAATATCGAGCGCTTCGAGCGTTTGGGACGATTCGCGTGGACAGGCGGCGACGTCGGTGTTTGAACACTTCGAGGACGAAGGAGGTGAAGGGGTGGTGGCGGTAGTAGGAGGCATTACTTCGTCTGTCGTTGGGGGAATAGTTGGAGTCGGAGTTGTGGTAGTAGTAGTAGTCGGAACGTCCACGGGAACCGTCGGACGAATCGTACCGAATCCAGTCGGCGGAGGAGACGCGATGACAGGTTCCTCGTCTGTCGGCAAAGACGTCGTTGGAGGAGGTAGCGTTTCAACACCATCGCTGACGTTATCAAACAGAGAAGGAGGTGTTACCGGTGCGTCGATTGCTTTTACTGTGATTGTCGACGCTGGTATATCCGTCGGCTTCCCCGGCTCGAGGGTAAAATATTTCGCGGTATCCGTGACTTCCTCTTCCGATGAGGATACTTCCCCAGTTGCGGTACCAGCATCGTCTTGTTTCGTGACGAGATATCCAGAGGTCCACGGCACGCCGTCGCCGCGATCCCACGCAGAAATTTTAGATGGCGACGCCGTAGAATTAAATCCACCTTCCATGGACTTT
>Ga0255783_10002511_pt1 | contig 18241 bp, 17 predicted proteins | sample 011ome_22_FD_179981 | JGI IMG/M metagenome (GOLD analysis project Ga0255783, IMG submission 179981) | Coastal salt marsh microbial communities from the Groves Creek Marsh, Skidaway Island, Georgia - 011507BT metaG (version 2) | ecosystem: Environmental > Aquatic > Marine > Intertidal zone >... | reverse complement strand
TGATGGTCGCTAGCAAGCGCGCCCGTCAGATCGCTACAGAGGGTAAGGATCCGCTGGTACCGCTGGAAAATGACAAACCGACTGTCTTAGCACTGCGTGAAATTGCTGAGGGCTTGGTGGGTCCAGAAATTCTCACGGAAAAGCCTAAAGAAGAGTTTGAGCCCATGAGCATGGAACTGCTTGCCGAATCTTTTGAAAAGGCCCCGGATCTCGACTTCTGACGCTTTAAGCGAGGCGCCGTCAGGGGCCTTTAACTTTTTCTCCTCTTTTGCTCAAGACTGCCTTCAATTCTGAGGAATCGTTGGTATAGTCAATAGATGCAAACCATAGACACTTTTGCGACTCGACTTGAGGATTATTTGGCTCCCAGCCAGATCGACCAAGTCAAGCGTGCCTATCATTTTGCTGAAGTCGCGCATACTGGCCAGTTTCGAAAGTCAGGTGAACCCTACATCAACCATCCCCTTGCAGTAGCCGGCATCCTGGCAGACATGCACATGGACCATCAATGTCTGATGGCAGCGCTTCTCCACGATGTTATCGAAGACACTGGCGTCGCGAAAAACCAGTTAGGGGACGAGTTTGACACTCAAGTTGCTGAACTGGTCGATGGCGTCAGCAAGTTAAGCAATATGTTCCAATCTCGGGCCGAAGCTCAGGCCGAGAATTTTCAGAAAATGACCCTTGCGATGGCCAAAGACATCCGAGTTATTTTGGTCAAGCTCGCCGATCGTTTACACAATATGCGGACCCTGGGCCATCTAGCGCCAGAAAAGCGCCGGCGCATCGCCAAAGAGACCCTCGAGATCTACGCGCCGATTGCCTTAAGGCTAGGCATGAATGCCATCCGAGTCGAGTTTGAAGAACTAGGGTTTCGTGCTTTATATCCCCTGCGGTCAAGCATGATTGAAAAAGCGGTCAAGCGAGCCCGGGGCAATCGCAATGAGTTTGTTGCGAAACTCTTGACCTCTATCGAAGCCAGCCTCGCTCGTAATCACATCAAAGCCCGCGTCTTTGGTCGAGAAAAACATCTTTACAGCATCTACGACAAAATGCGCGCCAAACGTAAATCTTTTACCGAAATTATGGACGTTTATGCCTTCAGGATTGTGGTTGAGGATGTCGATACTTGCTATCGAACCCTGGGTGCCGTTCATAACTTGTATAAGCCCGTCGCCGGTCGATTCAAAGATTACATCGCAATTCCTAAGGCCAATGGCTATCAGTCTTTACACACCACGCTCTTTGGGATGCACGGCTTGCCAATCGAAATTCAAATTCGCACTGAGGACATGGAGGGTTTTGCCAACCAGGGCATTGCTGGACACTGGCTTTACAAGTCGCAAGACGCCAATGATGACTCTGGCCATCGCAGAGCGCGGGAATGGATGAAGGGCCTTTTAGAGCTTCAACAAAGTGCAGGAAACTCTTTGGAATTTATCGAAAATGTCAAAATTGACCTGTTTCCTGATGAGGTTTACATCTTCAGCCCCATGGGAGAAATCTACGAACTACCGCAAGGTTCTACGCCCATCGATTTTGCCTACGCCGTTCATACGGATATCGGCAGCTCCTGTGTTGCTTGTCGAATCGACCGCCGCTTGGCGCCGCTTAGCGCCCAACTTGAAAGCGGCCAAACCGTTGAGATTATTCGGGCCAACGGCGCCCGACCGAATCCTGACTGGTTGAATTTTGCCGTTACTGGGAAAGCCAGAAGTGGTATTCGAGGGGCGCTTAAAGCCCAACAAGACAGCGAGTCGTTAATGTTAGGGCGACGCCTAATCGAAAGAGCGCTCGCAAGTTTTAACTATCGGCTCGAACAAGTAAACCAAAGCGCAATTGACGAAGTGCTCAGGAGCGCCAAATTATCTCATTTCGATGATTTGCTAGCCGAGGTTGGCCTCGGCAATCAGATGCCAAATGTTGTTGCTAGACGCCTTATAGCCGATCAAACCCCCGTTGCTGGCCTATCGGACTCAAATCAACAGGACCCGCTCTCGATTCGTGGAACTGAGGGTCTCGTGGTGACCTATGCTCGTTGCTGCAGACCTATCCCAGGAGACCCGATCATTGGTCATATCAGTGCAGGGCGGGGCATTGTTATCCATATCGAATCCTGTAACAACATGGTCGAGCTACGAGGTAAAAACGAGGAAATTATGAGTGTTCGATGGGAGGACAATCTCAGCCAAGAGTTTGCAGTCGAGCTCCGCATCGAGTTAGAACACGAGCCAGGCCTCATAGCCGTGCTCGCATCAACCGTAACGAGCGCCGATGCCAGTATTGACCGTATCAGCATTCTTGAGAGAGACGCACATTTGGCGACCGTAAATCTCGTTGTGAATGTTCAAACCCGGATCCATTTGGCCCGAGTTATCCGAAAACTCAGACACATTCATAACATCAACAAGATCGTTAGAGTTAGAAGTTGAGCAAATTCAAGATCACCACGACCAAAACCTCGCAAGCACCTGCGGCCATAGGGCCTTATAGTCAGGCCTGTAGCTTTGGCGGGCTGACATTTGTCAGCGGACAATTAGGACTAGTGCCTGAGACAGGGCTGCTCGTTAGCGACGATGTTGTCGACCAGAGCCATCAGGCTCTACTCAATCTCAAGGCCATCGCATCGGCAGAGCGTCTTTTAATGACAGATATCGTCAAGCTGACCCTGTACCTTGTCGACCTATCTGATTTCAAGCGGGTGAACGACGTTTTAAGCCAAACGCTCCTCGAGCCCTATCCAGCAAGAGCCACCGTTGGGGTAGCTGCACTTCCAATGGGTGCCAAAATAGAAATTGACGCGATCATCGCCAATACTCATGGGTGACGCCTTGCGTCAGATCCCGATCGAACGTCTAAAAGGCGTTGGCCCGACCCAGAGTCAAAAGCTTAGCCGATTGGGTATCCATTCCATTCAAGACCTTTTGTTACACTTGCCCCATCGTTTCGAAGATCGAACTAGATTAACCGCAATCGCCAATCTCAAGGTTGATCAAGGCGCCGTTATCGAGGGCGTTATTGTTGGCTCTGAGGTACAGTTTGGCCGACGGCGCAGCCTTATCGTTACCCTGCGGGACGACTCGGGTCAGATCAGTATTCGATTTTTTCATTTCTCAAAAGCGCAGCAACAGCACCTAAAAAACCAAACACGACTGCGTTGCTTTGGGGTGCCGCGCCGGGGACGAAGTGGACTGGAACTCTATCACCCGGAGTACACAGCCGCTGATAAATCGGCATTGGCAGCAACATTAACACCCGTCTATCCCGTCACCGAGGGTGTGACGCAGAACCTACTACGGAAACTGGTTCAGCAAGTCTTCACATTACCTGAAATTCAAAACGGTTTGCCTTCGCTGACCACTGACGCTACTTATCCGGACCTAATGCCTTGTCTTAAATATCTACACACGCCACCTAGTACAGCAAACTTAGGTGCTCTGGCTGAGGGCCTTGACCCACGGCAGCGAGCGTTGGCGTTTGAGGAGTTAACAGCGCACCAGGCAGGTCTCGCTCAGTTTAAGCAACAGCTACAGTTGCGACGCGCACCAGCGCTTTCATGCCAACCGAAAGCGCTTGAGGCCTTTAGTGCTCAGCTTGGCTTCACCCTTACTCGAGCTCAGCAGCGAGTCGTCGAAGAAATTGCCTTTGATGTCAATCAGACCAACCCGATGCTTCGCCTAATTCAAGGTGACGTTGGCTCTGGTAAAACCGTGGTTGCAGCATTTGCTGCCCTTATTGCACTAACCTCAGGCCATCAAGTCACCTTAATGGCCCCGACAGAAATTCTCGCAGAGCAGCATCTTAAAACCTTCAGTCAATGGTTTAGTGCCTTAGGCATCGAGCCCGCGCTGCTAACTGGTCGGTTAAATAATAGTACTCGGCAAGCCCGACGCGCCGCGTTGGCTAACGGTGAAATTAAGCTCTTAATCGGGACTCATGCGCTTTTCCAAGAAGGCGTCGAATTTAAGAATCTCGGTTTAGTCATTATCGATGAGCAGCACCGTTTTGGTGTGAATCAACGGATGGCGCTGCGCAACAAAGGTCGGGCTGAAAGCATGACGCCGCACCAGCTCATCATGACAGCAACGCCTATCCCAAGAACCTTAACCATGACGCTTTATGCCAGTATGGATTGTTCTGTGATTGACGAACTGCCACCAGGGCGACAAAAAATCGATACCCGAGTCGTCTCTGGTAACAAGCGCGGCGAGGTCATGGCTCGATTAGAATCCGCTTGCGAGTCTGGCGCCCAAGCTTATTGGGTTTGTACGCTCATCGAAACCTCTGACGTGCTCAAGGCACAGGCAGCAGAATCCGTCCTTGCCGAACTTCAACACGCCTTGCCGGGCCTTCACATCGAGCTCATTCATGGCCGTATGAAACCTCAAGATAAAGCGTCAGTGATGGCGCGATTCGTGCGCGGAGACATTCAAATCTTAGTTGCAACCACGGTTATTGAAGTGGGTGTAGATGTGCCAAATGCTAACTTTATGGTCATCGACAATGCCGAGAGACTCGGGCTTACCCAACTTCATCAACTGCGAGGCCGGGTGGGTAGAGGCGCTAAGGCGAGCTTTTGTCTCCTGCTCTATGAACCGCCTTTAGGCCGGCTGAGCAAACAGCGTTTATCCGTCTTAAGAGACTCCCAGGACGGGTTTTATATCGCCGAGCAGGACCTCGCCATTAGAGGTCCGGGGGATATTTTAGGAGATCGCCAGTCCGGCGATGTTGTCTTTAAAATTGCGGATTTGAGGCGCGACGAAGATCTCATAGCAGCGGCCCATGAGTTAGCCCAAACCCTTATTGAGCAAGCCCCGCAGCAGGCAGAGGCGTTGATGCGCCGCTGGGTCGGCGCCATCGATGAGTATCGAGAGGCCTAAGCCTTACCCGCTTCTGCAGGCGCGACACGTCCGGCCTCAGCATCTAAAAATATCGTCTCATCAAATACACCTTCCGATCGTGCGACGACACTCGCGACCGTTGCATCACCGACGACATTAACGACCGTGCGAGACATGTCTAAAAGACGATCTACGCCGATAATCAGGGCAATACCTTCGACTGGCAGCCCCACTTGGGTGAGCACCAGAGCCAGTGTAATTAGACCCACACCAGGGACGCCCGCCGTGCCCACCGAAGCCATCGTGGCCGTGAGTATCACCATCAAGTATCCGGTTAGGCCAATTTCAACATTAAATGCTTGTGCAATAAAAACTGTTGCAACGCCCTGCATAATCGCAGTGCCATCCATGTTGATCGTGGCGCCCAACGGGATCACAAAGCTACTAATACTCTTTTTGACCCCGATGCGATTTTCTACTGTCTCTAAAGTCACAGGCAGCGTCGCCCCGCTCGAAGAAGTGCTAAAGCCAAAGGCCATGACCGGAAGCATGCGCTTATAGAACGTCAGAGGATTGACGCCAACGAGGAGCCGTAGAAGCACAGAATAAGTCACAAAGAAATGCAGCAGCAGAACTAACAGCACACACAAAAAATAAGCAATCAAATCGTTGATCGCGCTGTAACCAAGCTTTGCAAATAGCGTCACCATCAAACAGAACACCCCAATCGGGGCGACCTGCATCAGCATCAGCACAAGCTGCATAATAACCTCATTCCAGCGGGCCATGGATTCACTAAGTTGTTGGCCATGGCGGCCAGATCGAGTCATCGCGATTCCCAACAAAATGGCGAACACAATAACTTGCAGCATGTTGCCTTCGGCCATAGCCTTAATGGGATTGCTTGGAAAGATGTTAACAATGACTTGCACCAAAGATGGGCTTTCTTTGGCGGTAAAACTGCTGGTTTCTGCGAGATTAATCCCCAAACCAGGGTTGACAAGGTTAGCAACCCCCAAAGCCATGACAATGGCAAGCGCCGTAGTAGTCAGGTACAGACCCACGGTCTTAAGACCGATTAGCCCCATATTCTGATTACCGGCTAAATTGCTAGCACCGCAGACTAGCGATACGAAGACGAGTGGCACTACCAATAGCTTAAGGCTCGCTATAAAAACCTGACCCCCAACATCAAAGAGCCCAGCGACAAAAAACGTTTCGATAATGCCACCTGGCGCCGGCTCGGCCCAATGAATGATCGAGCCTAGGCAGAATCCGGCAAACATCGCCAATACAATCGCCCGCGTCAGTTTGCTTCGATCCATGGTGCGCCCCTGTGAATGTATTAATCCATCTCGATCATTTCAAAGTCAGCTTTACCCACGCCGCATTCTGGGCAAACCCAGTCTTCAGGAATATCATCCCACGCCGTGCCAGGCGCAATGCCTTCTTCTTCTAGGCCTTCGGCCTCGTCATAAATGAACCCACACACAATACATTGCCACTTTTTCATATCGCCACATCTTCTTAAATTTAAAGTTATGTCTTTTAGCCCAAAGCACCCCAAGGACCTCCGCTGCGCAGTATACTACCGTATTTGGGCATTGATCTGCATCGCTAGCTATGAACCGAGTCACAGATATCTTGCGCGACCCCACCTTTAAAGCGCTTTTGGAGGTCGCCCGCTTAGACAAGCCCGTTGGCACCCTTTTGCTGCTTTGGCCAACACTTGCTGCACTTTGGATCGCCAGTAACGGCTGGCCCGGCTGGCATTTGTTTCTCGTGTTTACCTTAGGCACCTTTCTGACACGATCAGCCGGTTGCGTCATCAATGACATTTCTGACCGTTCTTTGGACGGTCACGTTAAGCGGACCCAACTAAGACCTCTGGCAACCGGCGCGCTTAGCGTTCGGCTCGCGTTAGCTTGGATGGTTTTTCTGTTGGCTGTCGCAGGTTTACTTGTGCTGACTACCAATTTCGAAACGATTTTACTCGCCGGCGTCAGCGCTGTGCTCGCGGGCTTATACCCTTTGATGAAACGCATTACCCATTTGCCACAACTGGTTTTGGGTGTTGCGTTTTCATTCGGCATTCCCATGGCCTTCACAGCCGTAAACGGGGAAATCAATACAGCTACCGGGCTTTTGTTTTTCGCCAACTTGGTTTGGGTCGTTGCCTACGATACCGAATACGCAATGGTTGACCGAGATGACGATCTAAAAATAGGCATTAAATCCACGGCAATTTTATTTGCCGAGCAAGATCGTTTAATTATAGGCTGCCTGCAGATCATGTTTGTTATGTTCTTATGGCAACTGGGCGAAAATCTTGCTTTTAGCAACTTATATCTCGCGTTTGTGCTTGCCATCGGCGGATTCTGTCTACGCCAGCAATGGCTGATTCGGCGTCGGGATCGCGAAGGTAGCTTTTCTGCGTTTAAAAACAATCAATACCTTGGTTTACTGCTGTTTGTCGCGATCGTCGTTGAGACCTCTATATTATGATGAAGGCCATTTCAAACCTACTTGATCAGCTTTCAGTGCGCTTGGGCAAATCCATCGCGTGGCTTATCTTACTGATGATGTTCATGACAGCCACAGTTGTTGTGATGCGATATTTTCTCAATGTTGGTTCAATTGCCCTACAAGAGGCGATTTTGTATCTGCACGGTTGTGTCATCATGCTGGGCATAGGGTATACCCTAAAAACTAACGGGCATGTGCGCGTTGATGTTTTGAACCGGCGTTTCAACCCCCGTCAGAAAGCATGGGTTGAGCTGCTTGGATGCTGCTTGTTTCTCGTGCCGCTCAGCATATTCATCCTGGTCACGAGCCTGCCATATGTCGCTTTTTCCTGGTCAGTTTTAGAGTCTTCTGGCGCCCCAGGGGGTCTGCCTGGGGTATTCATCCTGAAAACACTTATCCCTTTAATGGCGGTACTGCTATTTCTACAAGGCATCTCAGAGGCCATCAAAGCCTGGCAAACGCTTAGGAAGCGCTAATGGAGTACGCAGCTTTACTCATGTTCCTCGCTGTTTTTGGTTTTTTGTTACTGGGGTATCCGGTTGCCCTAACCCTCGCTGGCACTTCGCTCATAACAGCGGGTCTCACGGTGCTTTTTGGCTACCTTGATGCGGCTTTTCTCTATGCGCTGCCAAATCGGCTTTTTGGGATCATGACGAACCAGACCCTAATTGCCGTGCCATTGTTTGTTTTGATGGGCGTTATCCTCGAGCGGTCTCGTATTGCTGAGGATTTGCTGGACGCCATGACCAGAGCCTTTGGGCGCCTACCTGGCGGCCTTGGCCTTGCGGTTTGTTTGGTTGGCATGATGATGGCGGCCAGCACCGGGATTGTCGGCGCAACGGTTGTGACGATGGGTCTTATGGCGCTTCCTACCATGCTGCGAGCTGGCTATCATCCTGCACTGGCAACAGGGACAATTTGTGCCACAGGCACTTTGGGTCAGATTATCCCGCCATCGATTGCGCTGGTTCTACTGGGCGATGTCATCAGCAGTGGATATCAGCAAGCCCAGCTTAGCCTTGGGATTTTTAATCCAAAGTCTATTTCTGTCGGGGATTTATTTGCGGGTGCTATGGTCCCGGGGTTGTTGCTCGTCGGACTTTATAGCCTGTATATCCTCACAATTGGCCTTGTTAAACCCAGTCTTGCACCACCGGCGGACTTACCCAAGGTACCGCTGGGCCAATTAATCAAAAGCGCCGTGCCGCCCCTTGCGCTCATTATTCTTGTGCTCGGCGCCATTATTGCTGGCGCTGCCACGCCGACTGAGGCTGCTGGCGTAGGCGCGCTTGGTGCACTGGGATTGGCGGTGTTCCGCAGAACAATGCGCTTTGACGAGCTCAAAGCGGGTCTCGTGGCCACCACCGAGACCACCTGCATGGTATTTTTCATTCTAATCGGCGCTTCACTGTTTTCTCTCGTATTCCGCGGACTCGGAGGTGACGAGATCGTTGCGCACTTATTCGATCAAATGCCTGGGGGCGTGTTCGGGGCCATGATTATCGTGATGGCAGTCATCTTCCTTCTCGGGTTTATTTTAGATTTCATCGAAATTACGTTTGTTGTGGTGCCTATTGTCGGGCCCATCTTAATGGCCATGGGCGTTGACCCTATTTGGCTAGGCATTATGATCGCCGTTAATCTACAAACCTCTTTTTTGACCCCGCCCTTTGGCTTTGCGCTCTTTTACCTAAGAGGCGTCGCCAAAGATACCGTTCAAACCACCGATCTCTATTGGGGGGTCTTGCCTTTTATTGCCATTCAAATCCTAGTGCTGGTCTGTTTAGCTTGGCAGCCAGCACTTGCTACTTGGTTACCTGGCCTAATTTATGGCTCATAACCTTCAAGGTTTGCTCGCGCATTCAAAAAGGCCCGCTCGGATAACTCGCTATAGTTCATGACACCTTGCCGGTAACTCTCATAAGATTCGTATATTTTTCGGGCCAGAGGGTCGTCGCCGACAAGAGCTTGTACCCGCTCATCTGAAATGGCTTTGAGCGCTGCTAAGACATCGTCTGGCAGTCGCCGAACCTGAACCTGATGCACATCAACCAACTCAGATAGAGCTCGATTATTGCGAGCCGTATATTCCGAAAGCACATCATTATTGATAGCTTCCGCGGCTGTGCGCAGGATAATCTGCAGATCTTTAGGTAACGAGTCATAAGCCCTCTGATTCACTATCATTTCTAGATTCGGCCCTGGCTCTTGCCATCCAGGATAGTAGTAATATTTCGCGACCTGGTGAAACCCAAGCACAAGATCGTTAAAAGGCCCGACCCACTCTGCAGCATCGATCACCCCTGTCTGCAAGCTCGTGAAAATTTCACCTGCTGGAATATTCACTGCAGTGCCGCCGGCAGCTTCAAACACTTCACCACCAAGACCGGGTATTCGCATCTTGATGCCTTTTAGGTCTGCCAGACTATTAATTTCTTTATTGAACCACCCCGCCATTTGGACGCCGGTATTGCCGCCTACCATTGGCACTAGGTTATAGCGGGCGTAAAGCTCTTCCCACAGGGCCATCCCCCCACCATGTAGCAGCCAACCGTTCATCTCTTGCGCCGACAGCCCAAAGGGTACCGCGGTAAAAAACTGAGCCGCAGGTACACTGCCCCGCCAATAATAGGCAGCCCCATGCCCCATTTGAACCGTCCCGCTAGAAACAGCTTCAAAGGTTTCAAGAGCAGGCACGACCTCACCAGCACCATATACGGTGATGTCCAAGCGGCCATTACTCATCTCGCGAACCCTATCAGCAATGCGCTCTGGCGCCATACCCATCCCGGGGAAATTTTTCGGCCAGGTCGTTACCATACGCCAGCGGTATTGCTTCTGTGGGTCTACAGCGGTTTCAGCACCAGGATTCTCGGTATTACCGCCACAACCCGAGATCAAAAGAACAACTGATAAAAACGCTAAAAGCTCTTTACGCATAACACCTCTCTTTCAAATTGCTTCTAATTTTGCAAACGCGAGCATCAACCATTTGCTACCCACAGCATCGAATTTAACCTCGACCCGGGCTTGTTGGCCGTGGCCCTCATAATTGGTAATCCATCCTTCACCAAATTTACTGTGAAGCACTTTTTGGCCCAATTCAAAGTCAGTACCTTCGACTTCACTGGCGATGCGTTTAACCTTGTGTTCCGTATGATAGGCCGGCCTTACAATTGATTCGTGAGACCGAACCTCCTGAATCAGGGCCTTAGGAATTTCCTGAACGAAACGGCTCACCCGGTTGTATCGGTCAGTGCCATTGAGTCGCCTGGCCTCTGCGTAAGTCAGATACAGTTTTTGCATCGCTCTGGTTACGCCGACATAACACAATCGGCGCTCCTCGGACATTCTGCCCGGTTCTTCAACAGACATTTGATGCGGAAAAAGCCCTTCCTCGAGACCCGCCAAAAATACCACCGGAAACTCCAATCCCTTGGCGCTATGCATTGTCATCATCTGCACACTATCTTGATTTTGATCACCCTGTCCCTCGCCTGCCTCCAATGAGGCATGACTCAGGAACTCATCAAGTAGCGTCATATCTTGAGGCGTAGTCTCATCAAACAACGGGACATCATCAGGATCAAACGTTTGAGCAGCGCTGACCAATTCTTCTAGATTTTCGAGCCTCGCCTGTCCCTTTTCTCCGCCTTCTTTTTCATAGAAGGCCTTCAGCCCTGAAACGTCTATGACCTCCCCGACCATGTAGGCAAGGTCCATATCTTCGGTTGCTGCATCGAGGGTATCAATCAGGTCAATAAAGCTTGAAACCGCGGCTTTAGCTCTGGCAGTGAATCCAGTATTGGCAACAAGGTTTTGCGCTGCTTGCCAGAGGGATACCCCTTGTTCACGGGCAGCATCTCGAATGATCTGTACCGACTTATCCCCTATACCCCGGGGCGGCAAATTAACAACCCGTTCAAATGCTGCATCACTGTGCCGCTGACTTAACAGTTTCAAATAAGCCAACGAAGAGCGTATTTCTGCTCGCTCAAAAAACCGCTGGCCACCATAGATTCGGTAAGGCAGCTGAGATCGGAGTAGCGCTTCTTCTAACACTCGAGACTGTGCATTTGATCGATACAAGATGGCACATTCCTGATAGGCGTGGCCCTCATGACTGAAAGCTTTGATACGCTCTACAATATATCGAGCTTCATCAATTTCGTTATAAGCCGCATAGAGGGATATCGGCTCACCCTCACCGGATTCAGTCCATAGCGCTTTACCCAGCCGATCGTCATTGTGCTCAATAATCGCGTTAGCTGCCCCTAAAATTGTTTCGGTTGATCGATAATTTTGCTCTAGCCGATAAGTTTCGGATCTTGGGTAATCATCCTGAAAGCGCTGGATATTCTCGATCTTTGCGCCTCGCCAGCCGTAGATGGACTGGTCATCATCTCCTACCACCATGAGTTTGTCGGCATCACCTGCCAAAATTCGCAGCCAGGCGTATTGAATTGCGTTGGTATCTTGAAACTCATCGACCAATATGGCTTTAAACCGCTCCTGATAGTGCGCCAAAAGGGAGGCATTTGTGAGCAAGGTTTCATGTGTTCGTAGCAACAACTCGGCAAAATCTACCATGCCGCCACGATCACAGGCTTCTTCATAGGCTTGATAAATCGACAAATGCGTCTGGATAAAAAGATCACCATCATCTTGGATATGCTGCGATCGCAGGCCTTCATCTTTTTGAGCGTTGATCCACCACACCGCTTGTTTGGCTGGCCACTTTTTATCATCAATGCCTAGATTGACTAAAACCCGCTTCACAAGCCGGAGCTGGTCATCAGCGTCGATAATCTGAAAGTTTTGATCGAGCTGTGCGTCCATCCAATGGGCTCGTAGGAATCGGTGAGCCAAACTGTGAAAAGTACCTACCCACATCCCTCGTAAAGGCATGCCGAGATGTTGCTCAATCCGAGCGCGCATTTCCGCGGCTGCCTTATTCGTAAACGTCACCGCTAAAATACCAAAAGGCGATAAGCCTTCGGTTTGAACAAGCCAGGCAATCCTTTGCGTTAGCACCCGAGTTTTACCACTACCAGCACCGGCAAGCACCAAAGCGCTGCCTTGAGGAGCCGTCACGGCAGCGCGCTGCTCTCGATTGAGCGCATCTAAGATTTGCGTGACATCCATGACAATATAATCCTGTTGTCTGATAAACCATCTGCAGATACTGGGAATGCACTATTTTGCCACTCCCAGACGCTTATAGTGTAGCATTTCGATCGCTGACCAAACCGATATCAAATCAGCAGCCAAGCAATTGCAAAACCGTTCGGTGCTTGCGGGAATTGGAGAGAATCCGTTATGAAACTGATCAGAAAATGGGCCTTGTCAATAAGACGTCGATCTAAAGATTTTTTATTCGACGGCGATGATCTTGCGTTCAAAGCAGCCGCGACCGGCGCCCAAGTCTATGCTGAGTATGGCGTAGGCAAATCTAGTGTGTGGATGTTACGCAACACTGCCGCTCAAATTATCGCAGTGGATACGTCCGAGCATTGGATCAACCGCGTCAAAGATCAAATCGCCGACGCCGGACGCTTTGATGTCGAATGGGTTAATCTGGGTCCGGTCGGTTGGGCGGGTAGACCTATTAGCTACCGTCATCGCCACTTGTTCCAGCAATACGTCAACTCGGTTTGGGAACGCCATTTAAGCCCAGACCTGGTTCTCATCGATGGTCGATGCCGGGTGGCTTGTTTTTTAACAAGTTTGGCTCGGGCCAAACCAGGTTGCCGCATTTTCTTCGACGACTATACAGACCGTCCCCAATACCACTTGGTAGAAGAATACCTTAACCCTGCGGGTTTCTGTGGTCGGCAAGCAGAATTTCTTGTACCCGATGACGTAGATCGCGCCACTGTTTTAGCCGAGGCCAATCGGTTTATCTATGTGCTTGATTAAAGCGAATTTGACGCAGGCGCGATCACCCGCTCAATAGTTTAATGCGAGCCCTTTTCTATCTGTACATGACACTCGCCATTTTAGCGCTGCAAAATCCGTTTTTACGCCGCCATCAAGATCTTATCGCCAGCCTTCTACGTAACACGTCCATTGACCAATAGCGTTTGGGGCACTCAGTTAATGCAAAAAATCGTCTTTAATCATTGGCAGACCGGAGAAACACTCATCGTCGTTGGCGAAATTGACCCAAAATTAAATAATCAGGCTTCTGATCGCCTGGTGATCACTCGATCAGATGGCTCCTATGAGGACATTATTAAATCTACGATCGTAGAACAGACCCCAGTTACCGACGCTGCCGGCTAGCGCTTCCCTAAACCGGTTTCATTGCTACGCCGACAGGCTTAAAAACCCTTCGCCTCACGCTCGAATGAGGGCGCCAGTTAAATCTTAATTACACCTAGATAATTATCTAACGATTCATCGCGGGCCTGCGGTAATCGATTGCCTCGTTGCGTCGCAAAGGTTATCTTACTCAGATTAATGACTGGCATTAACCGTAGCAAGTGATTCTAAGAGACCGCCTTTATTAAAAAGGCCCTTTGAGGACACCATCGGCAAGCGCCATATCTTTTTAATGAGAAATGCATTCTTAACGGCGCATACAGTTGGGACACAGTCGGTGAACCTGGAGAGACTGCGATTTACTCACTTTATTTAGAGGCTTTGGTGATTCAACGCCCCAAGAGGCATAACTGGTAAGGCCCAATGTTAACGCGCATATTGAAAACCCTCTTGGTTCTACTAACGACCCTTATCGTAATTGTTGGTGTGGGGTTCTGGTTTATCTTTTTCAGTGAAAGACCCCCTTTAACCATGGATCCTGCTGTATTGGCGGGAGACGGGAGCCTGATTAATTATTGCGAGCTACCGGTCCTAGATGGTAGCGGTAAAATGGCCGCAGATATTCCCAAAGGCAATACCCCCGGATGTGGATATCAACGTTTTCCTTCATCAGTACTGGGGGACTGCAGAGAACCATTGCCAGAAAATGCAGACGATTTACGCGGACTTTGGATCGGCGTTGAGGGCAAAGTTGGTCACGTCGAACGAATAGAGCAATGTGGATCCCGCGTGGTGGTCACTTCATCAGGCATCATTCACGATGCTGGCCCGAATAGCTCTGGCGGGCTTACCAGCAACGATACTGAGGGCGCTATTTTCTTTAAGATCGGTGAAACGCCCTATTGTCCTCGAACCTCGGCTGGGGTGACCTGGAATAAAAAGGTGCTTGATTTTCATATTTTTGGGTTTGGCCCCGTGGTGGTTCGTCGATATCGAGACGGCGAACAACTTATTTGGGAGTATGCAGACGGTTCGGTAACTCGCCTAAACCGACTCTGTCGACTGCCTGAGGGCCATCGAGAACCTAGTCCCCGAGGGCCACAGTATCAAGTGCCCTGGTTCTAACTACGATGCCTAACAAATAAGATGACGTGACTGTAGCGGACTACGCCTATTATAAATTTTGGGACTGTTCGCTAGCCGTTCAAACCACCAACGGTATGGCGCACTTAAATTTCAACTACCAATTTACGGCAATGGAGCTTCTATCAATGGGAAAACCTCACTTATTACGACGCCTTCTCACACTCGTTGTGACGCTGCCCGCGCTTTTATTTATCGTGATGGGCCTTCGCTGGCTAATCAACCCTGCCGGCATTAGTCCAGACCTTGGGCTGAGCCTGCAAACCGGGCTGGGCCTGAGTGCTCAAATCGGCGACTTTAGCGCCTTCTTCCTGGTTGCGGGTCTATGTATTTTGTTTGGATTAGTAACCTCTCAACCCATCTGGTATTACCCGCCCGCAATGCTTTTGACCCTCGCAGCTATTGGGCGTACCGTTGCCTGGATCTTGCACGGTGCCGACTTTGCAACGTCCGCCATACTTTTTGAGATCACCGTTGCCAGCCTTCTTCTGTTCGCCTCGAAAAATCTGACCCAGTCGAGACCAGAATGACCCGTCAATCGCTTTACCTTGCTTTTACTACCAGCCTGTTGCTGGTGTTATCTGCAGTTGCCGAAGGGCAAACCGCCCGACCCAATATTATTTTTTTATTAGCGGACGACCTCGGCTTTACCGACATCGCGCCCTACGGCAGTGAAGTTAATACCCCAACCCTCTCGGAATTAGCAGAATCGGGTACACGTTTTACCAACTATCACACCGCAGCCAACTGCGCGCCAGCACGGGCTATGTTGCTCACGGGTGTTAGTAGCCATTTAGCTGGCGTCCCTAATATCCCTGAGATGCTATCCCCCGAGCAAAAATTACAAGACAACTATCAAGGTGTCTTAGGTGACAATGTAGTGACCATCGCGACTTTGCTTGAGGGTGCCGGATACCATACCTATATGGCCGGCAAATGGCACTTAGGAGCAGCTCCAGGCAAATTACCCAGCCAAAGAGGCTTTGAGCGCACGGTTGCGCTTATGGATTCTGGTGCGGATAACTTTGAGCAACGGCCTTACTTACCCATTTACGATCAAGCAAACTGGTTTGCAGATGGGAAACGCTTCGAATTGCCAGACGATTTCTATTCCTCAAAGTTTCTCATCGATAAGACCATCGAATTCATCGATAGCAATCTTGCCGATGGAAAACCTTTCTTTGCCTATGTACCCTTTCAGGCGGTTCATATTCCCGTGCAGGCGCCACAACCTTATATCGATCGCTACATGGGGGTTTATGACAAGGGCTGGCAGGAATTACGAGCTGCTCGGTTAGCCAGCGCGGTTGACCTCGGGATCCTACCCGCCTCCGTGCCAATGATTGAAATGCCATCGACTTCTGACTGGAACGATTTAACGCCTGAAAGAAAGCGCTATGAAGCTAAACGCATGGCGGTGTACGCGGGTATGATCGAAGCCATGGACAACCATATAGGTCGGTTAATTGCCTATCTAAAAGACAACGGGCAACTAGATAACACGATCTTTATCTTTACCTCAGATAATGGCGCTGAGGGCAGCGGTGCGCACGACCCCACAAACCTAGCGACCCAATTAATGATTGGCCAGCGTGGTTACAACACCGATTACGAAACGCTGGGTCTAAAAGGCAGTTTTAATACCATAAATCCTGGTTTTACGAGCGCAGCGGTAAGCCCCCTTGCTTACTATAAATTTTATGCTGGCGAGGGTGGGTTGCGAGTTCCTTTGGTTATTTCAGGCAAACCGCTGGGCGAGACCGTGATGCAGACGGAGGCTTTTGCATGGGCCACCGATGTCGCAGCAACGATTCTTAGCTTTGCTCAAGTTAGTCCGCCAGCAGGCCGCTATGGGGGGAGGCCAGTGTTGCCGATCTCTGGCAAGGACTTAGGTCCTGTGTTGCGCGGTGAACGCAACCGCGTCTATCACGAATCTGAAACCATTGGCTATGAATTGACCGGTCATGGTGCGCTCTTTCAAGGTGATTACAAAATCGTGCGCAACCAGCCACCACTAGGCGATGGCCAATGGCGCCTCTTTAACATAGTGACTGATCCAGGGGAAACTCAAGATTTACGGCAGCAAATGCCGGATCGCTTTGAGCAAATGCAAGTTGCTTATCAAGTTTTTGAAATCAACAATCAAGTGCAACCTGTCGCAGCTAACTATGACCAGCAGCGGCAAATCGTGATCAACCTGCTGCGCGCCCAATTGGGTCCCGCCTTGCTCATTATTTTTCTAACCGCTTTGATTGTGATGCCGTTTATCATCTATCGAAGGGCAGCGCAGTCAAAACCCTGATCTTTAGATCCCCAACCCGGCGCAATTATCCAAAGGTCCGATTTGTATCATGATATCTTAGGCACTAACCGCGAATTTTTACATTCATCGATAACGCTGGCCATAAAAGCGTCATCCACGGGTTTTTCAGTGGATACAACCAGAGGCCGTTGCTAAGATTTTTAAAATGGAGCAAGCGGGAGGCGGGATCCGATAACACTCCATGACCTTGCCCCCAGAACTAAACCACCAGTTAGATGGGAATCTGAACTCTATTCTCAAGCCGCCTGTTCTGCAAATTGCAAGAACAAGTCTTCGGAGATAGACCAGTCGTACTTTTCACATACGTCTGATTGACACTGTTGCTTGTCGAACTTTGAAAACTTCAGACGGAAAGAATCTAGCTGAACATATTCAAAATACATGGAACGAACAGGGTGTTTAGCATTTACCGTCGAACAAGATAGCGTTAAGAGCGGACCCTCAATGCGCTTGAAGCATTTGGAAGTCGTGCTGCATTTGATGTGCACCAGGATAGCATAGTAACTACTAGCTGCTTTTCTTTACCAATTGCAAGAACAAGAATTGTGGTTGCCCCCATCATTGAATTAGAAATTAATCAATTTTTATTCGTATTTAGTCAATAATTTTGTCCACGCCGCAGCAAGCATTTCTCATTCTTATTCGTAATTATCTGAAAAATATTTTGCGCTTTCTCCCTTCTTTATAGCGACTGCGTCATTCATGAAATTATTTCTAGGGTCTCTAGATTTGAAAATCCAAAGGTAAACAACGATATGCGGATGACGCATTGCTTTTAATTCATCATATATTTCGCAAATTTCTTTGGGAATTTCTGTCTCAATACAAATCTCTATTCAAATCTATTCGGCCCTAATGAAATAATCCTCGTAGGATCGACAGATCCCAACCCGCTGGTTTCTAGAACTTTTTACCAGTTGGGCTGTTATTGTTTTCTTCCAGTGGTTCGTCAACCTATCTCTAGGGCTTCTAACCGCTGGATGGGATGGCAAAGCAGGTATTTAGAAAAGCTCAGCAGTGAATGAGGATGCACAAAGCATCCTCATTCCTCATCGCAGGAGGTCAACGGCAAGCCTAGGGGGCCGCTATTGCTATTCGCTTGCAGGGACTGTAATCACACGATCAATGACATGAATAATGCCGT
>Ga0255783_10002505_pt1 | contig 18271 bp, 17 predicted proteins | sample 011ome_22_FD_179981 | JGI IMG/M metagenome (GOLD analysis project Ga0255783, IMG submission 179981) | Coastal salt marsh microbial communities from the Groves Creek Marsh, Skidaway Island, Georgia - 011507BT metaG (version 2) | ecosystem: Environmental > Aquatic > Marine > Intertidal zone >... | reverse complement strand
CGGTGATGCGTCCTTCACACTGCAAAGTGTTCCTGTTGACCTTGCCACTTTGGTTGAGGCATGGGACAGGCCCCCAGACGTGGCAACGACGCCGGACACCATCACCATACCGCCCGAAGCGGCAGAGGCACCCCTGCGCCCCCAAACGGACACGCCGGTTGCGCGTAGCGCCACGCCCGCAGGCTTGGCGTTGGTGATGGATGCCCCGCCCCCGACCCTGCCATCCCCGACGCCGTTGCCATTGGCCATCGTCCCACAGATGCCTGCCCTGTCGCCGCCAAGTGCCCCCGATGTCACCCCAAAGCTGCGCACGCCGATTGACCCTGTGGCCTTGCCTGAAACTGCGCCAATGCGTCCGGATCTGGCACAACCGTCAGATGCCCCGACGGTTGAGACATCTGCGCCAGAGCCGCAGCCCCACCAAATTTTGACCGAAAGCCTGCGTCCGAAACCACGGCCCGAACAACAGGTCACTAAAACCGCACCGTCGCCCAAGCCCCCGTCAGCCGCACCCAAAGTTTCAGAACGGGCCAAGGGCAGCGCCAAGGCATCAAACAAATCCGCAGGGACTTCACAAGCACCAACACAGTCTGTCGAACGCGCGGGCGTTCTCAAACAGGCGACGGCTGCGTGGGGTGGAAAAATACGACACGCGATTGAGCGCAAAAAGTTCTATCCGAATGGAACCCGTGCCTCAGGCACGGTTGTGATTGCATTGGTTGTTGCCCAAAACGGTGCCTTGCGGTCAGCGCAGGTTTATAAATCGTCAAATGATGGACGGTTGGATCAAGCGGCATTGAGCGCGGTTAAACGTGCGCGATTCCCTGCGGCCCCAAAAGAATTGACGCAATCATCATATACGTTCCAAATTCCAATCCGACTCGGCCAAAAGTGATCTGCGTTCAAAATCGATGTCTCACCCTGCTATTCCATCCCGATATAGCGGCCATGATACCGGTGCAGGCATCACACGCATCGGGCGATCTTTAAATCCTAATATTCACCCCTAAACGGATTACCCTAACAATTTTGTAAAAATTCCTATGTTATTCCATGCACTTGCTGCATAGCGGCATTGCGAACATGATTATTGTGCAATTGCAGCAAAAGCCTCATATTCATCTCAACAGCGCAACGAATGAATGAACCGCGCTTAGACGAAGGATGATATGAAATGGCATACGCAGTACAGACACCAGCACACTCAGCAACACTTCTTGCACGTGCAGCAGACGTTTTAACAGATTTGGCACAGCGCATCGAGCGCCGTCGTGCATACAAAAAAACAGTCTCTGAACTGTCCGCGTTGAGCAACCGTGAATTGGCCGACTTGGGCATGTCACGCTCAATGATCCGCTCCGTCGCATTGGAAGCGGCAGGCTACTAAGAATTCGTGGATCAAGGTTCTCCTCCCTTACCTTGATCACCGCATCGGCAGGCAATCTTCTCCTCCCTTGATTGCTTGCCAAAAATTCGGCCTTCGGGCCCGACATAAACAGACCCTATTCCTCCTCCCTATGGGTTTGTTTTGACAGAAGACGACGACGCTCTCCTCCCTTGCGTCGTCGTTTTTTTTGCCTTACCCCTTAGTGTAAAACGCGACGCCGCATGCGGGATCCGCCTTTGCGGGTCGGTGCGCAGACAGGGCGTTTGGCCGCTTGGGCCAAAAAACCCACAAAGAGCTGACAGGCGCGATTCTCGCAGATTTGATCGGGCAGCTTGTGCAAGGCACGCTGTGCTTCGGTTTGAGGATCGTTGCGGGCGGGCAATGTGATCAGCCACTCCAAGAACCCATCACGCGCTGCACGGTCAGCCATGTCGTCGGTTACGGGATAATCCCGCAGTGTTTCGTAAATTGTTTGTGCGGTCATTGCGTGCCCCCGTCCATCGAGGTCACAAGACATATCCTATCCATTTCATTCCTTCCGCCACGCCCCGTGGCATGAATGGTGGATAGCATAGGACACATTTACACAGGCCCTGACCCACCCACCGTAGGTTGACGTTCTCTGATCAAGGCTGGTTTCCGGGCTCGGGGCGGATGGCTTGCGCCGTGCATCATGACCTTCCCAAGATATGCTCAGTGGTTCATGACACATTCCACCCTCACCGTTGCGGGGGCAGCGTCGGGGTTGCACCGACTTCCCAATTCTCCTGCGGTGGCAGGCACCTTGATAGAAATATCATCGCCAAATCTGGGGCGTCGCGCAATGATAAAAACGACATATTGGTGCGGATTTCGGAAATTGCCCAAAGTGCAATCGCACAAATAAAAAAGCCGCGGGCAATGCCCGCGGCCTTTTTATAAAGAGATCAAGTGAATTACTTGATTTTGCCTTCTTTGTATTCGACGTGCTTGCGAACAACTGGGTCGTACTTACGCACAACCATTTTTTCGGTCATGGTACGTGCGTTTTTCTTGGTCACGTAGAAGTGGCCAGTGCCCGCGGTCGAGTTCAGGCGGATTTTGATCGTGGTTGGCTTCGCCATTTTACATCTCCTGCGTCGGGCGTGTAGGTTGCCCGCGAATTCCTATGAGGTTTGCCTTTTACCTATACCTACGCCCGAGTCAACAGGCTTTGGAAAAAAAGGCAAAAAAATAACACGCGGGGCACCTATAAGCCGGATTTTGTCCAGGGGTTTCCCCCTTGGATGACCATTCATCTAAACGCAAGGTCACCCCTGCGCCTCTAGCTGCCAACCCGAACCTTTGGGCCAAAGCTGCCCTGCGGCGATATCGGTTGCCCGATCATGCCCCGCGCAAGGTTCCTATTCGGCATTGCTCCTGGTGGGGCTTGCCATGCGAGTCCTGTTACCAGTCCTCCGGTGGGCTCTTACCCCACCGTTTCACCCTTACCCGTGACCTGCACGGGCGGTTTGTTCTCTGTTGCGCTTTCCGTCGGGTTGCCCCGCCCAGGCGTTACCTGGCACCATTGCTTTGTGGAGTCCGGACTTTCCTCGGGCCAAGGCCCGCGGCCATCCAGCGCCCCGCGTGGGGCTGATTTAGGCTGAAGGCGGGGTTTGGTCAACCACTGTTTGATGCGCCAGCGACGCCATGTCTGCGCAATCGTCTGGGCCAAGCGCGCCAACGCGATGGGGTGCGAAGTGCAATCGAAATCCCTGCAACACGGGGTGTACCCCGACTGCCACATCATATCCGACCTGTGCGGCATGGTCCAAAAACTGCGCTGGATCATTGATCGCAGTGTGTTCTTGCGGCCAAAGCCCAAAGCCGTCGCGCGCAAGCCCCCGCCAATCAAACCGCGATCCGGGATCGGTTTTGCGCCCCAAGGCAATATCGGAATGCCCGATCACATGAGACCTAGGAAGAGACCAGCGGTGTGTGATGCCAGCCAACAGGCTGCGCAGCTGTTGCATTTGAGGATGTGGAAAGGGATGGGTACCACGATTGCACAATTCGATGCCAATCGAGGCGGAATTCATATCCTCGCATCCTTGCCAAAACGACCGGCCTGCGTGCCATGCGCGATGCGCCTCATCCACCAGCTGCGTCACGCGGCCATGTTCATCGATCACGTAATGTGCAGAGACCTCGAATTCAGGGGCGCACAGGCGATCAATCGCTGCGCGCGCGCTGTCCATTGCGGTGTAATGAAGAACCACGTACTGCGCCTGTAACCCACCCCGACGTTCCGAAAAATTCGGCGATGGGCACCACGTGGTCATGCGTTATTTTTTGCGCGCCAAACGGAATGGCGTTGGATCCCAATAGCAGGCAAAGCCATCACCGTCTGGGTCAAGACCCAAGCGATCCCGCTCTGGTCCGCCGTTGGACAAAAACGCTTCTTGAGCTGCGGCATCAGATACGAATTTCTGACAATTGCGTCGAAAGCGCGCTTCGGTCGAAAATGGACCACGGGAATACAGTTCCGCGCCAACTGGATTGGTTGTGCGGATGGCAAATTCAACGATATTCGGAATATCTGTCCCCGGACGGCGGGGAACCGCGGTGGGTTCAATCACTTGGTACAGCGATCTGTTGCGTTCCAAACGTGCCGCATCGCTTTCAATCGATTGACGATCTGCGACTGCGCTGAAATCTTGTTCATCTGACAAACCGGGATTGTCAAAGGTGGGCGTTGGCGCAATTGAGCTTTCGGTCGTGACGACGTCATCCCCAGATGTGAAATCGGGGCTGTTGGCGTCCAACTCATCTGCGCTGACTTCGACGGGGCTTGGGATCCCTGCCAATTGGGCGTCTCGCGCGCGCTGTTCCCCTTGGGGAACATAGCCGCTGTTGGGGATCTCAGGTTCGGTACAGCCGAACACTGCCAACATCGAAACCCCTAGCAAAATTTTACGCATAATCCATCCTTCGTACCCGTTTGGGGTCTTTTACCACCACTTTTGTGGTTTGGCCACAAAGCCCGCCGCCTGTTCCAACGCATAGGCGGTATTTAGCAAATCGCCCTCTTCCCATGGACGGCCGATCAATTGCAGACCCAATGGCAAACCCGTAGAATCCAATCCCGTCGGAACCGAAATACCGGGCAAACCGGCAAGGTTCACGGTCACGGTAAACACGTCATTTAGATACATTTGAACCGGATCCGCATCTGTCATTTCGCCCAATCCAAAAGCCGCAGAGGGTGTCGCAGGCGTCAAAATCGCATCAACCCCTGCCGCGAACACATCGTCGAAATCCTTTTTGATCAAGGCCCGAACGCGGCGTGCGCGGTTGTAATAGGCGTCATAAAAGCCCGCAGACAACACATAGGTGCCAACCATAATGCGGCGCTGTACCTCTGGTCCGAACCCTTCGGCACGGGTTTTTTCGTACATTTCTGTGATGCCATCACCCGCCGCCAAACTGGCGCGATGACCGAACCGAACACCGTCATACCGCGCAAGGTTAGACGACGCTTCCGCAGGGGCAATCACGTAATAGGCAGGCAAAGCGTATTTGGTGTGTGGCAATGAAATATCGACGATCTCGGCGCCTGCATCACGCAGCTTGGCTGTGCCATCTTCCCACAGTTTCTCGATCTCGGCGGGCATGCCATCCATGCGGTATTCTTTTGGAATACCGATTTTCTTGCCCCGAATGTCGCCTGTTAACATGGCTTCGAAATTTGGCACGGGGATATCCGCGCTTGTGCTGTCTTTCGGATCATAACCGGCCATGGTTTCCAACATGATCGCGGCATCGCGCACAGTTTTTGTCATTGGGCCCGCTTGGTCCAAGGACGACGCAAACGCGACAACGCCCCAACGGGAACAGCGACCATAGGTGGGTTTAATCCCCACAATGCCCGTGAACGCAGCGGGTTGGCGAATGGATCCACCGGTGTCGGTTCCTGTAGCGGCCAAACATAAATCCGCCGCCACCGCCGAGGCGGAGCCCCCTGACGAACCACCAGGCGTCAATTGACGATCATCGACTTTCCATGGGTTGACAGCATTTCCATACACAGATGTTTCATTCGAACTGCCCATGGCGAATTCGTCCATGTTCAGCTTGCCCAACGTAATCGTGCCCGCATCCAACAGATTTTGGCTGACCGTGCTTTCATATTCAGGCTTGAACCCTTGCAAAATGCGGCTCGCGGCTTGGCTATCAACGCCTTTGGTACAAAACAAGTCTTTGATGCCCAAAGGGATGCCACACATGTCCGGCGCATCACCCGCAGCCAGGCGTGCATCCGCAGCTTTGGCTTGCTCCATCGCCAGATCAGGCGTCTTGTGCACATAAGCGCCCAGCGCATCCGCACCCTCGATCGCGGTCAAACAGGCTTGGGTCAGCTCAACGGCAGTGACCTCTTTTGCACGCAATTTGTCGCGCGCTTCGGCGATTGTGAATGTGTTTAGTGCGCTCATTATTCAACCACCTTTGGAACCGCAAAGAACCCTTCACGCGCATCGGGCGCGTTTTTCAAAACCTTATCCTGCTGATCGCCATCATTGACCACATCCACACGGCGCTTCAACCGCTGTGGCGTGACAGATGTCATTGGCTCGACCCCATCGACATTCACTTCATTGAGCTGCTCGATAAAGCCCAAAATATTGTTGAATTCTTCTGCCAACGCAGGCAGCGCATCTTCTTCAACGCGAATTCGCGCCAATTTGGCGACTTTTGCAGCGATTGCCGTATCAATGGACATAAGGCTCTCCTTCATAACTCGTCACCCGTTTAACGCTGCGCGCGCGTCGCTGCAAGCGGATAGAACCTATAAACATGCGGCGTGGCGGGCAGTTTTGTCTATTTTCATTGCACATCTTTCACTTTTGTAAAAATACTCAAACAAACCAACAGATCAAAAGGAACAGACAGATGAAAATTACGTGGCTGGGACATGCGTCATTTCGCATCGAAATTGCGGATCAAGTGTTATTGATTGATCCGTGGCTGACGGGAAATCCGATGTTGACCGAAACACAGCATCCGCAGGCGGTCACAGGTGCCACGCATATCCTTTTGACACATGCACATTTTGACCACATCGCGGATACACCCACGCTTGCCAAGGATTTGGATATCCCAGTCGTCGGGCAATACGATCTCATGGGATATCTGGAACGCAAAAACGGCATCAAAGTTGTGGGATTTAACAAAGGCGGCACCGTCCAACTGGGTAATGTTTCGGTCACAATGGTCAATGCGGTGCATTCATCCACGATGTCCCCAGACGGCGAATTGATGGCAGCGGGGTCCGAATGCGGCTTTATGATTTCGGGCGAAGGACATACAATCTATGTCTCGGGCGACACGGATGTTATGGCGGATATGGCCATTTTCAACGACCTTCACCATCCCGATATCGGGATTTTAGCGGCGGGCGGTCACTTTACCATGGATATGAAACGTGCGGGATATGCGGCGGCGAAATTCTTTGATTTCAAAACAATTATCCCCTGTCATTATCGGACGTTCCCGATTTTGGAACAATCAGCCGATGTTTTGGCCGCCGCAGTTCCAAACGCGCAGGTCATTGAACCGCAGGTTTTGCAAGCAATAGAAATCTAATTACATCTGGTCAGGGCGATAAAACCCCGCTAGAGGACGCGTAAATTCACCAAGGAGCATTCCAATGTCAGACATCATTCGTATCGAAACAGGCCCCCGCATGAGCCAAGCCGTGGTTCACGGCAACACCATTTACTTGGCTGGCCAAGTCGCCAATCCCGGCGCCTCTGTCACCGAACAAACCAAAGGCATCGTGGACAGTATTGATCGGCTGTTGGCCGAATGCGGGTCCGACAAAACACGCATTCTGTCTGCCCAAGTCTGGCTTGCCGATATGGCGGATTTTGCTGAAATGAACGCGGTTTGGGATGCATGGGTCCCCCAAGGTCACACCCCTGCCCGCGCGGCAGGCGAATCTGCGCTTGCCACACCTGAGTACCGTGTGGAAATCATCGTTGTGGCGGCAAAAGCCTAATCAACGTCAAAAACAACCTCATCCAGCCCAGCGCGTTCCGTACGAAACGCATTGGCTGGATGATCGGGATCGGCATAGCCAAACGATATCGCGCAAAGCACATCGCGCGCCGCATCCAGACCAATCACATCGCGCACAATCGCCGCCTTGCCGGCAACCGCAGCCTGTGGAATCGTGGCAACCCCGTGCGCGCTTGCGGCGAGCGTAAACGCCGTAACAAATGCCCCACAATCCAATGCGCCATAGGCCCCCAGTTCGCGCGGCGTTGAAATGATCGCCACATGCGGCGCACCAAAAAAACGATAGTTTTCCATCATTTGACGAATGGAACCGTCGCGATCCCCCTTCTTGACCCCCACCGCATCATAAAGCTGCCAGCCACAGACCGATCTGCGATGCTTGTAAGCCCCTGAATAGCGTTCAGGAAAGGCGATATCGGGGGCCTCTTGCCCATCTTGGGCCGCCTGCAACAAACGTACAGACAATCGATCCCGCGCACGGGGCGACAAAAGATGCAGCTGCCATGGCTGCGAATTGCACCAACTGGGTACTTTTTGCGCCGTTGCAACGATTGCGTCGATCACCTTTCGGTCAACGGATGTGTCCAAGAACCCGCGGCATGAAAACCGCCGATCCATGATTGTGTTCAAGACTTGGATATCTGTCATCTGATCACCGTCCTTTGGCCGCTGCGGCCCATGCGAGAATGGCATCGCGATCCCCGTCACGATGCGGAATTTGTCCATGCGGCGCGTCATAATTTGAAAACCGTGGCGCAGGTGCGGCGCTTAGAACGCCATCGGTGTTTTCCCAAATCCCACGCGCGGCGACATGCGGATGCATCGCTGCACGATCAGGTGACAAAACAGGTGCGACGCAAGCATCCGTTCCGTCAAAAAGGGCGGCCCAGTGATCTTGGGTGTGCTGCGCAAACATCTCTGTCAATCGCGCGCAGGCTTTGGGCCATTGTGAGGTGTCATAGGGCCTTGCGAAATCATCATCCGCGCCAAGGTCCATCACCGTCAGGAACAGCGCATAAAACTGGGGTTCAATACATTGCACACTGATATACCGCCCATCCGCACAACGATAGACGCGCGACCAATGCGGCCCGTCCAAAAAGCTCTGGCCGCGCTGCATCGACACCCCGCCGATGGATTGCAGCGACATCACAAGGTTCATCATATGCGCGGACCCATCGACAATGGCGGCATCCACGACAGTGCCGACACCGGTTTTCATCGCTTGGATCAGGCCAGACAAAACCCCCGCGACCAGATAGAGCGCGCCGCCCCCTATATCACCCACAACTGTGGCGGGCGTTTGGGGGATCGCATCAGGCGTCCCCGCATAATGCAAGGCGCCCGACAGCGCGATATAGTTCAAATCATGCCCTGCCACATGTGACAGCGGTCCTGATTGTCCCCACCCTGTCATGCGACCAAATACCAACGCGGGATTGTCACGCATCACGACATCCGGCCCGAGGCCCAGCTTTTCCATGACACCGGGGCGAAACCCTTCGATCACCGCGTCGGCCGCTGCAATCAGATCCCGCGCAATTGCAACATCTGCCGTCTCTTTCAGGTTTAGCGAGATGGATCGTTTTCCTGCGTCCAACGGGCTTTGCGCCGATTTAGCAGGGGAATGGCCGTCATCTTTGCGATGAATAACAATCACATCCGCGCCCAATTCTGCCAACATGCGCCCCGCAAAGGGCGCGGGACCCAAGGCTTCGACTTCTATGATTGTAACACCAGCAAGCATTTGGGCATCCTTTCACGCTTAACACTATTCACATTTGACACAGTCGCAAGCGCACAAAATCGGATTTTTAAGTGACCTTCCGTCATCTCTATGCTAGCGTTTTCAAAAAATGGGCAGTCACATGAAACGAATAGATCGCGCGGAAACACCGGCTGAGAAAATCGCCAAGGGCGAATTTATCTTGGTGATCGCCGAAAGGATTGCACGGGACACCGGTCTGGACGGGTTGTCAATGAACGCCCTGAGTGCCGCATGCAATGTCGCCAAGGGGACGCTGTATCTTTATTTCAAAACGCGGCATGAAATTTTGGCAGCACTTTTTGTAAAATCGCTTGGGGACTGGATCGCGCGGTTTGAACGAACGCTGACAAACACGATGTCATACGATGATTTTTGCCAAACCTACGCCGCAACACTGATCCAAGACGATTTGATTTTACCACTTATGCATGCGGCGCATGATCAATTTGATGCCGGACTGCCAGACGAAACATATCAAGAGATGATGGAATCGTTCCAGCAGATGTTGGACCGACAAGCACAAATTTTTTGCGACGCGCTGAATATTGATTCTGAAACCGCGTCGCGTGCGGTCTGGGCATTTTATACTGCTGCGCTTGGGGCGGGGCATTTTGGCGCAGTTGAACGCAAACGCGCGGCGTTGTCATCCGACATCGTACACTTCCGCGATGCGCTGCGGTTTGAAACGATGTTTCTAAATGTGGTGTCCCAGCTCAATCTGGGCGGGCACAGCCGTTAGATTACAAATATTTATATCTAATTTACTTGACAGATTGCAGGTGCGCGGTCTTCACTGAGGGTGACGCAGACCGATGTGAGAGGCCATTCAAACCAACCAATTCGCGAAACACTGCGATATTGGTGATAAGAACACGCTTTGATTATTAAGTGTTGCGCAGAAAAAACTGGTAATATAACCTTACCAATACAGCGGCCCGTTGGAAGGCCGTAGAATCGAAATGCAAACAGTGAGGAGTAATTGCATGGAACGTCGTAAGTTTTTGAAAGGTGCCGCACTTGGCGCGGGCGCGGTGGCACTTGCCACACCTGCCGTGTCACAGAGCACACGCACAATGACAATCGTTTCCACATGGCCACGGGACTTCCCGGGCTTGGGTATGTCGGCGCAGCGCTTTGCACAGCGCGTTGTCGAAATCTCCAATGGTGCGATTCAAACAGAATATTTCGCAGCCGGAGAACGTGTTGGCGCATTCGATGCGTTTGACGAAGTGTCTTCTGGCAACGCAAACGCGTATATCGGCGCGGATTACTACTGGACTGGTAAACACCCAGGCTTCGCGTATTTCACATCTGTTCCATTTGGCATGTCCACACAAGAATGGAACGCATGGATCAAATACGGCGGCGGCCAAGAGCTTTGGAACGAACTGTCCGGCGAATTTGGTACAGTGAAATTGCCAGTTGGTTCAACAGGTACCCAAGCGGGTGGTTGGTTCAACAAAGAAATGGAAAGCCCAGACGACTTTAAAGGTTTGAAAATGCGTATGCCAGGCCTAGGTGGTCAGGTTATCACAAAAATGGGCGCGTCTTCGGTATCTTTGCCAGGCGGCCAAATCTATGAAAACCTTGTATCTGGCGCGATCGAAGCGACCGAGTGGGTTGGTCCATACAACGACTATTTCATGAAGTTCTATGAAGCGTCGAAATACTACTACACCGGTGGTATGCACGAGCCAGGCGGCGGTCTTGCACTAGGCCTGAACGCATCTTGGTGGGGCTCTTTGACCGATTGGGAACGCACAGTCATCACAGCTGCTGCCTATGAAGAGCATGCTGCGTCACATGACGAAGCTATGGCGAAAAACGGCGAGTACATGCAAAAGCTGATCGACGAACAAGGCGTTCAAGTTCGCAACTTTAACGACGACATCTGGGATGCGTTCGGTGTGGCGGCGGAAGAAGTGTTCGAAGAAACCCGTGCGCACTCTGCATTGGCGACGAAAATCGACGATCATTTCCAGCAAAAGCTGCGTGAAATCGGCGGCACTATCGCGTCGTTGGAAGGTACATTTATCAACCAACGTAACCGTATCTTGGGCATTGGTGGCTAAGTCGGCGAACAGCTGATCTATGGCGAGGTTTGTGTTGGCAGGCCTCGCCATTCCTATATCGTGCCGGTCCACATACGCCGTCATCATGACATTCGGTCCGGCGATATTTCGCAGAATTTAATTTTGTGAATTCAGACACATTTTCCTTTTGGAGAGGGCACATGTCAGATTTGGGCAATTCCCCCAATGTCGAAAAGCATGGTACACCTGCCATCCTGCCGCGTTTGTTCGGTTGGGGATCTTTGGCGGTTCTTGCTGGTTTTTTGATCAATAACATCCTGAACATTGGATATGGCACACCACGCGTTACTGAAATCCCGACGGTCGGGATGTCAGGCGGGGCGTTGATCACTGTTGGTATTTACGTTGTTGGTTTGGTCATTGCGTTGGCATATGTCCGTTCGACCCCGAACCAGTCGCTGCGGTGGGATGCGCAAACCATCCACAATTTCAACTGTTATCTGGTTCGCGCCCTGTTTTGGAGCGTGTTCATCGTTGGGATTGCGGACGCGGCCCTGTCGTTCCTGCGTGTTGAAGAAGTCTTGAACCTTTGGTTCACGGTTGAATTTGCCCGTGAATTTGGACGCGCGGCGTTTGTGGCCCCCTATATTCACATGCCCTTGATCGTTGTGGCCTTTACATTGGCCCGCTTTACCCCGACACTCGGGTTCCATTGGCTGGCCGCGTTGATTGCCGCCGCCGAATTGGGCATCGTGCTGTCGCGCTTTATTTTCTCATATGAACAGGCGTTCATGGGCGATCTGGTTCGCTATTGGTACGCGGCCTTGTTCCTGTTTGCGTCCGCCTATACCCTTTATGACGAAGGTCACGTTCGGGTTGATATCGTGTTTGCCGGTCTGAATTCCCGCGCCAAGGGCAAGGTGAACGCCATTGGCACTGTGTTCTTGGGCATGTCCACGGCTTGGGTGATCTTGATCGTTGGGTTTTCTGGCCCAACTTCGATGATCAACGCGCCTGTGCGCACCTTCGAAGTGTCCCAATCCGGCAGCGCAGGCATGTATATCAAATATCAAATGGCTGTCTTTATCGGCCTGTTCGCTATCACCATGCTGATCCAATTTGTCAGCTATTTCCTAAGTGCAATCGCAGACAAACGGGATGAACCTGGTCGCCGCGAAATCACTGCTGTTTCTCACTGAGGTCTATGATGGAACTGTTTTTTCTTCTTATCTTAGTCGTCATTATGGCAGTCGCGTTGGGGTCGGGTTACCCCGTTGCTTTCGCACTGCCTGGTGCGGCGATTATCACGATTACGCTTGCGGCTGTGGCAGGATACCTGACCATGGGCAACACGGCGGCGTTTTTCCATTCGGGCGGCCCCTATGAATGGTTGTCAGCGGGGGTTTTGAACCTGCGCGGCGTCTATTGGGAGGTCGAGCGAGACACGCTCATTGCGATTCCTTTGTTCATTTTCATGGGCATCATGCTGCAACGCTCAAAAATTGCCGAAGATCTGTTGGTCACAATGGCACAGTTGTTCGGTCCGGTGCCCGGTGGTTTGGGGATTTCTGTTGTGTTCGTGGGCGCATTGCTGGCCGCGACAACGGGGATCGTTGGTGCGACCGTGGTTGCGATGGGGATGATTTCTCTGCCCGCTATGTTGCGCAACAACTATTCGCCATCACTTGCGACAGGGACGATTGCCGCCTCTGGTACCTTGGGGCAGATCATTCCGCCATCAATCGTGTTGATCATCTTGGCGGACCAATTGGCATCCGCCACGGACCAAGCGTCAACAGCGCGTAAAGCCTTGTTCAAAGAAACAACTGGCGAATTGCAAATGCCATCGGTCTTTGACGTGGGATCGACATCTGCGGGCGAAATGTTCCTTGGCGCCTTTGTGCCGGGTCTGTTGTTGGTCGCAATCTATATGGTCTACATCCTGGGCTATGCAATCATCAAACCCAAGTCGGCCCCAGCCGTTCCTTACGAAGGATCCTATGACCGCAAATTCCTTGGCACGGTGCTGCTGACGCTGGTTCCGCCGCTTGCTTTGATCTTTTTGGTGTTGGGATCGATCATCACAGGGATCGCAACCGTGAACCAAGCCGGCGCAATCGGCGCGGCGGGTGCATTGATCATGGCAGGTTACCGTCTTGAAGGGGATCACAAGTACCCATTCGCCCCTGCGATTGTGTCAATCCTTGGTCTATTGGTCGTGGCCTTTGCCTTGATGAACTATCCCATGAACGTGAAAGCAGCGCAAACAGCCGAAGACTTTATGGGGATCACAATCGGTGCCGTCGGCACCGTGATGATCCTTGTTGGTGTCGTTTGGTCGGCCTTCCGTGCCTTTAAGATCGAAGATACGCTGAATGGCGTGATGATGGAAACTGCCAAAACAACTGCGTTGGTTTTCGTCATCCTGTTGGGTGCAGCCATGTTGACCGCGGCCTTCCGCGCCTTTGGGGGCGAAGAATTGGTTCGCGAATTCCTGGTATCGTTGCCCGGTGGGTTCTGGGCGCAATTCATCATCGTTATGGCGGTGATCTTTGTATTGGGCTTCTTTTTGGACTTTATCGAAATCGCGGTTGTGGTTGTGCCGATTGTGGCGCCGATTTTATTGGCTGATCCGTCTGCCAACATTACCGCAGTTTGGTTGGGTGTGATGATTGGTTTGAACATTCAAACATCGTTCCTCACGCCGCCCTTTGGCTTTGCGCTCTTTTATCTGCGGGGTGTTGCACCCGCGACGGTTAAAACAATTTCGATGTACAAAGGTGTCGTTGCCTTTATCTCATTGCAGTTGTTGGCGCTTTTGATCGTTGGGTTGTACCCGCCACTGGTGAACTATCTGCCAAACCGATCAAGCTTTCTGTCAGAATCTGCGCCCCCCCCGCGCAACCCGCGTCTTCAGTTCTGTCTTGATCAATTTGTCATGGACGAATTGGCGTCAGGCACGTCGACCACGTTGAACGCGATTGAAATGGCAAAAGCGATCAACACCGCAAACATGCCAAAAGATTTGGTCAAGCTGTTGGCGTCATCGACAAAATCCGCGGATCAAGCAATCGCAGGATTGGGTGAGATCACAGCATCAGTCGATGCCGTATCCGCCGCAGAGGCAGATTATCGTCCAACATTGGTCTTTGTGCGTGGTTTGGAAAAGCAGATGCGCAATATCAAAGAACATCGTGACGTGATCGAGATGGAAGTCAGCCGTATGAATGACGACAATCCAAGACGCGGCGAATTGGTCGCGCAATTGGATGATATGAGCGCCGAAATCGAAGCCTATCGCGCACAAATCCCTGCGAATTGGGATGACATGCACGATACATTCAAGGTGCTAACCGACGCAGAAACCAAAGCGCGCAATACTTATCGCCGTGCCGCAGACAGCGCCTATGAGGATGCGGCCATGGCTATGGCGATGTTGGATGGCACACAAAGCTATCTGGCGTTGGAAGCTGATTTGATTGCGTTGAAAACTGTGATCGAAACCGCCGAATTTGACGTCTCAGAAGAGGCCACAAAAGAGATGGAGCGCGCTTTGCGTGACATCGAAGGGTCAGACGACGTTAAAAAGGCTTTGGGCAACGTCAAAAAATCGCTCGATAAGCGCAAGCAAGACCGTGAAAAGGCGCTCAAAGACTTTGAAAAAGTTATGACCGCCTATGAAGGTCAAAAAGAATGGCGTGCCTTGGCAGAAACCCAAGTGCGCGGTGATCTGAGCGCATATTTGGACGGTATTCGTGGCACAATCGGTGCCCGCGCCCAAGATCGTCTGACACGGGATCAGGCGCTGTATCTGGCGTCGTGTACTGCCAACCACAAAGATTTGTCACTGAATTTCTAGGACATTTCTGATCAACACTTCAAAGGGGCTGCGCTGCGGCCCCTTTTTCTTTTGCGCGATCAAACGGACGCGACATGCTTGATTTTTCCGGCCCATACGAATATGTGTTGTCGACCCAACGATGGCAGTGTTCGACCATGATTAGCTATAGCTTGAAATGTGACAACGATCATACATTCGACAGCTGGTTTGCATCCGCTGATGCGTTTGACAAACTGTCTGGTGCGGACATGGTGACCTGTAACATCTGCGGATCGACCAAGGTGCAAAAGGCGATCATGGCGCCGCGTGTCTCGACCGGCAAAGCCGCAGAAACGACACCCCTGATGGCACCAGATGATCACACCGCGCGTGCCATCCAAGAGATGCGCAAAAAGATCGAAGCCAATTCGGATTATGTGGGAAAAAACTTTGCCGCAGAGGCGCGCAAAATGCATCTTGGGGACGCACCAGAACGGTCGATCTATGGCGAGGCAAAACCAGAAGAAGCAAAGTCCTTGATCGAAGACGGGATAAACGTTGTGCCCCTGCCATTTATGCCGAACCGAAAAACCAATTAAGTGTGCGGTTATATGTTGCACCTGAATTGATTGTATCTTGTATCTGATCGCGCAAACGCATAAACCCGCCGCAATTCAGGGATAAAGGGAAAGTCATGCCCGTCTTAGTCATGAAATTTGGCGGAACGTCCGTCGCAACGTTGGATCGAATTAAACGTGCCGCAAAGCGCGTCGCGCTTGAAGTTGCCAAGGGATACGATGTTATCGTCATCGTATCAGCCATGTCTGGCAAGACGAATGAATTGGTTGGTTGGGTGAACGAAACCTCGCCTTTGTATGACGCCCGCGAATATGACGCGGTGGTGTCGTCCGGTGAAAACGTCACCGCAGGCTTGATGGCATTGACGTTGCAAGAAATGGACATCCCCGCCCGCAGTTGGCAAGGATGGCAAGTGCCTTTGATCACGACATCTGCCCATGCCGCAGCGCGGATCGAAGACATTCCAAATGAAAATATCAACGCGAAATTTGCCGAAGGCATGAAAGTCGCCGTCGTGGCAGGATTTCAGGGTATTTCCAAAGAAGGCCGCATCACAACATTGGGCCGCGGTGGATCGGATACGACCGCCGTTGCCTTTGCCGCCGCTTTTGATGCGGAACGCTGTGACATCTATACAGACGTTGACGGTGTTTATACCACAGATCCGCGTATTTCTGAAAAAGCCCGCAAGCTTGATAAAATCAGCTTTGAAGAGATGTTGGAATTGGCGTCTTTGGGTGCCAAAGTCTTGCAAACGCGATCCGTCGAATTGGCGATGCGCTATAAAGTGAAATTGCGTGTTCTTTCAAGTTTCGAAGAACCATCAGATAACGCAGGTACATTGGTCTGCGCCGAGGAGGAAATCATGGAATCCAACGTTGTATCGGGCATTGCATATTCCCGTGATGAAGCGAAAATGACCCTTGTGTCCGTCGAAGATCGCCCAGGCATTGCGGCCGCCATCTTTGGCCCATTGTCGGATGCTGGCGTGAACGTTGATATGATCATCCAGAATATCGGCGAACACGGTCTCACGGACATGACATTTTCCTGCCCAACCGACCAAGTGCTGCGCGCCCAAAAGGCATTGAACGCCACCAAAGACAGCGGTGCGTTGAAATTCGAAGAATTGATCGCAGACACCAATGTGGCAAAAATTTCCGCCGTGGGCATTGGCATGCGTTCGCAATCCGGCGTTGCGGCCAAGATGTTCAAGACTCTTTCTGATGAAGGAATAAACATTAAGGTCATTGCGACATCAGAAATCAAAATTTCTGTGCTGATTGATCGAAAATACATGGAACTTGCGGTTCAGGCGTTGCATGATGCATTCGAGTTGGAGAAAGCATCCTAAGGGGGCACCACGCCCATGCCACATCGGCGAGAAAGCGACAGTCGCAAGCTATTAGGCCGCTTGCGCGATACCATGGCCGAAGAGGCCAAGGGACAAGAGCGGCTTGATAAAATCACCCATCTGATTGCGGATTCGATGGGAACAGAGGTGTGTTCCATCTATCTGTTCCGTGACGAAGACACGCTTGAGCTTTGCGCGACCGAAGGTTTGAACCGCGAATCTGTGCACCAAACCCGCATGCGTTTAGGTGAAGGTTTGGTGGGCCAAGTCGCCAAAACCAGCAAATTGGTGAACACCGCCGACGCACCGTCGCAAAAGGGCTTTCGCTATATGCCCGAAACGGGCGAAGAAATCTATTCGTCGTTTCTTGGCATTCCAATCCAACGTTTGGGCGATACATTGGGCGTTTTGGTGGTACAATCCAAAGTGGCCCGCGAATTTTCTGCTGATGAAATCTATGCACTCGAAGTGGTTGCGATGGTGCTGGCCGAAATGGCAGAACTGGGTGTTTTTGTCAGCGAAGAAACAGGCGTAAAAGCGCTTCACCAACGTCCAACCCTGTTTCGCGGAAGCACCGCACAAGAAGGCGCTGCCAAGGGTCATGTCTGGCTACACGAACCCCGCGTTGTCGTGACAAACCTTGTGTCCGAAGACCCCGACGCCGAAAAAATCCGCCTCAATGAGGCTGTCACAACGCTTCGCAATCATGTTGACGATATGATTGATAATGCTGCGGGGGGCGACAAAGAACAAATCGAGGTGCTCGAAGCCTATCGCATGTTTGCCAATTCGCGCGGATGGATGCGGCGCATCGAAACCGACATTGACTCAGGTCTGTCTGTCGAAGCCGCTGTTGAAAAGGAACAATCCTCGGCCCGCGCGCGCCTGTCCAAGGTGACAGATCCCTATATGCGCGACCGCTTGCATGATTTGGATGATCTGTCGAACCGCTTGTTGCGTATCTTGACAGGCCAAGGCCGCGACACCGGCGCGGAAATGCCCGACAATCCGATCCTGATTGCGCGCAATATCGGCCCTGCCGAGCTGTTGGATTATGGTCGATCCCTAAAAGGCATCGTATTAGAAGAAGGTTCCGTCGGCAGCCACGCCACCATCGTTGCCCGCGCCTTGGCGATCCCTTTGGTGATTCACGCGAAAAACATCACAACCGAAGCCCTAAACGGCGATCCCATTTTGGTGGACGGCGAACAAGGCGTTGTGCATTTGCGTCCCGATGATTTGGTTTCAAGCGCCTTCGATGACAAGATTGCGATGGAAACGCAGGCCCAGCAAA
>Ga0255783_10002482_pt1 | contig 18347 bp, 10 predicted proteins | sample 011ome_22_FD_179981 | JGI IMG/M metagenome (GOLD analysis project Ga0255783, IMG submission 179981) | Coastal salt marsh microbial communities from the Groves Creek Marsh, Skidaway Island, Georgia - 011507BT metaG (version 2) | ecosystem: Environmental > Aquatic > Marine > Intertidal zone >... | reverse complement strand
GTCGCTGTATTTAACGTCTCGGTATTCGTATTAGTATTACTTCTCCCAAAATCTTCCTTTTCTTCCGAGAGGAGGAGAATATCCAGCGGGTCGAAGATATTCGCATCCTCGTCGTCGCGATGAGAATCTTCTCCAACAGAAAAATATAAATGTTTCCCCGCTCTTCTCGTCACCGTCGTCCTCCTTAAAGCTTTAGTATTCTTTAAAACGCTTCCTCTCGATCTCCTCGTTTTCGTCGCGTTACCACCGGGGAGTTGAACTCGCGTCCTCGCAGTGCACGTCGTCGTACGCGGCATCATCTTTCTTGATGAATACTACTCCTACTACTCTTAATAATATAACAATAACAATTTGACGCGAATGTGACTCTTGTGCGTAATAAAAAATGAAAGCAAAATCGAGACAAAAACTCAAGAACTCATCAAGAGTCTTTTTGAGCAAAACAGACAAAAAAAAACAACAGACAAAAAACTTTTTTTTTCTTTCTTCGAGAGAGAAAAAAAACCAATAATTAATTTCTCTCGTGCACGCAACAAAAAAAAATGAATTCGTTCGTCAGACAGAAGAAGAGACACACACAAAGAGATAAAAAAATGACGTTGATGAAAGAAGAAGTTCCTCCTCCTCCTTCGGCGGAGGAGTGCGCGAGAGTGTGGCAACTGGAGTACGAGACGCAGACGAGGAAATCTGTGGACGCGTCTTCGAGAGGAGGAGGGAAAGGAGGAGGAAAAGAGAGGAATGGTAGCGGTACTTTTAATAATGGAAAGAACTTTCACGAGGCGGCTGCCGTGGAGGCACTGATGACGATGACGGAGAGAAAAACGACGCACAAAGGGATATCGATCACGTGGCGAAACCTAACGTATACGGTCCAGATTGGCAACAATAAGAAACAGAAAACGAGTAAAAAAGTTTTGGACGACATGACGGGCGCGGCGATGCCGAGACATTTCGTCGCGTTAATGGGTCCGACGGGAAGTGGGAAAACGTCTCTGCTCAACTGTCTCTCCGGTCGAATACCGAAGAAAGACGGGACTTTAACCGGGGAGATTTTAGTCGACGGGAAAGCGAGGAACGAGAAGATTTATCGAAGCAGACAAGTGGCGTACGTGATGCAAGAAGAGTTGTTGTTCCCTCACTTGACGGTGATGGAAACGTTCATGTTGCACGCGAAGTTGCGCTTGCCGCAAAGCATGAAGATCGAAGAAAAGACGAGGTTGGTGAGAAGTTTAATCTTAGAGTTGGGGTTAAAAGCGGTGGAAAATTCAAAGATTGGAAGACCTGGGGGCTTTCCGAGAGGGTTGTCCGGTGGAGAAAGGAAGAGAGCAAACATTGGCATAGAAATGGTGGCAAATCCAGAGGCGTTGTTTTTGGACGAGCCGACGAGCGGGCTCGATTCTTTTCAAGCGCAGAACGTCGTCAGAGCGTTGCAAGATTTAGCCGCGCACGGAAGAACGGTCGTGTGTACCATCCATCAACCTCGAAGTTCTATTTTTAAGTTATTCGACCAACTTTTGTTAATAAGCGAAGGGAAGATGTTATACATTGGCGATTCCGAGAAGGCGGTGGAGTACTTCGCGAAGTTATCGTTCATGTGTCCAGATTTGACGAACCCGGCAGATTTTTTCATGGACATTACGAGCATGGATCGAAGATCAGAAGTGGCGGAGAAAAATAGCAGAGATCGTTTACGATTGTTCGCGAATAAGTGCGAGGAACGAGAGTTGGGCGAGAACGCGGTGAAATTAGCAGGCGCGATGAACTCCTCCTTGTTCGGAAACGGAAACGCCGGCGGCGGCGGTAGTGGTAGTAATAATAGTAAAAATAGAAAGAAGAAAGGAGAAGACAACACTCTCGTGAACGAGTACCAAGGACGAGGCGCGAATTGGTTTCAACAATTCGCGTTACTCATGGACCGCTCGTTGCGCGAACAGAAACGGAACGTGATTGGCATATTCGTTCCAATCGTCATCGACGTCATTTACGCTTTAATTCTCTCCGCATTGTACAGAGATTTAGGAAAAGATCAACAAGGGGTGCAAGACAGAATCGGGTGTTTGTTCTTCATATGTTTGAACGTTGCGTACACGTCTGCACTCCCTGCGATTAACTTATTCGCTGGAGAAAAGGCAGTCATAGGGAGAGAACGCTCCTCCGGCGCGTATTCGTGTTCCGCGTATTACATTTCCAAGTACATCGCGGAACTTCCAAAACTGTTGCCGAGGTTGTTCTTCTGCGCGTTGGTGTATAACGTCGTCGGGTTCCGCGAAGGCGCGGAATACTTTTGGACGTTCGTTTCCATCATAATCTGCGAAGCGTTGGCGGCGCAGGCGTTGGGCATTTTCATGGCGGCGTCGTTACCGGTTGGCGCGGCGTTAGCCTTAGGACCGGCTTCGATTACCATATTCACCTTGTTCGGCGGCATTTACTTAAACGTCGATTCCATCCCGAAAGGCGCCGGATGGATAAAATACATCGATTTCATTTATTACGCGTTCTCCGCGTTAGCAGCGAACGAGTTTGGCGGCGACGTGAAATTTACGTGTGTAGAAGGAGAAATTCGGTGCTTGGAGAACGGGAGAGAAATTCTGGAGTTGTATTCGTTCGAGAACGTGAAAGTCGGGACGCAAGTCGGCGCGCAGTTTGGTTTGCAGTTGGGCATTCAATTTTTAGCCTTTTGGTTCTTGAAGAGAGGTCAAGAAGCGTACATGGCGTTGAACATCCCCCGAGAGGAGGACAATAAAAGCGTGAATAGTGATGACGATGCTACCGCGAATACGAAAAAGAGAGTGACCAACGCGTAAATAATATGAATTTTTTACCAAGTATTATTGTTCAAAGCTACTAATTATGCTGCTAGTATTATCAATCATCATCGATTTTGCACTTCCATTTGTAAATGCCGCAAAGCGTTCATGGCCTCCTTCGCCTCCTTGGAATCCTCGCCCACTCCTTTCCTGGCCACATCTAAAGCTCTTTGCGTCACGTTCATCGCGTCCGAGACTTCGCCGAGCTCAAACATGACCCGTCCTAAAAACAGCAACGAACTCACGCCGTCTTTTAATCCTTCGGGATCGGTAGAGCTCAATCGACAGTCTGCCGCGGCAGAAAACGCCAGAGCAGCTTGCGTGCGTAACTCCCGATCGAGTTTTCTCGCGTCGTCCGATTTTCCGTTCTTCCCGACTTGATAAAACATCGAGCACGCGAGCATGTGCAAAGCGACGCCTTGCGTGCTCGGATCGTGCGCGAGAAACCTCGACGCCGTTCGTAAAGGTCTCGACGCTTCTTTGTATTGATCAAAACCGAAAAACACTTGTCCCAACGCTAATAAAATAGAACCGACGGCTTCGCATCCGTCTACTTCCTCCTCGCCTTCCGCGCCTTTCTTAATTTCCCAGTTATCGCCGATTTTCACCACGGCTTCGTACGTCCCGACTTCGATTTCGTCGCCGACAAACGGATCTCGCGGCGCGCCTACTAACCCATTTTTCTTGTTGCTGCTACTACTGTTGTTATCACTATCCTCTTTCGTCGTCGCATCTTCTCCGTTTTCTATGAAATCAATCACGTCTTTGCTCACGCCGTCTTTCTTCTTCCCGTTTTTACTTCCTCCTCCTTCCTCGTCGTCGTCGTCTTCCAACAGCGCTCGGTGCCAAGACACGCCCTCGTCGTCAAACTTAATCCTTTTAATCTCCCCCAAAGTGTAAAATCCAGGCAATTCCACCGCCCCAGCCGTGGCTGCCACCGCTCTTTTTAACAACTTGGTCGCGTTCATCTTATCCCCGGCCCTGACGCACGCCTGCGCCGCGCTATCAATCGCTTGACTTAACTGCGCCGGATTGGCGTCTCGCCTCGTTCCGTGCGCTTCTAATCTCGCGCACGTCTCCACGAACTTTTTCGCTCGATACAAAGCCGACTCTTTAAACTTGCCTCTCGCTTCAAACCCGTTCGCTCGTTCCCCGCAATACGACGCCGTCGCGTTCAACAACTGCACGTCCGACTCCCCGTTCTCCTCCGCGACGACAATTCTCTGCTTCCAATACTCCATCACTTTTTCCCACTGCTCGAATCGCTTCCTGTGTCGATTGAACAAGCACTGGTGTAAAATCTTCTCGCTCAATTCCACGATGTTCCCGTATTCCTCGATCGCTTTCGCCGCGCCTTTGTAGTGATTTTCCGCTTGGTCCAGTTTCCCCAGTTTCGCCTCAATCGCGGCGACCCAGGTGAACGCGTCTCCTAACTCCGGATTGTTCCCGTCTAACAAAATTCTCATGTATTCCGGAACGTCCTCGTCGAAGTGTTTGGCTAAATACACCGCTCTTTGAAACACCGCCTCGGTGAGTTGCGCCACCGGAGGGCCGAGTTTAAACAACATCGCTCCGCAGTTCATCGCGTACTTCGACGCCACTCTCGGTCTCCCCGATTTGCTGTATTTGTCGCACGCGGCTAAGAGCATGAGCGCGCGTTGGCGATCGAGCGCGTTCGGGGGGATTTGCATGATCGCTTCCGCTATTTGATCCATTTTAGTATCTTTCTTCTTCTTCTTCGTAGTGTATTAAGAGTAAGAGTCGTAAGAGTATTTTGTATGACGATTATGTAGAGGACGAGATGGAGAAAATTTTGGCTTCAATTAAAATTGCACTTCTTGTCTTTTTTTTTCCTCTCTTACATTTTCTTCAAAAAGGAATAAACACACATCAGGAGAGGAATAAATAATAAAAAAATATGGACAGCGAGAAGAGATGTACTACTACTACTACTACTACTCGTTTAATAATGATAATAATACAAAGATGATGATGATGATGATGCGATTATATTGTTTTTGGCATTTTTCTCACGCAGTAGGAGCAGGCGCAGCAGACGCCAAAGATGCTCTTCGCATGACGTCTTTGGTTTCGTACCGAGTCAAACGCGCTAACGAGTCCAAAAATTTTTCCTTGGTTTTGCGAAGCGCCAAGCGGAGTTCTAAGACGTCGCCCTGCGCGACCGCGGATTCGGTTTTTGCGCTCACTAACGCGCTGACGTGAGAGTGTAAAGCTACGTTTGTATCTTCCAGCTCTTTTTGGCACCGATCGAGCTCTTCCCTCGCTTTCATGGCTTCTTCGTTGGCGTCTCGAATTTCTTTGTCGGCGCGTTTTTGCAAGTCTTTGCGTAAATCGGTGGCGAGCATGGTCGTTTCTTGCACGACGGAGACGAGTTGGGATTTTAAACTCTCGATTTCGGTTTCGCATTTGGCAAGTTCGGTTTCGCAGGCGGTTCGTTCCAAGTCGCGTTCGGATTCTATTCTATGAATCATAGCGTCTGTTTTCTCTCGCTCTCGCGAGATTTCCTCCGCGGATTTTTTCACGACGTGTTCCAACTGAATGATTTGCTTCTCTTTCTTCTCTAGCGTGGTCTTCAATGCGGCGATTTCTTCCGCGTATTTCGTCGACATCGCCGTCGTCGTTGTCGCAATTATGCTGTTGCTCGTTTCGAGAGATGCGATATTTTCATCGTTCGCCTTCTTCTCCTCTTGTTTGTTTCTCAAGGCGACCAACGCGGCTTCCAAGCTTTGCGTTTGCTCTTTTAAACCTGACGATTCCATCTTTGCCTGCGCGAAATCAGCCTCTAACCGTTCTAATTTACGCGTCTGCGTTTCTAACGCGCGACTGGATTCAAACGCGCTCTTCTCGATGTCTTTTTGTCCTTCTTCTTTCACTCTCAATTCGTCTCGCATGGCATCGATTTTCCTCTTCAATTTCTCCGTTTCCTCTTCGTGTTGCGTTTCGAGTTCGACGCGGTCTCTCGTCAACTCGTCGTTTTTCCTTCTTAAATCTTTCGCTTCTTTTCGTAACGATTCCAAGACGATGGTCGTTTGTCTTTGTTGTTCTGCTAACGCTTTTTCTCTCGCCACGGCTTCTTCGTTCGTCACGCCGTTTGCGATTATTGTATCCGCTCGGTTATTCGCTAATTCAGGCGTCGAACATTCGCCGATGGGCGACAGATACGAAGTCGTCGATAACGAGCGCTTCACTTCGGACGTGTTGAATTTTCGTAGCGGCGATGCACTCGACGAGACTGGCGTCGTTGTTATCGTTGTTGTTTCTTCTCCAAGCTCTTCGTCGAACCCGGACAAATCTTGTTCGTCGCCGTTCGCTGCGAATGATGATGGTGGTTCCGTTTTCTCATTATCATTCGTCGTTGTCGTCGTCATATTCATCGCGAACGGATTCGTATCGTTATCATTCTCCATACCGCTCGTATCATTGTTCGCCATAAACGACGCCGACAAATTCGCGCTACTTATAAACGACAATTCCGTCATATCCATTTCAGAACGTCTCGACGCTCCGCCTTTCGTCCAGTTCTTCAACCACGTCATTCGCACTTTACACCTCACACGCGTCACGCCGTTGTCCATTCGCATCTCGTGCGTCGTCTCGAACCCGTGTTCGCTCAGAGCGCTCGTGTCCGCGCAAAACTTGCTCGCATCCAAGATTCCTCTTGCGAACGTCGTGCTGTTCCCGCAGGCTTGTAACTTGACGTTGTACGCTTTCGGCTCGAACTGTCCAGTGTGTTCTCGGTATAAAGTCACGATTTGCGTCAGCTTGTTGTTGTTCGTATTTTCTTCAGTTTCCTCGCTCGTGCTCAAAAAACTCGCCGAGTTCGTGTTTGCATCGACGAAACTTTCGCTCGTGAGTGACACTTTGGCGCCTCTGGTGAGTAAAACTCTTACAGAAAACACGTTTTGTGGGAGATTGATACACTCGATGTCGTAGACATCGAAGCGGAATTTCAACTGTTGCTTCGATTTTCTCTCCTTGTGCTTTTGCAGTTTCGCGAACATTATTCGTGTTGTTTTTGCTCGCGACCAGAGTACAAACCCTTTTCTTAACTCTGCGTCGACGATTTTCACGAGAATAGTGTGATACTACGAATACTACTGCTTAAAGAAAGCGCAATACTACACGTTTTTATGTATCAGATGAGGCAAGATTTGTGAGAACAAATTCAAAATTCTCCACTTGTTTGTTGAAGAGATTTTATTTAAAATGAACATTTCGGACGAGGAATACGAGGAGTTAGAATCGTATTTCCAACTCAAACTTAAGGATAAAGAGGAGCAACTTCGTCACGCGCTCCAAATGCGGTGCGAAGCGGAAGAGAAGGCTTTTTTTGCGGTTTCAAAAGTGGACGAGATTAGGGGAAATTGTAAATTAGAAATCGAGAAATGGCGAGAGAAAGCAGAACGCGCGTTTATGATTACCGACGATATCGACCACGCGAAGTGGAAGGAAGCTTTGATAAAGTTTGATTTGATCGATATTGATAGTGAGGATGATGATGATACGAATAATAAGAAGAAGAGAGGGAGTAATGCTACAAAGTTTAATTTGAATTCGATGGAGTCTCTGGCGGAGTTCAGGTTTGAGTTTCAGTCGAACGTTTTACTGTTGAAGAAGACGAAAGAGGAATATTTGCGGATGGAAAAGACGCTTTCAGCAATGGAACAAGAAAATAGAAAGTTATTCTTAAAACTGAAAGACACGAACGCTCTGTTGAAATCTGTGCGAGAGGAAGACTTATCGGACGCGACGAAACGGAACGAAGCGTTACGACGAGAAAATTTAACCGTATCGCAAGAGTTGGCAAACGCGAGCGCGAGTTTGAGCGAAACGAAAGCGGAGATGATGAAATGGAAACGGACGGCGGAGATGTTGATGAAAGAGGAAGAAATAGTGAAAGCAGATATATTCGACGACGAGAACGAGGAAGGGAATGGTATTACATTTGGTGGGAAGCAATTGAGGATGCGCAAAATGGAATTGAGTTTAGAGAAGGCATGGGTCGCCAAGGAAGAGTTGGAGAAAAAAGTGAAACGGTTAGAAAGTGAAGTTCGAAAGGAAGAGGAAGAGAAGGAGAGGGCGTTGAGAAAGGAAGAAATCGCGAGCGCGGCGTTAGCGGCGTGTTCGGTACCTTTTCCTCCTTCTTCTTCTTCTAAAACGACGAAGACGACGCAAACATCGGCGGAAGCGAAACATGTCGTTAAGCTTTCGGCGGCGTCTCACATCGCCGAGCTCGAGAAGAAGATTGAACAATTGGAACGTCGAAACGAAATTCTGACCGAAACGCTCGAGAAGAGCGAGTACGAGTACGCAAGAGAACTCGCTTTGGTTCAATCGGAGCACGAACGAATGCTCGCAGTAGTTTCGAGAGAGCATTTGGTTTGATATTCTTATTTCCTCGCGCGCGCACGTACAGTAGTAGCATTAGGTGTTTGCTTTTTAAAGCAGCAGTAGAAAAAATAAAACGCGCGATACTCTATCAGGATTTGTATCCGTGGTACCTCACAGAAACTCGCGGATGTGCATGTAACAGTGTCCAAAGTAACAATAGTGACGGACGATAACAACAATAAGAAATAAGAGTATCAAACGGAAAAGTGCGCCAAATTAATCACCGCTTCCAACGTTTGCTCTCCAATCCACGACGCTCCGGGTTTCACCTTCACTGGCTCATCAATCGCCGCCGCTTCCACGCATACCATTTCCTTATACTCCTCGTCCCCGAAATCGCCCATACTCTTCGCCTTATCAATCCATGGATTCCACACCACCGCGTCGTTTAAATTCTTCGTGGTCATCGCCACCCCTCTCGTGTGTTGCGACAACACGCCTTTGTCCTCCCACACTCGATCGATAATCTCCAACCTTTCCTTATCTACCAAAGCTACGTTCCTTCGGTAAATCCTATCGACTTCCTTATCAAACCTAATCTCTTCCTCACCTTCCACGCACTTCTTTCCGTCTTCTAACGAATCCGTATATCTCACCCCGTTTAATCCTTTCACGGCGATATCGGTAATACTTTTCGCGCCGAAATACGTGTGCAACGCCGTCGTAAACTCAAACGCCTTCTCGTCTTCGTTTATAACCTCTAACTTTGTGTTTAAAAACTCTTTCTCAATAGACACGGTATAGTTTAACTTAAACTTATACGGAAACTCTTTCATAGTCTTTTCCGTGCTGGATAAAGTAAACGTCGCTTTGGCCAACACTTTTTCTTCATCCACTTCGGATCCAACGAATTCCCACGTCGCATTCCGAGCGAACCCGTGTTGGTTCGTGCACTCTCCGAGCTTCCCAAACTGCGGAAAACATATCGGAATCCCTCCTCGAATCGGTTTCGTTCCGTCTAAAATTGCTCTCTTCGATACGAATAAAAACTCCGGTTTCGTTTTAAACACTTCCAAGTCCGAGAGCGATCGCCAGCTCGCCACGTGCGCGCCAAAGGTGTAGATCGTGCACTCGAACTGCGCGTTTGAAAGAATCACTCCTTCGAACGAGACTTCGTCTTGTTTTCGCTCGAATGGAACGCACGAACATTTTGAGGTTTTACTTTTCGGTAAAGGCCCACCCATCTTCGCGTTCTGTGCGTGTGTGTTTGTGCGTGGTGCGCGCGTGTGACTGTGCGTTCTCCGTTGACTTTGGTGCGAGACGCGTCTGAGATTACAGTGGAGCGATTGGATTCGTTTTTCCCCAAAAGCAACGCACTTTGGTGTCGTCGAATCAACGAGAGAGACTACGCGATGATAAACAGGGCGCACCACCGCGGGACTTTCGTGAAGCAAAAGAACATCATCAAAACGAGGAGGCGTTTGACAACGACCTCTTCTTTTTCTTCTTCGTGTTCTTCTTCGTCGTTCGCGCCTCTGCGAGGCGCGAAATCATCGTCGTCGACGAACGCGAAGACAACGAAGAAGAGAACGAAGAAGGATGCGTCGAGCACATTTACGCGAAGCGTGAACGACCCCAAATTAAGAGAAAAAGTGAGGAGGCTCGCATCGTCTAAATCGTCGTCGTGGTATTTCTCGCGCTCTTTTTCTTCTGAAGATGACGACGATGAGAGCGTGGATGACGAACCGCCACCGTTACCACCGCGTACGAAAGGAGGCGTTGTAACGAGAAAGAGTAAAGGAGAAGAAGACGACGAAGAAGACAACGATGAAGAAAATAACATAGGCCCAAGGTTAATCCCATCGATTGCAACAGCTACGATCGGGGCATTTTTATTCGGGTACCATTCGGCGGTGATTAACGCGCCTTTAGCGTCGATTGCCTCGGATTTAGGCTTCGCGGAGAGCGACGGATTGAAAGGCGTCGTCGTGAGCGTGATGGTGTTGGGAGGCGTTTTGGGTGGGTTCTCTATCGCGCCGTTCGCGGATAAGTACGGACGGAAAAACGCGTTGGCGTTCGTGACGATACCTTTAGCCGTGGGTGCGTTGATTTCGGCAGTCAGTTGGGACGCGGCGTCGATGACGTTTGGGAGATTAATCACCGGGATAGGCGTCGGCGCGAGTTCACAAATCGTGCCTTTGTATTTAGCGGAGATCTCGCCGCCAAGTTTTCGAGGGACCGCGAACGGTTTGAGGAGAATGGCGTACGTTTTTGGGTGTTTGGCGGCGTTTCAATTGGCGGTGCCTTTAGAGGAAGCCGCCAACGGAGGCGACGGGTGGTGGCGACCGTTGTTTTCGGATTCAGTCTTTCCGGCGGTGGCGTTGGCCGTGACCGCGTTGGTCGTGGCGGTGGAATCGCCGGTGTGGTTGTTAGCGACGAGCGAGGAAATCGAGTGCGAAGTGGAAAAGAAAGAGATTGAGCGAGAATCGAGGCGGTCGTTAGGGGCGCTGATGAACATTCGAGGGAAAGCGGCGAAAGTGTGGCAAGAGAACATACAGAAAAAGGAAGAAAGTAGTAGTAGTAATAGTAGTAGTAGCAGTATTAGTAGTATTGCTGCGAGTAGTAGTAATAATAGTAGTAGTAATAGCGAGAGCGCGGCAGAGGAGAATACGACTGTTGAAGACGACGACCGAAAGGAAACGAGTAGTAGTATTCGTAGTAGTAGGAGTACTATTGGTAATAGTACGAGCGCCGTTACGAGCGGCGGCGGCGGCAAAAAATTGGAGACGTGGTCGGAGATTTTCAAAGACGAAACAAACGTCCCTTCTTTGATTACAGGCGTTGGGTTGTGCGCTTTGGCGGCGTTTTCTGGATCAAACACAGTTATATTCTACGCGAAATCGGTGTTTAGCTCCGTCGGTTTGAGCTCGCCCGAGTTGTTGACGTGGGCGGTCGGCGTCCCGAACATTGTGGGCGGCGTTTTAGCGCTGGTTTTCACGGACAAACTCGGTCGACGACCTTTGCTTTTGTGGTCGTTCGGTGGAATGTCCGCGTGCTTAGTCGCGCTTTCTGCCGTGGACATTTACACGCACGGGGTACCGTTCCTCTCCGAAAACAACGGCGGTTTCGGAGGAGGCGCGTCGTCCATGACCACGTCGAGTAAATTCTTCAAGGCGAGCTTTTGCAACACGCTCGACCCGTCCGCGGTGGAAGTGTTATCACCAGAACAAAAAGCGAAGCAAAGAGGTAGTTTGAGCATCAACGAGGGTTATTTTTCGGACATTTTCAACGTCCAACAGTCCTCGTACTCTTCGTTTACGACGAAATCAATCATATGCGAAGACTTACCGGACCGCGAAATCGGCGGGTTAATCGAAGACGTCGCCATCCAAGGCCGCGATACCAAAAGCAACATCAGCGGCGAACGACAAGAACCGGAAGCTACGATTGCGCTCATATCCCTCCCGCTTTACGTCCTCTTCTTCTCCGCCGGCGCCGGCCCAGTCCCGTGGCTGCTCTACAACGAAGTCTTCCCGACTCGAATCCGCGCCAAAGCGGTGTCTTTGTGCACCGCCACCAACTACTTCTCCAACGCCATCGTCGGTTCTGCGTTTCTACCCGGCGTCACGTTTCTCGGTTTGGGCGGCACGTACGCCGGTTACGCGCTCTTAAATCTCCTCGGGTACGTTTTCGTGAAAGAACTCGTGTTTGAAACCAAAGGGATGAAGTTAGAGGACATCGAAGAGACGATGTTAGAGAAGTGGGCGAAGAATAAAAACGCGTCGACGTAAAAGAAGCGCCGGCGCTGCGCGTACAAATTGTAATGATCACATACATGTATACTTATTCGTATCTAAAAGGAGGAGTCTTGGTAGTATTATACAACACGCGTAAGCTATTTCGTATTCTTCCGATTTTTATAGATGAGAGAAAGAGTTCCTTTATCAGTCCTGGCAGAGGCACACACGCATAACGTGTTGCACCGTTTACCCACAAAGACATCACCACGGAGAAGAACAGTTTCTCTCACTCTCGACAAACAACGAAGAGCTATTACACTCGAGGAGGAGTGAGAGGAGGAAGAGACCGCGCGTCACCCGCGTCTTCTGTTAGTAAACAGAAGACGACGAAATGGTGACGCGTTACCGTCCTCACGCGCTCGGCGGCGTCGCGTTGTGATCGATGCCGTGAATGTTACTCCCTCCTCCCCCGGGATATCTCCTCGTCCCGTTGTTGTTGTTGTTGTTGTTGTTATTATTACCAGGTCTTCTTCCGTACACGCCACTCCCGACGTCCCCTGGTTTGGTCCCGTACTTTTGCGATTGGTCCAACGACACGAGCGTTCGAAAGAACGCGACGAAGACGTTCAGAATTCCCCAAAAGAAGTCCGCGAATATCGTCGCTCGAAAAAGAGGTCTCGACCTCGCCGTCGTTCCGGAGGACGAGACGTACTTCTGTTCGCCTCTTTTTGGTGGTGGTATTGGTGCTGCCATCGTAGGAGTAGTACTAGTCGCACAAAACAAGCGCAGAGTCCAAAAATGAAGGATTTTGAGAGAGAGACGACGAAAGATTTTAAAAACGTCTTCTTTGACGTTTCGGAGAAAAAAGAATACGCGAGAGTAAAGTAACACTAAGAATACTAACACTAATACTAATGGGGAAAAAGATATCCGGCGCGCAAAAGAGGAAGAAGAAGAGAGAGAAAGAAGAGCTCGCTTTGGAAATGGAGCGGTTGAAGCTTGGACCGACCAAAATATGGACGGGATTGGTGGTGCATCACAAGGATGTGTTTGTCTCGCATGTGATTCCGAAATTGAATAGGACAGATCGATATTTCTTTAAGAAGGTGAATAGAGAGAGTTTGGATGTGCTTGCGTACGCCGGGGTAGACGTATCGAAATTAGGTTACGCTGTTCACGAATGTTCATCCATTTCAACGTTGGAATGGGCGTGGAATAACATGCCGTGGGGAAAGAAAGGTGATAGTGGAAGTGTGTTAGATCAAGCCTGGTTTTGCGAGCAAGTTGCTCGAACGAACAAACTCGAGTTTCTCAAGTGGGCGAGAGAAGTGAAACATTGCGAGTGGGATGAAGAGACGATTAATACGGCAGCACATGAAGGTAATCTCGAGACACTCAAGTACTGCTTCTCCGAGGAGTGCCCGTACGATGAAGAAACTTTGTGCTTTTGTGCTACTCACGGAGGACACCTCGACTGTCTTCGATTTCTTTTCGACAAAGTGGACCCTTCGCGAGAGACGGTAGAAGAAGCGTCACGACAGGCAGCAGGAAAGGGTCACACAGACATCTTGAAATATTTCGTTGAAGAACGAAAGATATCTGATGCAGCAAAGTTCGAAGGTGTGGCAACGGCTATAACGTACGGCAAACTCGATTGCCTCAAATACTTAGTCGAAGAGGCGAAAGTGCCTCTTGACAACTGGCGAGACATCGCTTGGGCTCGTTACGGAGAGCATACCGATTGCGAAAACTACTTGCTCGAAAAAGGGTGCCCAGAACCAACGGACGGAGAATACGCTGCTTTTGTCGAGATAATGAAAGCAGAGGCAGAAGAGGAGTACAGCGACTAACGACCGAGAAAAGACAAGATACAAATAGATAACAAGAGAGACTCGCACAACGCTTGGTTTGTCGAGGAGGCGCAGAAAAGATTAAAAGCGTAAGCGAGAGAGAGAAAGAGAAAGAGAAAGAGAAAGAGAAAGAGAGACATTTTCCATGCGCTACACACGCACACACTTTTGGTAGAGCAATTTTGCAATTTTTCGTGCTTCCGTTGTTTTTCTGATTTTTTTTTTCACTAGTTTGACTTTTTTGTTCCACACTTTTTCTCCTCCTCTTTTGGCGGCGGCAAGCACACATCTCTCCGCCGAGAGAGATGAAAAGAGTGAGAATGTCTGGAGGCGGTTTTGATGATGAAAAGAAGCGGAAGAAGAAGAAGACAAAGAAGAGTGGCAGCACGACGGATAATAATAACACGACTGGGTTCGTGACGTCCACGGTCTCAATATCTATCCCGTTACATCCGTCGAAATTGGGAAACCGGAAAAAAGGCGTCCGGGAACAACTCGACGCGAAAACGCTGAGACATCACGACGGCTTCGGCGGCGTGCTCGTGAAATACACGGATTTGAACATGAACGAAGAAGGAAATGGAGAAACTATTTTACCGAATTCCGCGTACGTGGAAGTGAAAGCGACGGTCAAAGCGACCGTGTTTGCGCCAAAAGTGAAAGCGGTGTTAATCGGGAAAGTGAACAAAATAGGACAGGACCACATCGGTCTCGTCGTCGGGAATATTTTCAACGCGTCGATTCCAATCGAGAATTTTAAGGAGAACATGATGTTCGACGAAACGAAAGAAGCGTGGGAGATTATCGAAGACGGCACGGAGATGCTCGAAGAGGAAGAGGAAGATCTTTCGGACAAGTCAGAGTCGATGAGCATGAAGGAGATTAAAGTAGGCGCGAGAGTGAAGTTTCGAGTGGAGAGGGTGAACAGAGAGGACGATCGGGTGGTGTTATTGATTGGGAGTTTGTTAGGCAAAGGTTGTGGACCAGTAGACCGTGGTAGTACTAGTAATAGCGAGGAGAGAAATGACAACGACGAGGATGAGGATGTGGAAGCCGACGACGACGCCGGCGACGGCGCCGAAGACGAGGAGGAAGCCGAGCGCGATAAGAAACGAAACAAGAAAGAGAAGAAAGAAAAGAAGGAGAAGAAGGAGAAGAAAGAGAAGAAAGAGAAGAAAGAGAAGAAGGAGAAGAAAGAGAAAAAGGAGAAGAAGGAGAAGAAGGAAAAGAAAGAGAAGAAGGAGAAGAAAATTAGAGAATAGCAGAATTATTTATAGAATAGAGCCAATCCCGCTGTTTAAAACTACGACTACAAAACTAATTTGAACTGCTATACTACTACGTTTTATTTTACATCTAATTGCTAAGCGTGAAGCCTCGGGAACGGGTGAATGACCGTTCCGTTTATGTAACAGCACCACTGGTGCGTGGATTTTCCGAGCATATCGTCGAAAGCTAAGTTTTCATCTTTATTGGCAAACCCGGTAAAATCGCTCGTTCGCGACCCGTGCTCGACAAATTGCGATTGACTGAAATCACCCAGACCATCTAAAACTAACACAGGTTCGTCCTGTAAACCGCGCGATTTGATTTCGGATTGAATTTTCGCGGTAAATTCGGCGCTAGAAAATCCAGTTTTGATGGCAATTTTCGCTTTCCCTTCGTCGATGGGCGTTTGCGTCTGGGCGAAACCGGGCAAGTGCGGCAAAGCGCCTCGCATGCCGCCTTTCCGGTTTTTACACTCGTCTTCGGTTTCGTCCGAAGAGCAAATGGCGATTCTTGGTGCTGGAGAAGTAAATGGCTTGAACCCTGCGTTGACTCTGTTTTCAAAATAGGACGCTTCGCGAATAGGAATGGGTAAATTACCGAACGTTCTCGGTAACGCCCAGTGGTCGATTGGGCAGACGAACGGAATCGTCATCGCGCCCATGGTGCAATTGACCAACAGATTGAAGTGTCTGTGACATCCGCATATGAACTGGGGCATGATCAACGCTCGGTCTAACATCTTTGCAATAGCCACGGCGTCGCGAACGCGCGCGAGTTGCCAACGCAAACCGTTCATGTGACCGATTGGAATTTCGCCTTTCGGGGTCGTTATGGATTCGTTGACGGATTTTTCCAACCAATCCGGTATGGACATGCGCACGATGAGCGTCTTCAAATCATTCTCTTTGCTCAGGTCTTCTTCTTCTTCTTCTTTTTCTTCAAACACAACAGCAGGATCTTTGACCTTTGATTTCGCACTACTACCACCATGATTGGCGCCAAGGTCTTTGTTATACATAGACGAGCCTAAAAAGTACGGTTTCTTATCTGCCCACATGCCGGCTTCGCGAAAGCGCCAAATTTTGCCTTGCGCGCCATCGTACACGTACGTGTTGTGAACACCGTAAGGAACAATCGAACGTTTCGAGTAGTCTTTACCCATGAAGAAAACCATTCCGTTGGAGAACAAACTCGTCGGTAGCTTTGCCACGCGCAACGAACCAGACGTACCTCCGTATGAATACAACGGACGCAAACCTCTCTTGTAATCCTCCGCGAACGCGACGAAATCGGGAGGATATTTTTCGCAAAAGAACCCATCGTTCGCATTTCCCTTCACAATTTTCATCGCATCGAGCGTCACTGGTTCGCACAAGCCTTCTTTATCTCTCGGCACAAAATCTGGGTCCATGACGGTCATTTTTGGTTTCGAAGGATCGTACGTTTTATCCGGCCTTCTGAAGTAATCATCCGGATGTCGATTGTCCGCAGTTGGTTTATCGAACGCGCGACACATCGAACTCTTCTCGCCAACATCAGTCAGTTTCTTACAATACCCAGGCAACGATTTCCGTTGTAACCACCTCGACCGCGTGATTGCGTTGAAATGGTGCTGGTCGTTCGCGAAGGACAACTTTTTCCCGGCTTCCATCCCGTGCTTCCAATCTTTCACGAATCTCAGAGATTCCAACGTCGCTCGCAACAACAGCATGCCCGTGTTATACTCGGCTAGATACGGCCACGGGAGTTGCGTGAACGGGTCTCGAAAATGTTCCCACTTTGTAAACACGGTCGTCGTCAACTGCGGAAAATTCAACTTTCTGTGCAAGTCGATTTCGTCTTGATCGATTAAATCGCCCCGAAAGTCAAACACGCAGTCGGCCGAGACAGCGATGTCGACTTTACCTAAGTTTCCAGTGTTAAAATACGGCATCGGATCGCGCACCCACGTGACGTCCGCATCGGAGATCAACAAGTCGTATCCATTCAACAAGAAAGTTTCGATGATTTGTATCTTCACGTTCATCAACGCGTAAAAGGATTCCTTCACTTCTCGAAAGCCGCCGGATAGGGAATGCCCTAATTTACTCTTGTCCAACAAGTGACCGCCGGGCACGCACGCGAACTCATCGTTATCGTCATCATTATCACCATCGCTCTCGCGTCGATGCTTCCTTCTCTTTTCCAACTCTTTCTCGCACCACGTGTGCAACGCCTCGTCTAAACTCACGACCACAATCTTCTTAATATTCGCTCTTACGCTGTACGTCAGCCAATTATCCACCAACGTCACCAACTCCACCGTCGCAAACGTCACGTGCAACGGCCTCTCCGTCCCCAATTCTACTTTTTCCATCGTATACGGCGGATACTTCTTCCTCAATCCTTTCAAATCTAAAATTTTATCTAAACTTATATATCTTTTCGTCTGCTCGGAGTGCGCCGTGTCTTCGTCGTCCTCGTCCACGTACGGGTGCGGCAACGAACCGTCGAACAACTCTCGTCTGCGTTTAGCCCACAAATCTGTCGAATCGTCCTCGTTAGATTTATATAAAGGATGATCTTTTACGGTAGGTTCGTTCAAAGAGCCGGAAAAGAATACTAAGTTTCGATTGATTGCGCTCGATGATGATGATGGTGTTATTAGCGTATCCGACCTTTCTCTTCTCATCGCATCATCTGGTGGCGGCATGCTCGGCGCCACCGGAGGTGGAGGTGGCGCGCTCGGATCCGCAGGTGGCATCGGTGAGCTCGGTCGTTCGTACACTTCCGGTTCTTCCTTAAAATCTTCCTCTGAACGCCTTTGTGCGCTGTTGTAGACATTAGTATTAAACCGGGAAACATCGAGGATTTCTTCGTCTAAATCTTTCGCCAAATGTATCAGCGATTCCGCGGCGAAGTGTCGCGCTTCTTTCACCGAATAACGGAACTTACGAATGGAAGATGCGGCGAGAAAGAGGAAGAGGAAGAGGCAGAGTAAACGGCGGATGACGCGAAGGCGACGCTGCCTCGGTTCCATGATTGTTGCCTCTCGAGATGGAATCACAGAGAGAGAGAGTTTCCTTTGTGGTTGTTTTTGTGAACCCTCTGACGATGTGATTTTGAGTTATTTTTATTGCACGTAGGGGTGTTTTTGTCTCTCGTCGTTTTGAAAAACCCGCACAAAAATTTTTTAAAATCACACATCATCATGCCACCTAAGAAGAAACCCTCCGGACCCGGAGGAGGCTCTGGTAAACGACGCCCATCCGCGTACATCGTCTTCACGACCGAAAACCGAGAGTCGGCGAAAAAAGAACTGAACGAAAAAGGCAACTTAAAACCCGGGA
>Ga0255783_10002481_pt1 | contig 18347 bp, 19 predicted proteins | sample 011ome_22_FD_179981 | JGI IMG/M metagenome (GOLD analysis project Ga0255783, IMG submission 179981) | Coastal salt marsh microbial communities from the Groves Creek Marsh, Skidaway Island, Georgia - 011507BT metaG (version 2) | ecosystem: Environmental > Aquatic > Marine > Intertidal zone >... | reverse complement strand
ACAAATTTAGTTGTCATACCGAAAATAGCTGTGATCCACATCCAAAATATTGCTGCTGGGCCACCAATCCATATTGCTAGAGCTACCCCTCCAATGTTTCCTGTACCCACTGCTCCTGACATAGCAGTTGTCAAAGCTTCAAAAGGAGAAGTTTCACCATCAGCTTCATTTTTCGGACCTTTACCAGTAACAATTCTCCAGCCATGAGCAAAAAATCGGAACTGAGGAAATCCTAAATAAGCAGTAAAAAATATACCTGTCCCAATAAGCAAGGCTGGAAACCACCAAGAACCACTAAGATATCCATCTAGAAGTAATAAAAATTCATTAAATGCAACCATAATCTGTCCTTATTTTTTAACCCATTCCATTAAATCCGTATATCCACCTATCAACTCATTATCAATAAAGATTTGTGGCATTGTTCTAGCATGAGGATTTCGGGTCATCAGTGAATCAAATACCTCTGGAATTTCTGCATTATGCTCTGTATAAGCAATGTTATGTTGTGTGAAGTAAAATTTTGCTTTATCACAAAAGACACAATTTGATTTAGAATATATTTCTACGTTTTTTAACATCATAAGATTATAAGTCAAATGTCATTGTTTAATTTAAAAAATAAATCATTTTTAATAACTGGGTCATCTAAGGGAATTGGAAAATCTATCGCATTTCATGCAGCATCTCATGGAGCTAAAGTTATTATTTCGAGCAGAAAAATTGATGCATGTCAGGATACTGCAGATGAAATAAATGATGAACTTGGATCTGAGTTAGCTTTTCCAATTGCTGGAAATATTGCTCATGAATCAGAATTAATAGATTTAGTAGATAAGACTAATAAACTGCTGGGAAAAATTGATGTTTTGATATGCAATGCTGCAACAAACCCTTTTATGGGGTCGATGGCCGATATTCCATCAGATGCATTTGACAAAGTTATGAATAATAACGTCAAAGCAAATCATATTTTAACTAATTTAGTGACACCACAGATGGTTAAACGCAAAGATGGGGTCATAATTATTATCTCAAGCGTTGGTGGAACGAGAGGAAGCAACCTTATAGGTACATACAACTTAAGTAAAGCTGCTGATATTCAAATGGTAAAAAATATTGCCGTTGAGTATGGGCAATACAACATTAGAGCGAATAGCATAGCACCAGGACTTATAAGAACTGATTTTGCAAAAGGTTTATGGGAGAATCCTGTGATTCATGATAATTATACAAGCACCCATCCAATGCGAAGAATTGGTGAGCCAGATGAGGTTGCAGGAGCAGCGATAATGTTAGCTTCTGATGCAGGAAAATATATCAACGGTCAAACGATTATTATTGATGGTGGAGCGACAGCCTAACTTACAAGGTTTTTAATTTTATAAAAAAAATTATTGAGACCAATTTGCTCATTCAGAGCAGGCACTTTGTTTAGTTTGAATTTATAATCAACCAACTCTTCAATTAAATCAGATACAGCCACTGCGTCCAATTTAGTCTTCTCTATTAGGGTGATGGATGGATGAGATTTATAAAAATCTTGATTGATCCCAAGGCATGTCTTTAAAAAAAGTATTATAGAGTTAATCTTTTCATCAAATGGGATATTCGTCTCTTTGTAAAATTTTAATAAATCGGGCGTTGTCAGTCTGCCAAGGCAGTAAGAATTAAGATTTTGAGAAATCTTAATGTAAAGATCGGCCTTGTCATTGTTAATTAAATTTTCAATCTCTAGTGGGCTTGAGTTTGGAGCAAAATTTAAAGTTGAAAAGTCTATATAACCTTGATCAGAAATCCATTGATTGATCATTTGTGGGTCAGGATTGTTGATTGAGATAATGCTTGATCTACTGTAAATCGTTGGTAGAAAATATTTACGTTGATTCGATACTATAAAAATGTGTTTGTTCTCAGGCAATTCTTCTAATGTTTTGAGCAGAGCATTTTGCGCATTAATGTTCATTAGATTAGCGTCAAAAATCACTGCCACCCTCTTTTTAGAAACTGAATGAGTCATAGAAATAAACTCATTTAAAGACCTAATCCCTTCGATTTTTTTTGAAGTTAATGAGTCTTTTTTTGCTTTTGAATATGTATGCAAAACACTTGAGCAAGAGTCTTTAGAGAGAAAGCAATAATCAGGATGAGAGCCAGCTAAAAAATAGCTACAAGAATTGCAGTTATCACAATCATTAAGGCCATTTGTGCATAGCAATTTTTGAGCAAAATATTCTGCAAGTTTACTCTTCGCTAAACCTGATTGTCCTTCAATGATAATTGATGATGAAAAATTTAAATTTTGATTTGCGTTTAAGGCATCTTTAAGCCAGGGAAACCTATCTACATTCATTTTACAAAAGACGTTCGACTAAACTTTTGGTTTGTTGGCTTATTAATTCAATTGGTTGAGAGGCATCTAAAATTTCAACTTCTGCCCTATTCTTGGCTATTTCTTTATAACCATTTCTTACATTTTCAAAAAAATTAGTTCCTGAGGACTCAATTCTATCAATCACGTCATTGCTCTTTCTTTTAAATCCGGTTTTTACATCAAGATCATAAATTATAGTTAAATCAGGAATTGGACAATTAATACCTTTTATTAATTGATCAATTAAATCGAGAGGGAGCTTCCTTCCATACCCTTGATAAGCAATAGAGGCATGATAATACCTATCACAAAGGATAAAATCATTTGTGCTTCCAATTAAGTGCTTATTGATCATCTCCGATCTTGCTGCAAACATTAATAAAAGTTCTGTATGCACAGAAATATTTGATTCCTTTGAAAGTAATAATTCTCTGATTTTTTCACCAAAATCTGTTGAACCAGGTTCTCTGAGAAGTTTTGTTGAATAGCCTTTAGATATCAGCCATTCTAAAATTAAATTTATCTGCGTGGATTTACCTACTCCTTCAATTCCCTCAAATGTAATTAGTTTCATGGTTTAATTTAGTTGATACGTTCTAACAGCATCTTGGTGCTCTTTATAAGTTTTTGAAAATTTATGTGTCCCATCTCCTTTTGCAACGAAGTATAGATAATCATTTTGCCTACCTAATATTACTGCTTCCAAGGATGATTTGCTAATTGTCGATATAGGTGTGGGTGGGAGGCCTGGTATCTGATATGTATTATAAATATTATTTTTATCCCTAAGATTTGATTTTGTAATATTGCCATTAAATTCAGGCAATAAACCATAAATAATTGTTGGATCAGCCTGGAGCTTCATGCCTATAGAAAGCCTATGCAGAAATACCCCTGCTATAATGGTCTTTTCATTATCATTGCCTGCCTCTTTTTCAACTATTGAAGAAAGTATAATGGCTTCAGATAAGCTTCTTAAGGGTGAGTCAGGATTTTTAATTAACCATAAATCTGCAGCTAATTTAAGAAATTGATCCTGAGACTTTTTTAATATATCCCCTGCAGAAGTATTATATTTATAATAATAAGTATCTGGCTTCAATGTTCCTTCAACAAAACCTAGATAATCATCTAAACAATTAAAATCATTACAATCATTTACCAAAAAGGAGTTTAAAACTATCTCTTTAATTTCATATAGATTTTTACCAGCAGGAATATTTAATTTAAATATGGCCACGTCACCATTTGAAATTGAGGAAACAAACTCCCTCCATGATTTGTCTTTGAGGTTGTAATATCCTGCTTGCGCAATATAAATTCTATTTTTTTTGAGATATATCTTAAGTAGAATTTTTCTTACAAAAGATAATTGAAAATCCTCGAAAATAGAATTAAATGATGCGCCTTTTTCAAGGTTATAAAATTCTTTATTATCATTAACTCGCGAATATGAAATTGATTCGGCAGATCCTAGCAAGACAATATATACGCAAACTAGAATAAATAAAAAAACAGAAAATTTAGATCTTTTTGAAGACAAGTGTAGAGTTTGTTCCCCCAAATCCAAAAGAGTTATTCATAGCAACAGTTACTTCTTTCTCTGTTGAGACCAATGGGGTGTAATTCAAATCACAAAGTGGATCTGGATTTTCAAGATTAATTGTAGGAGGGATAATTCCTCTGTTAATTGCTTTAATGCAAAAGATAGATTCAATTGCACCAGCCGCACCCAATGTATGGCCTGTCATAGATTTAGTAGAGCTGATTTGCGGAACAGCATCCTTGAATACTTTTTTAAGCGCAATAGTTTCTGCAATGTCCCCTAACGGAGTGGAGGTGCCATGTGCATTTATGTAATCTATCTCTGATAAATTAATCTCAGCATCATTAATAGCATTTGACATAGCCAAGGCAGCACCTCTGCCATCTTCTGGTGGCGCTGTCATATGATAAGCATCAGAACTTGTACCAAAGCCAATAACTTCCGCATGAATATTTGCACCACGGGCTTTTGCATGTTCGTACTCTTCTAACACCAAAGACCCTGCCCCATCAGACAAAACAAACCCATCTCTATCTATGTCCCAAGGTCTACTTGCTGCTTCAGGATTTGAATTCAATGAAAGAGCTCTAGCTGAGATAAAACCTGCAATTGAAAGAGGCGTGGAAGCCATTTCCGCACCGCCAGCTATCATCACATCAGCCTCTCCACATGCAATAGATCTAGCCGCCGTTCCAATACAATGATTACCTGTTGAGCAAGCTGTTACAACAGAAGTATTTGGACCCATAAAACCATGTTTTATAGAAACAAGCCCCGAAATCATATTCACGATAGAACCAGGAACAAAAAATGGAGATACTTTTTTATAGCCCTTTTCTTCTAAAATAATTTTATTTTTTTCGATAGTATCGATGCCGCCTATACCTGCTCCAAAATTAACGCCGACCTTTGTTAAATCAATATTGGATTCAAGTATTCCAGAATTGTCGATTGACTGATTTGCCGCAATGATTCCATATTGGATGAATGGATCTATTCTCCTAACCTCTTTGGCATCAAGAAAATCCTCTGGATAAAAATCCTTTAAACGACCACCAATTTTTACTGGATTATTTTCTAATCCAATATCAACAGCAGTAATCCCTGATTTGCCTTCTATGCACGAATGCCAGGCTTCATCAACAGTGTTGCCTATTGGTGAAAGAATGCCAAGACCAGTAACTACAACTCTTCTGTGTAGTTGCTTCATTTAAAAAATGCTTAGCTATTTGAATTTATGTAATTAACAGCTTCTTGCACGGTAGAAATTTTTTCTGCTTCTTCATCAGCAATTTCAAGATCAAACTCTTCTTCAAGAGCCATTACAAGTTCTACTGTATCAAGTGAATCAGCGCCTAAGTCATCTACAAATGAAGAATCATTTTTCACTTCATCGTCCCCGACACCAAGTTGCTCACAAACAATTTTTCTTACTCTTTCTTCGATACTCATAGGGCACCCTCCGTTTAAAGAAGTCTATTCTACAACATTTCAAACAAAAACAAATAAAATCATTAACTCATGTACAAGCCACCATCAACAGAAATTGTCTGACCAGTAATATAATCTGCACTTGAAGAAGCTAAAAAAAGTGCCAAGTGAGCTATATCTTTAGGGTTTCCCATTTTATTTTGAGGTATTTGTTTTAATATATTATCTAATTCATCGTTGTTAAAATGATTGGTCATATCAGTCTCAATAAATCCAGGGGCAATGCAATTAACTGTTATGTTCCTTGCAGCCACTTCCTTTGCTAATGACCTCGTGAAACCACCTAAGCCAGCTTTGCTAGCAGAATAGTTAACCTGACCAGCATTGCCCATTAGTCCAGCAACACTGGAGATATTGATGATCTTTCCATACCTATCTTTTACCATGAATTTAATAAATAATTTAGTAATATTGAAAACACTTGTAAGATTGGCGTTTATAACCTCATCCCAATCGTCATCTTTCATCCGCAAAAAAAGCTGATCTTTAGTTATCCCAGCATTATTAATTAATACGTTAGGAATTTTTTCATGAGTTTTTAGTTGTTCAAGACAATCATTTAATTGATCTCTTTTTGTAGTATCTAAAGCTATATGTAAGCATTGATCTGAGTTGAGAGCCTCATCAAGCTTGTAATCTGACCTAGAGGAACCAATCACATAGTAATCATTGCTTATAAAACATTTAGCAATCTCTAAGCCTATACCTCTAGAAACACCAGTAATAAAAACTATCTTTTTATCCATAATCTTTTATCTTCTCATAAAAATCTTCGTCGCTAGTAGAAAAATATTGATCAAGATTATTTGCTTTAAATAAGCCAGATAAAACTTTGCCTGGGCCGCATTCAAGTATTGGTAAATTCAAGGTTGATATGAACTGACATGTTTCAACCCATCTAACTGGCAAATGTAATTGCGATACCAGTAGAGATGGAATTTCAGCGGTCGATGATGCGGTGTTAACAGAAACATTATGTATAATTTTTGTATCTGGCATACGAAATTTAATTGACTCTAAGGTGTGCTGGAATTCATCTGCTGCACTTAGCATTAATTTGCTATGTGATGCGATGCTAACTTTAAGCTTTATTGCGCGTTTAGCGCCTCGCGAGAGACATAAATCTTGTGCCTTATTTACTGCCTCGTCATGCCCTGAAATAACTGTTTGACTTGGAGAGTTTAAATTTGCACATTGAACATGAAAATTCTCATCCATAGATAAGGTTGAGCATATTTCATTGATAATGTCGTACTCTAGACCCATGATTGCTGACATTGATCCCTGCGGGGCTAATTCCATCAACTCCCCTCTTTTTCTCACTAGTGTTAGTGCTTCAATGATTGACAGTGAATTACCAGCGACTAAAGCAGAATATTCTCCTAATGAATGGCCTGCATAATATGCTGGAACAATATCAATGGTGTTAATTAACTTTTGAAAATGGAGATAAGAACAAAGGAGCAATATAGGTTGAGTTACAGAAGTTTGGTTGAGTAACTCCTCGGGTCCTTCCTCGATGAGTTTGTAGACATTGTGTGATATGAGGTCACTGCAGCATTCAAGTACAGGAGAATACTCACTAGACAGAGCTAACTTAGATAAACCCCCCTTCGATAACATGCATGAATGTTGAGAGCCTTGACCCGGGAATGCTAAAAAAGCTGAAAAAGACATGGTTAGTCTTGGGTTTCGCTATCCTCTACTTCTTTTAATGGTTTTCTCAGATCTTTTATTAAGCGGCCTTTATAAAAACCATCAGCGGTCATTTGATGACGAAGATGTCGTTCACCAGAGACAGGATCAGTGGATAGTGTCAGATCTGATAAATGGTCGTGGGAACGAATCATTCCGCGTTTTGATCTTGTTTTTTTACTTTTTTGTACAGCCATAATATTTTAAAAAAAATGCATACTATCAGAATAAATTAAGTTTTAACAGTTAAATTACTGAGTTGTGAAAGCAGTATATCAAATTCATTATTTTTTGTTGCTTGATAATAGACGGTTTGGTGATTTAGATCTAGAAATGAAACGGATTTAGCATGCAGTGCAAGACGATTTATTGTAGTTTTTTTAGATATGTATTTATTTAAACTAAACAACCCATATTTTTTATCATTAACAACAGGATGATTTAGATTTGCGCTTTGAACTCTAATTTGATGCATTCGCCCTGTGCTAATTGTTATTTCTACATGACTAAATGAAGTAAATTTTTTTAATACCTTGAATGTAGAAATTGCTTTCTTTCCTTCATCTGACTCTTGTACTTTATGTTGAAATTTCTTTGTAGAAGTATCAATATTTGATTCTATTTTGGTATTTTTTTTCATCACCCCTACTAAAATTGCTTCATATTTTTTTACAACCTCATTAGATTTAAGTTGCTTATTAAAATGTCTTAAGAAGGTTTTATTTTTAGATAGTAGAACGCAACCAGATGTTGATTTATCAATTCGATGGCAGAGATCAATTTCCATTAAAGGATATTGGGCTCTGGCTATATCAATAAGTCCAAATTGATTATTTGTTCCAGAATGAACGCTTAATTCAGGCTCTTTATTTACAACAATGTAATCTTCATTTTGATAAATGATGGAGGAATTAAATGCCTTGATTCTGCTGGGTGGAATTTTGAGATCAGATACTTCATTGTCAAAATCAACTAGATAAGGTGGAATCCTAATTTCATCATCTAGTTTTAATTTATACGTAGGTTTAATTCGACCAGAGTTAACTCTTATCTCCCCCTTACGAATCATGCTATAAATTTTTGATTTTGGTAAAGATTTATAAACATTAATTAAGTAGTTATCAATGCGCCTACCAACATGATCTTCGATTATATTTAGGTTTTTAGCATTCATTGAGGTAGAATACTCGAAATTGTTAGCTTATAAATAAAAAGCTACAACTTAAAAAACTTATGGCAAAGTGCCTAAGTAGAAACAATAATGCTGAATATCAGCATAATAAATAGAGAAAGTTGACATAGCACAAGGGTGCTAAAAGAATAAACCAAGTTTTAAAAGCTCCAAATAAAAATGGAGTAAGTTAGAGGAGCTCCCAAGGATAAGACTCCAATAACTCCAAAAGCATAAGTGCTATTCGCTTTCTCTGTATTGGAGAAAAAAAATGAAAAGAATTCTAATTAACTGCTCATACTCAGATGAGCTACGTGTTGCTTTGGTGGATGGCGCAAAACTGTTTGATCTAGATAATGAATTTAATGCTGAGTCTCTTTTAAAAGGCAGTATATTTAAAGCTACTGTTTCTAGGGTTGAAACCAGTCTGGATGCAGCATTTGTAAACTTTGGAAGTGAGAGACATGGCTTTCTTCCCTTGAAAGAATTATCAAATGATTATTTTACTAAAGATGCTGATGGAAGGAAAAAGTGTTCTCTCAAAGAAGGAGATCATATTCTTGTTCAAGTTTTAAAAGAAGAGCGAGGCACAAAAGGAGCCGCCCTTTCAAATCAAATATCTCTGGCAGGAAGATTTATTGTTTTAATTCCAAACTCTGAAAAATCTGGGGGTGTCTCTAGAAGAATATCTGGCGATGAAAGAGATGATATTAAAGATGCATTAAATGCGTTGCAGATACCAGACGGAATGAGTGTCATTGTTAGAACGGCTGGATTAGGACGATCAACAGATGAGTTGAAATGGGATTTAGATTATTTAATGAATCTTTGGGAGCAAATTAAATCCAGTGTTGATGATGCACCAAGCCCAAGCTTAATCTACAAAGACGATAAATTAATCTTGAGAGTATTTAGAGATTACTTTAGGGATGATATAGAGGAAATCTTAATTGATGATGAAGCAGTTCATGCCGAAGCACTAGATTTTGCAAAATCAGTCATTCCTGATCATGCGGATAAAGTTATTTATTACAATGAAGATATTGCACTATTCAATAGATATCAGATAGAGAGTCAAATTGAATTGGCTTTTCAGAGAGAAATATCTCTGCCATCAGGTGGATCAATTGTTATCGATCCAACAGAGGCAATGGTTTCCATAGATGTTAATTCAGCTAGGTCTACTAAAGGTAAAGATATTGAATCAACTGCTTTTACTACAAACATGGAAGCAGCTAAAGAAATTGCTAGACAGCTGAGATTAAGAGACTTGGGTGGGCTCATTGTTATAGATTTTATTGACATGCAGGATGAGAAAAACCAACAAAAAGTAGAAAACACTTTTAGGAGCGCTGTTCAATCTGACAGAGCAAGAGTTCAAATTGCTGGAATCTCTAGATTTGGATTATTGGAGCTATCCAGACAGCGACTCAGGCCCTCGCTTGAAGAAACATATGATATTCAACATGTTCAAATTAGAGGCACGCGTTCTTTGGGCCAATCTATTTTAAGAATAATTGGTGAAGATGCTGCAAAAGAAAATACTGGAGAAATTCATGTATATGTTCCAGCTGATGTTTCAAGCTATCTATTGAATGAAAAACGTAGGGATATTATTGCCATTGAAAATACTTACCAAGTCAACATACTCATCATTGCAGATCCATACAAATCTAGACCCTATTATAAGGTTGCAAGAGTTAAAGCCGTTGCAGGTAAAAAACCATTTTCTTATGATATGACACCTAACAGCCCTGAACCTTCAATGGACTGGCGTGATGCTAATTCAAACAAGAAAGCTCTTAAACCTATTGTTAATGTATCCGTTCCTCCAAGAATGCCAAAGAAGAAAAAGAAAAATGGCATCATCGAATTTATAAAATCGGTTCTCACGCTTTCAATTTTTAAATCAAATAAGAAAAAGGATACTAGAAAAAAAAGAACTAGAAATTACAAAAAGACCGATCAAAGAGCTGGTAAAAATATCAGAAGTGATAGGAACACTAATCAACGTGGCAGACATAATAATAAAAATAAAAGCTCTAACCAAAATAAGGCACCTAATAAAAAAACCTCCAAACCAGTGGTTATTCCACCAAAGAAAAGCAATCAAACAAATCCAAAAGATATGATTGTAGAAAAATCATCTGAAAGCAAAGATGCAAATAAGCCTTTAAAGAATTCAAGTGAAGCACCTACACCAGCACCGACGCCTGCGCCTACACCAGCACCGACGCCTGCGCCCAAACCAACTAGAGCCTTAAATGATCCTCGATATAAGAGCGAATAAGCTGACCAGAAATTGATGTTACGGGTGGAATGATGGGCAGATCATTAATATGGAACCACCTGGCATCTTCAAGCTCATCATCGTTTAGAACAATATCACCACTTTTATATTTACAGAAATAGCCAAGCATTAATTGAGCTGGGAACGGCCAAGATTGAGATGAGTAATACGTTATATCAGATACTTCAACATTCACCTCTTCTTTTACCTCTCTAATTAAAGCCTCTTCGGCATTCTCACCAGCTTCAATAAAACCTGCAAGCGTGCTATACATGTTTGGTGGAAAAAATTTACTGCGGCCCAGCAAAACTCTTTCATGGTCATGAATTAGAGTAATGATGCAGGGAGAGAGCGTAGGATATTGAGGAGAATTGTTACAAGAACATTCAAAGGCACCTTCGACATCATTATAGAGAAAATCGTTTCCACAAACGCTGCAAAAATTATTGCTCAAGGACCATCTTTTAAGTATGGATGCTCGTGATGCTAACAAAAAATCAGATTTATTTAATAAACTTAAAATCTGCCTTAAGTCTACGAAATTTACAGTTTGAGGATCCATGAAAAGCCCTAAGATATCTACATCTGATTTAACCTCAATGGCATAAACATAATCTTCATTATTTTGAGCTATGGCAATAAAAGGTCCATTTTGCGTGATTGGGTTTAAATCTTTTATTTCAAAAATATGAGTATTTTTACTGTGATCATATAAAATTTGATTTTCACTAAATATAATTAACCTAGAATTAGCTTTTAAAGATTTATGTAACTCTCGGATTAATTTCATAAAAATTAGGATTTATAAATGATTAACAACTTATACAAAATGTTTTTAGGTGACTCGCCTGAATGGTATAAAAATACCATCATAGCGTTTTTAATAATTAATCCCATAGCTTTATTATTTTTAAACTCGATAGGCCTGAATGGTAATTTTATAGTGGGATGGATGATTTTGTTGGAATTTATATTCACACTAGCCTTAGCTTTAAAGTGCTACCCTCTTCAACCAGGTGGTCTTATTGCAATTCAAACATTAATTTTAGGTCTAACCAGTCCCTACACATTGTTACATGAAGTTGAGCATAATCTAGAGGTTATATTGCTCTTGGTGTTTATGGTTGCTGGCATTTATTTTATGAAAAATTTAATGCTCACCATTTTTACAAAGTTACTTCTTACCATTCATTCAAAAACAAAATTATCCTTAATGTTTTGTTTTGTATCAGCTTTTTTATCTGCCTTCTTGGATGCATTGACTGTTACTGCAGTTTTAATAGCTGTAGCGGTAGGGTTTTATAGAATTTTCCATTTAGCAAATTCTGGTATGGCATTTTCTGAAACAGGTCATGATCACCTAGATGATACTTCGCTGTCTGAAGCCGGAAAAGAGGACTTAGAAAACTTTAAAGCATTTCTTAGAGATTTAATTATGCATGGTGTTGTTGGTACAGCCCTTGGTGGTGTTTGCACCATAGTAGGAGAGCCACAAAATCTCTTAATAGCTAATGTTGCAGGTTGGGAATTTATTGAATTTATGATCAAAATGGCTCCAATCACTGCTCCGGTTTTTGTTGCTGGTATGATCACTTGTTTTGCAATTGAGAAATTTCATCTCTTTGGTTTTGGTAATCATTTGCCATCTAGAGTTAAAAACCTGTTCCATGAATATAACAGTTATGAAACCTCCCAAAGAACCGAAGTGAGTAAATTAGAACTCTATGTTGAGATGCTGGTTGGTGTTTTTCTTATAATAGCATTAGCCCTTCATTTGGCGGCAGTTGGGATAATTGGTTTGGGTGTAATTATCCTTTTAACTTCATTTAAAGGGATTACTCATGAGCATGATCTTGGTGATGCATTTAAAGAAGCGCTTCCCTTTACTGCATTGCTGGTCGTATTCTTTGGAGTGGTAAGCGTTATAGCAGATCAGCAATTATTTTCCCCTGTCATTGCATATGTTTTAGCACAAGAAGCAAGCAATCAGGCACCAATATTCTTTATAGCTAATGGAGTATTGTCTGCAATAAGTGATAATGTTTTTGTTGCAACAATTTATATAAATGAAATTAAGGATGCCTTGGATGCAAATATTATCTCTAGAGATCAATTTGATAAACTTGCTATAGCTATAAACACAGGAACAAATATCCCAAGCATTGCTACACCTAATGGCCAAGCTGCTTTCTTGTTTCTTTTAACATCCTCTTTAGCCCCACTAATTAATCTCTCCTATATGAGAATGGTGGTTATGGCTCTTCCATACACTATTGTATTAAGTATTGTTGGCTTTATTGCTGTGGTCATAAACTTATAGCTAGATGTCTTTAAGCCATAGATTCTGCATTGCGCCGATGATGCAATGCACGGATATACATGACAGATACTTATTTAGACTGATTACAAAAAAAGCCTTTTTATACACCGAAATGGTCACAACTGGAGCCATCATCCATGGCAAATGCTTAGAGCAGCTCAATTTTAATCCAGAGATTGAGCATCCTGTAGCCGTTCAGCTTGGTGGATCAGATCCAAGTGAACTTGCGGAGTGCGCAAAAATTTGTAGCTCACTTGGCTATGATGAGATTAATTTAAATATAGGATGTCCCTCAGAAAGAGTTCAAAAAGGTTCATTTGGAGCTTGCCTGATGCAAGATCCAGAACTCGTAAGAGACTGCATAATGGCCATGCAAGATGTTACATCAACGCCCATTACTGTTAAATGTAGAATTGGTATCAATGAAAGAGATGATGTAGGTTTTTTAAATAATTTTGTTTCAACTATCATCAATCCAAATCTTAAAACGCTAATTGTTCATGCAAGAGTAGCAATACTCAAGGGTCTTACACCCAGACAGAATAGACAGATTCCGCCTCTTAAATATGAAAATGTTTATCAACTTAAAAAGGAGTTTCCAGAATTAGAAATAATTATTAATGGTGGTATTCAAAATGTTGATGAATCGCTCGATCACTTAAAAAAAGTTGATGGTGTCATGCTTGGAAGAAGTCCCTACGATAACCCTATGATTGTTAGCAATGTAGATTCTAGAATTTTTAATGAAGCTGATCTGGGGATAGACAGGAAGTCTGTTTTAAAGACTTATCTTGAATATTGCTTACATCAAGTTGATCAGGGTCACCCCCTATCACGCACACTAAAACATATATTTGGTTTGAATCGTGGTCTGAAGAATGCAAAAGCCTTTAGATCTCTAATCCTAGAAACAATGCAAAAAAATAATTTACGAGAAACAAAAAAAGATCTGATGGACCTAATCTAGCTGCTAGTCGAGCAAGAAATCATCCATATCATCAACAAAATCATCAACTTGGTTCTCACCATCGCTTGATTCAAAATCTTGATACTGCATATATGAGTCCCTAATAAATGAGTATCTATCGCCAATAATAAGAGTTTCTACCTCAAGATATCTGGCCCGAGTTTCGAGGACATCTATAGCTGTTATCCCAATTCTTACATCATTTTCTTCTATGGCAAATGTTCCACTCAAAACTGAGCTAACACTTCTACCAGCTAAGCCCCTAGGTGTTGAGGGACCTAGTAATGGAAGCATTAAAAAGGGACCAGAGCCTACTCCCCAGGCACCAAGGGTCTGACCAAAATCTTCATCATGTCTTTCGAGGCCAAGATTGGTGCCAACATCTAAAAAGCCACCAAGGCCAAAAGTTGTGTTTATTATAAATCTAGAAAAATCATTGATAGCTAGAATTGGTTTTCCTTGCAAAATTTGATTTGCAGTATTATCAAGCTCATTTAAATTTCTAAAAAAATTAGTTATGCCTGTTTCTACAACATCAGGGGTTACAGATCTGTAAATTTCAGCTGCTGGTTTTGCAAATCTGTCATCAAGAAACTCATTAAATGCCCAAACTTTTCGGTTATATTCTTCAAATGGATCATCTTGAGCATGAGTAAAATTGCTCAATATAAGCAAAGTAAAAAATAAGCTAACCTTTATTTTATTCATTTAATTATATGCAAAATAGCATTATAAATCGTCTTGAAGAAAATTGATGTTTTCTTTGGATTAAAGATAGTTAATTCTCTGGTTCGAGGGATTCTACCCAAGACTTTTAATCCAATTTCTGTTTCTAAGTTAAGTGGAGGAAACTCTTCTATGGGTATGCCTGAATCTAATGCTAATGAATAAGACATGTTATCAATTATGCCAATAATTGGTATTTTCAATTTTTCAAACATGGACTTAGATTTAATGGTGTCTTGAACGGCTAGATTGCTCTGCGAGGTTACTAAAAGGACATGATCTGGTTTTATTTCAGCAGCTACCGTTAAGTAAGCATCTCCTGTCCCTGGCGGCATATCTATAAATAAGTAGTCTAGATCTCCCCATTGTGTTAATTCCTTAAGCTGTTTAATTGCTCCGCTAAGCATTGGGCCTCTCCACATAGCTGCTTTGTCTTTATCAAGGACAAACCCCATGCTATTTAAAGCAATGCCATTAACTTGTATTGGGATAAATGATTTGGCACCATTATATGTTTTAATTTCAGGCTTTAAGTCAGATACATTAAAAATAATATGTTGATTTGGGCCATAGATATCAGCATCCAGGATGCCTACTTTATGGTCATTTGAGAATTGTGTTGCCAAATGAGCGCAAATGGTTGATTTCCCTACGCCGCCCTTTGCAGAAGCTATCGCTATTATTTTTTTGATGCCCATTGATATTATTTTTTGACTTATAATACTTGATAAGCACTTAAATTAGGTCTCTAAAATTAAGAAATCAAGAAAAATAGTCGTAACTAATGCTCTTCCATATGCCAATGGAGATCTTCATATTGGTCACATATTAGAGCATATACAAACTAATATCTGGACAAGATTTATGAGCTTGAGTAATCATGAAGTTCTATCTTTCTGCGCTGATGATGCTCATGGAGCTCCCATAATGATGAAGGCAGATCAGTTGGGCATAAAACCGGATGAATTTATTGATAAAATAAGGATTGATCATCAAAAGTCCCTGGATAAGTTCGGGATTGAATACACTAATTATCATTCAACCCATTCGGAAGAAAATGAATCTTTGATTAGAGAAATCTACGAAGACGCAAAATCTTCTGGATACATATTTAAAAAAGAAATTGAACAATGTTTTGATGAAGATAAACAGATGTTCTTGGCTGATAGGTATATTCAAGGAGATTGTCCTAAGTGTTCAGCCAAAGATCAATATGGTGATGGTTGCGAAGAATGCGGGGCAACTTATTCTGCTACCGAACTAAAAAACCCTATCTCGGTTCTCTCCCAATCCACACCAGTCACCAAAACCTCAGAGCATGTATTCTTTGATTTAGAGAAAGCAAAGAATGGTTTAATAAAATTTCTTAAAAAAGCATCCATTCAAAAATCCATTGTTGGAAAATTATCTGAGTGGCTTGAAGGAGATCTTAAAAGTTGGGATATATCGAGAGATGAGCCTTATTTCGGCTTTAAAATACCAGGTGAAATTAATAAATATTTTTATGTATGGGTGGATGCCCCTATTGGATATATGGCATCAGCAACTCATTGGGCCAATAACAACTCTCTGACGTTAGAAAATTTATGGGGTAAAAAATCAGAGTATGAAATCCACCATTTTATCGGCAAGGATATTATTTATTTTCATGGCTTATTTTGGCCAGCATTGCTGATGGAATCGAAATACAAGCTCCCTGACAGTATTCACGTTCATGGATTTGTAACTGTTAATGGAGATAAAATGTCTAAATCAAAAGGTACATTTATTACAGCTGATCAATTTGCTGAAGTCTGTGATCCAGAGTTATTAAGGTATTATTTTGCTAGCAAGTTAAATTCAAAAATTGAAGACTTGGATTTGAATTTTGATGACTTAGCGCAAAAAATTAATTCAGATTTAGTAGGAAAGTTTTCTAATATATTTAGTCGGTCTGCACCATTTATTTCTAATAACAATGATTCTTTAAGTGACAATATACATAGAGATCAGTTAATAGATTGCGCCAGTAAAACTGAGTTAATTTTAGAATATTATGAAAATAAAGAATTTTCAAAAGCAATTAAGTTGATTATGGAAATCGCTGATGACACTAATAAATATATCAATGAGCATACTCCTTGGAAACTTGATCAAAAAGAGGCAGCTATCATAGCTACAACTGCTCTAAATATTTTTAAAAATCTATGTATCTTACTTTCACCTGTAATACCTCAGATCAGTTTAAAAATGTTAAACATGCTTAATATTAATAATTATAAAATTGAGAATTTAGAAAAAGAATTAATCAACACCAAGATTAAAAAATTTGAGCCTATTCTCTCAAGAATCAAACCATTAAATATTCAAGATTTTTATCAAAAGGAAGAAGTTATGGACGAAGAAGACAATATCATTCAAATAGATGATTTCATGAAAGTGGATTTAAGAGTTGCGAAAGTTAAAGAGGTGTCGCATGTGGATGGCGCTGATAAATTACTTGCTATAAAACTTGATCTTGGCGATCTTGGAACTAAGAATGTGTTTGCAGGAATTAAATCTGCATATGAGCCCAGTCAATTAGAAGGAAAATTAGTAGTTATGGTGTATAACTTAGCACCTAGAAAAATGAAATTTGGAATATCTGAGGGTATGATTTTAGCAGCAAGTGATTCAGATGGTGGTATCTTTGTTGTATCGCCTGATTCAGGAGCTCAACCAGGACAAAAAATTAAATGAAAATTGAAACAGATATATTGGTAATTGGTGCTGGTCCAGTTGGACTCTTTACTGTTTTTGAAGCAGGCTTATTAGGTTTAAAGTGTACGCTTATCGATAATCTCGATAAAGTTGGTGGACAATGCTCTGAACTGTATCCTGAAAAACCTATCTATGACATTCCAGGCGTACCCAATCAAACAGCCCAGGAACATGTTGACGCTTTAATTGAGCAAATTAAACCATTTGACTATGATTTGCATCTTTCGCAAAGAGTTGAATCGATAGAAGTCCACTCTATAACAGACAATATTACAACATGGACTATTCAGACCAATGAAGGCATTGAATGCATTACTAAAAATATTTTTATAGCAGCAGGAGCCGGCTCCTTTGAGCCTAGAAGGCCTCCTAACATAGAAGATCCAGATCGTTTTTTAGGTAAGGGTGTAAGTTATGCTGTTAAATCTAAAGAACTCTACAAGGATAAAAACTTATTTATTTTTGGCGGTGGTGACTCTGCATTGGATTGGACGGTTGAACTTGCAAAAATAGCCAAATCAATAAATTTAATTCATAGAAGAGATCAATTTAGAGGCGCGCAACATACCGAAGCTCAGATGAGAGAATTAGTTAAAGCTGGTGAGGTCAATTTACTTACGCCCTTCCAAATCGAAGAAATACTCGGTGATGAAAAGGTTACAGGTGTGACATTGAAAAACTTTGATACAAAAGAATCTATTACGCATGATGCAGATGAGCTACTATTTTTATTTGGCTTAAATAAAAAGTTAGGGCCAATACTTGAGTGGGAGCTTGAGCTTGCCTCTAAAAAGATTGCTGTTAATACAGAAAATTTTCAAACGAATCGTGATGGTATTTTTGCGGTTGGTGACATCAACGACTACCCGGGAAAATTAGATTTAATTTTATGCGGATTTCATGAAACAACATTAGCAGTTCAAAAAGCTTTTCAAAGAAATTTTCCTGGAGAAAGAGTTCCATTTGGATACACAACTTCCAATACTAAATTACAAAGAAAGCTTGGGGTTGCCGAATAACTTGGATGA
>Ga0255783_10002480_pt1 | contig 18350 bp, 16 predicted proteins | sample 011ome_22_FD_179981 | JGI IMG/M metagenome (GOLD analysis project Ga0255783, IMG submission 179981) | Coastal salt marsh microbial communities from the Groves Creek Marsh, Skidaway Island, Georgia - 011507BT metaG (version 2) | ecosystem: Environmental > Aquatic > Marine > Intertidal zone >... | reverse complement strand
ACGACTGCACCATCCTCAACCGTCACGTCTGGACCCACAAACGCATCGGCACAGATCCACACTTCATCACCCACGATAATCGGCGGCTTGAGTAGGGGTAAGGTGGGTTCACGATAATCATGTGTGCCCGCACAAAGATGGACGCGCTGTGAAATGGTCGTACGTTTTCCGATCGTCACTGTTCCGAGATTATAAATCAGCGCCCATTCACCAATAGAGGAGTCGTCACCGATCTCAAGATTCCATGGATAATAAATCAGTGCCGATGGGTATATATTAACATTTCGGCCCACTTGTGCACCAAACATTCTCAGAATCAATCGCCGCAAGCCAAAACAAGGCCGCGGCGTCAGCTTAAAGGCCAATCGACCAAAACCCCAGAGGACGCGAAGTAACAGTTCGATTCGAGAATACTTTTGGACTTCGCGGTTTGAATTGATGTCTAGCTGGCTCATGTTTGTTGGTAATTAATCGTTACGCGGATATTGCGTACGGGGATGATCTAGGCTACGAGCGGCTTAGCCATGCCCCGTTTTAATCACACAGCGGTCTCCTAAAAGAATGGCACCAGCCACAATCAACCACATAAAGCCGCCTTGCCCGCCGAAGGCGAAGAACATCATTTCGCCCATATTAGCGCCAAGAAAAGCGGCAAACACACCCAATGCGGGCAGGCTCCGCTCAACAATGAAATAGCGCACCATACAAAAAAGAAAGATCACAAAGAAAAACGCCCCGATAATACCGGTTTCTTCTAACACCGCCAAAGGTAAAATGCCTTTTTCGGTCGGAGCCGAGAAGTAGGAGGCATGTAAAGCGAATTTTGGATCCACGGATGTACCAAAGCTAATCCCAGTTATCGGGCTCTGCTTGAAGGAGTGGAGCATCATATCGATCTGCCCTTGGCGCGAAGCCAGCACCTCTTCCGAAGAGAGGCCACTCTCACCGTAGGCCGCAGCGCCTTCGTATTTAACAATAAAGCTACGAGCCTTGGACAACAGTGAGCCGCCAGTGAAAACGTCCGCAAAGACAGCAAGCACTATACTCCCAACCATCAATCCCACGATGCTCGACCTGGAAAGATTCATTCTAAGTTTTTGCCCTCGGCGTGAGTGCATTAGAAACCCTGCCACCAGCAGCACCCCAGCCCCCAGCAGCATCGCAACCAAGGCCGTTCGTGAACCAGTCCGATAGAGGAAAAAGAGGAGCACCACTGCCAGGGGCAGGCTCAGCCAACGCGAGCGGTAGGGCGTAAAGAGATACACACAGGCCAGGTAGATAAGCATCATCGCAGACACCGGCCCGAGCGTTTGCGAGTGCCAGAAGGGCCCATTGAACAAACTCCCTTGATATTGATTTAAGGCAGTCATGTTCTCGCTGATTCCCAGCGGTATTGTCGCTAGGCCGAGGCAGGCGGTGAGCACAATAATCGAATAGAACCAACAGGTTAGATCCGAAGCACTGCGCCGCAACATGTCCGCCGCGATGAAGCAACTGGCAGCCCCGAGCGTGAAAGACACCACTTTTAAGGTGGAAATGACGAAGAAATACTGATTGATGGCGGCTAGGCCGATGCAGACCGCGCTAAAGACGAACAGCGCGGTGGTGTGCGCTCGGCGCAGCAACGGGTAACCCGTAAGCTGCGCATCGTATAGCACTCGGCCAAACATAATGAACAGCAAAATCAGGCGGCCCGGGCCAAAGGCGAAATTCTTCGGCACGATGGCGGAGTTTGCAATCAAGGCAAAATAACTGACACACAGCGCCTTCAAGGCACCTTCAGTGCTGGTGCAGGCCCACACGAAGAGGATGAAGTAGAAAAAGATCCCGCCCGGAGTGCCTGCTTGGTTGAGTGCCATCAGGCCCAAGACCAGCACACAGTTCTTCGCTATATTGGTATAGGTAAAGTGGCTGCGAGCTTGCTTTTTCGAGCCTATTGCCCCGCCTCTCATCGGGGCACGCATCTGGTTTGACCGATTCAAAATAACACCACAGACCGCGACAGCTCACGGCGGGATTGAGGATGGAGTTTAGCCACGCAAAAATATGCGCTTAAGAATCGAGACATAATTTAAATAAATAAAAGGATTAAAGATCAACCGTGCAAACGATCAGCCAACTGAGCGCTGACATAGCTCCGCATACAATGCGTTAAACTGAGCCGCCACCGCTGGCCATGCAAAAGTTTTTTGCACATAATCGCGCCCCAAGCTGCCCATGTCCCCAAGGGTCGCTGCGGGCAAAGCCATCGCTGCTCCCAGTTGCTGCACCAGCGGACCGACCCCCACCTCAATTGACCAGCCGCAACCTTGCTGCGATAGCGCACCCCATGGAGTGGCGGTGGTGGTGAGTACCGGACAGCCGTAAGACAGCGCTTCGGGAACAACCACGCCAAAATTCTCCGTAAAACTGGGCAAGACAAACAGCGAGGCCTGACGAAACAAATCTTCTTTCGCAGTGCCCGACACCGCACCGGTAAAAATAAACCAATCGGTCAGCCCCAACGAATCGATCTCTGCTTCGAGTTCGGCACGAAAACCACCCTCGTCTGGGCCAGCTAGCACACAGCACCAGTCTTGCGGGCGAAGCTGGTCAATCGCTCTCACCAAATTCATCAGGCCTTTGACCGGATGTAAGCGCCCCATAAACAGCATCACTCGCTTCCCTGAAGGGTGCGCCAAAGGCTCGATCTGTTGCGGCACATCCACCCCAATGGGCACAATCGCTATTTTTGAATTCGGTAAAATCGCCTGCAGTTCCACGCGCTCTTCGACACAAGTAGCGTGCAGCAAGTTGGCTGCCAACAGTTGTCGTCGTTGATAAAGCCACCACGCGAGTTTCTTCTTCCACTTTTTATGATTGAGCGCCCATGGCCGCAACATGCCATGGGTCGTCCAGACCAAGGGGATGTTTAATTTTGCTGCGACCGCGGACGAGGCCCGATTAATTGGTAACCAGAGTCCATGCGTATGGATCACATCGGGCTGTATTTCCCGCACAATAGCTTCAAGCTTTGCAGATAAATCTGCCGTAGGCACATTATGGACTGTGATCCTCTGGTTGTGCAATTTAACATCCTCCGATGTTCGTACCTTAAGCGATTGAACCACTTGGACTGATGCCCCCTGCTCGTCGAGACGATCGCAGAGCCGCGCCAGCATATAAGATGGGCCACCCGAGGATTTCTGCATTGAAGCAATTGTATGTAAGATACGCATTAACGCTTAGAAAGTAAATCGATTAGCTTGAGTGACAGTCTGCCACGTCGAGAGGCAAGACGATAGTTTGCAATGGCATAGTGTACTGTTCGCCAAAAATTCCGAGCAAACAACGCGGGACTCCAACACTGAATGATTCGACTGCTAGCACGCCCCATTGCCTGCAAATCGTATCCTCTACGCTCAATCGCAATAAAGTGCGCTGCCAAGGCTTCGACCTCATTGGCGTTGAAGACCCAACCGTTGATGCCATCTTCGACCAAATCTTCACAGCAACCGCAACTAGAAGAAACGAAAACCGGCAGGCCGGCAGCCATGGCCTCATTCACTGTCAGACCCCAGGTTTCCGCGTGGGAATTCGAAGTAATCACAAAGGCCTCGGCACTGGCATAAAGCATCGGTAGATCTGCATAAGCCACCTTGCCGATCAGAAACACCACTTCTTGCAAGCCCAACTCATCGATCAAATCGATCAGCTCATTTCGCAATGGTCCATCGCCTGCGATGACTAAATTCAGCGCGCCGGCCTGGCCTTGCGCCACGTAGTGGGCAAAGGCGCGAAGCAAGCCCGAGAGGTTCTTCTGGGCGACGAACCGGTTAACGGATAGAATATAGCGCTGCGGCAGCTGATGCTGCTGGCTAAATGCCAAACGCTCGGCCACCGCCGCATCTAAGGCGCCCGCGAAGTGAGAGTTATCCACCACGTCCATCCCAGAGAAAAGGCACTCGGGGGATTTCCCAAAATATTCCATATAGCGTTGCGCACGCGTGCCGGCACAAAGAACAGCGTCATAACTACCGATTAATCCACGCTTGAGAAAATCACGCAGCAAGGAGCGGGGTTGCCCCTCCAGTTGGCTGTCGGACATCGTTACCACCGGAATCTTATTTTTCAAGGCCCACAAGGCCGCTTCACGAACAGAATGATAGCCCCAGCCCATCACCACAAGCACATCAGGGGCGATCGCGTCGAGGGTTTTGGCCACAGTCCCTTCGACAGGTACGGCCGTGTAGGACTTCGTCGCCGCAGACTCATACGCGGTCGAAATATTCGCACCCGCATCAATCACCACCAGCTCACCTAGTTTTGCAGTCGCGCCGAAACGAGCCACATGGTAGTGGCCAATGTCAGCTAAAAAACAACCAGCTTTAATTTTTGAATTCATTATAGTTGTAAATGCTGGGCCTCAGCGCCTGAGAAGGAATCTCCTCATCTTCCGGGCTTCTGCTCAAGCATGGCGCGAGCCATCGGCGGACTCCCACTCTGCCAATACATTAGACCAGCTATCACTTCGATACCGTAATGAGCGAGCATTACGGCCAATGAAATACATATTATGTGACAGCGGCCATCCCGCCACTATGTGGTCCCGACGCAGCAATAACTTGTCCCTTGGTATCGGTTCAGCGCAAGAGTAGCAACCTCGCTCTGCAGAGGCGCAAGATTGAAACCCAGCTTGAAAGACCGCACCCATCGCCTCTCGACTAAAGTGGTGAACCCGCCCGTAGGGATAGGCAAAATGGGCTGCCTGACCACATCGACGTGTCAAAATATCCCTAGACTCAGAGAGATCATCCTCAAACTCAGCAAGCGACGTCTCGGCGACATTGATGTGTGCCATAGTGTGAGAACCTATTTCATGCCCCTGATTGATTAGAACATCGATATCCGCCCAATCCAAAAACTCTATGGGCGGCATTTCCAAACGCTCGCTGCAGAACTTCTCAATCAATGCAGATTTTCGCTGCCCGATGGTCGTCGGGTTTATGAAAAAGCAAGCTTTGGCACCATAACGATTGAGAATCCCAGCGGCTTGTAGGTTATTTTTAAACCCATCATCCGAACTGAAGGCGATACAAGGCGCATCATTTTGGCCCGTCAGAACACGCTCGACTGCTTCAGTATGGGAAATAAAGACATGCTGCTTTGCGAGCTCGGCAAGCAGCCGATCGAAGGGTTCAAGTTCATCATCGAAAATATGATGAAAATAGAGGAACTGCACTCGGGGCTTACCCGAGGTCGCATCGCCAGTAAAATAGCGCTCACGCAGACTAAGGGCAGTCAGCGCCGCATGGCGCGCAAATTGTCGTAGACTACGCGGATTCTGAGCGACAATCGTGCTATACTGTGTGGTCAGCGACATGACGTAAGGAGCCTCGAGAGAGAAATAAAGTCATTTAAGTCGGACTGCTCTGGCATAGGTGTAAGATCTCGTGTAGCGCGCTCAAGCGCTACTTTACTTTTGAAATCGGCTGTGAATTTACGTCTCTCTTTCACAGGTTGTTTTACTTTATTTCAACAAATAACCCGTCAAACTTTGACAGATCAGCTCAAACTGCTAATTCAATCGGCATTTGTCATAATGCCTCGTATATTGGCATGCACAGCACGCTTGTTTTATTACAATCTCCTATAAATGTAATATAGATTATCTAAGCTCTCGCGAACTCTTTTCAGCACTCTAGAGCCATGCAGCTTTAGTATGAAATTCACACATACTGACCTATATGAGATTAGACTACTTAACGGCCTCAACATATAGCGACTCATGAACACGCAACTCATGAGTTTGATCTAAATCCAAGTCCTTAAATTTGCTGTCTCCGCATGCCGACTGATAAACATCACTAAATCCACTACCGCGTAACATATCGATTAATTCCTCTGAATCGAAAATGTAATGGTGAGCGCCGTCTTGCCGCATCATCAAATTGATACCTCGTATTGGCTTAGGTTCATAGGGAGAGGCCACTTTATAGAATTCCTCATCACCCTCTACATATGCGCGTGCAAAAGACATGAAATCTGGGGTAATCAAGCGAATTGCGCCACCATCAACCAAAATACGGTGGCATTCGTTAAAAAACTCCTCAGCTTCACCCCGCCGTAAGTGCTCGATAAAGTGCTCTGAAAAAATACACGTTACACTTTCATCTGGGAATGGCAGTGGCAATTGCCGCATATCAATCCATAAATCAGCATTGGGATTAGGCAATCCATCAACATTAACCCACCCCTTAAAGGGGATATCACCTACACCCACGTTAAGTTTGTGATGCTCATCTTTAAAACTCGACAGCAGTTTACGCTGCTTAGGACGGAGATTCGCAAAACCGCGAACATAGAGAACCAATAATTCAAATTGCATCTGCCGACCGAACTGAGATGAAAAGCCCAGCCACTTAGTTATTTTTTTTAGAATTTCCTTCATATTTTATATTCCATCTATGGTTAGTTACAAACGTTCCAACCGATCAAGGAAATCATTTATAAGTATGTTTATATCGATGGGTTTGGTTAGCACTTGCTCCCAACGTTTGGTTTTAAAGTTCCGAATCGATTCCGCGATCGCACGGGCATCATGCGCCTCAAAAAGCCACTTTCTACTCTCCTCAGGAGCGATATAATCATCCATTCCTTGCCACTTACAAGTCATAAAAGGAACTCCGCAAGCGTAAGACTCAAGAAAGACGCATCCAAATCCTTCAAATGTTGAGGGTAAGACAAACAGATCCATTTTATTGTAGAACTCGACGACATCGCCATGAGGGATCTCGTCAATAAAAGAGACATAGCGGTCAAGCTTATGCTCACAAACAAAGCGTTTACAGTCCGCAAGGCACGGCCCCGACCCCACCAAATGCAATCGCACCTCCTCGGATTCCGGGGCAGCTACTAGCTCTTTCAACGCCTGAATCAAGAGCAGCTGATTTTTCCAATCAATAAAATTGGCAACACATCCGACGTTAAATAATTCAGCCGCCTCATGATCGCTCTTTTTGGAAAATTTCTCCAAGTCCACACCATTATGCAATACGTAGCTCTCCTTAATTGTAGCATTAGGAAGATCTTTAATTAATTTCACTTTTTCAATATAATCGCGGTCAACTTCGGCGTTCGAGCAGTCAGGAAATCGAACGAGATTCTCTTCGACCCTTCGACTCACGGACACATGCAGGTCCACCTTTTGGAACAATTCTATATTTCTTAGGGCGCGGTATCTTAAGTTCCAACGGCAATGAGAAAATCTACCATTTCGAATAGTAAAGGGATCAGGATCATGATGCTGCAAAATACATTTAATCTTAGGGTTCAGTTCCTTGAGAGCTAATCCCAATCCAGCAAAGTAAGAGACATGACAATGCACGTATCTTATACTTTCTAATTTGATATCCGATTCATCAAATCTCTTTAGAAAATTCCTTCGATTGAGACCATTAAATGAACCGTTTAGTATAAGTGAAGGAGACTCATAAAATGGGATTTCATAAACTGTGACTTCTTGGTATCGATACTTCAGTGCTTTTTTGCACTTCCGATTTGGCCGAATAACTACAACCTCATCAAAGCGACCACTCTTAATGATGGCATTCACCTGATCGTAAACAAATGATCCGCGAAAAGAGCTATGCGTCGGGAAGAAGGGAGTTATAGTTAAGTATACCCCTCCCTTGGAATTACGATCGAGATTCTTCATTCTAGCAGACACCGATGTTGAACTTAAACAACGATTTATTTACCTCATTTACTTCTTGTTTCATGAAATCTAAATCTTCATTTGAAAGAGTCACTGTTGGCATTCTATTTGAGAAACTAAAAATTCCAGAACTTTCAGGCTTCGAGGAAAAAAACCGCTTTAATCGTTGCTCAAAAAGACTCGTCGGCGCTACTGGAAGTTGAACGGCACGATGCTCTGACGGCAAATCGCAAAATCCAGTTATCGCAGCATACGCTTTGAGCGGCTCGGCAATAATGTCTGCAAAATTTATAAGCAGAGTATTTTCACGGCCGCACCACTTCGTCATATGCAATGCCCAAAATCCAACCCTTGACAAGTTTCGGGCGCCGCGCACTTCGCGGATAAATGCACTAAAGCCAACACCTTGGTTCCATTCTCCTGAATATTGGTAAAGTGAGATCATAACCTTGGTCAAGTCACGATAAACGTATATATGCTTCGCTTCTCTCTGCAATGAATTTGACAGCGCCTTTTGGGACTCTACAATTGACGTTATGTACTGAAATGGCTCTTCATAATCAGGCAATCGATGCGTTTTATAGATTGGACGGTCAATCATAAGCCCCGTCCCATAACGACCCTTATGTATAGGTTCCTCTAGCCCGAGGATATCATCTAAATCTATATAGGTCTCACTATTAAAGGTGAATCGCTTCTTTGAGGCACTGGCTTCAGGTATATTTTTCCTTATAAAGTCAATTAATAGATGCGTACCAGATCTCGGATGCGACGCAATTACTATGCTTTTTTCGGCTCTTATTTTATCATTCATATTTTTACTACATACATAATGAGGGATGACTCAGCATTTGATTTGAAGACAGGACAGAGATCTAGCACATATGCCGAGACAAGCACCGTAGGCCCTGTTCAACATTATAAATCGGTCTCCAACCCGCATCGATTAGCCGAGTCGAATCGGCAGTGGAATGTCGCAAATCTCCAGGGCGCTCCGCCAAGAAGTTCACTACTGAAGAAGAATTTGTCGCCCGTTTAATCATCTCCGCCAGTTCAAGAATACTTAAGCTCGTTCCATAGCCTGCATTAAAGACTCCCTCGACACCAGTGCTCTCTGCGGCAAAAGCAAGGGCTCCAACGATATCTTTAACGTAGATGAAATCACGTGTTTGTTTGCCATCCCCATAGATAGAAATAGGCTTTCCCTCGCAGGCCTGCTTGAGGAAAATAGGTACTGCTGCGGCATATGCGCCATTTGGGTCCTGCCTTGGGCCAAATACATTGAAAAACCTCAAACTCGTAGTCGAAAGCCACTTTTCGCGTGCGAAAAGTGCGCAATAGTATTCCCCATCTAATTTCGTAATTGCATATGGACTCTGCGGATCTGGAACCTGACTTTCTAGTTTATATGGTGAAGGGTCCTCACCGTATACCGCAGCTGAACTGGCAAATACCAGCTTCTTCACCTTCGCCTCCCGAGCCGCTTCTAATACATTCAATAACCCACGCGCATTGATTTCGATAGTTTGATCCGGCTGTTGCATCGACTCAGCAACACTCACCAAAGCTGCGAGATGAAATACATAGCCAACACCCTCTAAAAGTTGCTTTAAAAGCTTACGGTCGAGGATTGAACCTTCCACAAAGCGACACTGTAGCCCATCTAGATTGCGCCGGTGCCCGGTTCTCAAATTATCTAAAACAATAATTTCGGCACGATCTTGATAGTGTTCGATGAGATGACTCCCGATGAATCCAGCTCCTCCTGTAATTAAAATTTTCATATTACTCTAAAGTTTGTAGGAAAAAAGTTCTATGTCCTTGCTGTATGCCTTCCCTACGATGGCACGCATAGCTGGACTACATAGCGCAGGAGCTTTTATGAAGCTATTCGTCACGTTAATTTTAGGCAACGGCTTTACTGGCATTCCAAGCCGAGTTTGAACAATTGCTACATCTTCATCCATACGTTCAAAGCGCCCAACAAAATCGACCTTTAGGTTATAGTCAGAATCACAAATCCAAAAATGCTGGGGCTTAAAATGCACCCAAGACCAGATATTCTCGGGGGTCACCCAACCGTGGACAAAACTTTCAAAATCTGGATAGTCGGCGAGGTGTTGCTTTGACCATTTCCGATCCAACTCGTTCAAGCCGCCTTTCTTAAGAAACGTATAAGCTGAAAATAATCGGTCGTAAGGATTTCGGACAAATGTAAATTTGAAATATTTTTTGAACTTCTTTGGGTTGGCACGCTCGTATTCAGTATATTGAAGATGACGCGATGGAGCGGCGAACAGTGTCTTAGTCAAACTGGTCCCGGCGGCCTTCGGGATATGAATAAACACGCAGCGGTGCTCATCGGGATATCCTCTGTAAACGCCACGACCGCGCAGATCGGCAATCCGCATACGGAGGGTTTCAAGTTTTAAAGGGTTAAGATTCATGCAAAAAGAGTCGATGTATTACAGGAGAGGAGTTAGAGAGACCTGAGAAGTGGTCACACATATTTAGCAATAGCAGGGGGTAGTTTCGCCCGAACAGCGGCAAGCACTTCACGGTCTTCAGGATTAAAGCCGTGAATCAAAATGTAGGACCCATGGAAGATGAGGTATAGAAGCGGCAGACATGCGACCAGAGCGAAGGTGCTAAGCGAGACACCTTGAAGCCCCCAAGCGACCGCACTGGTAAGAGTCGCAGGAAGGAGCCATGCCCGATATTTGCTATGCCACCATTGTACCCCTAACTCCTTCCTTGCAACGATGATCCCAGCGAAGTTTGTGCTCAGTAAGACCACACAGACCACCACACCGATGCCATTGAGCCCGAATGCTGGAACCAGCGTGAGCAATAAGACAGCTCGCAGCAAGATACTCCCCGTGTTAATCACAAACATCTTACGCTCTTGCCCACACATATTGAGAACATTACCGATTGGTCCCGCCATCAAATTAAGAAGCTGCCCCACCACCAATAGGCGCAGCAGCCAGACACCCTGTGCAGCAAAGCTGGCGCCATAAAGTTCTAAAACAGGTGTTGCCATAAATGCGAAAAAGACAATCAAAGGTAATGAGAGTCGGACCAGCCAATCTGTGCTTAGATGATAGATATGGCCGACTTCCCCAAAATTGCGTTCAGAAGCAGAAGCCGCCATCATCGGGCCAACAATCGCGAGAAACATTTGGAGAAATACGGCGGGGAGCATATAGAGCGTGTTCGCCACAACCAGCACCCCGACAGTCGCGGTACTCACGGTCAAGCCGACAATGAAGCGCTCCAAAGGCTGGGCCCAAAAACCGAGTAAACTGTTCCCATACATGACCTTTGCATAGCGACACCACTCCGAGAGAAACCCCACTTTCTCCACTCCAGTCGAAACGGGATGGCGTTGCAAATGTATGTAAATCCCCCTCAACATCCAAGCAACAGCGATGGCCATGGAGGCGTTGACTGCCCAGAGGTAGCCCATTAAGTAATACCCCGTAGCGAAGGCCATGATTGAGAAAACCACTTTGACCGTAAGCTGTAAGATGCTAGAGCCCATCACCACATAACGGATATCAAAAAAACCGCGCAGCGCCTGCGTGCTGGCGTGAAGCAATAGGCCGAGTGGGAGCATAATGGCACCGGCCAGCACCTCCGATTCGTGACCTGCAAGGTCGGGCCATTGACGGACTAAAACAGGCAAGGCAGCGTAAATACCCACCACTCCCACCAACCCCATACCAGCCAGCAGAACAAAACCACCCCGCACCAAGGCATGCAGCTCGGCATACTCCTGCTTACGGACATGTTCGGGGATGAAGCGTACCATGACTTGGGCTATTCCCAAACCGAGTAAGCCCGAGGCCGCACTGACACCTGCCTGCAACAGACCAAAAAACCCCAATCCCTCCGCACCGATCTGCCGAGCCAGATAGATCTGAAATGTAAAACCAACAAAAAGGGTATAAAGATTCCCAACGAGGAACCAGCCTGACTGGCCTGCGACTTTTTTAGCTATGCTCACAATATTATACTATTGAGACAGATAAGCGACGACCACTCAAAGAACTTTACGTAACTTCGGCAGCAACAGCCGTGCATGCGCAAGTGGTTTATAGTGATGATTGCGGGCATCAGAATTAAGAAGGGTAGGCCTAACTATTCCATCAGCCCCTATACTGTCTTTATCAAAATTAAGACAAGGGATACCTAGGGAGTTGCAGCGCGACTGAATCGCTGAATTGAAACGAGTCGTTAACTCAGTGCGCTCGTGCTGTGTGGCTGAGATTTCCTTGCGCTGATTAGCAACATCCCCAAAGGCACTGCCATCTGTAATCGTAGGAAGTGGCGTGCTAATGACGATAGGCCTGTGCCTTTCTTTAACTGTCATGATCAGTCGAAGATAGTTCTCGACTGCCTGGCTCATCATCTCATCCACTGATAGAGCATATTTTTTAGCCCGATACCATATAACGAATCCCGTATCGACTTCTCCTAACAAAAGTAAAACAGTAGAATTTTTAGGCGCCGCTTGTAGTGCTCTTGCAAATGTTTCCTGTGCTTGAGTTTTTGAGTTCGGATTCTCAAGTCCTGAGGCCGTTGCACCACCAACGCTACAAACTTCAAATCTAGAAAATGGAAATGCCAACCTAAACAAATCGTGGTTAAAGACTAGCGCATGCGAATCCCCTAGGACAAAAATGGTGCGTCGCGCACAATGACGATTGAGATATTGCAATAATCTCTTGAGGAAATGTAGCATTTTATTACTTTTTTTTCGAGTGAAGGCCAAACACGTCTAAGCCTAGAGGTTACTAGACATTCACGACCTCCAAAATTTTCGCTTCCCAGCGCAATGCGATCACATCCCATGACCATTCTTGAGCCATAGCAGCACCCTGGGATCCCATCCTAGAACGCAGTTCGACATCAGCTAAAAGTTCAGCCACACGATCATAAAATTGATCCTCGCTCCAGACGACATACCCATTCTTGGCATCGATCACGGACGGAGCCTCGTAGTAGCCAAAAAGCACGACAGGGAGCCCACAAGCAGCAGCCTCTTGCGTCACCTTGGGGACGCCCTCCGAACCGGAAGGCATTACAAATAAATCGGCCGATCGGAACGCTTCAGCCAATTCCAAGGGTTGCAGATTGCCCGGGAAAGACAAATTTCCGAATCCTTCCGCCTTTGCCTGAAAAATCGCTAACTCCTGAGAGCCATGCCCACCATACCACACAAAATCCGCCTCCGGATGGCGCTTGGCAAGCTCCACAAACATATCAGGCCGCTTCCCTTGCTTTAAATTTCCAGCAGAAACCACTCTAGTTCGCACTGCTCGTTGCTGTTGCTCTGGAGAGAAAAAGATCGAATCATTAATCCCCAACGGAACGACACTAAATTTATCACCATATCGGCGACGCCCCATCTCTGCCAAAAAGGGGCTGATCGCAATAATATGATCCGCGTGGCGATACAGTTTATCTAATCGTGACAAGGTCTTCACATCCACTGCCTGACAGAACACCGGATGTTTCGCCCATTGCGAATATTCTCGTTGCCGATCTTCATCACCAACCAAGCCCTCCAACGTGGCCACCACAGGCACACGTCGCCCCATAAGTCGACGAATACGTAGCCCCCATGAATCAAACCAGCGCCCTCCTGGATAGAAAATCGCATCGACAGGGGATTGGTATTGCACGGCAAGATGAGCCCGCCAAAATCCGTTATGAATCAGCTTTCGCAGCTGCACATTCCGACGCTTTGCCACCAAAGGATCCGGCGCCTCATAGTGAGGTGCAATCCACTGCACGTTCGGCTGATCGAATCGAGACAACATCGCCTTGGCATTTAAAATTTGAGCGTTGGCATTGGCAGCATCGAGCCACTGAGCCGCGTAGATACGTTTCGTCTTCATATAATCACTGGTTGGTTAGTGACATCCAAAACATCGGTATCATTAGACTATAATCCCAATACCACGGATTCAACATCCGTATTGCCACCAACCAAAGCATCCATCGTCATCTGATGCTGAGGCCATAACAGACAATGCTTTAGGAGATCAAAGACCAGATCCTGAATATGCTGATCCCCTGGTTCCAATACGCTGATTGGTATTACATTAGCGAGCAGAGCATCGACAAGGCTCGTTGAAAACCAGGACGCCACAAACATGGGCTTGATCCGGATGAGGGCATCTTCAAAACGATCTTGAGTCCTATCAATTTCTAGCTCGGGGAAGTGCGTCTGCCAAAAGCTATCGGTCTCTTTCGGATGCTTACGGATAATGACCTCTAAATTATTTTGATTGGCCCACAGCACGAGGCTTTGCACGCGGGCTAAGTCTTGATTTTTATAAAACCCAGGGATCTCATATATGGAAGCGACCAGAATGCAGGGGCGATGTTGCGCAACCCTTTGTTTTGATCGTAAAACTTTGATTTCCGATGTAGGTAAATACTGCTGGTAGTAATCTGCCTCGTTCTGTGTGAGTAACTTCAACACATGAAATGAAGGCATCAAGAGGCTCTTTCGATGCAGTCCATGCTGACGATATTCAACCAGAGCCATTCCTGCATCAATACAAGCGAACGCAGGCGTTGCCGCAGAAATAAACACAACTTCGGAAATGCTGCTATCCTCTACATCTGCCCACCAAGTTCGATAGAGTATGTATTTTGCCATGCGTAATGCTGCAAAGGCAATCGTGTTTTTACGGCACAACGCAACTGGCTCCAGTTCCGACTTCAACAAGAAGGGCAGCACCGCACCCGATTCACGCCAAATCTGTTTCCATAGCTCGAATACGCTAGGACGGTGATACGCGAAGAAAGTATCTGGTAACGTTTCATCCAAGCGGATCGCCAATTCATCAGACTCCTCCTCAAAAGTACGCCACATTTCTTCTTCAGAGCCCGCACCGAAGCCAACGAAAATGCGGCATTTGGCGGGTAGTAGTAGCGGTTGCACCCGCCGTGCCTGATACATAAAGCGGGTGACCTCTATCAGCGCGGTCAGCGCAACTACAAGTCGCGCAGCTCCGAATGTGCATGCAAAACCTACTAATCGTCGAATCAGGCGTCCTCTCTTGCCAAATGGAGAAACGTCCTGCGACTCACCAGTAATCAGTGCTTTCAAGCCAGAGTTTGCCAAGGCCCAACGAAATTCAACAGGTGCCTTATATAATTCTCTGAAGATCTCCTCAATCATAACTGATGTTCACCCGACAGCGTCACGCATGGGGCTCCCCCCTTTGCCTTACATTTTTTGATCGAGGTTCTTATCCGCCTGAACATGCTCAAGCTCGGGGACGGCCTGACGCACGCAATCAATCAGCTCACCCTTAGTCCAAACGCCCTGATCACGCAAGTGCTGCAAGGTGGCAATCGCGAGGTCAAGCGATTCACGGCCATGAAAAAGCGGTTCGGTAACCACTCCAACACTTTCGAAACGCTCCAAATCGACGGTTTCCGCAGGATCGCTAAATTCCTCATACAGTTTCTCACCAGCGGTATCTGAAGCAGAGAAGAAGCACGCCCATTCTTTCGAATCGGCTGCGCGCGTCTCCATGAAAGCTCGTGCAGCTTCGGCCGAGTCACACTCAACAGGCACATAGCCCTGTTCTTTCAAATAAACACGTGCAATCTCAGCAAAGGTCAGCATATCCCGATCGGGATCGAACTTCGGAAAATAGATCTCGCGGTTCTCTCCGGTGAAGCAGCCGAGAATACACAACTGCCCCGCCTCCTGATGTGTGATAAAATAGCGACGCACATCGCTGGGTGCTGAAAGGGGTTGCTGCTTGGCGATACGGTGACGAAAACCGTGCAGGAGGCTGCCATCGGAAAAAGCGACATTGGCAAAACGCGCACTGCCAAAAGGTATCTCATCCGCCCGTGCAAGAAAGGCGCGCTCCATAAAAGCTTTGGATGCCCCCATTAGATTGGCGGGGCGAACCGACTTATCCGATGAGACACTAAATACCCCACGGAGCGTGGGTATCTGTGCCAATTGATCGAGCAAGCGCGCGTTGGCCAGCACATTCACTTCAAGCAAGCGCATCAGAGTAAAGGCATCGCGCTCAGAACGGACATGCTTCAGTGCGGAGAAATTTAAAACATATTCATACTGATTTTCACGTAATAGCACACCCATTTCCGGGCCACCATAGTCAATCGCATAGGTCTGGAAATCCTCAGGCAACGGATAGCTACCCGAGCGCAAGTCACGAACCACCTCTACCAAGTTATTCTCCGAAATATCAAGCAAATGGAGGCCGCTCGGCTGGAACTGGCATAACTCGCGCACAAACGAGGAACCGATCGATCCAGCCGCACCAATCACCAGCACACGTGCATCCGCCAACTGTTCGCGAATCCGATCTGAGACAGCCGCGATATCCCCCGCAAGGAATGACCGGTCTCGGCCAAGAATAGCCTTATGTAATCTTTTTTCCGTTAATGTCATCATACTGTTATCACGCTCTAATAATTTCTACAGCCCCCTAGCGTCATTAAGCTGCTCTGGCATACCTACATCCATCCAGTCTCCATCCAAAGGATAGGCGCCACATGGTTGGTCGGATTCCAGTGCCTCCTCGAAGATTCGGGTCACCGGGAAAAATGTTGCCTTAGGCACTGCCTTTAATGCAGAAGGCGAGAAAACGTAGACCCCACCATTAATCGTCTTAGTCAGCAAGGGCTTCTCCTCCAGTTGCGTCATTCGATGATCCACCGTTTCCACGCAGCCGAAGGGCACTTCATGCGAGTAATAGTGAACCCCCATGGTCGCGTAATAATTACCCGCTTCGTGAAAATGCAGCATTTGCGAAATGTTCGCCTCAAACAGCAAGTCCCCGTTCAAAAGAATCAACGGATGCTCCGGCGCCGAGGGGAGCAACGACAGAGCGCCTCCAGACCCGAGGGGCGCATCCTCGTGTAAATACTGTATCCGACAGCCCCACTTGGAGCCATCACCGAAATAATCTTCGATCACATGCGAAAGATAATTGACCGAAAGAAATATCTCACGAATCCCATAGCTCACCAGATGCAGGACAAGGCGCTCCAGAATCGGCTTACCCGCTACTTTCAACATCGGCTTGGGGGTGCCTGCAGTCAACTTACCCAAACGTGTGCCCTTGCCGCCTGCCATAATCACCGCCCAATTCGGCTTGATCCTCCCGCCGAGAATCGAGTGCATCGTATGAATACCGGCAAGCTTCCCAGCGTCATCGATAATAGGGACTTGCTCGATAAAACGCGCCTGCATCAGCTCCAATACGTCGGCACGGGAAGTCTCAGGAGACACCGATACAAAATCACGAGAATAATAGGATTCAATTGACGAGGATAGTTCAGCGCCAGCAATGATGGCGCGCCGCAGATCTCCATCGGTCAAGACCCCCCGGACGACTTCCTGCTCATGCACCACCGCCAGTGAGATGGCGGAATCGTTAATTTTCTTCAATGCCTCTAGGAGAGTGGCATTGGGCGATAGGCCAAATTTTTCAATCATTACTGTATTTGTTAGTTTGAACTGAACAATGCTCCTCAGAAATCAGAAAAGAAGCGCTCCTGAATATTCGATTTTGATTTTTTGCACTGAACATTCGGATGTTGCCCGAAGCATACTTGGCCCGCGGGGATCACATCATTGAGGATGACGGAACGTGCACTGACAGCAACGTCGTCCCCCAAAACCGCAGCTCCGATCACACTACAATTTGAGAATAGCCCCACTCCTCTACCAATTGTTGGATAATTCAGTTTCAGATCTCCACCAACAGTCACTCCCTGATAGACGACTAGGCCTTCACCATAGTTCGCACGACCAAGCACAGTCCCGACAGAATGCACAAACAAAAAGACTTTCGGCAGTTCCACCTGATAAAAAACATCAATACCATGTAGCATTTTGTTTAACGCATACAGTCGATCCGCAAGTCCAATATTGGCTGTTTCATGATAGATCGTATTCGCCAGAAAATACAAAAACATCGCATACTGATCCGTCATCAATGGAGAAAAAAATGCCTCCCCATCTTTCTGAAAATACTTCGCCTTACTTCTGGAAAAACAGTATTCCACCCGCTCCAGAGCTTGTGGTAACCCTCTCCATATCTCCGCACGCACCTGTTCATGCGAATCTCCGACCGGAAAGCTGTTAAACAACTGCTTAGCAATGTAATCGGCGAGTGGTTCTGGTTTTAAATAAAGCTGCATTCCTAAAAAGACTTCAGATTAATCTACCAAACACCCCAACCGCCATCGACGGCGATGTTTTGGCCGGTCACGTAGGCAGAAAGGTCACTCGCCAAGAACGAAACCACGCCTTTAAAATCCTCTTCACACGCCATGCGTTTCAATGGTGTCTTTTCGATATAGCGTTCGACAAATTTCTCGTCTTGATTCCTGAAGACGCCGCCAGGGGTGATCGCATTCACCCTAATTTCTGGAGCAAGGACCGTGGCGCACCATCGTGTAAATTGAAGCAAGCCGCCCTTGCTGGCCGCATAGGCTGCTGGGTTATTCATTCCCGTGCCTTGATACAAACTCAAGTCGGGGCCGTGCACACCATAGATACTGGAGATATTAATAATACTGCCATGTCCCTTTGATTTAAGCAAAGGAGCCGCCGCTTGAGTCAGTGCGAAGACCGCAG
>Ga0255783_10002476_pt1 | contig 18360 bp, 13 predicted proteins | sample 011ome_22_FD_179981 | JGI IMG/M metagenome (GOLD analysis project Ga0255783, IMG submission 179981) | Coastal salt marsh microbial communities from the Groves Creek Marsh, Skidaway Island, Georgia - 011507BT metaG (version 2) | ecosystem: Environmental > Aquatic > Marine > Intertidal zone >... | reverse complement strand
TGCGCACGCGTGCGCGCGTGCGCGCTCGGGCGTGCCCGCATGCGCGCGCTAGGGGTGCGTTGGTGTGAGGAAAAGGTGTCCCGCGGCGTTGGATTTTTTCCTAACCGACGCGTCGAGCGATGGTAAAATGGTAATGGTAAATGGTAAAGGATTTGGTTGGTATAAACATGGGTAAGTACTAAGAGTGGGGACATCTCAGACATGATGTGCGAGAGATGGCAAACCAGCGTACGCGGTGGGTGAGCCATATGGTGTACAGGAGCGCGTCTCGAGCCTCGTTTGCGCGGGTCGCTAGTAGTAATCAAATGCCTCGTGGGCGAAAGCAACGAGAGCGACTTCAATGCGTTGTGTAGTGGTGTATAAGTTTTTGGACTAACTTACTTGGCCAGACCTGGAATGCCACGCATCTTGAAGTCTTCGGCGGTTAAATCACGCTTGGGGGCGGAAATACCGGGGACTTGCGAACGCGGCACGCGGTCGACGCCGTTACCTGTGGCGGCGCCGCCCAACACGTTGGGGATCATCCCGCCGAAACCAGCACCGACGTATTCCAAAATTAACGGCATAGTACCCATGAGTGCGATTTGGCCAACCACAGAGCCCGGGTGGGGGATCTTAGCCTTGGCCACGTTGCGCCAGAATTCCTTGACGGGTTCGGGATAAAAGTCGTACGGCTCGTCGCCCAAATAACGTCGGTAAAACGTGTTCATCAACGAGGAGAAGCGAGATAAGCCGTGAATGGCACCTGTGCGCAAGAAACGTTGCGAGGCGTAACGCATCAACGCCATCTCCACGCCCTTGCCGCCTTCGCACTTGGCGAGCTCGTTGGCCAGGACGTAGGCGCTTTCGATGGCTTGACCACCGCCTTGGCCCAAGTTTGGTTGCACCGCGTGTGCGGAATCACCCAGCAAAGCCATGCGACGGTCAACCCAGCGCGGATCGGGCAAGAGATCGTTCACATCACGACGCTCAACGTCTTCAGGGCGCGTCACCTCCAAGCGTTCCATCACCGCCGGCGACCAATCCTTGAAACGGTCCATCAACATTTCGCGATAGTTGGCCCACTTTTCGCACTTGGCAAACTCGTCATCACCCCCAGGTGGGACTTCCAAGAACGCATAATATTGTTGCTGTCCGTTACCAACGTCCGAGCTCACAAAGTACTGCTTCGGACCGAGGAAGACTTGATAGCCAACCTTGTTGGGGTCGGTGTTCACTGGCGTTCTAAACGGCTCAGAATAATCGCAAACCGCGGTGTACACGGCGTAGCCCGCGTACGCGAGCGGTGGTTTTTCAGGATCCGCGTTTCTCATCTGTGCGCGCATCTTTGATCGAATGCCATCCGCGCCAATGAGCACGTCGCCTTCAAACTCGCGACCGTCTTCCAAAATCGCCACAACCTTGTCACCGCGGTGTTCGTATTTCTTCACCACGGTGCCCATCTCGATGTTCTCATCGCCCACGCCGCGACGCAAAATATCAAGCAAATCAAATCTCGACAGCACCAACGTCAACGGTAAGCCATTCTCATAGCACGGCTTGCGCGTATCGAAACGGTAAAACCACTCACCCGACACCCCATCCAACAAACCATTAACTCTATCTCCCGTAATCGTCCCTTTCTCCATCACCTCTTCCGCCATCTCGGGTGAAATACTATCCAACGCCCCTTGCGCGTTGCACTGCAACTGAATCGGCCCACCGAACGGCTCATACTTGCGCACCTTTTCAAACACCCGCACGTCCATGCCCTTCATGCGACACGCCGCCGCGGTAATCAACCCCGCGATCCCGCCCCCAGCCACGAGCACTTTGGGTAAATTCTTCCCACTCGTCTCCGCGCTCGACGCCGCGCAGCGCACCGCGCGCGTCGCCTTGCGCGCGCGTCCAGTACCAAAACCAACCGAAACGCATGCATGCGATGTCGAAAATCCACGCCCAGCGCGCGTATTTCCTCGCGTGTCGCGCGTCGCGCGCATCGCGCTGGCGCTGGCGAACATCACGGGCGATGCCGTCATCATCGGTCGCGCGCGAACCGCGGCGTGCGTCGCGGCGGCGGCGTCGGGCGTCGGACACTGTCGACGCGCGCGCGAGCGCGAGAGATATGTTTTCGAGACCAAATCTATTGATCAATCATGACCAGGGAGAAGGGGACTCGGGGTGTCTTATCCACGTCCGATCGCGGTGGCGCACGCGCCGCGCGACGCGAGTACGCGACGCGCGACGCCGGCGAACGCGCGAAACGGACGAATCCACCGCGTGTGATCGCCCGGGTGGTATCGCGCGCGTTGAGACGACGTCTGCGTGGGTGAGCTGCGGCGATTTATATACGCGCGCGTGGTCTGTGGGGGATTGTTTGGATCTTGGGATTGATTTGCGGGTTGATTTTGGGCGATGATGGCGACGGTGCGCGGTGGGGCGGTTGGCGTGCGCGATGTGCGCGCGTCAGTGCGTTCGGTGGTGCCGAGACGCGCGATGTGTGGGGTGAGGCGTGGCGCTGGGGTGGTGGCGCGGGCGAGCGACGCGGGCGACGATGAACGACGCTCGTGGGCGACGGAAGCCAAGCGCGTGGCCGCGACAGCGCTCGCCGCCGCCGTGATGGCGACTGGAACGTTATCTCCTGGCTATGCCTACGCGGTGTCGGCGGCGAAGACCACGGAGATGCAGGAAACAGGGGCGTGTTTGTTGCAAAACTGCGGGAAGGAGCTCGCGGCGTGCGTGACGGATGAAAAGTGTTTGGAGGATTTGGTGTGCTTGCAAGGGTGCTTCGGCGCGCCTGACGAAGGAGATTGTCAGATTCGGTGTGGGGATTTGTATGCGTCCAAGGCGGTGGCGACGTTTAACACGTGTGCGGTGACGGAGAAGAGTTGCGTGGCGCAGAGAAAGGATGAGGGAACGTACCCGGTGCCGCCGTTTGACGTCTTGGCGGATGGATTTACCATTGACACCATGGTTAAGGAGAAGCGATGGTACATCGTCGCCGGGTTGAATAAAGATTTTGACACGTTCGATTGCCAAGAGCACTTTTTCACCAAGGGCGAGGATGGGAAGATGTATATTAAGATCAACTGGCGCGTGAATCGGCCGAATGGGCAATTTTATGAACGCAGCGACGTGCAGCGATTCTACCAAGAACCGGATGGTAAAGCCATCTTGCACAATAATGGGAACGTGATGTTACACTATCAAGACGACTGGTACATCCCAGCGTACAAAGAGGGTGAATACGTGTACATTTACTACCGCGGAACGAATGACGCGTGGGACGGATACGGCGGCGCCACCGTGTACGCCACGACGCCGACATTGAATCCAGATTGGATCCCTGAGTTAGAAGCCGCGTCGAAGAAGGTTGGCGTCAAATGGAGCGACTTTGTCATCACCGACAACTCGTGTAAACCCGCGCCTGAGTTGAGGCTCACAAAGCCTACGGATTTGGACACCCTCGCCGACGACGCCGTCGTCATTGAAAAGGATTTAGCCAAGGAGGCCAAGCTCATCGAAAAGCTCGTCGCCAATGACTTTGTCAAGGCTGAATCTTTCGTCTCCAAGGAAGTCAACACCTTCGAACAAAAGATTCAACAAATCGAAGGCAACTTGTTGAGCTCTGGCCCGGGTCGTCCGGCGGGTTTGGTCCCGGATAAATCAAACGTCGTCGATAAGAAGACATCCCGCGAATTTGATCGACTGTCCAAGCGTCTCGATAAGATTCAAGAACAAGTGAAATCGCGCGATTAGATCAAGCATTACACGCAGCATTACTATTCATAGACATACGCACCACATTCATTTTATTTCATTCCGTTTCGTCTCCGCTCCGCGTCGGCCTGTATGGATAAACACACCACGCGCGCACCGCGCCGTCACACCCCGCCGCAGTCGCTCTCTCGCGCCTCGACACACCGCACGCACACGCCGTCGCACGCGCATTCACAGCGCACGCATCGCACCTCGCTCGTCCTCGCACGCGAACGCACGCACGCCTTCACGCGTCGCTTTTTCACACCGCTGACGTCACCACTTTCACCGATGCAATCTTTACGCGCCACCACGGCGTACGCCACCGCGCCGGCGCTCCACCGCGCGCGATCGACGAAATCTGCCCCCGCGCGGTCTACGCGCACGGTCACGCGCGCCGGCACGACGTCGATTCAGTTTGTCAAGGGACAAAACGAAACCTCGGTGCCCGAAGTCAAGCTCACGCGAAGCAAGGATGGCACCAACGGCACCGCGTTTTTCATCTTTGCCGAGCCCGACGTGTTCGAAAGCGGCCAAGGGGATATTACTGGGATGTTTTTGACCGATTCGGAGGGCGAGATGAGCACCGTGGATGTGAACGCGAAGTTTATCAACGGCAAGCCGAGCGGTATCGAGGCGCGATACGTCATGAAGACGGAAGCCGATTGGAACCGATTCATGCGTTTCATGGAGCGCTACGCCGAGGACAACGGGTTGGGATTCTCGAAAAAATAGAGACTCGCTCGACGCGTTGAGACGGCACACGATGACGATGATGGAGTTGGTTTAGCTTTGAAATGAACACACAAAAATGAAAAAGAAAGTAAGAAAAAACTGAATCAATCGCTCGCTCCCGCACATGTCGTCGCGCGCGACTTTGCTCGGTACTCACGCGTCGCGCACGCACGCACGCACGCGTACATCGCGTCGCATCGCACATCGCGCGCGCATGGCGTGCTCGACGCGCCCGAGCGCGCTCGTCGCGCTCGGACTCACCGGGTCGATTGGCATGGGAAAATCTACAGTGTCGCACATGTTGCGCGACATGAACGTCGCAGTGCTCGATGCTGATGAGGTACGCGCGATGCACGATTCGTCATGCTCGATGTATGGATGACTGACCGCGGTTGCGCGCGCAGGTGGTGCGAGATTTGTATGCAAAGGATGGCGCGGGCGCGCGCGCCGTCGCGGAGCTCTTCGGCGAATCGACGCTCGATGCATCCACTGGCGACGTCGATCGCGCCGCGCTCGGTGCGATCGTGCTAAAGGACGACGCTAAAATGGCCGCTCTCGAGGCGGCGATACATCCTTTAGTCGAACGTGCGAGGGAGGAGTTTAAACGCGCGCGCGAGGACGCCGGGGACGTCGTCGCGGCTTTTGACATTCCGTTGTTGTTTGAGAAGGGATACGAGAGTGCGTTCGATGCGATTTGCGTCGTGAGCGCGGGAAGTGAAGACATACAGCGCGCTCGAGTGTTGGCGAGGCCAGGGATGACGGAGGAGAAGTTTAAGGCGATCGTGGCGAGGCAAACGCCCGACGCGGAGAAGCGCGCGAGAGCGACGTACGTTGTCGAAACCGGATGTTCGATGGAGGATACGCGTGCGGCGGTGCGCGCGATGGTTGATGACCTCGTCGCAAAGGCGAGAAAATCGATGTAGAATAACCTAGAAATGTACAGTAATTGATTGAATGTAACTTACAGTGCTGGTGTACAGAGATGTTGGTATAACCGAAAAACGCTTCTCAGCGCTTCGGGCTATCGATTGTCGAAATGCGCCGCTTCCCATTGCGCGGTGTCGTCTATCTCGCTAGGCGGTGGTGGGAGCACTAAACTCCTCAGCGATGGCTCTGGGAAAAGTCGTGGTGACTGCTTATGCGAAGAGACGATGTGCTCGCGGGACCAATGTTCGACACCCGTCGCGTCGACGTCGACGTCAAACAAACCGCCTTCAAGATTTCCAAAGTCATCTTCGTCGAGGTCCATGGATACGCGTCTGCGGTCCCATGGCCATCTCAACGTCGGTGCCGTCGGTCGCGGCGACGGCGTGCGTCGTTTGAAGATGCTCGAACGCGCGGCGTCGGCGATGGCGCTCGAGACGTGCGTCCCATCCGGCTCAGGACCGGCGCTATTCGTCGAGTTGTGTAGCACGTGCACTGGCGTCGGCACCGATGGCGGCAGTGCCTGTTGTACGGACATCCTCGCCGTATCTTGACCACGAGCCACGGCCACGGTCAACGCGCATAACTGTGCGAAGGGTCCGTACTCATCTGGAGCCGAGACGCCGAGCGTTCGACATTGGTGCGCGCACATCGCCGCCACCGACCGCGTCAATAACCGAATCCCCGCCTTCAGCCTCATGCGACTTTCTTTCAGCTCGACGCCCGTTCGATCACCGTGCGAGCCGTCGACGAGCGCGCGCGGGAGAAATAATGGAAACCGCTCCGATGCATTCGCCGGAGGCACGTCCCGCACGTGCACCGAGCCACGATTTTCCCACGCCGAACCGCTCGCGTCGTCCCACGCCGATGTCGGTGCCCAGACGTACGACTCCGACCCGGCGTGCGCGCCGCGATGAAGCCTTGGAGCATCGAGATATCGCGACGCGAGCGCGCTAAAGTGCATTAATACGCCTAAACCAGCCGCAAGCTCTCGCGCGTCAAATCCATCCGCGTCTCGCGCGTCTGGAATCCAAAATTCACACGCCCGTATCCCTCTCGGTGCCGCTCCTGGCGCGCCGTTCTGAATCGTAATAGGCATTAACGCACGCAAATGCCGCATCGCGCGCGCAACGGCCGCATCGCACGCGCGACGCGCGCTCGAAAGCGCGCTTTCCGCCGTCGCGAGCGCGCAAGGCACCTCCACGTCAAACGCCGCGCGCGCCATGTCGCTCAAACGCGCGTTCGCCCGCGCCAGCGCGCGCTCGCGCTGCGCCAAAATATCACCCTCCATATGAGCCGCGCTCGCGTGTGCGTCACGTGCGCGACGAAGCTGTTCGGCGCGCTCGCGTCGTCGCGTCAGCGCCTCGGCTCGGGACGCGTACGACGCGCGCGCAAAGACATCCTCTACGCGCTCGATATCCTCGCGCGCATCCGTGGCGTAGCGCGCTCGCGACGCTCGCGTCATCGCCTCTTCGACGCGCACGCGCGCGAGCTCGCGCCGCGCGCACGCGTCGCGCAACGCACGCTTCGCATCATCCATGATGGCGAAACGTCGCTTCGTGACGGACGTTGACGTACGCTCTGCGCGCGTCCTCGACGCGCGCGACGCGACGCGACCGCGGCGGTGTGCGCCGATGTGCGCGCGCGATCGCGCGCGCGGGCGGCGGTGGCGGCGGCGGCGACGGCGGCGGCGCGCGCGTCGGCGAATGATGCCACGCAACAGCTCAACTGTTTCAAACGCGTCGACCCACATATCGTCGCGCGCGCGCGAACGATCGACGACCGGCGGTGGGCGAATGGGCGCGACGCGCGACGCGCGAGCGGTGACGACGCGCGCGCGCGACGGCGCGCGCGCGACGGCGACGAAAACGACGGAGATGATGCAGAGCGCGTTTAAACGCACACGGACGACGAAAGCGACGACGAAAGCGACGACAGCGCGGCGGAAGACGACGGCAAAGGCGACGAAAACGACACCAAAGACCGCACCAGCGCGTGTGACGACCAAGGCGGCGGCGAAGCGCGCGACCAAGACGTCGAAAAGACCACAGAGTGGTGTCGCGAGGACGTCAAAGATAGAGACGACGGCGGCCGAGCCGCGGAAAAGCGTCGCCGCCCACATCGCGGCGGCTAAAGACGAACCAGTGACTGTAGTGTCTGAATTACCCGCAGACGTCATCAAGGCGCGCACGTTACGGGTGAATTTGTCAGCCACGTTGAATAAGACGTTGGCGAACGACTACGAGGAATCGAGAGGCGACGAGCCGCGCGCGACGACGCGGGTTGATGTCACCGTTTCTGACATCCTCACGCGATTCACAGAGGAACAGGCGGGGAAAGTAAAGTCACCCAAGTCGATGGAGACGATGCGAGCGATCGTGCGCGGGATTGAAGACGCGTTTAATGATACGTTTTACGCGTCTCTGTTGTACAAGGATGAATGGCACGTCGCCAAAGCGCAGACGCCGTCAAAGGTGTTTGGCGCGCTTCATCTCTTGCGTTTACTCGCGAAATTTCCAGACATGGTCTCGCCTCACGCGTTCGCTTCAGATGACCACGCCAAGATGTTGAATGTCAAGCTGAACGAACTCGGGAGATTCATAGATAGAAACGCGGCGGCGCTCGGCGTGCCGGTGCCGCCCAAACCAGAGCGCAAGCCAAAATCAGCCGTCAATCTAGACGCGGCTGACGCCTAGGCACGTATTAATTGTCATGATAGCAATTCTAGCACGCATATCGTTCGTCTTCGCGCTCGATGGCGCGTGCCTATGTGACATGAGGACGCGTCCCGCGCGGCTCGAGCCGACGCCGGCGCCGAAAGCCAAACAAAGCCTTGACGTCTCGTCTCCTCACACCGCCGCGCGCCACCGCGCCCACCCGCGCCCACCATGGCTCGCAAAGCCAAAGGGAAACATCGTTTAGGTGCGTCGTCGACCTGCACGCGCGAGACGAGCGCGTGCGCGCGCGGAATTGTTGCGCGAAACGCGCCGCCGCCGCCGCCGCCGCCATTACCTAGTGATCGCAATGTCGCGCGTTCTCTCCCTCGCTCGATGCGATCTAGACGCGCGCGCTGACGCAAGATGTGTTTTTATGCTGTAGATAAATACTACTACCTCGCCAAGGAGCAAGGGTTTCGTTCGCGCGCGGCGTTCAAGCTCGTGCAGCTGAACAGAAAGTATGACTTTTTGAGCAAGGCGCGCGCGTGCATGGATTTATGCGCCGCTCCGGGAGGTTGGCTCCAGGTGGCGCAGAAATACATGCCGATGAGTAGTACGATTGTTGGGGTGGATTTAGCGCCGATTCGCCCGATTCGTGGGGTGACGACGATTGTTGAAGATATTACGACGCAGAGCTGTCGAGCGGCGTTGAAGCGGGCGACGCCAGATGGATTAAAATACGACGTCGTCATTCACGATGGTGCGCCAAACGTCGGGGGTAACTTTGCCAAGGAAAGTTATACGCAAGCGGCGCTGACGTTGGATTCGTTGCGATTGGCGACGGAGTTTTTAGCCCCTGGTGGTTGGTTTGTGACGAAGGTTTTCCGGAGCACAGAGTACCACGCGCTGTTGTACGCGTTTCAGCAATTGTTTAAAAAGGTGGAGAGCACTAAACCCGTGGCGTCGCGTGGGACATCGGCGGAAATTTATGTCGTGTGCATCGGGTATTTGGCGCCGACAAAGATTGACCCGCGACTGCTTGATTCCAAGCACTTGTTTGCGGATACCGAAGCGGAGATTCAGCCGCTCGACGTCACCAAGGACAACGGCAAACACAAGCGCAATAGAAGCGGTTATGCCGATGGTGCAGTGACGTTGTACAAAGAATGCGCTGCGGAGGATTTCATCGTGAATGACAAGCCCGGAGAGATGTTGGGGATGCATCATCAGTTTATTTTAGACGGCGAGGTACGCGCGACGCGACGACGTCTTTCGCCTTTATTTTTCTCCCTTGAGCGATAAGCCACAACAAGTTTATGAAGATACAGCTTCACAGTTTGTTTGAAGGGAGGTCAGAGCCCCTGCTGAAACAAATCCTATAGTACAATGCCGTTTACCCATCTGAAACTTGCCTGGCTTTTCGTTTCATTTTTTTCACGCGCCGCGCCGCCACGAACGAGTCACTGACCCTCAAACGTTTTACCCGCGCATAGAGTCGTAAGGGTATGGTACCCCCAAAGGATGGTTGGATGGATCTCGATAACCACGAAGCCACGACGGATGAAATCCGCGCACTAGTGAGTGATCTCGGCGTTCTTGGCAAGGCTGATTTCAAGCTCTTGTTGCGTTGGCGCTTGACGATTCGCAAGCAAGCGGGTTTAGAAAAGAAATCCAAGGAGAAACGCCGTCGAGGTCACAGTGAGGCTTCATCAGACGACGATTCCGATGAAGAGGATTCCGATGAAGATGACGCCGAGGAAGAGGACGGTGCAGAAGACGACGGCGACGACGAAAAGGATCAGCTTTTAGATGAAATGAGCGAGTTGAAGAACGCCATGGACGCGTCGGCGAGACGGGACAAGAAGAAAAAGGCTAAGATTAAGCAGAAAGAACGGCTTCGTGTCGCCCGTGGTTTGGCCACGCAAGGTGAAGCAATTGTAGACCAAGAAATGGATTTGTTTTCGTTGGCTCGTATCAAGACGAAAGGGGCTTTGGATACGGTGTCCAAGGCGCCAACGCCCGGCATTGACGCCGCTCACGACAGCGACGAAGACCCAGACGAAGGGTTATCCGACGAAGATTCTGATAGCGAAGTGGACGAGCGGCGATTAGATAAGGAAGTCGATGACATGTGGGCCATGTATAAGGCACGTAGGACGAAGAAGGGTGACAAATTTACCGAGGTGAGCAAGGGGCGCGACAAACGCACCGAACTCGGGGCGGGCGAATTGGACGAAAGCGGTTCAGAATCTGATTTGAGCGATCCAGCAGACGACGAATTCAAATCTGACGACGATGAGCTCGAGTGGGATGATGAACTTGACGACGCTGACGCACCCAAGGGTAAAAAGTCCAAGGCGAAGCATGAGGCCAACCCTCTTGTTGTGAGCGACGGCTCCAAGCCCGCCGGTAAGAGCGCTTCGGCTGCCGCAAAGATGTGGTTTGCAAACGACTTGTTCGCGAGTGACACCAAGCCCAAAGCGTCGGCGAAGCCTTCGATGGATAGCGATGATGATGACGAAGAAGAAGACGAGCCCGTGGTCAAGCCAAAGACGAAGAAGGATAAAAAGAAGAAATCCAAAGACGACGAGGACAACTTTGACGATTTACGCGCCAAGGCGAAGGAGGCCAAGGCTTCAAAGGCTCAAGCTAAGGAAGCGGCGAGATCCAAATCCAACACCAAGCGCGACAGCACGTATGATGATGAGTCCGATGACGAAACCACGCGCAAGAAGAATAGAAAGAAGGCTAGCGGCGGGGATGATGGTTTTGAAGTCGCCCCGGCGGAGCGCGACGTGTCGAGCGGCTCGGAATCTGACTCGGGAGGCTTTGGGTACGACTCTGAGGTTGATGAATTATCCGACGACACTCGCGCGCGCATTCTGGCTTTAGGAAAGAAGATGATCAACAAGAAGGAACGCGAAGAGCTCATTGAAGATGGGTACAACCGCTACGCGTTTGACGACGACGACGTCCCCGACTGGTTCGCCGAGGATGAGCGCAAATTTATGAAGCCCGTGCCGCAATACACCGCCGCCGAGCTCGCCGAAGCGAAAGCCTCGTTAGCCGCGGTAAACACGCGCCCTATCAAGAAAGTCGCCGAGGCTAAGTGGCGCAAGAAGAAACGGGCCGAGGCTAAAATTGCTCAAGCGCGCAACAGAGCCGCGAGCATCATCGAGCAAGACGACGTCCCCGACGTCTCCAAAGCCAAAGAAATCGAGCGCGTCTTCGCCCGCGCCCGTCGCAGCACGAGCGGAGCGATTAAAAAGCCCCGAAAAGTCGTCGTCGCGCGCAAGTACCACCGTGGCAACGCCGGCGGTCCGAGCGTCGACAAGCGTCAACTCGCCGACGCGCGCGGTCAAAAGAACACCGAAAAACGCAAAGGTGGCAAGCACGGCCGAGGTCGATCCACGACTCGCGGCAAAGGTAAGCCAAAACGCTAAAAACATCATGTCACATCGCCTCCATTGTAACAGCACATTTGTTTCATATCACGCGCGCGCAATTTGATTGAAAAGATGAAACGTACTGTACCGAGTAACGACAGCTGAGCCAAAAATTAAAAAAACAAGCTCAAAACTCATCCACAATCCCATCCGCACACCTCGGCGCACGCGTCGTCGCGCGTGAACTCTCGCGCACGCGCGCGCGAAACGCTCGACCAGTGCCGCGCACGCCGACGCCGACGCCGACGGCGGTCCGCGCTACTGCGAGCGACGACTCGAACGCGACCGAGATCACTCGTACCCGTATGAGCACCGCCGTGGCGTCCCCGACGCCCGCCACCGCGCTCGTGGACGCGCCAACGCCGCTGGAGAGTAAAACCGCGTTAGATGATTACGTCATCATTCGCCCCGTGGGCGAAGGATCGTTTGGAAAGGTGTTTCAGGCGCGGCAAAGATATTCTGGTCGCGCGTGCGCGATGAAATTCATTCCAAAGCACGGGAAGAGCGAAAAGGATCTACGATCGCTTCGAAGTGAGATTGATATCATGAAAACGCTCGATCATCCAAATGTGATTAAGATGCTCGATGCGTTTGAGACGGCGATGGAGTTTGTGGTGGTGATGGAATTCGCGCAAGGGGTACTGTTTGACGTGTTGGAGCACGACGCGTCGTTGCCCGAACGGGAAGTGCGAGAGATTGCCATACAGTTGATCGATGCGTTGCATTACTTGCATGAGAATAGAGTTATACATAGAGATTTGAAGCCGCAGAATATATTGATAGGGACGGATAGGGTGGTGAAGGTGTGTGATTTTGGATTTGCGCGGTCCATGAGCAAGTCGTCGTTGGTGATGACGTCGATTAAAGGCACGCCGCTGTACATGGCGCCAGAGCTCGTGCAAGAGCAGCCGTACGACCGAACGGTAGATTTGTGGTCGGTTGGCGTGATTCTCTACGAGCTCTACGTCGGACAGCCGCCGTTTTACACGAATTCCATTTATTCGTTGATTCAGAAAATTGTCAAGGATCCGCTCAAGTGGCCAGAGAACATGTCGCCATCGTTCAAATCGTTTTTACAAGGTTTATTGAATAAAAAGCCCGCGCAGCGCTTGCAATGGCCATCATTGCTCGACCATCCTTTCGTGCGCAAGGATGATGCGCGTGATGACGTAGAGGCTGACGTCGTGAGTACCGCCAGCGAAGACGCGCCCGCCGCGCCGCACAAGACGCCGACGAAGTCCAGCGACCGTCCGAGGCGTGCGGGCGGTGCGCATGGCGCGCGCACCGGCGGGCCAACGACGGCGTCGAGCTTGGAGCAAGTTAGTGAAGGGTTACGCGAGCTCGAAGACATGGCACGTAAGTCTGTGGAGAGTGCCGCCGGATTGCGCCGCGACCGCGGAGCATTGTCGAAGCTCTTGGACACGTTGCAGCCGATAAAGCCCAACAAGTTCCTCCCGAGTTACATCTCCAATCGTACACTAGCCGCAAAGAAAATTGAGGCCAAACCACCAAAGATGGCTGACATCGCATCGGCGCTGCGCACGACGCTGGCGATGCTAAACGTCCCGAGATCTGCGTCCATGTCGGCGGGTGGCACGTCGAGCGCGGTGGCCAAGGACCTGCCTGCGGCGGTCATTGCGGCGTGTAAAACGGCTGCGAGCGCGAAAGACCCGCCGCAGCCCGAGCTTTTGGCGCTTGCAATCACAGTTTTAGCCGCGATCGCCGCACCTGATGGGTTATCACCGTGGTGTGGGCTGGGGTTGAGCGCGTATTTGACGCTGCTCGGCACGCTGCTCTTGTACCCGCAACGAGACGTCGGAGAAATCGTAAGCACCGCCGCGGCACGCGCGATTGCAGACGCAATTGAAGCTGCGATCGCGCGTGGTGTGAGCGCCGAGCTTTCGGGCACGCGCGTGGCGTTGGGTCCGCCCGGTCAGCGAGGCGGCGGCGTCACCGACGCGCTGTGCCAGGCGTTGGGGAAATCGTCTTCGGCGGCGACGGCGACAGAAACGTGCCGAGCGTTGTATGCTGCCACCGAGATAGGAACGTTGACGTCGTATGTCGCGGTGACGTTATCGATGAAAAGCGATGCGACGCAGAAGCTTATTAGAAGCGCGACGACGAAGACTCTGTCGGCCAAATTGCTTGCAGTCGTCACTGAGACTTCAGACGATGTCCGTGAGCAAGCCATGTCGGCGGATGGTGCGCGCATTTTAGCCGCCATTTTAGTCGACGAAACGTCCAAGCGAAGCATCACTTCAGAGAATGCAGAATTGAGCGCAGCGATTATGCGCGCTATGATTCCTTTGTTGAGTTCGAAGACGACGCATCCGGTGTTGACGATGCTCGACATTGGCGTATGCGAGGCGATGTGCTTGGCGCTCACGGCGTTTACAAAAGTAGGCAAGACGGTGAAAGACGACGTTGTATATGACGTCACGCTAGAGCCCGCGGCAAATTTGATCTTGCATCCGTTCAACTACATGCTCACGAATGAGATGAACGTCGAGGCGACGGCGGCGGCGATGCCGAGATACCAAGCCATTGTGAGTGAACGCCAGGTGATGAAGACAATCATTTCGCGTTTACGAACGTCGCCACGCGATATTTGGCCGGCGCCCATTGCGTTAGCGAGCCGTCTTGTCATGGTCTCGCCGTCGTTTGCGGCTGAATTCATGGCGAACGGGGGCTTAGACGCCACGCTGTGCCGACGAGTGCTCAAGTCGCGAGACAACGCGCAAATCGTCGTCGACTGGCTTGTCACCTTGACCCAGCTCGCTCGCATGAGCGCACGTAACTACACGATCATTGACGATGCTGATGTGACGCAAATAATCACAGAACTTCTCGATCATCCAGATCCGAACGTGCGCGCGCGGGCGTGTAATACCCTTGGCAATGTGTGTCGACACGACGCCTACTTTTACGACGAATTCCGTGAATTCAAGACGCTCGAGAAGCTCATCGAACGATGCAGCGACAGCGATCGAACGACGCGGAAATTCGCCGCGTTTGCCATTGGTAACGCCGCATTCCATTCAGATGCGCTTTACGGTCCGCTCACTGCAGCGGTAGACCCATTAGTGCATTTGCTCGACGAGCAAGAGGAACCCAAGACGCGGTCCAACGCCGCCGCCGCGCTCGGCAATTTGGTCCGCAATTCCAACGTCTTGTGCGACTTAATGGTAAATTCAGGCGCTATGGACGCGTTGATTAACCTCATCGCCTCACCAAACGCCCTCAGCGAAGCCGCTGGAGATTCCCAAAGCCCATTGAAGATTGCCTTGTTCTCGCTCGGCAACATGTGCACGCATCGCGTGTGCAAAGAACGCCTCACAACGAGAAACCTAGAACCGCTCTTAGACAACCTCACGCAGTACGGTGACGAAACAATCAAAAAGTACGTCACGCGCATCAAGCAAAAGATTGAGCGCAAACCCGCTCGAGCGTCATAGCACCCCCATTGTCAATACGACGCGTGTACACTACACCCATCCGCACACCTCGCCTCGCATGCTGCGTCTCACCGCCGCCGCCGCCGCGACGCCGCGCTCGCGCGCGCCGCGGCGCCCCAAACCGAACCTTGACGTCCCAAGCAACGCAAACTACCAAGCCGCCAAGCAACTGAGCGCCGCGCTCGCCGCCAATGCCTCGAGAGCCACGCACGAAAAGAAAACAGTCCTCATCATCGGCGGCGGCTTGGCCGGGTTATCGTGCGGCAAGTACCTGAGCGACGCCGGCCACGCGCCTACGGTCGTCGAGCGCGCCAAGATGCTCGGCGGCAAGGTGAGCGCGTGGCAAGACGCCGATGGAGATTGGATAGAGACTGGGTTGCACATCTTTTTTGGCGCGTACCCAAACGCCATGAACCTGTTCGCCGAGCTCGGCATCGAAGACCGTTTACAATGGAAAGAGCACAGTATGACGTTTGCGATGAAGGATTCGCCCGGGGAGTTTACGAAATTTAAGTTTCCCGATGGGCTGCCGGCGCCGTTTAACATGGCGTATGCGATTTTAACGAATGATAAAATGTTGAGCTGGACGGATAAGCTGCGCACCGGGGCGCCACTGGTACCGATGTTGATTAGCGGACAAGAGTATATTGACGCGCAAGATGAGAAATCCGTGGAGCAATGGATGCGGGAGAATTGGATGCCTAAGCGCGTGCGGGACGAGTTGTTTATAGCCATGGGTAAGGCGCTCGATTTCATCGACGCAGATAAGCTGTCCATGACGGTTATTCTGACGGCAATGAACAGATTCATCAACGAGACGCACGGGAGTAAGACGGCGTTTTTAGATGGGAATCAACCTGATCGTTTGTGTGCTCCCATGGCGGAGCATATTGTGAAAGTTGGTGGTGGAGCGGTGCGCGTGGATGCACCGATGCAGGAAATATTATTGGCTGACGACGGAAGCGTCGCCGGCGTGAAGATGCGCGATGGAGAAATTTTAACCGCCGACCATTACGTAAGTGCCATGCCGGTCGACGCGTTGAAATTAAAGCTCCCCGAGGCTTGGAAGTCGATGCCATATTTCAAGCAACTTCGTGAACTGGAAGGTATACCCGTGATCAACGTGCACTTGTGGTTTGATCGCAAACTTCTTCCATACGATGGGTTAGTATTCAGTCGCTCGCCGCTCTTGAGCGTCTACGCCGACATGTCTGAGTGTTGCGACGAGTACTCAAATCCCGACCGGTCAATGCTCGAACTCGTGTTCGCGCCGTGCAATAAAGAGGCAGGTTCAGACGTGAACTGGATCGCCGCGAGCGACGACGAAATCGTCGACGCGACGATGAACGAGCTCAAAACGCTGTTTCCAAACGAACTCGGCGTCGAGGGTGGAGCGAAGTTAATTAAGCATGCCATCGTAAAGACTCCGCGCTCGGTCTACGCCGCTGTTCCTGGGCGTAACAAGTTTCGCCCGTCACAAGAGACGCCGATTAGAAATTTTACGCTTGCAGGTGATTTCACGTCGCAAAAGTTCCTCGGCTCGATGGAGGGCGCGATTCTGAGCGGCAAATTGAGCGCCATGGTCGTCGCCGATACACTCGCAGGTCGTCCCACAGCAAACGGGATCAAACCAGTGCACGAGTCTATCGTTTAAGACGACCCAGGGGTATCCGCTGCGCACTTTATTATTATTTCTACTATTGATTGAGCGCCGTTGCGCGCATAGCATGTTGCATTTTTGTACAATTTACGCATTACAGTCTTCATCTTCAGGCTTAGTCTTATCTATCACGACGAGGTGCCTCGTCGTCGTCGGCATCTTTGGGCGCGAATGCCGCGCGCAGCGCGTCTTCAAACGTTTGCATCGAATCTGTCTCCGCCTCGTTTGATGACGTCGCCTCTTGGAACATTTTCCCGAGCAAGTGTAGCCCTTTGCCGCGAAGTACGCGACGAGCCATCGAGACGCTGGTGTCGTGTAGCAATTTGTTACACACGTGACGAGTCGTGGAATCGATATCCAGCGCGCTCGCGTTCCATAGCGCGTCAAGGACGTGCGGGAGGATATCTTTTTGCTGCTTTGCTCGCAATTCCGCCGCTTCCTCTTCGTTTTTAGCGTTTGCGACGTCGTTTTCTGAACTTTGCACTGTGGTGAATACGTTTACGCCCGCCTTGAGCGCGGCAAATTTCGTTTGCAATGTCGATGTGCGCTGTTGCATGGAGACGCCGGTGGAGCGCAAACCCAGATCCAGCCACGTTCCGGCGCCTGCGACCGGATCATTCAAAAATTTCTCCGCCTCCTTTTCGTACATCCAGCCAATCTTTTTGAGTAGCACGAGCCCGAATGATTTATCCGCCAGCGTATCCACCATGGGCTTGAGCGTGCTTAAAAATGCTTCGGCGCGTTCTTTATCATCCATCACTCGAGGCTCGGCGCCGCTCGGCGCCGAACCTAAATCCGCATACATATCCAACATGGCGGCGAGTTTTATCGCCAATCTCGCCTCGCGGCGCCTTTGTAACAAATCAATCTCATCCGAGGTCAAATCCGTGCCGGCTTGCGCCAGCGTGGCGAGTTTTAATCGACCAATATATCCCTCGAACGCGTCGCTTCCAAACAGCATGGAGAAAAACGCCGAAGGATTGATAAACGTGTGGGCGTCACCCAACGCCTCTCGACCTTGCGCGTCGTACTTTTTCCGCAACGTCGCATCGGACAACACCTGATAAGCCTCGCCAATCTTCTGAAACCTTGCATTCGCCTCGGGATCGCCCGGATTTTTATCAGGGTGCAGCTTACGCGCGAGCAAGTAATACTTGCGTTTAATCTCTCCAGCCGAAGCGTCGGTGCCCACTTCGAGGGCGTCATAGTACTCCGTCTCTTTCACCCGTCTCTTCGCCCCATCAGCGCCGTCACCCCCATCGAACGCACCATCACTAAACAACCCCTCCATGCCAGCCTTTGTGCCGCGCGCCTCGGCGCGCTTTTGCGCGCGAGCGAAAATTTCCTCGTCGCTCGTCTCGCCCAGCGTCACCGCGTCCTCGCGCAACGAATGTGAATACCACGAACGCGTCTTCTTGTCCCAAGATTTACCCTCAAATGTCGCCTGCACAGCCTCTGGGGTATTTGCTACGCCGCGAACAATCTGTACCGCGCCCACGGAGACTCCAACGACGGGGAGCGTCACGGCGCTCGCGAGCCCGAGTCCGACGCCTTTCACGAATCCAGAAACTCCACCCTCTCTGGCGCCAATCACCGGCGCCGCGATGAGCCCAGCGACGCCTAAGCCGATAGACTTGCCTATCGAACTCAACCCCGAGCTTATGCCCGACTGCACGTCTTTAGGCTGCGCGCGGAAGAGTTTGTTTTGTCAGTCGGGCTGATTAATGAATCAATCGTAATCGTCG
>Ga0255783_10002458_pt1 | contig 18458 bp, 15 predicted proteins | sample 011ome_22_FD_179981 | JGI IMG/M metagenome (GOLD analysis project Ga0255783, IMG submission 179981) | Coastal salt marsh microbial communities from the Groves Creek Marsh, Skidaway Island, Georgia - 011507BT metaG (version 2) | ecosystem: Environmental > Aquatic > Marine > Intertidal zone >... | reverse complement strand
CTATGATATTCTCTGGGGCGCGCAAAACCATCCGCAGTTGCCTGTCTATCATCAACCTAACGGTGGGCACTCGCAAACGCCGCATTTCGCTGCGGCCAAGGACGAACAGAATAGAGAAGCCTTTCTCTGGGATCACTTTTTTGGTGGCGAGCCGTTGCTGAGCCCTCCGACCTCGAGCCATAAAGTCGACAAGGATAAGCTAACGGTTCGTGTGAGCTTTGATGAGGGGCCTCAGCCGACAAGCGGGCGCATCTGGTGGATGTATGACCGCGCGCCGGCAGGTTCCGCTCCGTTCTTGGATATCCCGATCCCCGAAGACCAATGGGCGGACATGGAGCGGGATCCCAAGGCCGGTTCCTGGATCACCACCATTCCCTTGAAGGAAGGGGCTTCCCATATCGATTTTTTCAGCAACCATGGAAAAGTGGTCAATGGTTACCAGCAGTATCTATCAAGCCCCTACACCCGAGTGGTGCTTTCCCGAAAATGATTCAATGAGGATTGGTAATAGACAGGCTGCAAGCGAACCCGATCAGATAGCTTTCATCGGTATGTTAATATGAAATACCTCACTCGCTCGTTTTTCCTTATTCTTTTGGCCTCGGCCTCTGTTTTGTTAGCGGCTGATCCGATCACCTGGAACCTCTGGCCCGGCGAGGCGCCCGGTGAAACCGTAACGCTCCCAACGGAGTCGTATCGCACCAACGACAACAGGCTGACTGCCGGTAAGCCAGTGAGTCGTCTGCAAAACGTATCCGTTCCTACGCTCACGATCTACAAGCCCGACCCGAAAATCGATACGGGTTCCACCATCATGATTGCGCCAGGCGGTGGGTTCACGATTCTTGCCTACGACAAGGAAGGAACTGAAGTGGCCGAGTGGGCGAACTCAGTTGGGATGACTGCGATCGTACTCAAATATCGGGTACCAGGCAATGTTCACAGTCCGGACAAGCCTTGGCTCCCTGCCGCTCAGGATGGTCAGCGGGCTATGAGCCTCGTGAGATCTCAATCCGATGAGTTGGGCATTGATCCGGATCGTATCGGCATCATGGGCTTTTCTGCCGGAGGAGCCCCCGTCATGTATACCGCCTTAGTGTCCGACCGTTTGTATGAACCGGTGGATACGCATGATAATCACAATTTTCGACCCGCTTTTGCAGCTCCGATCTATTCCGGTTGGTGGATGCCGGAAGGGGCGAACCTATCTGAAGCCACGCCACCGTTTTTCATGGTGATTACCTACGACGACAAAGACCGTTCCGTCGGCCTGGCTGAGACCTTCATTGCCCTCAAGAAAGCCAAGGTTTCCGCAGAGATGCATATCTACAGTGAAGGAGGCCACGGCTACGGGCTCCGCCGCACTGATAAACCTGTGACCTCCTGGAACGACCGCATGGAAGATTGGCTCAGGCTTAAAGGCTTTTTATCGAAGTAAGAGCGAGATAGGAATCGCTTAGACAGTCTCTTATAACCCCCAAAAACCAGAATGAGTAAGATGAAAATCGAATTCCCCCTTTATTGCACTGTCTTGGCCTTCGCTAGTTTTGTCCTAGCGGGCTTCACAGCCGTAGCTGAGACATCCTTTCCGAAACTTGAGGCGCTTATTGCGACGGCAGATGCCAATTCGAAAATTCCCGGGGGTTCCGTACGAGTTGTCGAGGACCGTGAGGTTGTATTCGATCGCTACTTTGGCGCCTATACTGAGGATTCGAAAATCGCTTGGGACGAGCAAACGGTCGTGTCGATCGCCTCCATCACCAAATCCGTTACCGCCACCCTGGTTGCTGTTCTCGTGGGGGAGGGAAGTCTCTCTTTCGACGATCCAATCGCCAAGTACCTCCCGGAATACGCTGAGCTCACGCTCCAGAACAGCGATCAATCCGTTCGTTCCCCGACGATCGCTGAGTGCCTCTCCCATACCTCAGGGTTTCCGGGCGGCACGATGGCCAAGCTCCCTAGAAATTCTCCTATCAAAAGTGGCGATCAAGCTGAGGTTGCCCGACACTTAGCGACTCAAGGTTTGGTAGCCCGACCCGGCACGAAATACGCATACACCTTCAGAGGCTACGCCGCCGTTTCCCGGGTGATAGAAGTCGTCACGGGCCGCCCCGTTGCCGAAGTTATGCAAGAAAAGCTCCTCGCTCCTTTGGGCATGAATGAAACGACCTTTACTCCGGGAGTTTCGCTCGTTCGTCGACATCCGCGTTTCGCTGCTCAAGCCGAGGGCCGTAGCGACGACGAAGTCGCCACGCAAATCGAAAGCCTTCGCGCTCAAAGAGGACCGTTCGTCAACACTGCAGGAGCCTTGGTCTCCACCCCGGACGATCTTCAACGCTTCCTACAGTTTCACGCCAATAAGGGCCGTGTCGGCCAGCGGCAAATTGCCCCTGCGTCCGTATTGGCCAAGCTCTACCAGAAACAACCCGCAAACAAGAACTACGGCTTGGGCTTCAGCCTGCGCCCCGGCGGGATCGTCGGGCACGGGGGAGCCACTGGAACTTCAGTCAACGTCGACCTCAAAACTGGCCGCATTCTCATAGTTTTCACCCAAGCGGGCGCTCCAAACGCTCGCCCGCTCCTCGTGGGGGCCAACAAAGTCGTTTTCCCTTAATAGCCATTATTCGTATACTAAAAACAAATACAACCAACCCTATGAAAATTTCGAAACACAAATCTGTAAAATGCGTGTTCGCATTTGCGTGCGCGCTATCGCTAATTTCAACTGCTCTTTTCGGACAAATAAAAACGCCGACCCACCCGCATGTCTCCTATGGGCCGGAGGACCGGCAATGGCTGAACCTCTACCTGCCGTCTGGCGACGAGCCTGCCCCTGTGTTTTTATATGCCCACCATAACGCTGCCACAGCGGATAACGTAAAAAGCGATTGGGCTGATTCTACGGTCTCAGCGGGAATTGCGATTGTTAGTTGGGAATCCATTGCTCAGGTTAAATCACCCCAGGAGGCTCTCGCTGCCATGGGGGATGCCGATATGATGTTCGATTGGGTTAAGGACAATGCCGGTACCTACAATTTGGATGTCAACAACATCATCATTGGCGGACAGTCCCGCGGCAGTGGCGTTAGTTTGCGACTAGCCCACAGCCAGAGGGCCGGCATTGTAGGGATTTATATGGGACAAGCCTACCCAGGTCGGTCATTTAATGAACGTGTGTTAGAGCCGATCACGAAAAACTCGCCTCCTATCTTTCTCGCCTACCGCGCAGAACCGGGAGTGGAGGGAGATGGTCATGATCCTGCCCATGGTCAAAGGGTAGTAGAGAGATATAAGGAACTAGGCATTGGGGATAGAGCTAAATTGGTGCATAGCCTTAACGACACGAGCGATAATCAGGTCATGCAGTTCGTTCCAAAATTCGTGCGTTCGGTTGTTGGAACTTCCGTTGGTTCGCCCGTTTCCAATACGGTTCCCGCCGATGAGATTGATTGGGGGTGGAGGATCAAGCCGACCTTTCCCAATGAAGCCTATGGTCTTAGGGTTGATGTGAATCCTGAGCTTACCGGGGACAATCACTTGTTCGATGTCTGGGTTCCGGGAGGCGAGGGCCCTTACCCTGCCGTGATCTATGCCCATGGGGGAGCATTCAACTCTGGGGACAAAATCAAGGCGATCGGCAATATGCCGAAACTGGCTGGGGATAGCATCGTTTTTATCAGTATCAATTACACCTTAAAACAGGGTCCCCAAAGAGGGATCCAAGATGGCATTAACGCGGTCGATTACATTGTAGCGAACAGCGAGAAGTACAAAATCGATCCCAATAAAATATTTCTGAGCGGGAATTCTTCCGGCGGTATCATGATGAACCACATCATTTTCGATCGGAAGACGCCAGGTATCATCGGCGCATGGCATGGCGCGTATCACAAATCCCAGTTTGCCGATCTGAGTGTAGAGAATCTCAGAGAGGTAGGCATTCCAATTGGAATATCTATGGGCCACCTGTACCCCGAAGATAAAGGCCATAGCGCGCTTGCTGCCGTTACCCTTCTGGAGAAAAATGTGGCTGCCGGAAACTCCGGAATGTGGATCGGCAAAGGCGAGTCGGGCGCTGTTGCTCAGGTTTGGCTAGACGGAGAATGGATCAAGAATACGAGTGAGGGAATCGATACCGGAGAGAGCTATCCCAGTATGGCGGAATGGATACATGCTGTCGCTGAAGACTAGAGCCTACTCAGTTTTCAAAACGGGGATAAAGACATGAAATCGTATGCATCGAGTAATTGCGTTGCGGTACGAACGGACTAGGCCTAGTGCTCGCTTGCATCCAATACCTTTGCAGGGCTTATGCAGTGAAGTTCCCCTTTCGAATAAGCTCTGCCTTTGTGCCAAAGAGCGAATACTTGTTTTTGATTGCTCTTTATTAGGAGTTGCGTGGCGATTTTTTTGAGTCGTCGCAATACTCTATCAGCATCGATGGAATCAGACCATTTCGATTCTCCGATTAACAGGTGCTGTCGATCCACTGACTCGCAAACGATATCGATTTCTCTGTCTTTGGACCCGCGCCACCAGCGTTTAGCGGATTGCCATTCGATTCCTCCAATCGCGATACGATTGGTCGATGCTCGCGATAGGTCTTCCCAAATGCCTCCCGCGTGGTGAGCGAAGCTCTTTTCTACTTCTTTGTAAATTTGATCGGTGGCTCCCATTTCGAGGCGAGATCGATTGGGTTCTAGAAAGCGGAAGATGAAGGCCAGGTAGGGATCGGCGATTTTGTAGAGACCTCGCTTCGATTTTTTCTCGTCTTCACCGAAGGGGGTTTCTCGTCGAACGTATCCAAGCTCCACGAGATTGCTTATCGGACGCGTCAATTGCGTAGCGGGCTTGCCTAGTCGAGACGCGAATTCCGAAAGTCGATGGCAGCCGTTTCCGATGAGGGAGAGCAGCGAAATCGCCAGGGAAGAGTCGTTCAGATCGTCGAGTAGGAGTCTTCGCATCTCGTCGTGGAGGATGCCGTCGCGATCGAGAATGAGTGCCTTGGTAAAGGCCTCTATTGAATCGTAGTTTCGAGCGAGTTCCCAATAGCGGGGTGTTCCGCCAAGGATGGAGTAGGCTTCGATAGACGTTCGACTGTCGTATTTGAGGGCTTTGCGTATCCAGCCGCATTCCAGGGGACGAACCTTCATGATTAGCTGGCTTCTTCCGTAGAGAGGCTCATTGGCTCCCATTGCAAGATTGAGCATCATCCGTTGCGAGGAGCCGCACAAGATTATGTGAAGGTTCTGGATGCGGTTCGTGTCGAGCAGTCTCTGGATAACGCTGGGGAGTTCGGGACTGTTCGATGCGAGGTAGGGAAACTCGTCCAGTATGAGGCAAGCTCCTGTGGGCATCCTCTGGTCAATTTGGGTGAGTATGCTTTCCCAGGTGGGGTAGTTGACTTGGTCGAACCCATTGAGTTGTTTGGCGGTGTCGCTCGCCAGGCGTTCCCTTTGCAGGCTGGAGCTTTGCTTGTCGGCCAGAAAATAGAGATCCTGACTTCTCGAGAATTGTTGCAGTAGGCGCGATTTGCCGCAGCGCCGTCGGCCATAGATTATAGCAAGGGAAGGTTCCGTGAGAGTAGATAAGGAATTTAGTTTTTCCAACTCACTTGATCGGTTGAGGAAGGGGAACGTTCGCATAGAAATGGATTTAACACTTATTAAAAACATTATGTCAACAAAACATAATGTTGGTAAAAAGACTAAAATAAGGTGGGGCTTTTGATTTAGCTCATTCCGCATTCATTGGCCTTATGCTGCGTTGGCGGGCGAGCTGAGTGGCGAGGATAGAACCTTGGCAGAGCAGATCTGCAGGAAATGGGAGTAAGGGAATGACCGATTCAACTGACTGTTCTGCTTTCATCAGATGATTGCATCGCTTCAGTCAGCAATTGCTGCAGGAGACCATGGACCAGGAGCTTCGCTATGCCTACAATGCCAGAATTGATTTCTTCGTCTATCACGGACCAGCCCGGAAGCTTTAGGTTAACGGCTGGGAGCTCAGGAACAACTTCGATTGCCACGTCGCCAACAAGATTCCAGAAGCCCAGAAAGTTAAATTCACTTGGGCTTTGTATTAAATCGGAGCGAGACGCGCTTGCCTTATTACAAAATTGCCTCTAGAAACTCTTGAAAATAGCGACTTTTGTTCGCTTCGCCCCGCTTCAGCCCTGTAAGCCAATCAATCTTGTTAATCTAGTAATGTCCCAAAATATGAATGCTAAAACAAATCGCCGGAATTTCTTAAAAACCACTGCCGCTGCCATCGCCATGCCGACGCTGATACCGGCTAGCGCTCTCGGCAAGAATGGGACGGTGGCTCCCAGCAATCGAATTGTGGTGGGAGGCATTGGACTGGGCCCACGGGGACGGAAGGTCCTAGCGGGATTCTTCGCTCACAAGGACTGTCAATTCGTCGCCATCGCCGATGTGCAAAAGGAGCGGCGCGAGATCATCAAGCGCCTGGCGGACCGCGAGTATGGGAACTCGGATTGCGTGATTTATGATGACATGTCAGGCGTCTTGGAGCGCGATGACATCGACTCGGTAGTCATCGCTACTGGTGACCGCTGGCATACCACGGCCACCATCCGTGCTGCCCGGGCGGGCAAGGACATCTATTGCGAGAAGCCTTGCGCGATGAATATCCAGGAGTGCCAGCAGTTGGACGACACGGTTAGGAAACACAAACGCGTCTTCCAGGCGGGAACACAGCGTCGAAGTGTTCCGAATTTTGAGCTGGCGGCTCATCTGGCCCGCAGCGGCAAACTGGGACAGGTCACCTCGGTTCACGCAGGCATCCTGCAGTTGCAGGATTACTTGGAACCCCTGCAGGCTGAACCGGAGCCAGATCCCTCTGTCATCAATTGGGACAAGTGGCTAGGACCGTCGCCTTGGATGGATTTTAACGCCGCGTATTGCCGAGGGCGATGGCGCAATCACGCGGGACTGTACGCCGCATGGAGATTGCCCGAGTGGGGCTCCCACACCATTGACCTCTGCCAATGGGCCGCGGATGCCGATGGAACGACGCCTATCGAATTCGAAGCTGAGTCGGATGGCATGATCAGCGCGAAGTACGCCAATGGAGCGAAGCTGGTGATGCGTCTTTCCGGTTTCGAAGGGGAGGGTGATTGGCAGGAAGGGCTCGGTACTTGCCCCATACGCTTCGAAGGCGATGAAGGCTGGGTAGAAGCCGGGGATGCCAAGAAGATTGTGGCCAGCAACCCCAAGCTGATCGCAAACAAGAAATACGATCAGATTAACGGTACGGATCCGGTAATGCATGTCCGCAACTTCCTCGATTGCGTCAAGACTCGGGAGGACCCGGTTTGCAACTCGACGGCGGTTCGCTACGGCCACATGGCCTGCTTCGCGGCAGCGATCAGCTGGAAGCTAGGACGCAAAGTCACCTTCGATCCGAAGAAGGAGCGCTTCATCGGAGATGCGGAGGCCAATCGCATGCGCACCTACAAGCGTCGCGCTCCCTACACGATTTAGAATCAGCAAGAAAGATCCAGGCGTTCCCACCAGAGATTTTTCAACCTCGCGATCGCTTCAAAGGGATGGAGGAAATGCTCGAATGGGCTCAGTCAGGTATGAGCGATACGGAGGCGCTCGAAGCGAAGCAGTTGGCAAGCAAACTTCCCGAGAACGATGAAGCGTGGTTAAGGGCTCTTGTTTTCCGCCTGGAAAACAATCCCTCGCCGGAAGTCAAAAAGCGGTTGGGTAGACAACGCTGAAGGCCCGATCAAGCTGGAAAAGTTTGCAGCCGACGCAATTGAAGCGTTCTACAAAGATAAGGAATGACTCTTTTGAAATCTCTATCTGGAATGGCTCCTTGTGCCACAGTCGTAATGTATAGATTTGCATGATACGGTTTACGCAAACGGCATTGGTTTTATTGGTCCCCTTGTGCCTGGCTTGCGCCGATGTTCCCCTAAAGCCCAATATCATCCTCATCATGGTTGATGATTTGGGGTATCATGATCTTAGCTCTTACGGCCACCCGAAGATAAAAACGCCGGCCATCGATAAGCTTGCCGAGACGGGTGTTCGTTTGACGAATTTCCATGCGGGCGCCTCGGTATGCACGCCATCGCGTATGGCGCTGCTGACCGGGGCCTATCCCGTTCGCCTAGGCTGGGAGAAAGGCGTCGTCGGGTACTTGATGAATAAAGGCGAAGGACTGAGCCCGGATGCCTTAACGATCGCTGAAGTCTTTCAGCATGCGGGATACAGAACGGCTATCTCGGGAAAATGGCACTTAGGTAAAGAAGCGCCGTTCTCTCCCATGAACCAGGGATTCGAATCGGCCTATTATCTCAAGATGAGCAATAATCAGACGGACAAGTTGTGGCGGGAAGAAGTCCTCGTTGAAGATCCGTTTGAAAATCGATTGTTAACGGAGAAGTTTACCGATGAAGCGATTCGCTACATCAAAGAGCATAGAAGCGAGGCGTTTTTTTTGTATCTGCCCTACACCGCGCCTCATTTCCCGGTTGAACCGCATCCAGACTGGGAAGGGAAATCTGAATACGGAAAATATGGCGATGTGGTTGAGGAGTTGGATTTCTCGGTAGGACGTATTGTGGATTCTTTGGAGGAATCGAGCATTCGAGATAATACGATTGTTATCTTTTGTTCCGATAACGGCCCGCAAGAAGGGCAGAAGGCTCTAGCTAAGCCATTCAAGGGGAAGAAATGGTCGGCGCTCGAAGGAGGTACCCGTGTGCCGTGTGTGATTTCGTGGCCTGGGACGATACCCAGCGCCCAGCAATGCGATGCCCTGATATCTGCTATGGATCTACTGCCAAGCTTGGCCTATGCTTGTGGTATCGATCTGGAAGCATTGTCTATGGGTGCCCCGAAAATCGATGGGCTCAATGTGTGGGGAACCTTGCTCGGTGAAGACGGATTTAAGCACCCTAGAAACGAGCTCCTGCATTGGCATGGGCGGGATGGTCTCCATGCGATCCAATTGAATGATTGGAAGTTGTTTATCAATGGAGCCCACGCGCAGGTTACGGGACATGAGCCGTCCGAGGAAAAAAGCCCACCGACGTTGTTTAATCTCTCAGAGGACAGAGAAGAGCAAATTGATCTTAGTGAAAAACATCCGCGGCTTGTGAATCGCCTCAGCGCCTTGGCAGAGCGGCGGTTGAAATCTATGCAGGCTGGAATGATGAAGCTAGGACAGGCAAATGAATGAAACGGGTTGATAGGGAATTGCTCCGCCATCTTCGCTCCGCTACGTCAATTTTTCCGATTAGGGATTCATTTGATAGTGAGATTGTTTGCAAGCTCGATTCTCGGAATCGATTGGTTGATCTCTATTTTAGATAGCGGTTTTAGCAACGATCTCTTTGATAACTGGTACGATTTCGGGAACTGGATAGGTTGACAGGTTGGCTTTGGAAATGGATTCTAACTAGTAAGACTAATTATCGTTCTTATGAAAAAAATACCCTTTTCTATTCCGGCATCGAATCGCCGCCAGTTTCTGAAAACCTCGTCGCTTCTTGCGGGAAGCGCCTTTATCGTGCCTCGATTTTCGATTGGGCAATCCGGACAGTCGGCGAACAATAAGCTTAACATTGCGTTTATCGGAGTCGGCCCAGGTCAGGGCAGAGGAAATCTGACGCAAATGGCCAGCGAAAATATTGTAGCATTTTGCGATGTCGATCCTGCTCAGATTGCGAAGACCAAGGAGAAATTTCCAAATGCTCGTACGTTTAGCGACTATCGCGAAATGTTCGACAAGATGGGCAACCAGATCGATGCGGTCGGAATTGCGACTCCGGACAATACGCATTTCGTCGCGGCGATGGCAGCAGCAGATTTGGGTAAGCACCTTTTTGTTCAGAAGCCTTTGGTTCACAATATCTATGAGCTAAGAACGCTTTGCGAAAAGACTCGGCAGAATAAGCTCGTTACTCAGATGGGAAACCAGGGACGCGCCTTTGACGGAATGCGTCATATCAAGGAATGGTTCGACGCGGATGTGCTAGGTGAGGTGCGAGAAGTTATCGCGTGGACGAACCGACCTAATAAGGGATACGGTTTCCGGTCCGGCGAGAGAAAGAAATTGCCCGAGGCTCAACCAATTCCAAATGGAATGGATTGGGATAAGTGGATTGGGCCAGCTCCTATGACTGGTTTCAGCGAAGACTTGCACCCAGGCTACTGGCGCGGTTGGTGGGATTATGGGTGTGGAGGATTGGGCGATATTGGCTGCCACACGATCGACATTCCGTACTACGCTCTTCAGCTTGGTCATCCTACGAAAATTGAGGTGGAATTAGCGGGTAAGCCAAATTTGATCTACACGCCTAGCGGTAGCGTTGTAACGTATCATTTTCCAGCTCGCAACGGGCTGCCTCCCGTTAAGGTCAAGTGGATTGAAGGTCCGACGGTGCCGAAGATGGCGAAGGATTTTGAAGCGGCTCAAGCGGTCGCCCTAGCCAAATCGGGGAGCAAGGAAGAAGCGAAAACCTACGCTGATGGCATTTTCATGGTAGGAAAAAAGCAAACGCTCTTCTCGCCGGGTATGCGTCCCAATAGTCCGCGTCTTTATGATGAAGACGTTTGGCAAGAGTTTCGCCGAAACCGTCCACCTCAAACATTGCCACGAATTAAAGGAGGGAATATTCAAGAGTGGATACGAGCCGTAAAGGGGGAAGGGCCGAGACCTGGCTCGCATTTCGACTATGCCGAAGGTTTGACGGAGTTAATTTTGCTAGGAGCGTTGGCTATTCGCACGGGTAAGAATATCGAATGGGATTCGAAGAAAATGAAAATAACGAATGAGCCTTCCCTTAATAAGTACATTAAGCCAAAGGCTCGCAAGGGTTGGCGTGAGTACTATCGTGGTTGATTTTAGTATCCTAGTAGTGGTGACGTTATTATAAAATGTTTTTGCAGGCAAATTAGTTGTCTCGTTCTTGTTTGCGCCCCATTGCTTAGCTTCGGTTCTAATTGGACCCTATCGTAGCGAACGAAGAGCGACATTTCTTTTCTTTCAGAAATAACCACCCCTAACAGAGATTCCCATGTGTGACGAACTTACCAATAAAGATGTAGAAGAATACCTTCGCAACCAGGGCCTGACCCGGCGCCAATTCAACAAGACCAGCATCGGCGCGGCACTTGCGCTGATGTTGCCATCAGTTGCCAATGCCGCTGAGGTAGTCGAGCAGGATGTCAAGGTGCCGACGCCGGACGGCGAGGCCGATTGCTACTTCGTTCATCCCAAGTCCGGTAGCCACGCGGCAGTCATGGTCTGGCCCGACATTGTCAGCATCCGCCCCGCGTTTCGCGCCATGGGCAAGCGCCTGGCAGAGTCTGGTTACTCGGTGTTGGTTCCCAATCCCTACTACCGCAGCCATAGCGGCCAGATTGTGCCGGACGGCAAGGGGTTTCGTGATCCGGGCATTCGCGAGATGCTGATGCCTCACGCGCGCTCGCTCTCGCCCGAAACCTGCGTTTCCGATGGCCGAGCATTCGTCCAATGGCTCGATTCGCAGGCATCTGTCGACACCGGCCGCAAAGTCGGCACCACCGGATATTGCATGACGGGCTCGTACTGCATGCGCCTTGCGGCAGCTATGCCCGATCGTATTGGCGCGGGGTGCTCGTTTCACGGTGGCGGCTTGGCGACGGATGCCGACGACAGCCCGCACAAGCTGGCTGACCAGATGAAGGCCGAGTTCCTGATCGCCATCGCCGAAAACGACGACGAGCGCCGGCCCAACGAAAAAACGCTCCTACGCGAAGCCTTCGATGCGGCCGGTGTGACTGCGGAAATCGAAGTCTACGAGGGCGCGCTGCACGGCTGGTGCCCGCCGGATTCTGCGGTCTACCACGAGGCGCAGGCCGAACGCGCCTGGAGCCGCATGCTGAAGCTGTTCGAAAGAGCCTTGGCCTGAGCGCGGCGCGTGCGCCGGAGCCTGAAGCTGACGGTTAATCTAAGCCTTTGACGGTTTGAACCTGGCTGCGTCAATTATTGACCACAGGTGGATGAGCCAACCGAGAAGGAATATCCATAGGACGCCAGCTAGAACAAATTGAATGATGGCCATAATCAATCTGCCCTGCAGGAGCTGTCCTAGTCCCGGGATGAAAAAACTGCATAGCGCTGCGAGTATGTTTTCGCCTGATCCTTGTCCTGACATAGTGAATTTGTATGATTTAGTTTATATAGGTTGTGAGAGAGTGTCCTATCACGGATTGTAGAAGGTCGGCGACCCTGGCCCTACCGGCAAGCCCAGAGTGAAGGTCCAAAGGATGAAGAAACTGCTCCAGACGATGATGAAGAAGATCGTATAGGGCAGCATGATCGCGATCATCGTTCCCACGCCCAGGTTCTTGTCGTATCGCGTCGCCCAAGCGAGGATAAGGCCGAAGTAGCTCATCATGGGCGTGATGATGTTTGTGGTGGAATCCCCAATACGATAGGCTGCCTGGATGGCTTCCGGCGCATATCCAATCAGCATAAGCATCGGCACGAAAATAGGCGCCGTTACCGCCCACTGCGCCGAAGCGGAGCCGAGTGAAAGGTTGATGACGGCGCACATTAGGATAAAGAAGATGAAAACCATCGGGCCCGTCATGCCAGTTTCTTTGAGGAACTCTGCCCCAGTGACCGCGCTAATGGCTCCTAGATTCGTCCAGCCGAAGAAGGCCACAAATTGCGCGGCGAAAAATACGAGGACAATATAAAGGCCCAAGGAGGCCAGAGCCTTGGCCATGGCATCTATTACATCCCGATCAGTACGCATTGTGCCGACAGCTCGGCCATAGGCATAGCCCGTCGCGATGAAGAAGATGAGGATCCACACAACGAAACCGCGGAAGAACGGCGAATTGATCCGGTCTCCGGTCTCCGGATTGCGAAAGACACCCCATTCCGGAACTAAGGTCAGCGCCATCAGGCCCAACACGCCTATGAGCGCGATTAAGGCCCAGAGCAGCCCCTTCTTCTCGTCGCCGGAGAGCCGTTCCATCATGCGCTTATCGAGAAGGGTCGGATCGGCGGCGGAGGAATCGTATTTGCCCAGTTTTGGCTCCACGATGAAAATGCTCACGAGCGAGCCCACAAGCGTTATCAAGAAAGTCGACGCGACCATGAAATACCAATTGGCGGTTGCCACTACGACATAATCCGGATCGATCAAGCGAGCCGCTTCCTGCGTGATACCGGCCAAAAGCGGATCGATCGTCCCAATCAGGACATTGGCGCTATAGCCGCCGGAGACCCCCGCGAAGGCGGCGGCCATCCCTGCCAACGGATGCCGATCGAGCGCATAGAAAATGGCGCCCGCTAGGGGGATCAAAACCACGTAGCCGACTTCTGAAGCCGTGTTCGAAACGATGCCTGCAAAAACGATGGCAACGGTCACGACGTGTCGAGGCGCTGACAAGACCATGCCGCGAACCGCTGCGGACAAAAGTCCAGAACGCTCTGCCACACCCACGCCCAGCATCGCGACCAGCACAACGCCCAACGGCGCGAAGCTCGTGAAGTTCGCCACCAGATTAGTGAAGATCATGCGTATGCCCTCGGCATTCAATAGGCTCACCGCGCGGATCATGCCGTCTTCTGCCACGCCGCGCGTACCGGCAGGTCTAGGATCCTCGACTGCGAGCCCGATCCAGCCAAAAATCCCCGAGAGGAGGACGATGCCGACGGCCAGAACGGCAAATAAGGTCACCGGATGCGGCAGAAAATTGCCCAACCATTCAACGGTATCGAGAAAACGTGTAAAAGCGTTGCGGCGCTTAGGAGGTTCCGGCGTCGGGGCATTCGTCATAACTTGAGCTTCGTTATGAAGCATCAGGTGCTTGAACCCCTAGAAGTGTCAATCCTCCTGCTCGATGAGTTGCTTGACTGGCAGACCTCCATTGGAGCTCCGATACCGAAGATCCCGAATGGGGAGCGAATGCGGTATGATTTTTCTTGGTGATCCAATCGTGTCGGAGTATCCTAGGCCACCATATTTTTCGTCATCTTATCTATGTACCCCGTTTTTAAACCCATGAATTGCATATACTCGACGATTCAGTTCTGCAGCGTTCCCCGGCGTGTTACTATGTTATTGGCTGCTGTGATACTAGCGCCCATTGCATTCGGTTCGTCTGAGCCGCAGAAGGCGTCTTTGCTCTCGGCTTTCTTCGGATTGGACAATGGTCTTCCAAGAGGGGCCAATAATCTCTGCGATGGCGCTGCGGGACAGGACGGCATGCCTGTGGTTTTGTCCCACACAGTCGACCCGGACAGCCTACAGGCTGAGGATTTTCGGGTTTTCACTCGATCCGGGGCCGAGCGTATCCCTCTCTGCTTAACGCTCAGGCCGGCGAACGATGCCGGTGAACTTCGAACCGTGCTCCTCATCGGCGAGTTCGGCGATGCCGATAGCGATCCACCGGTGAAGGTACTTGTCGTCGATGATTTATTTTCGGATGGCGAGGTGGGAGGTAAGGTGAATTTTAACGGCGCGGAAACGGATGTCATTCCACTCGAAGCCGGGCCAACTCTCGTGTTGGCGGAGATTGTTTCTGAAGACGAATGGTCTAAGCCTGGCCGCGGGTCCGCCTGCCCTGAAGGAACTCAACAGGTAGTCCGGGCAACCTGGGCGGGTGGCGTACGGCTGCCGAGCGGCAATGATGCTGCCGACATTTTGAGGGAGCTTTATCGCGTTACGGTGGAGCGTCCGGACGGCTCGCGTGAGGAGGTCGCGCCAGCGGCGATTGCGGAGCTCGGCGACCGTGACAACAATCACTTTCTGTGCCTTGATACAACTGATCTAGCCGTCTCGGTTTCCTTCCCAGCGGGATATTTGGTCGATCCCAACCAAGATATGAATCCTGACACTAGCATCGCAGTCAAAGGCGCCGCTGCTTCGGACGGTTCTGACTCGTCCGCGCAATCGCAGACGCCACTCGTCCGGGTGCTTGAGCCGCTGGCGGCGAAGCTCGAACCGTCTCGAAAAATCGCCTACAAATCAGTGGGCAAGGGGCGCGATCTCGAATTGCATGTTTTCGAGCCGGAGGAGCATGACGCTGCAAAAGACAGGCGACCGTGTATTCTCATCATTCACGGAGGCGGATGGACCGGAGGGGAGCCGCGGGTGTACTACACGATCGCCGATCATTACGCGAAGAAAGGAATGCTCGCAATTAGCCTGCAATATCGGCTCATGAACGCGAAGGAGGGCGTAACCGTATTCGATTGCGTGAAGGACGGTCGTTCGGCGATGAGATGGCTGCGGGCACAGGCATCGACATTGGGAATCGATCCGAATCGGATTGCGGTGACCGGCGGTTCGGCGGGTGGCCATGTCGCGCTGGCAGCGGCGGTTTTCGAGAATGGACCCGATGTCGATGACGCAAGTGATGATCTTTCCATATCGTGTATCCCGGATTTACTGATTCCCCTGAACCCCGTGATTGACACCTCTGCGGAGGGATATGGACAAGGGAAGATCGGCGAACGCTGGCGGGAGCTGTCTCCACTGCATCATGTTAAGGGGGATCTGCCACCGATGCTGATCTGTCATAGCACCGGGGATACGGTCACGCCCTATGCGGGCGCCGCCCGGTTTGCGGAGTTGTCCAAGGCGGCGGGCAACGACTGCCAGCTATTCACGTTCGAAGGCGGTCGGCATGGCTGGTTCATTTTCGATCTCGATCACTATGCGGCTATTTTGCGCGTGATGGACGATTACCTGATAGAAAAAGGATTTCTTTCGTAAATATCGTTCGGCGTGATGGCGTCGGTTGGGGCTTTGTGCATAGGTTGAGTAGTGGGTTCCGCGATATTGAATTGTATTTTGAGGACGCGTTTGGACTTGGGGATGCTCTCTAGCATGAGCGCCACAGGTAGTTGCGACGACAACGCGGTGGTGGAGTCGTTCTCCGAACCCTTCAAGGTTAGCTCCATTGGAAACGAAGTCTTTGCCGGCGAGGACGAGCTCAAGTCCTTGGTGTTCGAATACGTCGAGCCCTTCTAGAACCGATTCCGCAAGCACTCCTCGCTCGGATGCAAAAGCCTGATGCCTGCCACTAGCATAGCAAACCAAAGAGAATCCGCTGTCCGTAAAAACGGGTGCACTCCACTTAGGAAATCAACCAATCGAGCACTAGGCGTGATTCAATGGAAGTTTTATTCCCTTCGGGTAAATACCTCGAAGCAAGCTTGCCTCGTTACTGACATTGGTAGCGGGCGATCTCCGAGCGCCCACCCGATAGATACAGCAATGGGCGCTCGGACCTTCGACGAAGCTCAGGTTGAAAGATCGCCCGCTACCTTAAAATACCCCGGGGATGCTTTATTCTTTTAACGAAAGTACAATTCCTCCAATCTCCACGCTTCTTTTACCCCATGGGAACTATACTGTCTTTTCTCTTCTTCACCGGACTTGTCGGATTCATTACCTACCTCCGGACGCACAACGATAACCTTCACACTCCCAAGGGCTATTTCCTGGCAGGGAATAGCCTCAATGGTTGGGTTATTGCCGGGTCGCTTATGCTGACGAATCTCAGTGCTGCAAACTTCACCGGGATGACTGCCAATGTTTACGGAAGCAATCTTTCCCCCATTGCATGGACCGTAACCGTCGTTCCTCCTCTCATATATTTTTGCGCGGTTCTCCTTCCCACTTTTTTAAAGGGCGGATTTACAACCATTCCCGAATTTCTGGAAAACCGGTTTAGCAAATCCACACGACGACTAATCGCCGTTATGTTTCTATTTGTCTATATTCTGAGCTCGATGCCGGCAGCTCTCTACGGTGGGGCCATAGCGATCAATCTTCTGTTCGATATTTCAGGATCGCTTGGATTGAGCAACGAAATCGTCATTTGGATCGTGGTATGGTCCCTTGGAATTATCGGCAGCATCTATGCCTTATTCGGAGGGCTAAAGGGTGTTGCGATATCGGATACACTCAATGGAATTGGCCTGTTGATCGGAGGAGCTTTTGTATTCGTAATCGGGATCTATGAAGTTGGCGAAAAGGACTTCTTTGCCGGTGTCAGCACCATCCTGACCAAGAACACTCAAATACTCGATGCCGTAGGAAATGTCACCGATGGCGTTCCCTTCTCGATTCTCTTTACGGGCATGATCATCCACAATCTGTTCTTTTGGAGCACCAATCAATTCATCGTGCAGCGCACCCTGGGAGCTCGCAGTTTAAAGGAAGGGCAAAAAGGCGTAATGCTTACCGCCTTTTTCAAGATACTGAATATTTTCTATATCGCATTTCCCGGGGTGATCGTATTTCACTTATACGGTGGAAACTATTTTGAAAACAACGATTGGGCCTACCCCACTCTGATTCGAGATATCATGCCGAGCATGTTTGTCGGGTTCTTCGCCGCCGTTATATTCGGAGCCGTTCTCAGTACATTCAACTCCGTCCTCAACAGCGCCGTGACAATATTGGCGCTGGATATTTACAAACCGCTCTTTGGAAAGAATCTCAGCGACCATGAGATCATTCAACGCAGCAAACGTTTTGGGGTCATCATGGCCATAGCCACGATGATCATTGCTCCGTTCATCATGTACTTCCCGGAAGGTCTTTTCACGTTCATGGTGAAAGTCGACAGCTTGTTTGGCGGCCCCATTTTCATGGTCATGCTATTGGCTTACTTCTCCAAGCGAGTTTCTCCATTCGCAGTGAATCTCTGCCTGGCCTTATTTGTCCTCACGTACGGAGCGGTCATGTTCTGGATTAAGCCGGAGCTACACTTCATGCACTGCATGGCCATCCTCTTCGTCTGCTTCACTCTACTCGCGTTAACCCTAGGCCACTTCTTCCCTCACGAAAAACCGGACCTTCCAACAACGGGGCCTGAAGGCGTCGACATAACGCCTTGGAAGCACTTCAAGTGGATCAGCATTCTGGCCACGGTCATCATGATAGGCACATACATCTTCTTTTCCCCTCTCGGCGTCGCCAACATCGACGGTCCCAAAACTATCGAGTACGGACTGATCATCGCAGGTATCATCTTTGCGTTTGTCTTTTTCCTAGGACCACTCTTTTGGAGAAAGCGCACGACACCGTAGGGGCGACGCTTGCGCCATGCAAACGGTAGTGGCGGATCTCCGAGCGGCCATTGTTCTTTTGAAGTAACCGAACGATTTCATCGTTCTTTGGCCGTCCGGAGACCGGGCGTTACCAAGACTCAAACAAAGGGCGCCTCAAGCTACGGCATGCCGCTCTCTTACCAAGTCCTTTTCGGAATCGGTCTTCGCGTACTTCTCCTCGAGCTCACGTTGAGTCTCTATGTATTCGTTATTATTATACAGGTTTCTAGCCTGACCTGGATCGGCCTGCAGATCATACAACTCGCCGTATTCGCGAGTATCGTAGAGCACGAGCTTAAATTGAGATTCGATAAACGTCCGTTGTTTGTAGGGACCCTGGGCTGGCCGAAATT
>Ga0255783_10002454_pt1 | contig 18471 bp, 15 predicted proteins | sample 011ome_22_FD_179981 | JGI IMG/M metagenome (GOLD analysis project Ga0255783, IMG submission 179981) | Coastal salt marsh microbial communities from the Groves Creek Marsh, Skidaway Island, Georgia - 011507BT metaG (version 2) | ecosystem: Environmental > Aquatic > Marine > Intertidal zone >... | reverse complement strand
TATTTAAAGAAGGTGTAGACTCAGACACATTCAAGCTGCAGTACAGAAAAAGCTTTATTCAAAACACAAAAAAGCTAGTCAAAGAAAATAGATTAGACGAAAGACTTTTAGGTTTTGATTTGTCATTATTATCTGAACACTTAAAAATTAGAAGAGATAAAAATTTAAAATATCTAGGAATCCAAATCTTATATGATCGCTACTTCCTTAGGGTTAATGACAAAATCATGGAGACGCCTCAATCATTCTTTATGCGCGTTGCTATGGGTTTATCCATAAATGAAGAAAACAAAAACGAAAGAGCGATAGAGTTTTATAATTTAATTAGTCAGCAATTATACACACCCTCAACCCCGACTTTATTTAATAGCGGCACAACACACTCACAACTTAGCTCCTGCTACCTTAATACCTTTGATGATAGTATAGATGGCATTTTTGACGGCGCTTGGCAAGAAGCTAGAAAATCAAAATATGCTGGTGGTTTAGGATTCGACGTTACCCCTTTTAGATCCACAGGTTCTCACATCGAAGGCACTAATGGCATATCTGGAGGATTAATTCCTTGGCTAAAAATATACAATGATTTATTAATTGCCGTCAACCAAGGCGGTAAACGTCCTGGTGCAGGATGCGCATATCTTGAGCCTTGGCATTTAGATTTTGAAGATTTCTTAAATTTACGCAGAAACACTGGAGACGACAGATTGCGCTGTCATGATATGAATACAGCATCTTGGATTCCAGATGAATTTATGCGTAGAGTAAAAAACGAAGATGTATGGTATTTCTTTGACCCCAAAGATGCAGATCTTCACGATTCTTTTGGCGAAGATTTTGATAAAAAGTACAATGAATTATGCGACAAAGCTGAAGAGGGCTTAATTAAAAACTATAGAGTGATCCCAGCAAAAGAGTTGTGGAAAAAAATGTTGAAAGTTTTATTTGAAACCTCGCATCCTTGGTGCACATTTAAAGATCCCTGCAATATTCGATACACCAACCAGCATGAAGGGGTAGTTCACAGCAGCAATCTTTGCACTGAGATTACTTTACATACAAAAGCATCTGAATATTCTTCTGGAAAGAAAACGAAAACTGGAGAAACTGCTGTTTGCAACCTAGGCTCTGTCAATTTATTAAATCATTTAAATCCAGACAACACAATTGATTACGATAAGTTAAAATCTACAATTCATACCGCCATTAGAATGCTAGATAATGTTATCGATATTAATTTTTATCCAACAGAAGAGGCTAGCAATTCTAACTTAAGAAATCGCCCAATTGGTTTAGGCATGATGGCATTACATGATATATGCCATAAAATAAATATAAAGATTGACAGTGATGAAGCGGTAAAATTAAATGATGATTTGTTTGAGTTTTACTCCTATCATGCAATCTCAGCTAGCAGTCAACTTGCTAAAGAAAAAGGAAAGTATGAAACATACGAAGGGTCTCTTTGGAGCCAAAACATTTTACCAGTTGACTCTTACAGTGTTTTGTCTGAATATAAAAAATCTTCCTTCTTGGGTCACGGAGAAAGCTCAAAAAATGACTGGAAATCTTTAAGATCTCATATCGCTGAACACGGAATGCGTAATAGTAATGTTATGGCAATTGCTCCAACCGCAACTATTGGTTATATTAATGGGGTTGAGCAAAGCATAGAACCTAATTTTTCTGTTTTATTTGTGTATGAAAATAAAAGTGGAAATTTTTATATTACAAACCCACATTTCGTTAAAGATATGAAAGACAGAGAGCTATGGACCAGTGAGATTGCTTCTTTGATTAAGAGTTGCGACGGAGACTTATCCTTATTAAATGGAGACATTCCAGAAGATTTAAAAGAAAAATATAAAACTGCCTTTGACAGGGATATGCTAAAACTAATCGAATGCAATGCCGTCAGACAAAAATGGATCGATCAAGCCGTAAGCTTCAATCTTTATAACAAAACAACTTCCCTAAAATATTTAAATGACATTTATATGGCGAGTTGGGAATCTGGCCTTAAAACTACATATTATCTAAGAAATAGAGCCGCCAGCAAAGTAGAGAAATCCACAGACTCCAACTCCCCAACCGAAGCCTCCGCTTGCAGTATAGAGGCTATGAAAAACGGAGAAGTTTGTGAATCTTGTCAATGAGTAGAGCTGCTGGAGTAGGTGTTGTTTTCGGCAACTCAATTCTCTTAGTTAAAAGAGTTGAGAAATACAACGGCAAACCTATACCCTTCGGTGGCTATTGGTCTATTTTTACAGGAGGTATAGAGCCAAAAGAAAGCGCTATGAATTGCGCCATAAGGGAGTTATTTGAAGAAGCTCAAATTAAAATAAAAATAGAAGACTTAAAATATGTAAAAACTATACATAATGAATTTTCTACACTTACTGTATATATGACTGAGGTTAAAGAATTAATTAATCCAATACTCAATGACGAGCATACAGAATTCGGATGGTTTGATGTTGATAAATTAGATCATTTTCAGGAAGATATAGACCCTACCATAGTTCATTGTATTAAAAAATATATTAAAACTAGATTTGCTTTATAATTTAGTGTACTATAATTTGTTATGGAACTAGACTTTTCTGATCAAATTAGAGCAAAAATAAAAGAGGAAGTTGGATCTGAGGAAGAAATCTCCGAAGAAGCTTGGGCCTCTGAAAAAAACAAAGGTAAAACTTTAAACAAGCCATTTAGAACTTCAGGAGGACCCAAGAAGTTCTCAGTTTATGTTAAGAACGAAAAAGGTAACATTGTAAAAGTTAACTTTGGAGACCCTAATATGGAAATCAAAAGAGACGATCCTGCGCGACGTAAATCTTTTAGGGCTCGCCATAATTGTGACAACCCTGGCCCCAAGACTAAAGCTAAATATTGGTCTTGTAAAATGTGGTCAAAGAAAAGCGTTACTAAAGTCACAAAAGGCTCCGAGGAGCAAGAAGCAGAAGAAGCTTTACTGGAGTGGCTTGATGAGTCAGATTCTGGTTTAACTGAACAGCAAAAAAAATTACCACCCGCAATCCAAAAATCAATTCTTAAAAAACAGGGTAAAAAAACTGACGACAAAAAAGATACAAAAAAAGACTCTAAGGACTCGAAAGAAACAAAAGAAGAGTCTGACGCAAAAAAAGGTCTCTGGGAAAACATTCGAGATAAAAAGAAAAGGGAAGGTAAAAACTATAAACCTGCAAAACCAGGCGATAAAGATTATCCAGATCCCAAAGCATTAAAAAAAGCTCAAGAATCCAGCAAAAAGAAGAAAAAAGATTAAGTTATCATATCATAACTTATGAAAAAAGTTTTAATTACTGGTGTTACAGGTCAAGACGGTAGCCATATGGCTGACTACCTGCTTAAGAATACAGACCATATTATATATGGTTCAGTTAGAAGGTTGAGCGTTAAAAATCATGAAAACATATTACATTTAGAATCTAATCCTAGATTTATTTTAATTGATTTAGATTTAAATGACGCACATTCTATACGAGATCAGGTTATAGATATTCAGCCAGACTATTTTATTAATTTTGCGGCTCAATCTTTTGTTGCAGGAAGCTGGAAGTATCCCGTCCAAACATGGGACACAGACTCTAGTGCTGTATTACATATCCTTGAATCCATCAGAAGATTTTCTCCTCATTGTCGATTTTATAATGCGGGCTCTTCTGAAGAGTTTGGTGATGTTGAGTATAGTCCCCAAAACGAGACGCATCCATTAAACCCACAGTCTCCCTATGGAGCAGCCAAGTGTGCAGCTAGACATATCGTAAGAGTATATAAAGAATCATACGGTCTTTATGCGGTTCAAGGATGGCTCTTTAACCACGAAGGGGTGAGAAGGGGTTTAGACTTTGTTACTAGGAAAATTTCTAACGGAGTTGCTCAAATTAAAAAATCACTCGAGCGCGGATCGAAAATTCCAGTTCTTCAGTTAGGCAACCTAGATGCGCAAAGAGATTGGTCTGACGCTGAAGATTTCATGGAAGGTGTCTGGCTTATGCTTAACCTTAATGAACCCAAAAACTATGTCCTCGGAAGCGGTGAAATGCACACAGTCAGAGAATTTATTATAGAATGCTTAAAATGCGCAGAGATACCTTATTATATAACAGGCGCCAATGACTCCGAAAAAGTTTTCACTAAAGATGGCCAATTAATTATAGAAGTGAATGATAAATATTATCGCCCCGCAGAAGTACATGAATTATGCGGAGACCCTTCTTTAGCAGAAAAAGAAATTGGATGGGTTAGAAAAACAAATTTTAAAAGTTTAGTTAATAAAATGTATTTTAATGATTATAAATTAATTAATAAATAATGAAAAAAGTTTTAGTTTGTGGTAGTGGTGGTATGGTGGGCTCCGCTTTAGTTAAAAAAATTAATAATTCAAAAAACTATAAAGCCATAACATGCACAAGAAAAGACGCCGATCTTTGCAATTACAATCAAGTTGATGAATTTATTAAAATTAAAAATCCTGATATTGTAATTAATTGCGCCGCGAAAGTAGGGGGAATACATGCCAACAAAACATACCCAGCAGAATTCATTTCAGAAAATTTAAAAATAAATTTAAATATTATTGATAGTAGTTATAAAAATGGAATTAAAAAATTAATAAATCTTGGCAGTTCCTGTATTTATCCCAGTAACATCAAAAGACCTATTACCGAGAAAGATCTTTTATCAGATTCTCTAGAAGAAACAAATGAAGCGTATGCTTTAGCAAAAATTTGCGGCGTACATTTATGCAAACATTACAGAGCACAATATAACGTTAGCTATCACTCCCTAATGCCAACTAATTTGTATGGATATAATGACAATTATCATCCAGAAAACTCACATGTATTACCTGCTTTACTAAGAAGATTCCATGAAGCAAAAGAAAATGGTGATCAAACTGTTGAAGTTTGGGGTTCGGGTCGACCAATTAGAGAATTTTTACACGCAGACGATCTGGCTGACGCAATTCTTTATGTGCTCAATTTAAAAGATATAAAATTTGATTTTGCAAATGTGGGTACAGGATTTCAATTTTCAATTAAAGAACTATGTGAAAAAATTAAATCAGTTACAGGTTTTGATGGTGAAATTTATTTCAATAATAATGGAGTAGACGGCACATTAATAAAAAATCTCAACCGCTCAATTCTACATGATTTAGGTTGGGAGCCAAGCATATCTTTCTATGAAGGTTTAGTTTTAGTTTATGAAGATTTCTTAAAGAGTTATAAATCTAACAACTTAAGGTCCGTATAATTGGTATATTATTTGCAAATATTATATTTGAAGATTACATAATGTAACTTCTGAGCGCCAAATGGGCTCACTAACCAAAGAAATAAAAATATAATATGACAAAATTACACATTCAAAAAAATATACCGTACAGCAGAGACGAGTTTCTCACTCCGTTTGATGCTCTTTTTGATAACATCATAGATAAAGCCCTGCCATCGTTTTCTGAAGAATTTGGAGTTAGTTTTTTTGGAAACAACAGTTATCCCAAAGTAGATGTTATTGATTATGATGACAAGATTGAAATAGAGGCTGAAATTTCAGGCCTATCAAAAGATGATGTTTCCGTGGATTTAGAAGAAAACATTTTATCTATTACAGGCAACCGAAAAAAAGAAGATAATAAAGAAAAAAAATATATTCGCAAAGAGCTTAAAAGGTCAAATTTTAAAAGATCTTTCAAATTGAGTAAAAATTTTACCTTAAATAAAATTAAAGCCGAATTCAATAATGGATTACTCAATATAGTTATTCCTAAAAAAGATCCAGATAAACCAAAAAAAATAAAAATATTATAAATGAAAAGCCTCCGAAAGGGGGCTTTTTTTATGTGTAACTATTGATAGTCATGCCAAGGCCATCAAATTTTAATTTAATTAATCTTACTACTAGTAATGATAAATCCAAAAACATCAGTTTAAGTGAAACTGGTGGCCATCTTTTCGTAAACGATAAACCTGTTTTATTATCTGGAGCCCTTGACTCTGATATCTCCAGCTTATCCTTTAAAGACGCTCAATTAGATTCTGATGTTTCAAGTTTAGCGGCAGCTATCGATCCTTCCAATGAATCTGATATTTCTAGTCTAGCTTATAAAGCTGCTTGGATTTCAGCTAGTGTTTCTAGCTTGGATGTTGATTATTCAGGTGCAGCAGTCACTGTTTCTAGTTTATCTGAGGTTGCCGATTATATTAATAGTGATATTTCTAGTCTTTCAATTTTTTTTACTGGGTATGACTCAGATATATCAAGTTTATTTAAACAAGATCTGGAAATTAAATCCGACATATCAAGCTTAGCTTCTCAAGATATTCAATTTTCTTCAGATATTTCGAGTTTATCCTTAAATTCAGCATTAAATGCAAATATATCTAGCTTAAATGTATTACTTGGGGGCTCTACAGAGCCCATGTCTAGCTTAGCTTCAGCAATTTCTAGCTTAGATATTGATACTTCCAGTCTCATTGCGAATTTTAATAATTCCTCAATCGACATCTCAAGTTTATCAAATAATAATTCTCAAATTAATTTTGATATTTCTAGCTTAAACCAGAAAAAGACAGCAATAGACCTCGATATTTCAAGCTTGTCATTCACAATAACCCAAGATAATTCTGATATTTCCAGTTTACATCAAAGAGATCTAGAGTTTGACTTTGACATTTCTAGCTTATCTTCAAATAATTTTAAAGTAGCTTCTGATATTTCTAGCTTATCTCATGAAAGTAATTTCATTACTTCCGATATTTCTAGTTTATCTTTTATTGCGACACAAAAAAACTCTAACATATCTAGTCTTTCAGCAAAAGATATCGAATCTAACTCAGACATTTCAAGTTTATCTGTTAGAGATGATTTATTAAATTCTGACATTTCAAGTTTACAATCTAAAAGGTTAAACCTTGACTCGGACATTTCCAGCTTACACTCAAAAGATTTAAATTTAGATTCAGATGTCTCAAGCTTAACCCTTAAAGATCAAGAGCTATCATTAGATGTTTCTAGTTTAAATATTCAAGATCTTAAAATAGACTCAGACGTATCCAGCTTACAGCAAAAAGATTTTGAAATTGACTCAGATATTTCAAGTTTAGCAATCATTGTAACAGAAGAACATTCCGATATTTCAAGCTTACAACAAAAAGATATTGAGACTGACTCAGATATTTCTAGTTTAGCCATTAAGGATCAACAAATAAACTCAGATATTTCCAGTTTAATATTTAAAGACCTACAGCTTGACTCTAATATTTCTAGTTTGAACGCGGTTGACATTGATCTTAATTTAGATATTTCAAGTTTAACCATTCATGATTCTAAATTAAATTCAGACATCTCTAGTTTGGCTGCCATTCAGACAGAAGATCACTCCGACATTTCTAGCTTAAGTTTAAATATTTCCGACAATTCTTCTGATATTTCTAGTTTGGTTTTATTAAGGTCTAACTTTGATCCAGACATATCTAGCATCGATTCAGTTTTTTCAAAAATAGACTCCGATATATCTAGTTTAATATCAAGAGATATAGAAATCGACTCAGATACATCTAGCTTAGCCTTTATTTTAAATTTAGAACACTCCGATATTTCAAGCCTAGCCCATAAAGATAAGGAGTTAGATTCTGATATTTCAAGCCTTGATATCATTGTATCAGAAGAGCACTCCGATATTTCTAGTTTAGCTCAAAAAGATAAAGAAGTAGATTCTGACATCTCAAGCCTTGCCCTACATGATTCACAATTTGACTCTGATATATCAAGTTTAGATTTTATAAATGATTCATATGATGCGCAGATCTCGAGTCTTTCTACAAAAATGATTGAAAGAGGAACTGCTGAAATCTCAAGCCTTGCTGTCGTATTAAATGAATCAACATTACCAATGTCTAGTTTGGCGGCTGAAACCGATTTTTTAAACTTTGATATATCAAGCCTACATATTGTTGTTTATAAAGAGCATTCAGACATTTCAAGTCTCGCCCACAAAGATGCCGAAATTGATTCAGATGTATCTAGCTTAAACATTATTGTATCACAAGAGCATTCTGATGTTTCTAGCTTAGCCTTTAAAGACTCTGAAATTGATTCAGATATATCAAGCCTCCACATTATAGTGTCAGAAGAACATTCTGATATTTCTAGTTTAGCTCGAAAAGAAATAGAAAACAACTCTGACATATCCAGTTTGGCGAAAGGTCAACCTGCCACATTATCACATATTTCTAGCCTAGCAAATAAAGATGCTTCAATTAATATTCATGTTTCTAGTTTAGTTAATCAAGATACTCGAATTACTTTTGATGTATCAAGTTTGGCTTTAATATTAAACAGTGAAGACTCAGATGTCTCCAGTTTACAACAAAGAGATTTTGAAATTGACTCAGATATTTCAAGTTTATCAGTGATTGTTACGGAAGAACATTCTGACATTTCAAGCTTACAACAAAAAGATATCGAGGCAAATTCAGATATCTCGAGTTTGGCTATTCAAGATCAACAAACCAATTCTGATGTTTCAAGTTTAGCGCTTAAAAAGTCTGAGTTCGACTCAGATGTGTCAAGTTTATCCCACTTAAGGGAAGAAGACTATATTGATATATCTAGCCTTTCAATAGATTTACAAGAAAACTCATCTGATATTTCTAGCTTAGTTTTATTGAGATCTAATTTTGACCCAGACATCTCTAGCATCGATTCAGTCTTCTCGGCTATTCATTCAGACATCTCAAGTTTAGTTTCGACCGATATAGAAATTGACTCTGACACCTCCAGTCTAGCTGTTATTTTAAATGAAGAGCATTCAGATGTATCTAGTTTGGCTCGAAAAGATTTAGAGTTAAACTCAGATATCTCAAGCCTTGCCATTATTGTAATGGAGGAGCACTCAGATATATCAAGCTTACAGCAAAAAGACTTTGAGGCTGGCTCTGATATTTCAAGCTTAGCGCTTGAGGATAGTCAAACTGATTCAGATATTTCCAGTTTGGCTTTAAAGAAATCCCAATTCGACTCCGATGTTTCAAGTCTTTCTAATTTAAGAGAAGATGACCACATCGATATATCTAGTCTTTCAGTAGACTTGATGGAAAACTCTTCTGATATTTCAAGCTTAGCTAAACTTGAGGGAACTTTTGAACCAGATATTTCCAGCATCAGTACAGAATTTCACTATACTGATTCTGACATTTCAAGTTTAGCAATTAAAGCTGATGATGTTGCTGAGGATTTACAGAGTATTGCTAATAATCTAGAAACTGTATTTAGCTCAGACATCTCAAGTTTAGCTTCTCGAGATTATAACTTTGACTCTGATATCTCTAGTTTAGTTGCCGCAGATATAGGGTTAACAGAGTCAGATGTTTCAAGTATTGTAGAGCTCGCTCGATTCAGTCCAGAAAACAGACGAGCTATTTCAAGTCTGGCATTGGTTGCAGAATTCAGTCCCACTGTTGAAAGTGAGCTATCTGATTTAGAGAGAAGGATTAACTATGACATATCAAGCCTAGAAGACTTGCATGAAAGCGACATTCAAAGAATAGACGCCATTGATTACACCCAAACAACTGGCATTGATTACCTTAGAAGTTGGCTTACTACTGGAAATTTTGTTACTCGTTCCGTATTTAATGATTTATCCGATGCCCCAGATGAATACAAAAGCGAGAGATATCTTTTTTCTACAGGGGGAAGAATAGAGTATCATTCTGTTTACGACTTAAAAAGGCATTTTTTGCATTCTGGATTCTTTTCTTTTGTTGATTTATATGACACCCCAAGTCGACTAGAAGAAGGAAAATTTTTATTTGGTAATACTGGCAATGCATTTTTAGAGTTCAGAGAAGTTTCAGACTTTGTAGATTTTAATGTTAAAGCAAATATCGGAACTGGATTTGCGAATTATTTTGAAGTTGACAACAGATCTTCATTTGTCGACTCACTGCCAGAGCATGTTTATTTGCAAGACGATGAGAATTACCCCTCTCTTATTCAAACTTTTGAATTTAATGAATTTAGCTCAGGCAACTACATTGAATACACAACAAACAAAACAAACACATTTGGTTCTTACGTTCGATTTAATGATGACACAGAGGGAACTTTTCAATCCAGCAGCGCTACTCTTGACCCTCATAATCAATTAAGCTTATCTGGTTTTACCGCAGTAAACAGATCTCACTTTGAAGCCGCAAGAAATACAGGGGTGTACAATCAAGGATTCAGGGCATCATTATCTGCTGGTGCGGCTGAATTGGTTGGCGACCTAAATACCGAACCTGAGTTACAAAATGTCGTTGGCAACGTAAGAAAGTGGACTCAATTAAAATTTCCCAAAAATCAAACCACTACAGCGTCTTGGGCGATTCCCCCAGGTTTAACTCAAAACTTTTTAGATGGATATGTAAATTTTGACATAACATGGACATCAGCTTCCGCAGGAGATGTGGTTTGGCAAGTTAAATTTGACAGTTTTTCGGTTGGCGACGACATTGATGCAAATACCACCTCTGTCACTAGAGATATCATCGGATCCTCTCAGGGTTCATATGCTCTATCCAACGAAAGAATATCTTTTATTCCAGATTTTGCGGAAATACAAAAAAATGGACATGTATACATTACTGTCACAAGAAACGCCAACGACTCAAGAGATAATACTGCTGATGATGCTAATTTATTATTTTTGTCAGTAATAGAAATTATTTAATGTGTATATACTATATAATAGATAGATATGAAAATTTACGAAACCAAAAATAATACCAGCGCTCGAGACTTCAGATTAGGTAATCATCCTCGCGATAACACCTTACTCTTTGAAGCTCCAGATAGACTATATATAAATGGCATGGGGCACGACAAAGATACACTTGCTCCTATTTTTGGTTCTACTTTTCAAGTTTTTGCCAATACAGCAGATTGGTTTAAATTAACAAATTCTTTAACATCAGGGCATGACCCTGAATCTAACGATTCATCACTAATTTCCACTCATTATGTAGGCAGTAAAACCAGTGGAGATTATTTAAATACGAATAATAGGCAGTCTATTATGGCGGGAGTAAGCATGACTTCCTTGTGGCGCTCATCCTTTGATAGCAATAAAATATACTTCACCACTCCCGACCCAGATGGCGACAGAAACTGGGCGGCGAGATACGATATTGCCCACGCTCATCTTGATGGCTTTGTTTCGAGCCAACTAAATAACGGATCTAACAGTCGTGGCAGTACCTGTTTTTTTCATGAAGATAATAACTATCTTTATGGCATTCTTAATGGCAGAAGCTTCGATACGGGTAGCAATGCACATGAAAGAAACTCTAAATCTTGCTTTATTCGAATGGATAAATCTACTTTAGAAATGACAGCCTCTGGGTACAGACCTTACTACGATGGCATTACTGTTATTCTGCATGTTACTTCTGATTATTTTATTTTTTACTGCACGGACGGCATTGGGGGCTCACGTTACACAGGAAATGAGGATGGTACAAGTACTGGCACCACGTTACAACCACCACAGGCTGGCTTTGGTCTTATTCGTTTTTCTGATGATTGGACAAGTACCACCCTTCAACAAGATATGGAGCACAAAGGTAACGGCCAAACTCCCACTTGGAACAATCCGTTTTTAACTATTTTAGACGAACAAGGAAACGAGCGATACGACGATCATCACGGCACATTAATTATGGTTCCTATAAATGAAACCTTAAGAAACGACCCAACACTTATCACTCATTCAACTACCCTTTTAAACTCTCTCAGTATTCACGGAGATACTGCTGGAGATTTTTATGATGGTAGCAATACCGACCACTACTTAACAGTGCCAGCAATTGTCAGTGATAGCTCTTTAAAATCAACACACAAAATTGTGCGAACATATACATCCGTAAGAACTGTTGATGGAGACTATCATATTATCAGAAACAATATTCCGATGCCCGATAACTCGAATGCCTTTCAAAGTGCAGCTTCACATCCTGGCTCAAATCCATATGGCAGTTCTACCAATCCAGCCATGGACCAAAGGAAATGCACAATAACTAGCGACAGTAATTTATTACCTACAAGTTTTAACGACACAAATATTGTTGGTGATAGTGGTTTATTTTTCGAGGTTACGAGTGAAAGCGTCTCCCAAAGAGTGCACAATATGTCTTTTTTCATGGACAGCAACAACAATGCGTATTTAATGCTCGACTTCGCCCACCCCCAAGTTCATAGGTATACTACATACGCAGCTTTTCATTCCATTTGGGTATTTAAAATTATCGACCATGCAAGTTCACTAACGAATGACCCAGCAGAAACAGACTCTTTAAACCTTAAGGTGATCCAAGAAATCCAAATAGATCGCGAGTGTTATGGCTTATACAGACCAACGGATGACCCTAAAATCTTTTATGCAATGAGTATAAGCGCGGCAGAGCATCCTGTTTACAACTGGAACCCAACTACTGAACAATTTACTACCAGCTATTCAATTAATGGTAATATTTGTGCTATAGGCAATGACTCTAATGGTAATGTATATTCAGCCCATAAAGGCACTTATGGTAGATACGAAATTCACGCAGAGTCTACTGTGTTACCAAATGAAATTACGGTAGTTCCAGCGCAAACCCGATACGAATATACGGGTACAACTATTTCGTCTACGGTTTCAGTTGATGCTTATAATTATCTGGGCAACCGAATTGCTGCGACTATTAATTTACAAATTTTAGGGTCTGGCGTTGAGTTTACTGACCCTTCAGCAACAAACAACGGAAAGACTATATCGGTCACCACAAGTGCGTCTGCTTCGACTGCAGTTGATATAGACATTACCAGCTCTTCGTTCGTTCGCATTACCGCTTCAATGTCAGTATAATCATGAAGTATAACGAGGTAGTCCTTACTACAATAGGGTCTCTCTCTGCTCATGGTCGCTCAGGAGACAGAACTTCTTCAAGTTCAATTGCTTTCAATATATATCCAAAAGATGAATCAAGTAGTATATCTGGATATAATTTCCCGTTACCTCAAAATGAGTTTATTATTCGATCTTTTAATTCAGTACCCTATCAACTTCCCTTTAATAAAGTTTTTGAAAACAAAATTATTACAGATCATATAAGCGGTATTTCTGGTTTTATAAATTCAGATTCAGACACTTTATTAAACATTTCTGCTTACCAAAAAACACCCACTAATAGTATACTCTCCACAACATCCACCAATATCACTACGGACGCTTCAATTACGAACGGCACAAGTTATAGAAAGCTTTTTGTTAATATAGCTAGCGGAGGTTTGATTGTCTCAGATACTATATCATCGCCCAGTTATAATCAAAATTATTCATCTATATCAAATTTTGCAAGTAATACTATTTTCACAGATTACTCTGAACTTTCTTACATACAGGCCGCCGCAAATACTACAATCACTATTTCTCCACGCTTTAGCGTTAGGCAGGAAACCGAGACAGAAGCTTCTATATTTACAGACGAAATCAGTGGTGCGAGCGGTAGACTTTCTACTTTTAGTAATGATTATACTACTCCGTACATTTACTCTAGAGATTTAACGTTTCAAAGCGGATTTTCTGGCACTTATGTGCATGAAGCTGAAATTGTTGGAGTAGTAGATACAAGCTATCATCACCCAACCAATTATAAAACAGGCGAACCATGCCCAGAAGCACAACTAGGAGCACTTGTCGGCAATCAAACACCATGCTCAGGTCGTCCACCATCTATTGTATACAGAAGAAACAATATCAGTGTATAATATATTGTGAGAAAGAAAACATTAGAACAATACGTTAAGGCAGCTCCTGAAATCCCCACTAACACTTGCCCTTATATTGACTTTGTTTTAGAAATATTAAAAGAAATAAAAGACGAATCCACGTCAGAATTAATAGATGAAAAATTAAACCTAGCCGAAAACATGTTAGAGTATATTAGAACATCAAATGATCACTTAAGACAAAGTTCGCATTATTGGTATACTAAATTTAAATCAGTTTATAAATGACCTCGAATAAACTTGGGGTTGTCTGTTGCTACTATAATCCCTGCAATTATAAAAGTAAATATAATAATTTCATAAAATTTTATAATAATTTACCACATAATTTAATTAATTTAAAAGTTATTGAATTAAGATCTGATTATTGCCAACTTAATCTGCCAGACTATACAAATTCACACATTTTTGAAACTAAAACTCCAATTTGGCACAAAGAAAATTTAATTAATATTGGAATTAAATTATTAATAAAAGATAAATGTGAATATATATCATGGCTTGATGCTGACATTATCTTTGACAGTAAATCTTGGGTGGAAAATACAATCAAATGTTTAGATAAATATAATATTTGTCAATTATTTTCTTCAGTTTATACATTTAACTCAAAACAATTTGGCTGCGCGTATACATTTAAAAATACAAAAGAGCCCACCATCGGAAAAACTGGTTACGGTTGGGCTTGTAAATCTGAAATTTTAGCGTTCTGTAATTTATATGATAAAGCTATTATTGGCGGGGGCGATAGCTTGGCTTGGATAGCTAGCCTCAATTCCAGATCACTATCCAAACAACATCCAATTCATTCACTCAACCTGTCAGCTTACTCTAAAAATTTTTTAGACTGGTCTAAATTATGGGGCTCGTTAATTGATAGAAATATAGGGTATATTAATAATTCAATAACCGCGCTTAATCATGGCTCTTTTCGTAGAAGACGCTACCTTTCTCGATACTCAATTTTAGAAAAAAACTTATACAATCCATATTTAGATATAGAATACAAAAATAAAATTATACACTGCAAGAATCAAATGTTAGCAAGCGATATTAATAGTTATTTTTATCGAAGAAAAGAAGATAGGTTAATATTCTAAAGGGGTAGTATCTGGACTCTTTCCAAATAGCTGTAAAGGGCCAATTTTTGTCAAACCTTGACCTATTTTTACTAATACATTTAATATGGTGATTAAAGATCGATTGACTAAATTTTGAATTTCAATAAAATTTATAACAGTACTTATAATTGACAATGATATAGTTTTCATAATATATTTATATACATTACACTAGAATTCAATTTATTTTTTTTTATTATAGTGAATGAAGCTTTACTGTTTCTACACAGAATCTCACGAAGTTTTATTTAAAAATTGGCTTTTCCCAACCGCTTCAATTGAGTACAATGTAATACAAAAAAAAGGTAAACAGTATTCAAAAACAGGAAGTTATTGCTCATTAGGTTGGCGTAAAACTCAAATAGATAAATTACATTATTGGCAGCAAGCAGTTAGGGACAATATGGGTGATTTAATTATTTGCTGTGATACAGACATACAGTTCTTAGGACGCACAAAATTTAAGTTAATTAATTTATTAAAAGATAAAGACATAGCCTTCACTAAAAACAGTAATAAATTTCCAATATGTTCTGGTTTTTTTATTTGCAGGTGTTCTAGAAAAATTTATGACCTTTTTAGTATTATATTACATCGATTGCAGGCAAATCCAGACAACTTAGATGGTGAACAAATTGCGATCAATAAATTATTAAAAGAAAGTTGGTATAATGATTTAAATTGGACCCTATTGCCCAACGATATATTCTGGAGCCCCCAAAAGATTTACGGTGACCTCAATGAACTTAATGTACCTAAAACTATTTTATTACATCACGCCAACTGGACTAATGGAGTAAACAATAAAATCGACCAACTTGAATATGTCTCAAAATCAAGACCCAAAAAAACAAGCGTATGGAAATCTAAATATGAGCTAGTAAAACCAATGAATGACCGTAATCAAAAAATATGTATCTGCTTATCATCTTTATTAAGAAATTTTAACAGCGCCTCATATTCTCTGATATGCAGGATTATACTATCTCTTCCATCTAAACCAGACTTGATTGGCCATTTTCCAAGCCACTGTAACACTCGCCACAATAACAAAATTATCAATAAAATAAAACCATTTTGCAATATGGTCAATATTGTATTTGAAGATGACCCTAATTTATCCGATTCATTAACCTCGATGACTAAAGGTATGGCTCACCAAAGGAATGGAATTACAGGGAACTTATTACAGTGGCATTCAATGAAGCGATGTGCGGAATTATTAGCTTCACAGGAAAAACAATCTACATACAAATGGGTTATCTGGAGTCGACCAGACCTACATTTCTTTAATAGTCTAGATAATTTAAATAATTTAGATGATAAATTTTTCTATACATGCGGCCACGATAACCACCTGAATGGAATCAATGATCGATTTTGCTTATCCAATCCCAAGCAAGTCAAGCAAAGAATGATGATATATGATTACTTTATTAATGAATGGTATCCTAATAACATAAAAGAAAAATGGAATGCTGAAATTGTATTAAGAGATTTTTTAGAAAAATTAAACTTTAATATAAAAAAAATAAATTTATGTTTTGGTAAATTAAGGAATGAATATTTATGCGTTGTTCCATATTGGCCCCAAGTTCACAGTCAAGATTCTGATATTAGTTTTGATCATGATATTATCAATAATGAAGTTCTCCGCAAAATATCTACATTCGACCCATTAGAAATTGAACAATACAGCAAATGGCATGCAATTAATATACTTGAAGACGGGTCGCTATTCAATTTTATCTCCAAAAATCCTTCTATTGAGAGCAAATTACTTAACCCTAATTATATAAAAAACAAAAACTTTCTATTTAAAATCTTGAAATATTTCGTGTAACTTAAATAAGTATGACGCTTCAGCAATTAAATAATAAAATTCACTCAATCCCCACTCCCACTGATTTATCCTCAGAATTAACTGTCATTAAAAACGATATAAAAACAATTTTGTCGGCTGGAGGAGATTTTGAAGAAAATTATTATAAAAATCATACAGGCAGAGAGTTGTTTAGAAAATTAAATAATTTTGGTATGACAACTGAGCTTTCTCACATTGGTGATCCTTATGACTCTGGCTTTAGACCAACTGATGTTGCTGGAATAAAAACTTGACTTTATTTTTTTTTATGTTAAGATTGTAGATCTTAATTATGTTTAATATCGTTATATTATTTTATGGAAACTAAAACTGGAGAACTTTTAACAAAAAATATTGCTGGAGTAAATAGAATTTTACCTCATAAACACAAATATGCATGGGATTTATTTCTTAAAAGTTGTGCTAACAACTGGATGCCTACTGAAATTAGTATGCAAAATGATATAAAACAATGGAAGAACAATGAAATTACAGAAGATGAAAAGCTACTTGTTAAACGTTGCCTCGGATTTTTTGCTGGATCTGAGTCTTTGGTTGGTAATAATTTGCTCTTATCCGCTTTTAGGTTTATTACGGATGCTGAATGCCGTCAATACATTCTTCGTCAAGCCTTTGAAGAAAGCCTTCACAATCTTACGGTAGTTTATATTTGTGATAGTTTAGATTTAGATATTGATGAAGTTTTTAGCGCTTATGAAAATATTCCAAGCATAAAAGCCAAAGATGATTTCTTAATGAGTATAACGGATGACATTAGCCGACAAGATTTTGATTCAACATCTAAAAAAGGAAAGCAAGAAATCCTTAGAAACTTTCTCACATACTGGATTGTATGTGAGGGCACATTCTTTTTTAGTGGCTTCGCCATGCTTCTAGCTTTAGGTAGACAAAATAAACTACAAGGTGTTTCTGATCAAATCAAATATACACTTCGAGATGAAAGCTCTCATATTGCCTTTGGAACATATTTAATTAATACATTAATTGATCAAAACCCAGAAATATGGACTAAAGATATACAAAATGAATTCGTGGAGCATATCAAAAAAGCCGTAGAACTAGAGATCGCTTATGCTCACGATGTTTTGCCTACTGGAATCTTAGGTCTTAACGCTGAAATGTTTGTTGATTATATGCATTATATTGGTAACCGCAGGTTAGAGGCAATTGGATTAGATTACAGATTCCCTAGTGACAAAAACCCATTTCCCTGGCTCGGAGAAGTTGTAGATGTTCAAGCTATGGGCAATTTCTTCGAAAGAAGAGTGAGAGAATATCAGCAAAGTGGATCATTAGAAGACGATTTTTAAGAGAAAAAGCCATATAATATTGTGTATATACATATATGGCAGAAGATGTTGATGATTATTTTCCCGACGGATTTCGAATTATTGTAGGTCACCCATGTGTCAATGGAAAAGACGATGGAACCATTCCTGATATATCTGCATTTATTGAAGAGCAATTCACAATCAGCCCAAATCCTACTATTTTTGCTTGTAGAGGTAAATTAACGGTTGATCGAAAAATATCTGGCAGTACAATAAGTGAAGTGAAGGTTGAATAATGGGCTTTAAAGAACTTCAAAGTATTATAAGTAGTAAAATCGCCTCAGTACAC
>Ga0255783_10002452_pt1 | contig 18476 bp, 17 predicted proteins | sample 011ome_22_FD_179981 | JGI IMG/M metagenome (GOLD analysis project Ga0255783, IMG submission 179981) | Coastal salt marsh microbial communities from the Groves Creek Marsh, Skidaway Island, Georgia - 011507BT metaG (version 2) | ecosystem: Environmental > Aquatic > Marine > Intertidal zone >... | reverse complement strand
CCTTTGGCGCCCTTGGTGTTTGGAATCATCAGAATAAAAAAATAGCCCGATTGTCTTATCTTGGATGGTTAGGATTGATTGGGGTTCTGCAGACCATTAGTTTTTATCTTTAGTTGCTAGCACTAATAATCCTGCAGCAATAGCTAGGTTTTTAATAAAATTTTGAATTTCATGCTCTTGAGAGGGGTCCCCATTTAGCGCCCAAAAATTATGGATAAAGATATTTATACATATAGTTAATCCAAACAGCATGAATGAAGCAAGCCTTAAATTCTTTCCTAGAATTAAAAAAATACCACCAATTAATTGAATAAAAATTGTCAGAGGCAAGAACACTGAGCTAAAGGGCACACCTTTGATCCTCATTAGTGCAAGTGTTGCAGTAAATTCAAAAACTTTGCTCAATCCAGGTCCTATAAAATATAACCCAAGCAGAGTTCTACCTCCAATAAAAAATAGATTATCTAATTTTTTTAATAAATTCATTTAATATCTTGTTACTTGTCTTGATGCTAGACTAACATGATTACCTATAACAGGAGCTTGTCATGAAAAAGATTCATCAATTTTTAGGATTGCTACTTTTTACAGCAATCTTTTCTGCAAACATACAAACAGCACATCATGAGGACCCTTTGCTAGAGGCGATAAATAATTCAGACAGAAATATTAAATATTCTTCAAGAGACGCCTACAGAAACCCCTATCAAACATTATCGTTTTTTCAAATTAAACCCACGATGAATGTTTTGGAATTATCTGCTGGAGGCGGATGGTATACAGAAATATTAGCCCCTTATTTAAAATCTGCGGGCAAACTCTCTGTTACCCATCACAATCCCGATAAAGGGGGTTATTACAAGCGTTCAAGAAATGCTTACGACGAAAAAGTTCAGTCCAATCCTCTCTTTGAGGGTGTAAGAGTAATTACTGTAGACGTACCTCCAACCGAGCCATTCACCAAACCCGCAACACAAGATTTGGTTGTTACATTTAGAAATCTTCATAATTGGCTGGGTCAAGACGCCATGCAGGCCATAATGCAAGAAGCATATAATTCTTTAAAAAAAGGTGGGCATTTTGGTGTGGTAGAGCATAGAGCGCCTGAGGGGTCTAGTTTAGAATTCATGCAAAATAGTGGTTATGTAACCCAATCACTTGCAATTAAAACAGCAAAAGAAGTTGGATTTGAGCTTATTGCTTCATCAGAAATCAATGCTAACCCAAAGGATACAGCTGATCACCCAAGAGGAGTGTGGACTCTTCCACCTTCATTTCGCTTGAAGGATCAAGATAGAGCGAAATATGCGGCAATAGGAGAATCAGACAGAATGACATTACTATTTAAGAAGTAGAAATTTTCTTTCTGCAGAATTCTATGCAATGATTAAAACACTAATTTTGAATACTTATTTTTAGGAGAAACATATGAAAAATATTTTTTCTGTTCTTGCCTTTGCATTGTGCATGAGCCTTTATGCTGGACATCATGAGGAAGGCGAGGAAGCAGGAGTTATGCATGAAAATAATTTTGTGTATATATCAACATACACTCAACCTGCAGGAGGCAACCCTGAAAGACTAAAGAAGTCGCTTCTTGCAAACCTTGATACTCTTGAAAAGAATGGTTATAACTCTTGTGGAATTCTTCGTCATCAATTTGGTGGCGGAAGATCATTTCTAACCTACTGTTATTTTGACAGTTGGGAGCAATTTGCAGCAATCAATGATTCCAATGATCCAATTGCAGGTGGAAACCAAAGACAGCTGTTTGGTGATCATACAGATAAACTCGCAGCAGTTATGGTAAGAAATTTAACAAAGCCCACGCCATACGTTTTAGAGGCAAAATATTCTTTTGGACCATATTTAACTGACAATGAAAGACGAGTGAATGCAAGAAAATTATTTGATGCTTATGACAAAGCTTTTGGTGGTTGCAACATGGCCGAGCACATGTGGGGCCCTGAGCTCACTTGGAATTTTTATTGCGGGTACGATAGTTATGCAGATTGGGGTAAAAAAGTAGAAGTGCTTTCTGCTATTCATGAAAAAGAGCTTGCTGATCTAAAATTAGATGTTATGGATCACTCTGATCATTTAATGACCAGGGTTCAAAGGTAGTTTCTTTTATCCAACACCACACAGGAGAGGGGCTTTAAGCCCCTCTTTTTATTGCCTATGCTCTATCACACATAGCAAATTTGGCCAGATCCATTGAGGGCATAGAAGAGTTTTTTCCAAGGCTTGACAACCTTGTCAATTTGTCGATAATCCTAAAGTAGATATATCTATATTTGGGGAAAATAATGAAATTTATCAAACTATCACTATTGGTATTACCTTTCATGGTAATGGCTGATAATCCTGTTGTTCCTATGGATGTTGATTCCGCGGAACAAAACTCATCTAATCAAGCTGCCCAGGTCGAAGAAAGATCTGTTGAAGTTGCTCAGTATGAAACTTCAAGCTCATATTCAGAATCTCAAGGCATTGAGGATGTTATCGTTACTGCCACTCGAAGAGAAACTAGCATCATGGAAACTCCATTAGCTATTTCTGCTGTAACTCAAGAAGAGTTAACGCGTTTTGGCATTACTAATATTAAAGACTTAAGTTACTCACTTCCTGGTCTTGCAATTCAAAACTCAGATACCAATGCTCCAATAATTACACTAAGAGGTATCAGGTCTAATAATGTTACTGAAGTAGGTGATCCTGCGGTAGGTGTTCATGTTGATGGACTGTATCAATCAAGACCTCAAGGCGCTCAAGCTTTAATGTTTGACCTCGAGAGAGCTGAGCTTGCCAGGGGGCCACAAGGGACTTTATTTGGAAGAAACTCTATTGCTGGATCTTTAAATATTATTACAGCTAAGCCTAATCTTGAAGTGCAGGGAGGCTCTATTACAGTTAACGCCGGTCGTTTTGAAGAAAGAGGCGTGCAAGGTCATTACAATTTACCTCTTACAGAAAATTTTGCTATCCGTTTAGCTTTTTCAGATCAGTCAAAAGATTCGTATTTGGACGGCTACTATGATCCTAATGGAATTGACCACAGATGGTTACCAGATAATGTTCTAAGCCAAGCTTCGGCTGTTGATACATGTGGACAAAGAAGAGGTAACTCAGCATATGCTTGGTTCTTAGGATGTAACAATCCTGAGCGAGCTGATGATGCTGCTCCAGGATTTGATCCAGGATATCAGTATGCATCTGCATATAAAGCTATTCCTGCCGATCCATCAACTTTTTATAATAATGTAGATAATCATGCATACAGAATTAGTGCACTATTGGTGATTGATGATACTAGTGATCTAAACCTCCAGTATGAAGTCTTTCAAGATGATGGCGCAGGCTGGATGAATGGATTTGATTGCGACATGATTAAAAATAGAACTGGCAGAACTTTTGGTGGTGCGCCTTCAAAACCAGCCAACACTTGTGCAGATATTTTAGGTGCAGGCAGCAGTGAATATACTGCATTTGTTAATGTTCCTGGCGTGAATGATTTAAGTATTGAATCTATCAGAGCTATTTATAATAAAGATTTTGGTGACGTTCAAATGGTTGCTAAGATTGGACTGCAAGCATTAGAGCAGTACTCTCAATTTGATATCGATGGTGGAAGGAATGAATGGCAAATGGCTATGGTCCTTAACGATTATAAGGCTGACTCAACCACTATTGATGTTCAGTTTACTGGCGCAACAGATACCATGTCATGGGTTGTTGGAGCCTTCTACTTAGAAGAAGAGAATGACATGGAAGCATTTTTCCATGCAACATTTAATGGCGATAACATATTCATTCAACCAGATAGAACAATCGAGTCAAAAGCTTTATTTGGTCAGGCCACTATGAAGCTTCAAGATGATTTATACCTAACATTAGGTATTAGACATTCAGAGGATGAGAAATCTGATGTTGGCGGAAAGAACTGGGAATGTAGTGTTTGGAATTCTTGTTATCCATCTACTGAAATTTGGGGTAACAGACAATTATTCATCCCTAACTTAGCTGCATTAGCTCCAGATTTCCACGTTGCTGGAGGTTTGTACAATGGCGTTAACTGTACTGCCCAAGGCGGTCCATACGGCGGCGGTCCATACTTTGGTGGAACAGGCTGTATGGTTCAAACAGCTAACAATGCCACATCGCAATCATATAGCTCAACGGATTGGAGAATAGGTCTTGATTGGGATGTAGCAGAAAATGCATTTTTATATGCATATGTTGCAACAGGATTTAAGGCGGGTAGTATCGCCGACGAAGCAGTTCGAGCGTCTAATACACTTCATCCTGAAGGCCCTGGCTCATCAGTGAATACCTCATATGGCCCAGAAGAAGCGACAACTTTTGAAATGGGTTATAAAGGTAAATTTCTTGAGAACAGGCTTTCACTATCAGCTAACTACTTCCACACCGTATATGACGGCAAGCAGTTCACTGGTAACGTTCCATTTGATGTGGTTGCCACCACTGAGTACAACATTGATACTGGTGAGTTAGATCCAGTAGAGCAAGTGGTTACCTTCTGGGGTACGCAAAACTTTGGCGAGCAAGAGATGAAGGGTCTAGAGGTTGAGTTTGACTATCTTCCATATGAAGGTGGGCGTGTCAGTGGTTGGATCACAACTATGGATACAGAAGTCACCGAGGATTTCAATACTCAATGGTATTATGGTCAGGATGCTTACCTAGGCAGAAATGGATACGATGCTTCAGTAGCAAATGTTCCAGAAAACTATGTCAACTTGAAAGGCAACGAAGCTCCTTACTCACCTAATTTAGCTCTTACAATTAAATATGAGCACACATTTAATTTAGGCTCTATGGGTCAATTAATTCCATCTATTAATTATCATTGGCAGGCAGAAGATTATCTTACAATCTGGAATGCCGACAAGCATATTAATGATGCTGGCGGTTATGGTACTTATGGTTGTACAAATTTTGGAGCAGCTGATGGATGCGCATATGGCTTCATTGATCTTCCGGGATACTTCACCGATAGCACTGATATCTTTGGTGACCAAAGAAACAGCTGGTCCATGGTTGATTTAATAGTTACATACAAGCCTTCTGGTGATGCGTCTTGGTATGCTCAAGCTTTCGCATATAACCTAACCGATGAGGTTATTTCATATTGGAGAGCAGTTGAAGCAGGCGTTCCTAGTGGAGCTTTCTCAGCACCAACTCAGTATGGTGTCAGAGTAGGTTATTACTGGTAAAAACTACCAGAAAATTTAAAGAGGGCGTAAGCCCTCTTTTTTTTGCTAAAATTACGCCATGAGATTCTTTTCTATTTTTTTACTTTCCTTAACCCTTTCTACTTGCTCTCAATCAGATCTTCAGGAAGTCACCTACCAAACTGAGAGAGTTGAATATATTTCTAAAAATATATTAGGTTTTGAAAACTTGTTTGGTGAGGGCTTGAAGTCACAAGAGGATAAGGAAGTATTTGGAATTCTGCATTTCCCCGAAAACTATGATTTAGCAAAAAAATATCCGGCTATTGTTGCATCTCATGGTTCCTCAAACTGGAGAGCTCATCATTTAAAGTATCTCGAGCAAATGCGGCAAGCTGGTTTTATTGTTTTTGCTATGCATCCTTTTGATTCAAGAGGGGTGAATAGCACAGTTGGGAATCAAATAAATGTTACGAGCGAAACTGTGATCTATGACATGGCAATGAGCCTTAATTTATTGTGGGATGACCCTAGAATCGATAATCAAAAAATTTATGCAGCTGGCTGGAGCCTAGGCGGAACTGCAACATTGTTTAATAGTTGGCTGCCTCTTCAAAATTCTTTAAATAAAAGCGGCGCATCGTATTCAGGCTATCTTATGTGGTATCCAGGCTGTTTAGCATTACCTGATTTAAATAAGTGGGATAAAGATTTGATGCAAATTTATATTGGCGAAGAAGATAACTGGACTCCGCCTCAACCCTGCAAGGAATTAGTTTCAGACATTAATTCTCAAGGGGGAAGTGCATTTATTGAGATATATCCTAATTCTTTTCACTCATTCGATGGTCCGCAACCCCTCAGACTCATTCCAGATGCCTATAGCTGGGCCGATTGTAAGTTAAAGCTTAACGCTAAAACAAAAAAGGTATATGACCCCGAAAATACCGAGTTGGATTTTTCTAATCCAAGACTTAGGAGGGCTGCATATGAAAGTTGTGCAAAAAAAGGCGAGGTTATGGCCGGTGCTAGTCCTGAGTACAAGAATGCAGCTCACGAACACTTAGCCTCATTGCTGCCAAAATTAGACTAATTTGAAAATTCTTTCCAACCTCTGAAACCACCCTCAAGATTTTGGACATTTTTAAATCCAAGCTCTATTAATGTCTTTCCAGCAAGTGAACCTCTGCTTCCACCTCCACAATAAACAATTATAGGCGTGCTAGCATTAAAACTTTGATCATCACTGCTAGGAGAAAGCTTCATTTCAATTAAACCTCTTGGTATATTGATGGCATTAGGAATGCTTCCAGTTTCAGCGATCTCTGTTCCTTCCCTTACATCTATAACAATAAAACTATCAGGATCTTTAGCAAAGGATTCGCATGATATTTTAGGGACAATGGAATGGGCTTCAGCAATTAATTCTTTTAGTGTCATGTTTCTATTATCTTCGCAAATGAGAATTCCTGCAATTGGCATATTAATTGCATTAAATTATTAATAAAGCTTATATATTTGTTGCAATGTAAGCGCTGTAAACATATCATAGCTATTTAATGTTTACACTGTAAACATTATAAAAAATATGTATAAAAAATAATAATAATATCAAGGAAACTTATAATGAAAAAACTACTAATGGTTACATCTTTATTGCTTTTACCCTTTACGGCAAGTGCTCAAATGAATATTCAGGATGGTTATGCGATTCAAGGAAAAATCTTTGCTGTTAAAACTGCAAAAAAATACTCATCAGTCGAAGGTTGTACAAAGATTGCTCTTTCTAAAAACAAGGTAAAAGGATTTACATTTGAATCTAGTACTCAAAAATGTACTCTTTATAAGAAAATAAGAAACGTTGAAGCAAAAAAAGGCCATGTTTCTGGCACTAAGTAACTTATCTTTGTCTTAGTTAAAAAGGGAGCAATTGCTCCCTTTTTTAATAATTAATCTTGGATTTATGGGTTTTTTCTTGCATACTTCAATCACTATGTACAAAGTAAAAAAATTAACTGGGCTTCTCTCCCAGGCACCTATGCTAAATAAACTAGTTAGCACAGATTTTTTTGTCTCATATCCAGCTTTAATCAACAGAAGATCCAGATCTATCTAATAGCCCTTCAGCAATGTTGCGGCTTTATATATTAAGATGAAGAACTTTATTACAACTCAAAATTGGTCCCGATCAGAACTTCAGGCCATAATTGATTTTGCTATTGAGCTTAAAAGCAATCCTTTTCAACCCATATTAAAAAATAAATCAATTGCGATGTTATTTTTCAACCCATCTCTTCGAACAAAAACTAGTTTTGAAGTAGGCATAAGTGAGCTTTCTGGAACTGCGGTCATCCTTCAGCCTGGAAAGGATGCGTGGCCCATTGAATTTCAAGAAAACATTGTGATGGATGGAGATTCAGAAGAGCATGTAAAAGAAGTTGCGCAAGTTCTATCCTCATATTGCGATTGCATCGCAATTAGAGCGTTTCCTAAGTTTCATGATTGGGATTTTGATAAAACGGATTCAGTTATCAACAGCTTCGCAAAATACTCCTCTGTGCCGGTCGTGAATATGGAGACAATCGAGCATCCATGTCAAGAACTTGCTCATATCTTAACTTTGCAAGAACATTACGGAGATCTTCAAGGTAAAAATTATTTGCTGACTTGGACCTATCATCCTAAGCCATTAAATACAGCCGTTGCTAATTCAAGTCTTTTAATTGCAAGTAAGTTTGGCATGAATGTTAAATTGTTATGTCCTTCTGAGGACTATCACTTGGATGATAGATATCTTAAAGCTGCTCAAGATAACTGCGACTCCGAAGGAACCTCATTTGAGGTGTCATATGATATAGAAAGCGCTTATTCAAATACAGAAATTGTCTATGCAAAAAGTTGGGGCAGTCTTCAGCACTATGGAAAACCAGATGATCAGATGGCTAGCAACAACAAATATAAACATTTTATTGTTGATGAATCAAAAATGAGCCTCACCGATAATGCTGTTTTTAGTCATTGCCTCCCTTTACGAAGGAATGTCAAAGCAACCGATGCAGTTATGGATGCTGATTACTGCATAGCAGTTAAAGAGGCGGCAAATAGAAAGCATGTTCAAAAATCTATGCTTAGTAAAATTTTATAGGAAGTAATCATGAATAAAAAAGTTGTATTAGCATTTTCAGGGGGTCTTGATACCAGTTTTTGCATCCCATATTTAATTGACCAAGGTTATGAAGTTCATACTTTGTTTGTGAATACTGGCGGCATTTCAACAAAAGAAGAACTGGCAATCACAAAAAGAGCTAATGAGCTAGGTGCAAAAAAACATATTAATATTAATGTTGAAAAAAGCCTATGGTCTGAGATTCTTATTCCTTTAGTACAGTCTGGCGCACTCTATCAAAACAAATATCCTGCGTTATGTTCTGATAGATATTTAATCGTTAAAGAATCAATTAAATTATGTAAAAAATTAAAAACTAAAGATATTGCTCATGGTTGCACAGGCATGGGAAATGATCAGATTAGGTTTGATCTGTCTATAAGAGCGCACGGAAATTACAACATCATTACCCCAATTAGAGAAATTCAAAATATTACAAAGAATGTTAGAGGTTATGAAGAGGATTATTTACAAGAAAAGGGCTTCAAGGTTTCTTCATTGCATAAAAAATATAGTATTAATGAAAATCTTATGGGAGCGACAATATCGGGCAGTGAGATTGATGAATGGGAAGAACCATCAAGTGAAAGTTTTGTGCTTTGTAAATTGCCTCATCAATATCCTAAGAAATCAAAAACTCTAACTTTAAAGTTCCTGAGAGGAAAAGTCGTTTCTATAAACAACAAGAAAATGCAAGGGGCTGACTTTCTCAGAACTTTAAATGTTCTTGGAGGCTCTTATGGCATTGGTCGCTCGGTTTTTTCAAGTGATACGATTATTGGCTTGAAAGGAAGGTTTGTTTTTGAGGCTCCTGGTATTGAAATTTTAATGTCAGCTCATAGGGCTTTAGAGGAAACTGTTTTGACTGACAAACAAAATGCTGTAAAAACACAAGTTGGCCAAGAATGGGTAAATCTAGTCTACAGAGGTTTTTATTTTGAGCCTTTAAGAGAAAATCTTGAAGCATTTTTGCTGGATTCTCAAAAAACTGTTTCTGGGGAAGTCATTCTTAAACTTACACCCGGGCGTGTTGATGCAGTTGCTGTTAAATCAAAAAATATTCTTAAGAGTCCGGAGGGTTCATATGCTCAATCTGCAACATGGTCAGAGGCGGAGTCAAAAGGCTTTATTAAGCTGATTGGTCAAAGTACATCTACCTGGTCTTCCATCCACAAGAAAAAATGAACGCAGATCTAGAGCTAACTTTAAAACACCTCAAAGCTCTAGTTGCATGTGACACATCAAACCCGCCTAGAAATATAGAACAATCAGGACTTATTAGCTACTTATGTTCATTAGACTTCATTGATCCTCAGGTATCAGATTTAGGGGAGGGATCTTTTAATATATTTCTCGCTAAGGGCTCACCTAAATATTTAGTTAATGTTCATTTAGATACTGTACCGCCTGGAGACGCATGGGAGTCTGACCCTTACGATTTAATTATTGAAGATGGAAGGGCTATTGGGCTTGGTGCGTGTGATATTAAAGGAGCCGCAGCCTGTTTATTAACATTATTAGAGAGTGGGATTGATGATTATGCAATATTGTTTTCGACCGATGAAGAAGCTGGCCAAAGCACCTGCATTAAGGAATATATAAAGACAAAACCAAACTTTGAAGCTGTAATAGTTGCTGAGCCTACTCAAAATAAAGCAGTAACCTGTCACAGAGGTATTTTGACCGGCACTCAAGAATTTTTTGGTTTAGCCGGTCATAGCTCAGAACATAGAGCTTTGGCTGATAATGCAATTCATAAACTAACTCGATGGTCTAATGCTGCTTTGAAAATTGCTGAATCATACAATGAAAAATCATTTAAGGATCTTAAAGGTATCGCATTTAATTTAGGTTTAATTGAAGGTGGAATTAAACCAAATATTATTGCTGATCATGCCAAAGTTAAATTTGGTATGAGACCTCTGCCTGGACAATCTTTTGATGAGCTATTGCAAGTCTTTAACACAGAAACAATTGAGGGTAATTCAAAATTTACACCTGGATTTATTGCTCCCGCACTGCCTGCCTCAGGAAGTATTCAAGATTTAGAATTGCTGGCTGATGAGTTAAATATTAATTTATCCGCGCCGGTAAATTTTTGGACAGAGGCCTCATTATTTAGTGAAGCAGGCTATCGCTCTATTGTTTATGGGCCAGGAGATATTGCTGACGCCCACCAGCCAAATGAGTCCGTAGAACTTAGTGAATTAAATCAGGCCTTGATTGATTTTAAAAAAATTATCCAATGAGCAATTCGTCAAATCAGTTTATAAAAAATACCATTTTAAGACTTCTTGGTGCTATTGGTTCTGAGAAAGAAATAAATAAGTATATTGAAAAATTTTCCTCTCCTGAGCAACGCTTTGCTGTTATAAAAGTAGGCGGATCTGTAATTGAAAATGATTTAGACAATCTCATTTCATCTCTTGTATTTTTAAATCAAGTTGGTCTAAAGCCTGTGATCCTTCATGGCGCAGGCCCTATGCTTTCTGCGGCTCTTGAGAAGAAGAAAATTGATTTTTCATTTATTAATGGTCAGAGAGTTACCTCTTTAGAGGTTAGAGATGTCGCTCAAGCGGTCTTTAAGGAAACTAATACTAAAATTGTGGCAGCTCTAGAGGCTCAAGGAGCACCTGCAAAGAGCCTAATATCAGATATATTTCAATGCTCAATAGAAAATCCAGAGTTAGGATATGTTGGTTCAATTCAATCAGTAAATGTTCAGCTTGTAAATGAAGTCTTAGAATCAGATTCCATCCCAGTCATTGCGCCTATTGGATTTCAAGATAGTGAAATGTTAAATATCAATGCTGATGTTGCAACTGTAGAATTAGTTAAAGCTATCAATCCCTATAAAGCTATTTTCTTGTCAGAGACTGGTGGTATTTTTAATAAAACTGGAGAGTTAATACCCAACATCAATCTAGCTCTTGAGTATGAGGAGCTAATGCAAGAAGAGTGGCTTCATTCCGGGATGAAATTAAAACTTGAGCAAATTAAATCTCTATTAGACCATCTACCGAAATCAGCTTCTGTTTCAATCACAGAACCAATTAATCTGCCAAAAGAATTATTTACAGATTCTGGATCAGGAACATTAATTAAGCATGGATATAATGTTTCCCAATATCAGCTTCCGGATGCTGAAATCCAGAAAAACTTTAAAACAATTATTGAGTCTTCATTCAGCGGAAATCTGATTGATAGTTTTTTTGCTAATCCTCAAAATTTAGATATTTTTATGACCTCATGTAAGCGAGCCACCATAGCAATTTCGCATGAGTTCAGTATTCCATATATGGATAAGTTCGGAGTTATTCCTGAGGCAAAGGGGGAGGGGTTAGGCGCGGGTATTTGGCATGAGATGCGCAAAGTTTACCCTCAGGTATTTTGGAGATCACGCCCAAATAATCCTATAAACAAGTTTTACACATCTATATGTGAGGGGTGCCAAAAACAAGACGAGTGGCATATTTTTTGGATTGGTATATCAGATTATGGCTCTTTAAAAGATTGCATTGAATATGCCATCAGTAAACCAAAAAGCGTGATTTAAATGGATGCAAAAAATATAGGTTTATTGGGTGGGCGAGGCTACGTAGGTCAAGAGATATTAGATCTTATTAGTAATCATGAGTATTTAAATATCAGCTCAATTTTTTCATTTTCTAAAGCAGGCCAGCAGGTTGATCCCAATACTCAAGGAGGCTTAATTTATCAAGATTTAAGCCTAGATAAAATTATTCTGTCTGATGAAGACGCATTTATCTTAGCCCTGCCAAACAACCAATCTCAAGATTATATTGACTTAATATCTCAACATAACCCCAAAGCTATTATTGTCGATCTAAGCTCAGATAATCGCTTTAATGAAAAATGGCAGTATAGAGTTCCTGAGTTATCTGAAAAGGTCAAATCTAAGAACATCAGCAACCCAGGATGTTATGCATCAGCAATGCAATTTATGCTTGCTCCTCTTCAGGAACTCTTAGTTGGTCCAGTGAATTTGTATGGCATATCTGGATATAGTGGCGCAGGAGCAACTCCAAATAGCAGAAATGATAAGGAAACTCTTAAAGACAGCGTAATTCCTTATTCACTCGTTGCTCACCTTCACGAGAAAGAGGTAAAAGCACACAGTTATCCTGAAGTGTTGTTTACTCCTCATGTAGGTAATTTTTTTAGAGGAATAATGATGACTGGAAATTTTATTCTTTCCAGCCCAATGTTACCTAACGAAATTTATAACTTGTTTGTTGAGTACTACAACTCACAGGAGCTAATTTGCATTCAGACAGAACTCCCAAACCTTCAAGATGTGCAAAATACCTCTAATGTAATCATAGGTGGATTTGCAGTTGATCAAGGAATTAATAGGCTGACTTTTTGTTGCGTGCTTGATAATCTTCTTAAAGGCGCGGCAACTCAAACCATTCAAAATCTAAATTCTGCTTTTGGATGGGAAGATAACTTGGGAATAATTTAATATGAAAATTTGGAATCAAAGCTCAAAAGATAATGACTCTGCAATAGATTATTTTTTATCTAGCGAGGATATAGTTTTAGATCAAGAACTATTTTTATATGACATTCAGGCATCCATTGCTCATGCTCATGAGCTGCAAGCGGTTAATATTTTAACTAAATCAGAAACCAAAAAAATTATTGCCTCTTTAAAAAGGCTTGCAAAGTTATTTCAAACAAAAAAATTCAAGCTAACCTCTAAATATGAAGATTGTCATTCCGCAATAGAGCAATACCTTACAAAAGAGCTTGGTTCAGTTGGGAAGAAAATTCATACTGGTCGAAGCCGAAATGACCAGGTCATGGTGGCCATGCGCTTATATGTAAGGGCAAAATTAGATGATATTCAATCAATTAATCTAAAAATAGCTCAATCATTTCTCGATAAAGCAGAAAAGCATTCGTCTGATCTCATGCCAGGCTATACACATTTACAAAGGGCCATGCCTTCTAGCTGGGGTTTGTGGTTTGGAGCTTTTGCTGAATCTTTTCTTGATAATATTGACTTACTAAATAATGCGCAGTCTTGGATGAATATCAATCCACTGGGCACTGCAGCTGGATATGGAGTAAATCTTCCTATTAAGAGAGATATCTCAACAAAAGAATTGGGCTTTAAAAGGAAGCAACTTAATAGCTTATATGTCCAAAATAGCAGAGGAAAGTTTGAACTAGAGCTAATTGGTGCATTAAAGCAGCCCATGCTAGATGTCAGAAAATTTTCATGGGACATGAGCATGTTTTTAACTCAGGAATTTAATTTATTAACAATTCCGTCAAAATATCTAACCGGCTCATCTATTATGCCTAATAAATCTAACCCAGATGTTATAGAGATAATGAGGGCTAATTATTCTGTGATAGCGGGGCACTATTCTGAATTAGAAAATTTAATTTCTTTGCCAAGTGGTTATCATCGAGATTTACAGCTCACAAAAAGGTCTCTTATTCATTCATTTCACTGTGTGTTAAAGACGTTAGAGCTAGTTCCTAATTTAATCAAATCTATTAAAGTTGATGTCAAGCGATCAGCTGAGTTCATTGATCAGGACATGATGATGACGGACCGCGCATATGACTTAGTTCAATCTGGCATGCCGTTTAGAGAAGCGTATATCAATGTAAAGTCCAATAAAGATTCAGCATCAACATCTAAAACTTCCTCGAGGAAAAATTCTTCTCATGGCTCACCCTATAATTTAGATTTAAAAGTTCTTAAATCCAGATTGAAAAAGTTAATTTAAAATTCACTTTTGCTTTTCATTTTTCTTTATGACAATATTAAATAAGAATGAACAAAGCTATCAGAATTCAAAAATCTGAAGCAGCTAGAGAAAGACGGCATCGAAGACGTGATTTGGCTGAAAGGAAGCTACTTAATGAGTATGCTCGTCTTCGTAAGCTAAGAAGAAAAAAATAGTTTTAGCTGCTTTTTTAATTTTTAACAATTCAGTTGCACGGATCCCTTTAATTTAAAAAATGCTTCTTGCATCATTTGGATCTAAAGTTTTTAATACATCTATGAATCAAACCCATGCATATTTAGAGAGATGGCATCAGGGCCTCAAGTCTCAAGAACAAGATTTTCTAGATGAAATTCTTGATGACTCATGCGTCTTTACGTCACCCATAGTTTTTAAACCCATCGAAGGTAAGGAAATGTCAAAACTCTATCTAATGGGTGCTGGCCAAACCTTTGATATGGATAGATTTCAGTATGTCAGGGAACTAGTTGATGGCTTGGATTGTGTACTTGAATTTGAAACTTATATCGGAGATATTTCGATTAATGGAGTCGATATCATTAAGTGGAATGAAAAAGGAAAAATTATGGATTTCAAAGTAATGATTAGGCCACTTCAAGCCATTCACGCATTGCAAGCAAAAATGTCTGAAGCTTTAGAAAGCTTGAACAAATAATTTAGTTTATAAAAAAAGGAGCCTTTCAGCTCCTTTTATAAGTTTCATAATTAAATCTTAAAAAGAGTAATTTACAGTTAATCCATAGGTTGCATAATTATTTGGGTAGCCAAAAAATGTAGTGCTTGAGAGGTCAACTACAGCAGGGAAAACTGTTGTAATAAATTCATCATCATTAATATTTTTACCCCATACACTAATTGATAAATTATCTTTCTGCATTCCCGCTGAAAAATTCAGAGTGTCCTGCTCTCTAAACCCATTACCTTTGGACTCCAATAATGCTTGTGCCTCCGGATTTTCTGTTAACACTGCTTTACTAGAATAAAGGTGAGAAAGCCTGACGTAACCATCCCAACCATTTCTATCCCAATTCCAAGTTACACTGGAAGAAAGAGTATCATCGGGAATATTTGATGGCGTGGTACCAGATAAATCTCCAAATGCTGAGCCTGTAAAAGAATCATATATGGGATCAATGAAAGTTCCACCTATCGCAATATCAATATTTTCTGTTGGGGACAACAGTAAATCAAATTCATAACCATCCACAGATTGTGTACCAGCATTTGCAAGTACAAAACCTGTTCCAACGAATGTATTAGACTGGAAGCCTTTGATTTCTTGATCAAAAACAGCAATATTAAGGTAACCAGAGGGCAAATAGATTTTTGCACCAAGCTCCATTACTTCTGCTTCTTCCGGTCCAGCATATCTTCTTCCAACGGTTGTATTAGGATGTACTGGAGTTCCTGCAGCAGCCAGGGCAGCGGTTTCAGCTGCATCAGGTCTTGAATCTCTTGAAATAATCCATGCTGACGATTTAAAACCAGTGGAAATTCCACCATAGATTGTTGCTGCATCATTAATTGCATATGACAATTTAAACGTGTAATCAACATTATCATCATTAGTTTTGCCGTCTTGAGCTGCATTTGGAAAGTCTACGAATTTAGGCAACACTTGAAGAGGTTTGAATGCTAAAAAAGGATTAAAGTCTGGATTATTAGCTAAAACTGATGCTTGTTCTGGAGGGAAACCAGCACCTATAAGTGCACCTGTTCCAATTGCAACAAAATCTAAAGCAGACAGAACACCTGTATTTATTTGATTATAGGATACTGTTTTCTCATCTTCGATGTAACTAACACCTACCAATGCATTTAAACGCTCAGTAAGGTTGTAATCTAGTTGCATAAATAAAGATGTGGTCTCATTGTCTTGAGATGCAGTTTCTGTATTACCCTGTCCCTCACCATATATTGATCCGCTTGGAAGGCCTAAGAGCGCTTCTAACCCAGCAAAGGTGCCAGGAGCAAGAAATGCTTCAATATAATTTCTCCACAATGGTCCATAGTATATAGATTCATTAAAAGCCATATCTTCTTGATAGTAGTAACCTCCAATCAACCAATTAAGCTTTTCATTATCATTTGAATACAGTCTAAATTCTTGTGAAATAGCATCTCTATCATTGCTTATAGGGCTTGGATTTACCAAAGCTCCACCGTCAAAATCAACATCTTGAACACTGTAGCTATAGGTATTTCTGAAGGCAGAGATACTTTCTAATGTCATGCCATCAAAGTTTTTTGTAATATGCATGGACAAGCCAGAGTTGTCACCCTTAGTTTCAGGATCAAAGTCATAAAAAACTTTCTGAGTGAATACATTATTAGGAATTATGCTTCCGCCCATTAGCGATTGAATCTGGTTTCCAACACCATAAGCAGTACTTCCCACTGCACAACAAAATTCATCATATTCGTCATAGTCAGCCGTAACTCTTACAGATAAATCATCAGACGGTTGAAAGAGCAACTCACCTCTAAACCCAAACCTATCTCTATTATTCATATCATTACCAGTTGTCACATTATCTGTATGACCATCTGATTGATGAACATTTGCACTTAAACTATATGCAGTGGTTTCATTTAATGGACCAGTGATATAACTATTTACTTTTTTAGTATTAAAATTTCCTAAAGTAGAGGAGACATAACCAGATCTTTCAAACGATGGCTTTTTGGTAACAATGTTAATGACGCCAGCAGAGGCATTTTTTCCGAATAATGTACTTTGTGGCCCTCGAAGAACTTCAATTCTCTCCAGCACTGGTAAATCAGAAATTTGTGATTGCATACTTGAGCGATATACACCATCAATAAACAATGCTACAGAAGGTTCAACTCCTGGATTATTTGAACCATTACCAAAACCTCTTATAAAAAAAGTTGCATTTGTAGATGATTGGTATTGTCTAGTTTCTAAGGAGGGAACCACTGCTTTAAGATCAAACATATCGGTAATTCCAGCCTTTTCAATTGTATCAGAAGTAACTACAGATACAGCAACAGGTACTTCTTGCAATGTTTTCTCAGTCTTAGTGGCTGTCACTATGACTTCTTCAACATTTTGCGCATGAATGAACGTACTTTGTGAAAGCATCAACGCACATAACCCAAATAGAAAATTCTTCTTCATAATCCCCTCGATTAATTATATTTAATGAGCGTATTTTATAGAACTAACTAACAATTTCAATGAATCTGCCAATTATCAAAAGGTACACTTTCTCTTAAATAACTTTATGAATGATGAAGAAGATAAATCTGTTTTGTTAAGCTATAAAATGTAAAATACTTTATAACTTTTTTTCAAACATAATTTACAAAAATGAACCATATCAGCAAATACCTTTCACTTCTTTTTATACTATCAAGTTGCGCTTCAAACCCAGAGATAGCCTCTGAGTTAAATGAATTAGAATCAGATGAGGAAAAAATTTGCAGGTCTGAAAAAGTGATGGGGAGTAAGATCCCTCAAACAACTTGCTACACAAAAGAGGAGCTTGAAAGGCTAGAAGAAAAAAGTAAAAAGATTCTTGAAAAGGAGCAGCGCACGAGACAACAGATGAAAACAATGGGTGGCGTTAAACCAGAATAATTAAACAACATTAAACAAATATATTTGTCTTGAATGCATATTCCCTAAGATGTATATTAACCAACTCAAAAGCGGGAATAGCTCAGTTGGTAGAGCGCAACCTTGCCAAGGTTGAGGTCGCCAGTTCGAACCTGGTTTCCCGCTCCAGTTTCTTAATTAACTCTTATTCAGAAAGAACTTGCCTAGAAGCTACTATGATCTCTTTAATTTTATTGTTTTCAATCCGAACATCAAATGATTCTCTTGCAACCACCTCTTTGCCATCAATGGTATCGGTTACCTTATAAGAAGAGGTTACCCAATGATGAATAGAGCCATCTGTTTGAGGCACATCATTTGCCATGGCATAGACGAATTCCCATACAGGATTAGAAGTTTCAAACCAGTTCTTAAGAAAGGCAGCATGCTCTGCAGAACCATTCACAATAACCCCATTAGGCGCTTTGCCTACAAGGTCTTCAGCATTCGTTTTATCAATTGCTTCAAGATCACGTTGATTATGCGCTTCAACATAATCAACCCAGATTTTTACGAGAGATGGATCTCCGGCAACAATGTCTAACTTTGTCCCATCATCTGAGATCTCATAACCGATAACAGCACCTTTTTTCATATGGCCTGATTCGTGATGACCAGCAAATGTAATTTGAGTTATCAATAACAAGCCAATTATTGAAAATAATTTATTCATACCATCTCCTTAAATATATAAATTTATATTT
>Ga0255783_10002428_pt1 | contig 18572 bp, 20 predicted proteins | sample 011ome_22_FD_179981 | JGI IMG/M metagenome (GOLD analysis project Ga0255783, IMG submission 179981) | Coastal salt marsh microbial communities from the Groves Creek Marsh, Skidaway Island, Georgia - 011507BT metaG (version 2) | ecosystem: Environmental > Aquatic > Marine > Intertidal zone >... | reverse complement strand
CAGATAGTTCAGTCATGATGGTTCTCCATAAGATTTAAGTAGGTAGTCTCTGACAAAGCCGTCCCAACCCGGAGAGACATACTCTGGGCCATCGTTGCCATATCTGAAACAGACATTACAGTGGCCATTATGAGCATCAAAATAGATGTCATAGACGCCATGAATGATTTCATTGAAGGTATCAAAGTCCATTGTGTGCACTGTTGCCTGTCCTACGAATGTGCCCTCAGTGTGGTCACATTGATCAGTCCATTTAGGTTTCACATCAAGCCTGATGCTTACCTGTTTCTTGGCGCATTCTCTACGCCAATATGCTTCTTTTTCTGGGGACATACCTGATTCAGTAGTCATTATTTAGTCTCCTTATATTTAACAATATGAAGTTCGAGTTGACGGCGTTTAGCGATGTCAATCATGTGTTTGGTGCCTTTTGAGAAACCATCCCAAAACACCAACACACCATCAGCTACATCAGCCATTTGTTCGTTGCGTTTATAACCTGCACTCTTGCCGTGCCTATCCCAGTCAGCGGGATATTCTTCAACGGCAATACCATTGTCACGGGCATACCTGGCACCGAGCGTATCGGCACCACGAGCAGTCCCGCTGATGATGATTAGTTGCAGTCCTTGGGTTGTTACATTAGTTATTACTGGCTCCATTACTGAAGCCAACAAGACCGCGTCATTGAAGTCACGGCCACCTGCAATGATTAGGCGGTATTGCATTATTTAGTCTCCAAGTATTTGCAGAGGTTAGGTGCGTGATGCTGTAGCAGTTGATAACGAAGCTCACCCATAGCTTCTTCCTGGCCAAGCTCTTGCTGAACAGCGTTACATACATCCCACACTTCAGCGAAGAGTGCAGGGTTTGATTCACTAATGTCTTCAAGCCATACATCGGCAAGCCAATCTAATAGTTTGTTACACATAGTTATATCCTCAGCTATCTCTAGCTATTAATAGGTTAATTAGAAGTATTAGAATGTGAGTGCATTACTGTCTTGCTTCTACTATGCGTAGATGCAGTAAGCACTCAGGAATGTATAGGGAATTACAGGGATGATGCTTAGGTAGAGAGATACAGTGCATCTCAACCATAACCATAGCGATAGCTATCTACCCCCTGCACACAGGGGATATAACTCTTAAGGATTACTATCTATTGCTGTGTAAATGTGTAAAAAATAACCTACCCGCAAGGGTAGGTTATAGATTACGTCAGCTTAAGTTTAGCCTTCTGCTTGTCCAGAACGACTTGTTTGTCATACTGGTCGATGAGGACTTCATCATGGAAGCCCTTGGCCGTGAGTTCACCAGTCTTAGCGACATAGTGGACTGCTGACATAGTGGTATCAAAAGCGTTGGCGCCTGTTTCGATACCGTTTAATAGAGCTATGAGGGTAGCCCAGAACTTAGTTAATGCATCTCTCATGAGGAGACTCCTATAGGTATGACTACGGATTGTAGCCTCAACTGCCACGGTAGTGGTGTGTAAAGAAGGTGGGGGAGTGCGCACAGAACCAAATAGGAATAGGTACCCGGGGGGTACTTCGGTTTATGAGTTTGAGGGTAGTCAGTACTGGGTTCATACACCGCTATGCAAATTCTGAAAAAGGCGATGCAAAATAATAATTAGGATCAGCCCGGTCTTGGGGAAGTTTGTTTCAAGCCAGGAAGAACAAACGCAGCAACTGCGGGGCGCAGCCAGAGCAGTTGCGCAGTGCAGTTCTGAGTGGGGCGAAAGAAAGTTCCCTAGCGGGCTGGTGGTTATTAATACCGACCTACGCCCCTTCGGCTACGCCACGGGGCTTGAGGCCGGCAGCTTCTACTTCTTCTTGACCCAGGTAGACCACCTGGATCCTGCGGCCATTGTTTAATCTGGCTTTCTCAATTGCCATCCACCCTTTCTTGACCAGGGCCAGGCGCCAGCGTTTAGCGGTATGGATTGACCAGTCGAAGTACTCGGCGGCATCTTCGTCATTGATGGGGGCATTCTCGGTAGAGGCTAATCTGAGATAGTACTCAAATAGGACTAACGCGTGGACACCGGCATCTCTGACCAGGGCCTTGCGTTCAGCTTGGCTTAGAGAGTACTTTAGTCTGAATGATTCGGTGTTTTTCCTGCGGATATACTTGTTATGATCCTGCCCTGCAAGGGCAGTAATTTGATGGTAAGACATTCTTATGGTTTCCCGTAGCAGTTGTGCTCAGAATCGTACCATAAAAGCGCCGGAGGTGCTATATACACCCCACCTATGCGCGCAAGGCGCACTCTAATAATTCGTAAGTGATTGATTTAGTTAACATTGGCGAAGCTTCTTTCCTTCTTAGAGTATATAGTACTTAGCAGAGGTAGTCGTTATTACCCTCATTCTGGAGCACTCGCCCTACAGGCCACGTATTTACTGGCTTAAAGGGGGTTTTACAAATAAACCAGCAAAATAAATCCCAATTGGGATACTTGGCCTCAATAACAATGATAGAGGGCAAGACCTTGATTGAAGATCTGATAGCTGAAGTGATACGTAGGGAAGGCGGGTATGTGAATCATCCGGCCGATAAGGGCGGTCCCACCAATATGGGGATTACCTTGGAGACCCTGGGTAAATACCGCAATAATGAGGTGACTGCAGACGATGTGCAGAAGCTTACCCGGGCCGAGGCGGAGAATATTTACTACTTGATGTACTGGCGCCAGCACGGACTGCATACAGTCACTGGGTCAATACCCGTACAGGGGATGTTATTGGATGCGGCAGTGCACCACGGGCCTCGGACAGCCATTAAGTTACTGCAAAGGGCTATTGAAACCAGTCCAGATGGGGTAATCGGACCGAAAACAAGGGCAGCAGCCGATGCCATGGACCCACGGGAGCTTGCAGCAGCGTTGGTAGCCGCCAGGGCCATTCATTATGGGAAGATATTGGAGCGAAGTCCTGGCCAATCAGTGTTTGCAGAGGGTTGGATGACCAGATTAGCCGAGTTTATTGAAAAAATACCAGAAATTTAGGAAACACGGGGATATAGTGGCTTGAGTGCGTCTCCTTGCGCGCTATCATAGTCCCCTTGTAGTAGTTCATTGGCCCCTCTTCGGAGGGGCTTTTTTTTTATCCCAGAAAAAAATAAATAAGGGTTCTATAGTCACCCGGTAACTTAACTGGAGGACAGGCATGAATATGCCAGAAGTAAGTAACGCACTCACTGAAGAAGAGTTTAAAGCAGCGTTACCAGACAAAGTAAAACGTACCATTGGTAAGGACTTGATGTTCAAGATCAATGAGGTCCTGGCTGAGCCAGAAATGTACGAGCAGTACCGGGATAACCTGTTGAGTTACACCGGCGTCATGCAAGACGGGCGCTTCAAGATTGCCAATTACATTGATGCGGTGAAGTATGTCAGCCACAAGCTGGCCGGCAGAAGTAATATTGCGGCTTACAGCCGTACCTTCCCCGATAAAATTAAGCGCTTTGAAAACAAAGGCACATCGGCTAAAGATGTGGCCAGCTATGTCTCGGCTTACCACAAGTCAAAGCTGGTAGGAATGCTACTTGAGCAGACATTGGTACCCACCTGGGTACTGAACCAGGATTTATACCAGCAGGCCTTGAATACCCAGGCCGAACTAATGATTAATGCCAATAGCGAAAAAGTCCGTACTGATGCGGCTAACTCATTGTTATCCCACCTTAAGCAACCAGAAACCCAGAAGATCCAGCTAGACATTGGGGTTAAGGAAGACAGCAGCATTGATAAGTTGCGCCAGGCCACACTGGAGCTGGCGGCAGCACAACGCCTGGCGGTACAGGCAGGAAGTATGAATGCCCAAGAGATCGCACATTCACCAGTTGTTTTAGAGGGGGAGGCTACACGGGTCGAGTGAAAGATTTCGTTGAAGAAGTACTAGGCGGTCCGAAAAGCGTAGAGGATTACCTCAGGGCAGTTGAATACACCCTGGATCCTCATTACGTTCCCAGTGAGTTTGCCCTGGAGTTCGTGACCTTCATCAAACTGGTGAATGGCACACAAGGCGAAGAAAACAAAACGCCGCTCGTGCATTATCGCATGCTCGATACGATGACGAAGAATGGGGCACGTATAGCCAACCTCTGTCATCGCGGTATTGCCAAGACCACGTTGATGGGTGAGTACCTATTCCTGTACATCGGGGTGTATGGCCAGATACCTGGCTTCGGCCCTGTGCCATTGGCCTTGTACGTGTCTGACTCCATCGAGAACGGCGTAAAGAATATGCGTAAGAACCTGGAGTTTCGTCACGAGAACTCTGAATTCTTACGCGAGTATATTCCCACGATACGCTTTACGGATATACGCTGGGAATTTTTGAATGCTGATGGTAACCGGTTTATCGTCAAGGGTTACGGCGCCAAGACCGGCGTTCGTGGAGCCAAGGAGTTGGGTACCAGACCAGTACTGGCGGTACTCGATGACCTGATCTCGGATGAAGACGCCCGGTCGGCTACAGTAATCGCAGCCGTGGAGGACACGGTCTACAAGGCCGTGGACTACGCGCTGCATCCGAAGAAGAACCTGGTCATTTGGTCAGGCACGCCATTTAACGCAAAAGATCCTTTGTACAAAGCAGTCGAATCCGGTGCCTGGTTGGTTAACGTATTCCCGGTATGTGAGAAGTTTCCCTGCACTGAAGAAGAGTTCCGCAGCTCCTGGCCAGACCGATTCACCTATGAGTATGTGAAGAGTCAGTACGATAAAGCCATGAAGCTAGGGAAGGTAGATACCTTCAACCAAGAGCTTATGCTTCGCATCATGTCCGACGAAGACCGCTTGGTTCAGGATAATGATATCCGGTGGTACAACATCAATGCGGTCATCGATCAGCAGTTCCGCTTTAATTTTTATATCACTACTGATTTCGCCGTAGGCGGTAAAGACTCTGCTGACTTTTCGGTAATTAGTGTCTGGGCCTTGAATAACAATGGCGACTGGTTCTGGGTCGATGGCATCTGCCGGCGCCAGCTAATGAATGCCAACATCGATGATTTGTTCCGCCTGGCGCAGATGTATAAACCCCAGTCGGTAGGCATCGAAGTCAGTGGGCAGCAAGCGGGCTTCATCCCCTGGATACAAGATCAGATGGGCGTAAGAAATGTTTACTTCCCGCTGGCCTCAGAAGGCAATGATAACAAGCCCGGTATACGCCCACGTAACGATAAGATCGCTCGATTTGGTGTGGTAGTGCCTTGGTTCAAATCCGGAAAGATTTATTTCCCTCGGGAGAAACGCCACCAACCTCCTATGATCCAGGCAATGGATGAATTGAGTCTGGTTTCCCCCGCAGGATTTCGCAGCAAACATGATGACTTCAGTGATACGATTTCGCAGTTAGCTGTGCTGAAGTCTTGGCGGCCCTCAGAAGTTGGGGAAATGCAACGAAATGACGATGGGATGTGGAACATCGATGAACCCGAAGAGGAAGATCCGTACCTGGCTTCTTACATAGTATGAGGATGATATGACATTACAAGATATTTACGACCAGCTGGCTTACGGTGAACTACGCAATATTGTTATGGGTTCCGGAGGCATAGGGAATACTGAAGAGAGTATCCCTGAAGATAAGTTCGAGATCATTCTCCCCTTCATTGCACTGGGGTTGACTGAACTGCATAAGCGATTTCTGTTACATGAGAATGAACTTACTCTTGACCTGGTCCCGGGTAAAGGCACGTACGTGATCACCAAAGACTACGCTGTCAGTAATACCAAGTCCAAGCAGCCAGTAAAGTATATTCTCGATACCGACAGTCCTTTCGAAAGCGATTTGATGCGTATCGAACGTGTTTACGCTACCTACCGGGATAAGGAATATGAAGTCCCCTTGAATGAGATTGATAATGCTATGGGCGTGCGTAGCACGGCCAGCCACCTACTGCAGGTTCCCACCGACAGCACTAAAGCGCCATGGTTGCTTGAAACAACCAGTTTGCGTGTGGTCTACCGCGCAAACCATCCCAGGATTTCAAAGCACCTGGCCATATCATCTCCTGCGCAAGTAGCCGTAAATCTGCCGGATACTCACCTTGAGCCATTGCTGTGGTATGTCGCCAGCCGCGCGCATAACCCTAAAGGGATATCGAATGAGTTCCATGAAGGTAATAACTACGCAGGTAAGTTCGAAGCATCATGTCAACGGCTGATCACAGAGAACTTGCAAGTACAGTCCCACGATGAAATCGATAAATTCCACGACAGGGGCTTCTGCTAATGAGTATGTACCTGATTATAGTATTGGCGTTTGCCCAGAATGTGTCATTTTCATTGGTTTCCCGGGCCAGGAACCGGAATAACATGTACTACCACGCCATCTGTTCCGTGTTCTCCAATGGGCTGTGGTTCTTGACCATGCATTTGCTGGTGGCGGAAGAATTAACTTATTGGCTTATCCCGCCCTATATCATTGGTACCGTTGCAGGCTCGCTATACGGTGCATCCGTTTCTATGCGTATTGAGAAGTTAATTGGCGCAAAGACATAATTATCAGAAATAATTATTTTGCTTTGATACGTTGACGCTAATTTCGCCCATTAGAGAGTTACGTATGGCAGGCCAGGACGATTCCACCCAGCAAAATTATGATGATGCAAAGCCGGTAAATCCATTAAATTGGAAGAACCCGCCTAAGCTCACAGACCTGGTACAGGACAGAGATGACGCTAAAGTTGATCATGACAAACAGAAGTCGAAGATCCGTGCTTGGTTAGATAATCTCAATATTGAGGGGTCTGCCAAACTGCCTAAGGTAAAAGGCCGCTCCAGTATGCAGCCGAAGCTAATCCGCAAACAAGCGGAGTGGCGTTATTCCTCGTTAAGTGAACCCTTCCTCTCCAGTGAGAACATCTTTAAAGCATCCCCAGTTACCTGGGAAGATGTTGAAGCGGCGCGCCAGAACCAGCTGGTACTCAACAATCAATTCAACACCAAACTTAATAAAACCAAGTTCATTGACAGTTACGTGCGCACAGCCGTGGACGAAGGTACTGTCGTTGTCAAAGTAGGGTGGGAGTTCGAAGAAGAAGAAATCGAAGAAGAAGTCCCTATTCTTGAGTTTCAGCCTAATCCGCAAATGGCACAAGTACACGAAGAGCTTCATGTACTAATGACAGAGAACCCCACCGAATACCAAAGCAGAGTTCCTGAAGAATTACGCCAGGCGCATGACATTACTATGCAAACCGGTACCCCTGTAGAACCAATCGTACTGGGGTACGAGATGCAGCCTCGAATGAAGACCCTCGTTAATAAACCCTCCCTGGAAATATGTGATTACCGTAATGTCATTATCGACCCTTCTTGCAGGGGCGATCTGGATAATGCCGGGTTTATTATCTACAGCTTTGAAACATCATTATCGCGCCTGAGGAAGGAAGGCAAATACTTTAACCTGGAGAACATCAATGCCGAAAATAATTCACCCCTGGGTGACCCCGACCACGAGACAAAAGATAACCAAAGTTTTGAGTTTACTGATAAGCCGCGTAAATTGTTGGTCGCCCATGAATATTGGGGATTTTGGGATTATAACGATACTGGTGTTGCTGAGCCTTTTGTCGCAACTTGGATAGGCGACACATTAATACGACTTGATGTATCTCCCTTCCCAGATAAAAAACTTCCCTTTATTACTGTCCAATTACTGCCTGTAAGGGAATCCATTTATGGTGAGCCTGACGGCGAGCTGCTTATTGAAAACCAGAAGATTATCGGCGCTGTTACACGCGGCATGATAGATCTGATGGGGCGCTCGGCCAACGGTCAAATGGGCAGGCGAAAGGATGCTCTCGATGCGGTGAACCGTAGACGGTATGAGCAAGGTAAAGATTACGAATACAACCAGACAGTCGACCCGCGACTGGGCTTTTACTCCCACACCTATCCTGAAATCCCTCAATCTGCTTCCTTCATGTTGCAACTGCAGAACCAGGAAGCTGAGTCTATGAGCGGTGTGAAAGCATTCAGCCAGGGTATTAACTCAGATGCATTAGGTGATGTGGCTACCGGCATTCGCGGTGCCATTGATGCAGCGGGCCGAAGAGAGACTGCCATCTTACGCCGATTAGCTGCTGGCATGACACAGATAGGCCGCAAGGTTATCAGCATGAATCAAGAGTTCCTCGACGACGAGGAAATCATACGAGTTACTAATGAGAACTTCGTTGCCATTCGCCGGGAGGATTTAGCCGGCAACATGGATCTGATCCTGGACATAAGTACTGCTGAAGAAGACAACCTGAAAGCACAAGAGCTTTCATTCATGTTGCAGACCATGGGCAACAACCTCGACTTCGGCATGGTGAAAATAATTCTTAGGGACATTGCACGACTTCGTAAGATGCCTGAGCTTGCTCATCATATTGAAGGGTACGAACCCGAGCCAGATCCATTGGCCCAGGCAATACAGGAAGCCGAACTACGTAAGATTGAAGCTGAAATTGTTGCCATACAGGCGCGTGCTACTGAAGACTTTAGCGATGCTGATCTCAATCAGGCTAAGGTCAGAGAGACTATGAGCAAAGCAGACAAGACTGACTTGGACTTCGTTGAACAAGAGTCTGGTGTCACACAAGAAAGGCAGAAGGAACTCCAAGGTGAACAGGCGCGCGGTAACATCGCACTCGAAAGAGAAAAAGCGCGCCTTAAGCCTGAAGAGTCCTCTTCAGCATTGGATAAGTATCTTGGATAAAAAATAATCAAGAAAAGTATTTTTTCTTTGATTAAAGTGCCCACGAACCTGTTAACTAACTAGCAATGATAGGAAGTGATTATGAGCGAAGTAACCGCACAAGAAATACAACTGGATATCGATGACGCAAAAGCAGTAATAGCAAAACGAGATGCGTTGGAACGATTAGAAAGTAACGCCGACTTTAAAGCCATCGTAATTGAAGGCTACTTCAAAGAAGAAGCGATACGTCTTGTTGGATTAAAAGCACATCCCTCAATGGAAAACCCTGAGGATGAAAAAGCCATAATCAGAGCCATAGACGGTATTGGCTCATTTCAGCAGCATTTGAGTGTTATTAAAATGTTTGCCACCAACGCAGAGAACGCCGTTCTTGCTGGCGAGAAAGAACTCGAGCTGATGTCCGAAGAAGGTGAATTATGAGCACCGAGGATATCACTGAGGGCCAGGAAGAAGAACAGCAGCCGGCTGAATCGGAACAACCAGATTTTTTAGGTATGTCCGATGAAGAGTTTGCTGAAATGGGTGGTGCGTACCTTGACCCAGCTTCATACGACCAGGAAGCGGACGATGAATCTGAGGCAGAAGGCGAAGAGGCGGCAGCCTCTGATGCCGATGCCGACGATGATGATAATGAAGACGGCGAGGGTACTGACGATGCGCAAGAACCGGACACCAGTGAAGATGACCTGGACGAAGAGGCTGCAGAAGGCGACGATAATGACCCTGATGATAATGATGGGGAGGATACTTCTGCTGACGCTGATGGCGCCGCCGATGATACTGACGGAGAAGATGCCAGCGATACCGACAACACAGAAGATAGCGACAAAACTGACGTTAACTTCGAAGAGGTTTATAAGAAAATAACCTCACCGTTCAAAGCGAACGGAAAGATGATGCAAGTGGACAACCCAGATGACGTTGTTCGCTTGATGCAGATGGGCGCCAACTACAACAGGAAGATGGCTGCCCTGAAACCGAATTTGAAAGTCATGAAGATGCTGGAAAAGAACCAGCTACTTGATGAGAACAAACTGAGTTTTTTAATCGACCTGGATAAAAAGAACCCGGCCGCAATCGCAAAGTTGCTCAAAGAGAGCAACATCGACCCTGTGGACATGGACCTTGAAACCGGCGATGAGTATAAAGCGTCGAATTACACTGTAGACGACCGCGAGATAGACTTGGATAGCGTAATCGATTCCATTAAGGACACCGATACCTATAACCAGACCCTCGAAGTTGTTGGCACTAAATGGGATGCTCAAAGCAAACAGATCGTGGCTAACGAACCTCAACTGTTGCAAGTAATAAACGACCACATGGCAAGTGGCGTCTATGACTTAATCAGTACTGAAGTCGAAAAAGAGCGAATGTTTAATCGTTTAGAAGGCGTGTCAGATTTAGAGGCTTACCGAATTGTAGGTGACCGGTTACACGAAGAAGGGAAGTTTGCAGCATTGGCCGAAGGCCCGGCGCAAACGCCGCCCCAGAAACGTACACCTGCTCCTGAACAAAAGAAAGCCGCTAAAGATACACGGGATAAACGACGGGCCGCCAGCCCAGCTAAAAAAGCGTCCTCATCCGAAGCAGCGGAGGATTTTAATCCATTGTCACTGTCCGATGATGAGTACATGAAAAAATATGCACCTAACTTATTATAGGATAAATCATGTCTCGTATTTATAACGACCCAATTAATGCTGCGGAAAGTTCCGTCGGCAATCAGATCCGTACGGATCACTACAACAAGCAAGCGCTTATCGAAGCGCGCCGCTCCCAGTACTTCCTGCCTTTGGCAGACGTAACTTCTATGCCTAAACACATGGGCAAGAAAATCAAGAAGTATCATTATCTGCCATTGCTGGATGATGCCAATATCAATGACCAGGGTCTTGATGCAGCCGGCGCTGTTATCGATAACACCCAGTTTGAAGTTCATCTTCAGTCTTCTGAATCAGTAATCACTTTTGTGACTGAACAGAATGCAACTGACCTTGAGGCAGACCAGGCTGGTTCCGTAAAAGGGGGCGCAGGTCCTTGGACTGTTACCCTGGATGCTGCTACTGATCTTATCGTTGTAAGCACTGAAGCTATTGCTCAAAGCATTGTCAGTACTGACTCAGATCAGGCTGGCGCGTTCTACCGTCAACTGTCTGGTAACCTTTACGGTTCCAGCAAAGACGTAGGCACCATCTCCGGTAAACTGCCAATGGTGGGTGAGACTGGCGGACGTGTTAACCGTGTTGGTTTCAAGCGTATTGAAATTGAAGGGTCTATCGAGAAGTTTGGCTTCTTCGATGAGTACACTCAAGATTCTATGGATTTTGATAGTGACGCTGACCTGATGATGCACATCAACCGTGAGATGCTAAACGGCGCTTCCGAAATGACTGAAGATGCTCTGCAGGTTGACTTGCTTAGCTCTGCCGGTGTTGTTCGTTTTGCTGGTGATGCTACTACTGATGCTGAGCTGGATGCATCTGACGTCGTCACTTACGGTGATCTGCTTCGCTTGAGCATTGACCTTGATGACAACCGTACGCCCAAGATGACCAAGGTTAGTACTGGTACTCGTTTGATCGATACCAAAACTATCCCCGCCGCTCGTGTTATGTACATCGGTTCTGAGCTTCTGCCTACACTGGAAGCCATGGTCGATATGCACAGCAACCAGGCATTCATCAAGGTTCAGCATTACGCTGCCGGCACCACTGTTCTGAATGGTGAAGTTGGTACTATCGGTAACTTCCGTATTGTGGTCGCTCCTGAAATGCAGAAATGGGCAGGCGCCGGTGCTGATGCATCTGGAACTGCTACTCATTACGAAACTGGTGAGCAGTATGACGTCTTCCCAATGTTGGTTGTTGGCGACGGTTCATTCACAACTATCGGTTTCCAGACTGATGGTAAAACCGTGAAGTTCAAGATCTACCACAAGAAGCCTGGTGAAGAGCAAGCTACTACTCAGGATCCTTATGGCGAGACTGGCTTTATGTCCATCAAATGGTGGTACGGTTTCATGATTCAGCGCCCAGAACGTCTGGCACTGGTCAAGACTACCGCGACACTGTAAGTAAATTGAGAAGGGGGCCTTTGGCCCCCTTTCTCTTCTTTTTGTAACCGGAGAATCCGCAATGACTGAAGAAAATGAAGTCGATATCGTTGAAAACGAATTAGAGTCTTTAAAGGCTCGCGCTGACACCATGGGTGTCCAGTATCATCCCAGTATTGGGCTTGATAAATTAAAGGAAAAGGTAAACGCCAAAATGGTTGAAGAAACGCCTGCTCCCTCAGAACCAGAACCAGTAGTGGACCAAAAGCCTACTGTAGCCCCCAAACCTGAAGTTAGTGCCGCGCGTCAGAAACGACGTGAAGCTGCTGCTTTAGTACGAATTAGCATTACCTGTATGAACCCCAACAAGAAAGAATGGGAAGGCGAGATATTCTGCGTTTCCAATAGTGTTGTGGGCACTATGAAGAAGTACGTCCCCTTCAATACTGAATGGCATGTACCCCAGTTTATCCTGAACATGATCGAAGCACGTAAGTGTCAGGTGTTCCAGACAGTTATACGTGGCGGCAAGAAAGTAAGGGAAGGTAAACTCATTCCTGAGTTTTCTGTTTCAAGACTGGCTCCCCTGTCAGAAAAAGAACTAAAGGATCTCGCCCAACGCCAGGCAATGGCTAACGGCGCAAACGATTAAGTACTAAGGAAACTCTATGCCTATTCAAATCAGTGATTTAACCGAAGCTACCCTTACGGGGTCCGGTGCGTTTGATGTCCTGGCAATTGCTGTTAAACAGCATGTCGCCGGAGAATACACCGCAGGGCGAATCACTGGTGATGAATACGCACAAGTTTACTTGGGTGCTTTACAGAGTACCTTAGACCGTGCCTTGGAATTCCTTCTCCAGAGAGACAAGATCAACCTGGAGTTGGAACTTCTTGAAATTCAAAAAGCAACCCAGCTCATTGAACAGCAACGTGCTGAAAATGAGCGTGATCTGGTTGCTGCTCAAATTCTTAAAATCAATGCAGAAATTAACTTGATTGACGCTGAAGTTATTAAGTCCGAAGCAGACAAAATACGTATCGATGCCCAAACCGGGCTACTTGAGCAGCAAACAGCAAACGGCGTTATTGAAGGTAAAGTGCTTGCTGCGCAAGAATGTAAACTTAAAGCCGAGTTTGATTTAATCCTCAAACAAATAATCAAAGTCGTTGCTGAATCAGGACTGCTTGAACAAAAGAAAGTTACTGAACTAGCACAAACCAACGGCGCCGGCGTGGATGAGAACAGCGTCATCGGCAAGCAAATTAATTTGTATGGTGCGCAGACAGACGGCTTCAAACGTGACGCGGAACAAAAAGCGGCCAGCATTCTTACCCGTAGCTGGGAAGTACAACGTACTACAGATGAAACAGGTGTACAGGCTAGTGAGTCTAACGGCCTCTACGACCCCAATATTGGTCGTGTAATAGCTAAGTTGCTATCTGGTGTTGATGCCTAATAATATGTCGATAGGATAAACACATGGGTTTGTTCTCGTCGAAGAAAAAGCATTTTGTCGACACGCAAGTTACACGGGTCATCGAAGATGATCTCGTCCCCGATGCCCTGGAAGGGGCACTCATCAATTCGCTGTTCACTAAAACCTCACTTCAAACCGAGATTTATAACCACGCCCTTAAAGGGGGACATCGGCAATTTAGTCGTATGTACCGCTATGCTGAGCGAGGGGAATACTACTATGGCTTACCTGACGCCAGGGTCCTTAGCAGCTCTGATGGCTTAATCGCAGCAAGAGCAAAGCTTGGCGCTGTCACCGGACGCACTATTCTCTCAATAGAGTACATGCACTTTAGGCCCTTAAATAATTACCACAAAGGCTGGGAAACCTTATATGAAGATTTCGGCTATGACCCCGAAACTAATATCGTAGAAGGTATCCCAGGTTGGACTGGTAACCCCCTTTATCTGGATAAACTAGAAGCAATCTACGGCACTGCGCCAGGATTAGAACCACAAATAAGCGGCTTAGGCAGCTGGGATGTTAGCTCACAAACAGGCGAAACACCGCTGCGCGTGCCTGTCCCAGAGAACAGCAAGAACCAAGTGGTTGGCGAAGACTATCGCATTGAAGTTAATGCGGAAGAGGCCATTGAGATTCATTTGGTTTACCGGGATGACGTAGAAGAAGCAGAAGAAGGGCAAATACAAGAATTAGGCGAGCCACTTAACTATATATATAGCGTTGCGTTAGGTGATGATCCGAATAACGAATACTACCAAGCCAAATACACTTACCTGGGGCCTAATAATGAGATATTAATAGGCTACTGGACTTACGATCCGCTGACAGAAACTATCCCAGAACTTACAGATATATACAATCAAGCTCCGACTGAATCAGGCACTTACTTTCCCTTTGTCGTTTTTAGGAGTCAAGGGGTAAACAGAGGCACGGAAGCGGACGTAAATACTGAGCAATACAAGACTTCCGAGGAATTGCTGCATTACCTCAACATGGATTACCGAGAGATCGCCGATGCCTTAGCGGACGCAGACGGTATAGAGGACGTCGACCAGGCGGTCATGATGATGGGAGTTCCTATCACGTCAACTGACGAGGTTGACGTGGAATACCTATTTCGCTACTTCGATAATGTACGGGCATTCTTGCCCGACCCAGCAGGCTATAAGCTCATTGAAGATTACGGCAAGTTCCTACGCGTTGATGCGCATTACGAAACCTCACTTGCGCAAGGCGAGAACTATGCATTAGACATACGCGATGCGGATTTCCGTATGACACTAAGCTTTGACCGAATTACCAGAGAGATTGTGCCCGGCACAATCGGTGCAGTGGGCACCTATGAAAATACCCTTATCGACATTGGTACCAATAACCCGATTATTACCGAAATCCCTGAAGGAGCAGCGACCAGAACTGGCCGGCGCTTCGACAGACAGATTACCGAGACATTACTGGAGCGCATCGTTGTAATAGATCCGCAAGTCAGGTTTCACATTGCCCCTGGGTTGGGCGCAGAAGGCGGGGCTGATGACGAGCGTTTACTTATCCCTGTTGATTACGAAGTTAGTCGAAAGATGTCGTTAATGAACCGCGAGACCCTGTATTACCGCTCACTGCACTTTGTATTTAATTCGCATGTAGTGCAGAAAATAAAGTGGTATGAGCGTGGCTTTTTCAAGGCGTTACTAATTGTCGTGGCAGTAGTCATTACTATCCTGAGTTACGGCGTAGATGGGGGGCAGACACTATATGCAGCAATAGTTGCAGGAACAGCAACTACCGCAATGCTAATAAGTGCAATTCTAAATTTTGTAGTTACTACCCTTGTTTTCGAATTAGTATTTACAGCAATTGTGGAAGTCATTGGCCTTGAAGCAGCACAGTGGCTGGCAATTGCTGCTGCATTAGTGGGCGGCTTCAAATGGATTCAGCACGGTAAGATGACCGTGAATGCCGCGAATTACATGAAAGCTTCCACTGGTTTAGTTAAAGGCGCAGGTAATGTCCTAAAAGATGCATTTACTGATCTGTTGGACGAATATGCTGAATTCGAGCTACTCAAAGAAGCACGCCAGGATGAACTGGATGAAGCAAACTCACTGCTAGGGAACGGTACTTACCTGGATCCCTACTTACTTATAGCGGAGGAACCACTACTTATTATAGGGGAGCCGCCGTCATCATACTTCGAAAGAACAATACACCGAGGGAACATAGGGGTTGAGACACTGAATTTAGTTCAGAATTTTGTTTCTACTTCCCTCAGACTCCCCACTATGCACGAAACAACTGGAGATTCTTTATATGACTGAACTATACACTAATAGTCCTGTAAACCAAATGGGCGGCATGAGTGCGTTTAAACAATCTCCTGTTATGCCTGGCAATCCTGACGCAGAAGTAGGTGAGCTATCGTTGCTCGATAGGCTAATGGGATACCAGGATGGTAAAGTATTTAACCCCGGCTACCTAAAAACCGGCGTAGATGTTCTAGGCGGTATAGGCAACCTGTACCTGGGCATGAAACAGTATGGTTTAGCCAAAGACCAGTTCGCCGAGAACAAACGGCAGTATAACCAGAACTTTGAAGTGCAGAAGAACCTGACTAACTCCCAGCTGGCTGATCGTCAGCGTGGGCGCTTGGCTGCACAACCCAACGCAAATCACCCTTCCCTGTCCCAGTACATGAGCAAATACGGAGTTAAATAATGCCGATTACCTGGCGTAATGTTGAAAGCAGAGGTGTGGGCGATGCTGCCAGATTACTGGAAGGATCGCGCCAAAGTCTGAATGCCGGTGTAAACCAGATCGGTAGTGTTTTCGATGACAGACAAGCTTTGTCTGAAAAGCGCTATGACGTGGGTGTTGAGAATAACACTGACGCTTTTCATAATGAGCTTAGTAAATACAAAACACCAGAAGAGCTACAGGCTGCGCAGCAGTCTGGAGCGATTGACGCACTACGTTCTCAGTTTGGGCAACAGATCGATGAAGACGCTGTACGTAATGCTTTTGTAGACAGGCTTAATACTTTACGTGGTGATGAACAAGCGTCAGCCAAGTACCGCAAGTTTCAGATAGACGAACAAGCGGACCCTATACGGTCAAGATTGGATTCACTTCTTGCTGGCGGTGACATCGTTGGCTTCGATGCTGAATTAACTCCAGAGAATCGTGAATTGTTTTCGCGGCAAGGTACCTTGGATGATCTCATAGGTGCGCGCACAAGCACAATACGGGAAACTAAAAATTATAATGACGCGCAACTCCAGCAGAAAATGGCAGAAGATGGGGCCGCCTTATCACAAGAAATTATCAGCACAGCCACGAGCGGAGCAGCAGCTAGAGCTGAGTTTGAATTACGTGCAATACAGCAAAATATTGTCGGGGATGCGTACAACAATGAACTTGAAAAGATAGAGGGTCGTTGGACTGAACTAAACTCTTTGGATACAGATCAAGAGCGATTGTTAACCCAGTTTACGGCGGACCAGCAATCTGCCGCACAAGGTTTAGTCGATCAGGAGAACCTTGTCCTCCAAGAAACTATAAGACGCAACCCTGTTGATGAACGCTTCAGTTTCCTCAATGAAGCGCGAGTTACCATGGGTGATGTAATAGCAACAGCTGAAGAAGCTGGGTGGGATAAAGATTATCTTCTCGGTGGTAGCCTGCCGGATGATTTAAACAAGATACACACAGATTTTGTTAGTAAAATGGATGCTGACGTCAAAAAAACAGGCCTTGTGGATGCAGATGGTAACCCACGCGCAATGACGGAAAATGAGAAGTCGGTCCTCCCTGCTATTCTAAAATTAGCCGTACAAGAGCAAGGCAGCGAAGACCATATATTTGAGAAAGATAACATTGATAAAGAAAGCGTAAGAGACTCTATGGACAGACTCTACAATGCTTACGTTAACAGTCTTAATAATGAGGCCGTGATTGCAGAGGCAAGAAAATCTGCAACAGGTAATATTAATACATATCTTTCTAATGCTCGGACTGCAGCAGACACGAAAAAGAATGAATTCATACGAGCTAACAAAGGTTTACGAGACCTCAGAGAGCAATAAACATGGCTTCAGTTGTGAAGACGAGTGTTGTTGCTAATGCAGCTGCAGAAAAGAGTCTAGCTCTTACGCCTATTTCTGAAGTTAAAACAGCAATTCTATCTAATGCTTCCCCAATAGTCGCCCAGGCGCCAATACCGGCTCCAGGCGCCACGCCTATTAATTTACCCAATGTAGTTAACCCTACAAGAACTCTACCTGACCCAAGAAATTATAGGGATATTGTCGAGTACGCCAGAGCTAATGACGGGAATGTGCCCGTCGAAGTAAGCAATTTTTATAATGTGCAGCAGATAAGAAATGCCCAACAGAATTGGGCAGTGCATACCGCTGCACAGGAAGAAAGAGAAGCTGGATCCTGGGCACGCGATAATGAACTGGGAACTGCTGAAGGCCGAGTTAAACAGGGTCTGTCTGGCCTCGCCATTGGCCTTAACCGCATCGCACAGCATGTTGCTGGGTTTCCTGTTACTGCAGTGGGTACTGCACAACAAGCTGAAGTTAGCGATCGAGCTAATGAGCTTTATCGAAAGGAGCAGGAATACCAAGCCAAAGATACAGATTTAAAAGAGCAGTCAAAGGAGCTAGAAAAAAATAGGGCTACTGGCAAGATTTCCAATGCCGACTACTTTGAAGCAAAGCTTAAACTGGAACTTAATAGAAATACCCTCACGCCATTAACTAATGAAGAAGCGAATTACCTGGATTCTCCTGATGAAGCACCTCGAGGCGGGCGTACACAAAGTACCCGTGATCCTGGGGCAACACGCCGACAACAGATAGAGCGCGCTAAGGCTACATTTGAAGTAGGTGAAAAGCTCAGAGAACAGTTTGAAGGTAACGGCGTTAATGAGTTACTTAACCCTCTGAATCGTGATGCCTTCATTGCTGACTTAAGCCAGACCTACGCAGACAATAAAGTCTACTTTGAGCAGGCCGGTGAAGCTGCAGACAGTGGTGATTACGGTTCAGCTGTTTGGAATACCACCGTCGGTGTAGTCAAACTTGCTAAAGAAGGTCTGGGCGATGCCATCAATAATCCTGATGCCACATTTGAGTTCATTGCTGAAAACATACCTCAGCTCGCTGCTGGTGCCGTCAGTATGAAGATACTTGCGGCCACTAACATTGCTTACAGTGTCGATATTTACAGCCAGGCAATTAATGATTATCAGGAAAATAATAATGGGTCTCTTCCCAGCCAAAATGATGCTGCCGCCATGCTGGCATTC
>Ga0255783_10002421_pt1 | contig 18587 bp, 20 predicted proteins | sample 011ome_22_FD_179981 | JGI IMG/M metagenome (GOLD analysis project Ga0255783, IMG submission 179981) | Coastal salt marsh microbial communities from the Groves Creek Marsh, Skidaway Island, Georgia - 011507BT metaG (version 2) | ecosystem: Environmental > Aquatic > Marine > Intertidal zone >... | reverse complement strand
TTGCATTGCACGGGCGAGGCGATACTCACGAAGTCTGTGGAAATCGACTCGCTGCTCAAAATCAACTGCCATGGTTCCATGCGCCGGAATCTGCCGGTTGGCAAAATCCAGGGCTGGAATTAGAGGCCTTGGTGCTCCGTGATCGTGAGCGTGACCTGCACTCTTTGCTGCTTTGGGCATCTTCCTTACTTTCCTAGAAATGTTTCCCTGGGCGGGACTAGCCCGCCCAGGGAAAGGTTTATGAGCGTCGGTTTACCACTCAGGTGCAACTGATGGGTCAGTTGCGTTGTCGATGGTGACCTTTGGGTTAGGCATGTATAGAACCGAACCGTCGTCGTCGCGGCCGAGGCTGGTGTCACCGGTCATTGCACGGTAGATACCAACAACTGCGTTCTCGCCATCCCATGAGGATGACTGGAATACGGTTCCGTCTAGCTTGCCATCGATAACCAATGGGTTACCCAGGAAGGTGTTACCGATTGAGGTGATGATGAAGTCCTCAACTGCAAGACCACGTGCCTCAAGAGCAGCAATACCACCGGCGACCATTGAGTCGTCAGCTGCGTACATTCCCTGAACATTCTCAACGCCAACAGCAGTCAGCATCTCAGATGCTGCAATCTGTGACTCATCCTTGTTCCAGTTACCTGGCTGCTCAGCCAAGATGGTTACGTTTGGGCACTCTGAAGCAACAGTCTCGCGGAAGCCAGCACCACGGAGTGATGCCACGGAGTTTCCGGTCAGACCATTGATCTGGATGATGCCGATGTCGGCGCCACCTGCAAACTCACACATCATTTCTGCGGAAGCTGCACCCTGGCCGTAGCTGTCGGTACCTGAGTATCCGTAAGTTAGGCCGGTGTCCTCTGGGTTAACGTCAGCGTTGGTAATCCAAACTGGGATACCTGCTGCGTTAGCTGCCTCGAGGCATGGGCGGATGCTGTCGGCGATAGCTGGCCACAGGATGATGCCGTCGGTCTCACTGTCAGCAACAGCAATCTCGCACTCGCTGGCCTGCTTGTCACCGTCATACTCGCTGTTGGTGATAGTTAGCTCGATACCCAGCTCTGCAGCCTTGGCCTGCATTGGAGGCAGGTAGGTGGTGCCGTATGGCTGGTCGTTACCCTGGGGAAGCAGTGCGTACACCTTTAGGGTGTCGTCACCAGTGTCGCCACCGGTGTCACCACTGCTGTCGCTGCTGCCTGAATCTGAAGAACCAGTTGATGCGTCTTCAGTGGCACAGCCGGTTAGGACTAGTGCTGCTGCCGCAAGCATTGCTGCTGGGGCGAGCACTAAACGAGATTTCCTCATTTTTCCTCTTTCCTTTGCTTTGTCATTTGATGGGATCAACTGGACGTTGACCTATTTGTTGCCACAGATGGTTCTGCGACTTTCCCGCGGCCGGTTCTCAGAGTTCGAATACTCGAGATGACCGCGCGAAGATTGTTGGGGTCTGTCGTTACAGCTACGAGGAGCAGTAGACCAATGAAAATTTGCTGGATTGGCACCTGAACTGCAGCAAGAGTCAGTGCAACCTGAATAATGCCCAGCGAAGCCGCGCCGATAAGTGTTCCAACTACTGAGCCGCGGCCACCCTTTAGGTAGTTACCGCCGATGATTGCTGCAGCAAAGCTTGCAAGCAGCACTGTCGAGCCTGCAATTGGATCAGCGGCCGTGCGCTCCAAAGTGTTCATGACGCCTGCACCTGCGGCGACTACACCACTGATAATGAAGCCAGTAAAAATTCTGCGCTTCACTGGAACACCTGCATCGCGGGCAGCCTGGCGATTACCTCCTACGGCGAGAAACTCTCGACCGACTCGGATTCTCGCAATAAATATCTGCAGGCCGATGAAAACCAGGATGAATACAAGAATGCGCGGAGTTATTGGTCCGATCAGAGGCTGACCAAAGGCAATTCCGGCCTCTACGTTGTTTAGCTTTATCGGTGCCTCATTCGAGATCACCAGGGCCAGGCCACGCAAAAAGAAGAGCATTCCGAGAGTGGCAATAAAGCTATTAATGCCTATAACAGCGACCAGAAAGGCATTCACAACACCCACGACGACCCCCACAGCAAGACCCGCCAAAATACCGAGCCCGAGGTCCGGAATTGAAGCGGTCACCACACCGGCAAGCGCCAGGGTACTGGCAACGCTGAGGTCAAGTTCGCCCATCAGGATTACGACAGTGAGCCCCAGAGCGACTAGGCCGACAAGTGCGATTCGACCGAGGGTTACGGAGTATGCAGTAAAAACAGTCTGTTCTGTGAGCAGCACGCCAATTAGAACAGCGGCTAGCAACGCCACGCCGCGGCCCTCTGTCCTTCTGGCAATAGTTACCTTTATCTTTGACCAGAGGCCTGTGGTTCTCGTGCCCAGCTGAATAGTTTGTGTCTGACTCACTTCTTTCCCGCCCTTCTGGCCAAGGCATCAATCGAAACCGCTGCAGCAATAAGGAAGCCAAGTGCCATCTGCTGGTAGCCAAAGCTGATGTTTAGTAGGACTAAGACGTTTGTAAGAACACTCACGAACACAACGCCAAGCAACGTTCTTGGCACCGATCCTTTGCCGCCGAACACGCTCGTGCCACCAACGATGATCGCTGCAAGGGCCCTGAAGTCATAGCCCGTGGACATTGCGCTGACCGCTGTGTTCGAAAAGGCCGCAAGAACAAAGCCGGCGATCATGGCAGAAAAAGCCGTCACGAGGAAAGCTCCGATAATGACGAGCCCGGTGTTGGTTCCTCCAAGGCGCGTGGCCCGCTCATTCACGCCAAAACTTCTGACCGTGAATCCAAAGTTTGTTCTCGTCAACAGAAGCGACAGGAGAATGGTCATGATGACCAGGACAATGGCGGAATAGGGCACAGGGCCAAGCTTCCCCGCACCAAATGATGCAAGTGGACTCTCGTAAGGTCCAAAGAAGATTGATCCTCCGGAGAAGAACCTGAGCAAACCCAGGCCGATATATGTTGTTGAAAGCGTCACAATTACGGCGTTGGCTTTGAAGTACCCAACGGCCACTCCGTTGACTATGCCGAAGACGGCGGCAGCAAGCATGGCTGCCAGGATGGCCGGAATGTAGCCATACTCATTGCTCACCGCGATGAGTATCACGGCGGAAGTGGCAACCTGAGCCACCACGGAGAGATCTAGGTAATTTCCGCTGATGACAACGAAGGTCATTCCCACGGCCACAATTCCAATTGGGGCAGCGCGGTGGAAAACATCTGCGATGTTTTGCAGCGAAGCAAAGCCCTCGACACCTATTACGGCAACGGCAATTAGCACGGCCGTCAGGACGAAAATGCCGTTGTCCGCCATCCATGCCAGAACCTTGGCTCCGGTGCTTATTTCTTTGTTGGGCGCCTCACTGGTCGCCAGAGCGTTTACCTGAGTTAACGGATCACCCATTTATGCCTCCACCAATTTCTCACCAGCAGCAAGACTCATCACGGATTTCTCATCAGCCTCATTGGCGGCCAGGGTTCCAGTGATCTTTCCATCACGCATCACGTGGATAACATCTGCCAACTCGAGCAGCTCAGGAAGGTCTGAGCTCACGACCAAAACGGCAGTTCCCTGGTCAGCTAGCTCTTTGACCAACTTGTGAATCTCGGCTTTAGCACCTACGTCCACGCCTCTGGTTGGCTCATCAAGCACTACGAAGCTAGGCCTTCGGCCGAGCCACTTGGCAATAACGATCTTTTGCTGGTTGCCTCCTGAATACTGACCCGCCTCAAGCTTTACCTGAGGAGGCCTGAGGCCTACTTTGTTTGCCAATTCAAGAGCGAACGACAGCATCTTGCCTGGACGGGTGATACCGCCGGCCCCAAGCTCCCGACGATTTGGTAGATAGATGTTCTCGAAGACTGCCATCGTCATAGCCAGACCGTCGACTCGGCGCTCCTCTGGAACGTAAGCTACGCCAGCACGAATTGCTGACATGTAACCGCTGATGACCGTTGACTTGCCTTGGCTGTTAAGGACCACTCGCCCTGCTGTGCGGTTATCAGCGCCGATAATGGCTCTCACCAGTTCTGTGCGGCCGGCGCCAACCAAGCCTCCCAAACCGACGATTTCACCCGCACGCACTTCCAACGAAACGTTGTTTACACCAGTGGCACGAATACCATGAGCGGCAAGAACCACTTCACCTGGATTAGCTTGTCTGCGTGACTGTAGGCCAAGCTGAAGCTCACGGCCGACCATCTCGTTGATTACTTGATCGGGCTTGGTCTTTGCTACCTCGGAGACGAACACCCTTTGGCCGTCTCGCAAGACCGTGACCTTGTTGCAAATTCGGAAAACCTCTGGAATTCGGTGAGAGATGTAAATAATGGCAAGGCCCTGGCTCGCCAACCTCTTGAGCATGTCCAGCAAGTAATCGGTCTCGGCGGGAGTCAATGAGGCCGTGGGCTCGTCCAGAATGAGCACCTTTGGCTTGCGCGCTACAGCGCGAGCAATCTCAACGAATTGCCGGAGGGCGACTGAGAGTCTCGAAATGCGCTCGTCAAGGTCGACGTCTACACCAATCTCTTTTAGAGTCTCCGCCGCAATTCTCTTCATCTCGGCTTTGCGAGTCACTCCGGCTTTTGTTGGAAAAGATCCGAGCAGGATGTTTTCGGCAACGGTCATTTCAGGAATTAAGGAGAGTTCTTGGTGTACGAGAGAGATTCCGGCCTCGAGCGATGACTTCGCTGAATTCTCAATCTCTTGACCATCCACAAGTACGGCGCCCGAGTCGAGTGTTTCGATTCCAGAGAGGATTCTCATCAGAGTGGACTTGCCGGCTCCGTTTTCACCGACTACTGCGTGGATGTCTCCTGCTTCAACAGCTACAGACACGTCATCAACTGCCTTGGCGCCACCAAATGCCTTGACGACATTTCTAGCTTCAATAACTGGCGTTGACATAATCCAGGGCTCCTTTGCCTAATGGCAGCTGACTTGTGCTTTGAGTAAGTGTAAATAATAAGAGAACACTGTTCTCCAAACTTCGCAGATGTAACCCAAATGTTATTTGTGAGTGAACGCTTGGGAAAGTTTTACTAACGCGACCTAATGGCTGTAGTGCAGGCTTTAGTAGGTGTGGAAGTACTCGAAGTCTTTTTCTTCGGCCCCGGGTCCGATCTCGGATAGTTCTGAGATAAACCACACGGCGCGCACTGGAGCCTCAGTTGCATTCCAAAATCTATGCGGCAGTGAACAGTCGAAGGCAATGGAGTCGCCAGCCTTCAGGATGGTAAAGCCCATCCCTACCTGCACACTTAGTTCGCCTTCAATTACCAGGCCAAACTCCCGACCCTTGTGCCTAACTAGATCGCTTGGCGGGTTCGAGCTTCCACCAGCGGGCTTGTAAAAGACCTCGATAAATTCGCTGCCCTGCTCGGGTCGGGTCGTGAGGCGTTCCCAAGTGGGACCCTTGGTCAGTTCTAGAACTGGTCGGTCGCCCTGACGTAGGACGATTCCGGCATCTTCGAGCGAGACCTCTCCATCTGCGGCTTGCTGTTCTAGTTCAAAGCTCTGGTTGGCCTGTGGCGACTTAGGATCCTCAAAAAGTGAGTCCATGGAAATTCCGAGTTCGCTAACCACGTTATAGAGGGCTGGAACACTAAAGGAGGCTAGACCCCTTTCGACCTGAGAAACGTGACTGGCTGAAACATTCACTCGTCTCGCAAGCTCGCGAACACTGATACCTGCAGCCTCCCTGGCAAGGCGAATATTTTCGCCACACTTCTGCCAGTGATGTGATTCGACCTGCGATTCCAATTCGACTCCCCAAATAGAAACTAAGCCCATCCTAGGGTGTTCTGTTAAAGCAAACAGGAATTAGCGGGCTGAAAAGACGTGGGAGAGTTGAGCGGAAGACAAGACCTCCCAGATCACATGCGTTAGATGTCCCTCTGGGGGTTGTCCGTGTCAATTGTTGCCGATTGCGGAGCTTCAGGGGTCTTGCGGTCTCCCCTAATAAAGAAGGTAAGCAAGGTAGCTCCAACTGCGCCCAATAGCAGGAGCGCCAGTAATACCTCTAGAAGCATGTCCTTCTCCTCTGCTTGTGTTCTTACTAGAACAGCTAGGAACAAGGAAACCTTCCTGAACCTGCCTAGCTGCGCTTATTCCTAATAAGCCTCATGAGAAGCCCAATGGCCGCCAATGCGAGTGAGCTCAGCACGAAAAACCATGACAGGGCAAGTGCCCAGAACTCCTCTACGAGCAAACCAGAACCATCAACAGTGCTGCCACCAGAGGCAACGTAATAGATTCCAAGAGAAACACCCAGAACTAGGGCGAGGGTGCCGAGAAGATTAACGGCCTTGATGATTACCTCGGCTAGATTCCTGCTTTGTCCCACCGCTCGAGCCTAATGAGTGGGTTACTTGCTAACTACAATCACGCGGCCGTTGAAGTTCTCATGTTGTGTGACCTTGGTTTGATACCAATAGCTAAGGTCAGGCCTCAGCGACTTTGCGTACTCACAAACCAGTTTTGCTCTCATCCTCACCGCAACATTCATTCGGTAGGGGTTATCGGCAACCCTTGCTCCGGTGCAGATGAACTTGGTATTGCCGTCTAGTTTCTCGAGGACCGACCTGATCTCGGCCTTCTGGGTCTCTGTGACCTCGCGAGTCCGGCCTGGGTAGTCAGTCAGAGATTTGACAATGACAGGTGCAGATACTGCAATCGTCACCTCAGGAGTCACGGTATCGCTTGAAAAGGCACTCCCAGGAACCGCAACCAGCGCTGCGACCAGGGAAATTGTTAGTGCAGTTTTCATTAGAGCCTCCGTGACTTGTAACAACAAGAAATGGCTGGATATCTTCCTGGAGCCACCTGCCAGAATCGAACTGGCGACCTGCTCTTTACGAGGGAGCTAATGATCCCTTTAGCCTCGGGGGAGGCTAATGAACAGAATATCCCAACGTCTCAGAATGTGTCTATTTGTCTCACATTTCTCGGTTTGCAGCTTAACTCTGGCTAAGTTCGGTTTGATCGGCCGAGAAGCGACTCTGTGAGTGAGAAATATTGGGTCACGGAACTTGAGAAAATCTTTGAAGCTCAGCCAACAATCAGAGAGCCTACCTTTAGAGGACTGATTTGCTGGAGCAGCTCGTCAAGGTCTGTGTTCTCAGACAGGAGTTGTGTCGAGTCCTTGCCGCAAACTGCCTGACTCAGTTGGACACCGAAGGGGTGCTGCTGCACGACTGGCGTGAAATCATAAACAACCCCTTTCAGAATGACCCAGCAGCTGTCCAGGGAGTTGTTTGCCTCAACTTCTGGAACCGAAACTGTGGTTTCTGTCGGTTGGTCCGAGTCTTTCTGCGTTAGAGCTTCCGGCTCAACAGTCAGTAAATCTTCTGATTGCGTTGGCCCGGATGCGCATCCAGCCAGAGTCACCCCGATCATCAGAACGATGATCGGGGTGACTAGTTGCCTCAACTTATTCATATCTCAGTGCAGTAATTGGGTCTTTTTTGGATGCACTACGAGCGGGAAGTATCCCGGCGAGTAGAGCGAGGCCAACTACTACAACCAATACCGAAGCAATGGCTTGAGGTTCAAAGACGAATGGATCAAAGCCCGTGAGGTCTGACAGCAAACCTTCCTGTAATACATTGGACAGGCGGCTTCCAAGAATGATCCCAAGAAGGACTCCGCTAATACTCCCGATGAGACCGATGAGCGCAGCCTCGAGGCTAAAGAGCGAAAAGATCACCCTAGGCGTTGCACCAATTGATTTCATCAGACCAATTTCGCGTGTTCGCTCCTGCACTGACATGTAAAGGGTGTTCACAATGCCGAAACCTGACGCGAATAGCACGACTAATGCAAACCCGTTGAGAATCCAAATAATCGCGTCGACAATCGCAGTAAAGTCGCCGAGTTGATCTTCAAGAGTGACGGCCGTTAGGTCAAGCTGTTCCAGTTCATCAATGACCGCGATGAAATCATCTGTGCCAACTAAGCTTTCGTCCACAAAAACCGTAACCAGTGAAAATCCCTCTTCCGCCGGAGCATCCAGTGATTGAGATTCGTATATTTCCTGGATAAGTGAGGGATTCATAACCAAATTGCCGGCGACTGGTCCACCTAGTCCTTGATCGGCAACACCGACAATTTTCGCGTCAACTTCAGCAATAAAGTCTGCGTAATCATAGAAACCGATTGTTATTGATTCATCAACGGCATCGCTAGCATCTCGAAATCCAAGAACATCAAGGTATTCATAGGGAAGAATCACTTGAAACTCAGAGTCATCACTTAGCTGAGTGCCTTCCAACAGAACTGATTCAATTTCGAGTGAGGTCTGTGCGTTGTCCGCAACATATTGAGGGCCATCCGTCATTAGGTACTCAATAGTGACGCCAAGAGATGGCTCGACCGCGTCCACGCCCTCGATTCTCTCTATTTCAGCGATAGTGTCCTGAGAAATTGCCTGGACCAACGTGGCACTCCCACCTGGGTTAGGCGGCCCTACAACCTGGGCTTCAATCTGGTCCTCTTCAAAAATTGCTGGATCCGAGTCAGAGTTATCACCCGATGCAGTTGGGTTGGTAACGAATATTACGTTTTCCGCTCCGAAGCTTGCGAGGGTGTCATCGATGTATTTATTTACACCTGCACCAAGCGCAGAGGTAAGCGTCAAAGTCAACGCTCCGACAAGGATTGCCGACGCGGTGAGTCCAGTTCGAACTGCGTTGCGTCGAAGGTTTCTCTGGCTTCTCTTAAATATTGATAAAGGTCTCATTTATTCTCTCCGTTTCTTGAAAGGGCCTCTTCGACAGCCTTTGAGACGGCATTCCGCACTGAGCGCTCAATAAGGGCAGATAAGTCCTTTTCGGGCTCGACAGCAGAATCTTGACCGACTATTCGACCATCTGAAACTTCGATGATCCTGTCGAATTTGGCTGCAAAGTCTCGATCGTGAGTGACACAAACAAGTGTGATCCCATGATTCTTGTTGAGGTCAAATAGAAGCTCCTCGACCTGCTGGCCTGTTTTTGAATCTAGGTTCCCAGTTGGCTCATCCGCGAAAATTACCTGGGGGCTGTTTATCAATGCTCTTGCTATTGCCACGCGTTGCTTCTGGCCGCCAGAGAGGTCGACTGCCTTATTTTGGACTTTGTCACCCAGCCCAAGCTCCTCTAGGAGTTCAGTTCCGAGCCTGTTTCGCTCTGATTGCGACATCCCTCCAACCTCCAATGGGAGAACGGTATTTTCCAATACCGTCTCGTTTGCATTCAGAAAGAACTGCTGAAAGACGAAACCGAATGTTTCATTTCTGACCTTGCTGAGCTTTTGCTCACTGAATGATTTGGTAGGCACACCATTGATGCTTATTTCGCCACTAGTTGGATTGTCTAGGAGCGCAAGAAGGTGCATCAGCGTGGACTTTCCTGAGCCGCTTTTTCCCGTTATCGCAACTGCTTCGCCTCTTTCAATCTCGACTGAAACATTGTCTAAAGCGAGAAACTGCTCATCCCCGGACTTATAAACTTTGGTCACTGCACTCGAACTAAGCTGTGCCATGTTCATCCTTTCTCTTTCGTTGATGAAAGGATTGCCTACCAGGCATTCATGAGTCATCTAGCGCTGGTTGTATGTCTGGATGAACTTGGTAGTAGGTGTAAATACACCCTGAGTAGTACGTAGAAAATGAAGAACTGGGGTTGACTTCAACCATGGCTCAGAAAACCGTTTTGCAAGCGCTCATTAGAGGCGGAGCCTGGCTGGCGTTGGCTTTCCCGGCTCTTCTTTATGCAAGTGCCCAGACTCAACCAAGTTTTGTGAGCTTGGTGCCAATTCTGCTGGCTCTAGCAGTGCCTCTAGTCTTCACGGCCCTGAACAAATTCATCAGACTTGGCATGGCGGCTCTTCTTACCGTATTCCTTGTTGCGGCAGGTAGTCAGCTGCCGAGTGCTGTTGTTGTTTTAGGTTTCGTTTTGGCTGAAATCGCGGCTTCTAGTAGAACCAGGGTCATCATTTGGAGCTTTTTGTTTTCGGTTGGGGTGATTATCCCGACCACAATATTGACCACTGAAATCGATACTCTCCGTCCACTTTGGTTAGTTCATACGATCTCCATAGGGCTTTTCCTTGTGGTCGGGATCGTTGTCAAAGAACGAAGAGCATTAATTGAGCAAACATCAAAGAGGTTGGAAATTGCGGACCACGCCCATCAAATTGAGCTGGAGCAAGCCGTCGCCCAGGAGAGATTGAAAATCTCTCGCGACCTTCACAACCGAATTGGTCACCAGCTGAGTGTCATCTCGCTAAGTACTGAAGCGGTAAAGCAGAACAGCAATTCGGTCGATCAGGTGCAAGCCAGTCTGGACTTAATCGGTCGGGCCGCGAGAGAAGGCTTGGAAGAGATTTCTAGTTACCTCAACACCCTAAGGGAGTCTGAGCCTGTCAAACCTGAGGAGGCTTTGAGGACCAAGTTCGAAAGGTTCGGATCTTTGGGGCTTAGCGTAAGCAGCAGCGAAACACAGTTGCCTCCAACAAAGTCAAGCGAAAAACTAAAGTTTGTGAGTGACGCACTCGAGGAACTTCTTATGAATGCCTATAAGTATGGTGACGGGGTTGTTGAGTACCAGCAATCGCTGGAATCCGGTCTCTTAACAATTTCTCTGACAAACACTTCTACCTCTAAAGAAGGCCCCTCAGGTGGCGGATATGGCCTTGCAGACATCGCTGAAAGGGCCGCAGAGATTGGTGCCTCATTTACCTACAGAAAAATATCCGATTCGAAGTTTGAAGCCTTGCTCAAAGTAAGTGACTGGAGTTAGCGAGTTGATAAAAATAGTCCTCGTTGACGATCAAGAATTGATTCTTTCTGCCCTGACTTCTGTTCTCAATGCGGATCCGGGGCTTGAGGTGGCGGGTAGCTGCAAATCTGCCGAGGAGGCGTTGGGGATGATCAAAGTTGAAAACCCAGATGTTGTGATGACAGACCTTGACATGCCGGGCATGGGAGGGCTGGAACTAATAAAGAGGATCAGCGAGGACCATGAGAACACCCGCGTCCTAGCTTTGACAACATTCGAGACCAACGAGAACATGCGGTCAGCGATGAAATATGGTGCGAGCGCTTTTCTAAGCAAGGGTTCGACCGCGCTGGACATAGTTGCCGCTGTGAAGTTAGTAGCGAGCGGCGAGGTCGTGATGTCTCCAAAAACGAGGGAGTGGCTTCAGCAAGAACTGGGGGCTCCTCATGGAAAGGAATCCATTGTTGATCTCGGACTGACACCACGAGAGGTTGAGGTATTGAAGTTGGCAAGTTTGGGGCTATCCAATGTCGACATAGCACAGGAGCTTTTCATCTCACCACTTACGGCGAAAACACATGTAGCACGGCTGTTCGACAAACTTGGAGTTGCCTCCAGAGCCGCTCTTGTGGCCAAGGCAAAAGATCTTGACCTCAGTTAGTGCTTAGACAGTGGGTAAAGAGAGCCACCTGCCAGAATCGAACTGGCGACCTGCTCGTTACGAGGGAGCTAATGATCCCTTTAGCCTCTGGGGAGGCTGATGAACAGAATATCCCAACGTCTCAGAATGTGTCTATTTGTCTCACATTTCACAGTTTGCAGCTTAAGTCTGGCTCAATCCATGTTGAGCACTTGGAGCTCTGACTGTTCCCCGCCTCTGCTAGTTTCAAGGTCTGCTGTCTAGATAGGAATATTTATGAAACGAGTGCTGGTCACTGGCGGATCTGGCAAGTTAGGCAAGTTCGTAGTTGCCCATCTATCTCAGGCAGGATGGTCAGTCACAAGCGCAGATCGAGTGCCTCATCCTGACAATAGGGTAAAAAACATCGTCGTCGATCTAATGGACAGCGGCTCAGTAATGGACCTGATGACAGGTACAGACGAGCGCCACAATGGTCTGGATGCTGTCGTGCACCTCGCAGCAATCCCTGCTCCCGGAATTCAGTCTGACAAGGCCACAATAAATAACAACTTCAACTCCACTCTGAATGTCTTTATGGCAGCTCGAAACGCGGAAGTAAAGAAGGTTGTATTCGCGTCGAGTGAAACAGTGTTAGGGCTTCCTTTTGACACTCCACCACCATACGTTCCAGTTGACGAGGAATATCCGCCGAGGCCTGAGTCTTTCTATTCGCTTTCAAAGGTGCTGGAGGAACGATTGGCCGAGGAGCTCTGCAGATGGGACGGTGAGCTTTCCATTTCTGCGTTACGTTTTTCGAATGTAATCGATCCATCCGAGTACCCAAACTTTGAAGATTTTCAAGACAGTGCTCTAAAACGAAAGTGGAATCTCTGGGGTTACATTGATGCACGTGACGGCGCGTTGGCAGTTGAAAAAGCACTCGAATACCGAAACCCCGGTTTTGAAGCTTTTATAGTTGCCAGCCCTGACTCAGTTATGCGAACGACAAATACGGAACTTCTCGCTCAGGTGTTCCCAGGTGTTGAACCTAAACGAGAGCTATCGGAACATGAAACTCTGCTTGGGATTGAAAAGGCTAAAAGGTTGCTTGGGTTCAACCCCAGACATTCCTGGCGTTCATAGTTTCAACGGCAAAAGATCTTGACCTGAGTTAGTACCTAGACAATGGGTCAAGAGAGCCACCTGCCAGAATCGAACTGGCGACCTGCTCTTTACGAGTGAGCCGTTAACCTCTGAAAACGCCGTGTTTTCGGGGAAACACTATCGACTCAAAGTGTCAGAGTAAAGCCTGAAAAGTCAGGGGTATTCAGGACGTTTTGCTTGGCTGATTGCTAGAGACGTTTAGTAATCGGTCCTCGCTTAGTCCACTTACTCCAGTCCGGCGCCGCTTCTTTTAATTGTCATACCTGTGGGATAGCCTCTTTAACAGCAGAATTGGTCGGGGGGAGAAAATTGGCTAGGAAAAAAATTTCATTGGCTATCGCAATGGCGATGGTGACAGTTTTAGGTTCATGCGCAGGCCAGTCTTCGCTTGTTGGGCAGTTGTCAACAGTTCAACAAAACGAGTTTTGGTCCTTGGAGAACAGCTCGCCTGATTCCAGGGAAATTGGAGGGGATGAAGCCGGTCCAGCTGGCCCTTCGCCTTCGCTAGATCCTGAACTCACTGCACCGGAAGACCCCCAAGATTCTGCGGGCGAAGGCTTCTCACCCCTGGGGCCAGACACGCCTGAACCGACAGAAAGTGATGGTTCACCTGAGCTGTTGCCTGCACTTCAGTCAGCACCGACTCCTGTCCCCGGCGAGTCTGAGTCGGTTTCAGAGCCTACTGAACCTGGCCCCGCGGACTCTGAGGAGAGTTCCTCATCTGAAGTTGTGCTCGACCCTGATGCCGCGGGTTCCGATGAGGTTGTCTATCCAGACCCCGAAGAAGCAGAGGAGGCTGATCCGATAAAGCTTGATGCCCCGGATGGATTGACGATTACCTACCTAGGGGAAACGCAGGTAAGCGCAAGTTTCGAACCAACTCATACCGCTGATCGATATCACGCCTACATTCGCTACGGAGATAGTTTTACCAGCAAAGGTTTGGGAGATGAAACCTCGGTAACTTTTGAGAAGCTGACACCTGACTGGAATTACACACTTTGCGTTAGCTATTTCTCCGGGGAGGTTGAGTCAAATCGTTCCTGCCTGGCCGTTCACACACTTGGAGAGAGGCCGGTCGAACCCACTCCACCTTCCGCACCTAGCAACATTCAGCTGAGCGCAACCGAAAATTCGATCAGTGTCTCTTGGGATTCAGTCGAAGGAGCGAATAGCTACAGGGTTTGCCATGTCCATGGCGACAACTCTTGGCAGTGTGGTGGGTATCGTCAAATCACTGCAACCTCTGTCATCTTCGAAGACGGTTCGATTTTTCCGGCGACCCTTTACGGGATCTCGGTTGTTGCCGTTGACGAGGATGGCAACGCGTCCCAAGCTGGAAAAGCGAGCATTACTACACCAGGTGACGCTCCAGCGGAACCAGAATTGTTGTCAGGTCCGGAGAATATTCGCATTGAGGCTATTAGCTCGACTTCCGTAAGGGTTTCGTGGGACTACTCCGCAGAGTCGGAGATTTCAGTTTGGACGCTTAAGATTCGACGTCTCACCTCTTACTCCTCAATTGGTGTCGCAGGGGTGTCAAGAAGTTTCGTCGTTGAGAACCTTTACAGCTCAACTGGGTACGAAGTAATCCTGAGCGGCCGGAACGCTTCTGGAACCTGGACTACTGAGACAAAGCAAGGCTTTTTCACTCCAGCGGATTAGTTGCTTCGCCAACCTAATCTGGTCTCATTTCCGAGATGCCTACTCCTTAGTAAGAAGTCAATTAGCTGAAACAGAATCTCCGTCACCAATTTGAGCCTGGGAAAATTCGCAGGCGCTTGATTCCAAAATTGCGTGGACCTAAAAAGAGCCACCTGCCAGAATCGAACTGGCGACCTGCTCTTTACGAGGGAGCTGCTCTACCGACTGAGCTAAGGTGGCGGACCGACAAAAGTTTAGTCCAAAGCAAAATTGGTTCTGGTCTCAACCACCTTCATGCAATAAGACAGACGCGCTTCAGCCTTGCAATGGCTGCGTCCTCAATTGGTGAATCCTTGCCAATTGCTTTGCGGCCAAGAACAAGTAGAAAAGTTGTAACTGGTCTCAGTAGCCACAGCGGATAACTTCTAATCCCAATCATCACTCTGAAGTCTTTTGGAAGAGTCGCTAGTGCTGAGTGGAATAGCAGTCGATAGATGGGCTTGGCAGCCTTGGGTAATGGCGCGTTTCGTATCCACATAATGATTGAACGGGCCTTTTCGTCAACTCTCAACTGTGGACGATAATGATCGAGCACTTCAACTAGCTCTCTCTCGCTCATTGGTACCCCGTCCAGGCCCAAAGGGCCCACCGATCGTGACCACTGCGCCACATAAGCATCGGCACCGCCTGGAATTGGATTAGTTGAGTAGTTCTGGTGGGTTCTTAGAAATGAGTCCATAAAGGCAATGTGAACCCAAAGCAACAGATCTTTATCGGCAGCTTTGTAGAGAGTTTTCTCCCCGGAGTTCTTTTCATACTCTCCAGAAACCCTGTCATGCATGCGGTTGACGCGCGAGGCCTCGTCCTTGATTGCAGTCATTGATCCGAAGGTAGTTACGGTGAGCCAGCGGATGGTCCCAGAGAGCCTACCCAGAGGATCTTCTTCATATCTCGAGTGCTGCGCTACTCCCCCAAGCGCACCGGGATGGAGCGCTTGCAAGAGCAATGCTCTGACGCCACCAACCAGGGTTGCAAAATCGCGGTGAACGACCCAGGGCGCATCACCGGGAAGAAAGAACCCACCCTCGTCGCCCTCGGCAACAGCTGAGAGCCAAGGTGGCTTTCCATTTTCCGAACCAGATAGCAACTTCACGAATCTGCGCGCTAAGCGCTGTTGAAGTGCGTTGGAAGCCAATGTTGCCTAACCTAGTAATGGACCAAGAAGGAGCAACCATGACAGAGGCCGAACTAATCCGAGAGTTTCAAACTAACCGGCTACACGTCATCCTGGCTCAGCTTGCTCCGACTGGGCTCTTGGCATTTGCCGCGATTGCAACCCCCGCAATCGCCGAGAACGGCGGTTGGACAGTTCATGCCTTTGCGCTGATTCTTTTGGCCTCGGGAATCTTGGGAGCGCTGGCTGAGTATTCAGCTGCAAGCCAGGCCCAGGCGGTAATTGATAACCTCAAGGCACTGCCTGGTGAGTCGGCACTGAGAAAACGAGTGATTGGCTTCAGGCCCTGGTTTGAGGTTGTGAAGTATGTAACCCCTGCGATTTTCATCGCAATCTTTGGGGCAATTCTGGCCGCCCTATATCTCTAGGGATTTAGAAGCAGGTGAGGTTGCCCTCCCCTAGATCTTGGCCGTCGAGGTAGGCATCGACAAGTGAGTCGATGCAGGTGTTATCTCCATAGGCGGTGTGACCCTCGCCATTGAGGGTCAATAACTTGGCGCCATCCAAGAGCTTGGAAAGCGATACGGCTTGCTGATACGGAGTCGCGGGGTCTCCCGTGGTGCCGATGACGATTGGACCGTTGGCCAAAGGAATGCTGAAGTCAAGTTTTTCCATTCCGATTCCTTCTGGCCAGCCGGTGCAGGCAATGTCTGGTCCTGAGAAGTAGCGACCAAAGACAACACTTGCCTCTCGAATCTCTTTGTCTAGATTGGGGCCTGCTTCTGTAACCGCATCGTCGGCACAATTAATCGCGTAGTTCGCCTCATTGATATTCGAGATGTAGCCGCCATCTGGATCACGGTCGTTGTAAAAGTCTGCAAGGTAGACAAAGAAAGTGCCGTCGCCATTGAAAGCCTCATCGAAAGCTTGGGAAAGGTAGATCCAAGAGTCCTGCGAATATAGGGTCACAATCATCCCCGCTAATGCAGCAGATATGCCCAGTTCACGGTCAATGGTTGTCTCGAGAGGCCGAACCTCTCGCGCCTGCAGGAAGCCGGATATCCTCAGCATTGCGGTATCAACATCACCCTCGAATGGGCAGTAGGCAGGGGTGTCGAGGCAGGCAGTTAGGTAGGCACGAAGAGCGTTGTCAAAGCCCTTGACCTGACCTAAGAGCTTGGTGGAGGAATCCATTGTCGGATCTACAGCGCCATCAAGCACAAACTTGCCCACTCGGTCTGGAAATAGGGCTGCGTAGTTTGCTCCCAGTTCAGTTCCATAGCTAAAACCGAGATAGTTGAGCTGCTCCATGCCCAAGACCTCACGAATGAGCTCTATGTCTCTTGCAGTTTGTTGGGTGTTGAAATAGGCAGTCGATGGACCCCTGAGTTGGCAGCTCTGGGCGAACTCGGTCATGTGGGACTCGGCAATTATGAGGTCCTGCTCGGAGCCATATTCGAACCCGCTGTCGGAGTAAAGCAGCTGGTCCTTTATGTCCTGATCAGAACAGGTGACAGGCGTTGACCGACCCACACCTCGGGGGTCAAACGCTATGACCTGAAAATTCTCTCTTAGCCAGTCAGAGCCAATGTATTCATAGCCATCTCGCATCCAGTTGATAGCCGACGAACCTGGACCACCGGGGTTTACGAGAATAGGCTCCCGGTCCTGCGTCCCTTGGTAACGCATAAGACTGATTGATACGGTCTCACCGGTGTCGCTCGTCCAATCCAGCGGAGCAGCCAAGAAGGCACACTCAAAGACCTCGTTACAGCTGTCCCAGGTGAGGACCTGCTCCTGGGGCTCTTGTCCAGGCTCGAGCACCGCAACTTGCTCGGCCGCCGTGCAGGAAGTGAGCAGTAGAAGAGGTAGTAGCAAAAGCGCTCTAAGCCGCAACCTGCCTCCTCATAATCAAAGTTGTGCAAAGAGCTTCGAGGACCAACAGGTCTCTCACGTTTGACTCGAGTCTCACCCTTGCCTGCTTAATCGCATCCAGAATCTCAACGCTCTGCTGGGCGCTGGTAAGCAAGGCTCGCTGGTTCAAAACCTCTAGTAGGTCTTGGTTTATTAGGTCAGAGTAGGTTCCGAGCTGAATACTCAGGACGTCTCTTATGAAAGACTCCGCGTCTGTGAAGACCCGGTCGATACCGTCTCTAAGGGCACGAGTGTTTCTGCGCTTTTGGTTGTCCTCAAGCTCCTTGATGTGAGTTCGAATACCAGGAGGGACCTTGTCTTCGGGGCCTAGGCCGTATGCGGCAAGCAGCTTTTCCTTTTCTTGCTTGTCGCGTTCTAGGGAAACTGCCTCAGCATCCCGCTTCGCAACACTCAAGAGGTGCTCTGCCGCCGCCATAGCGCCGCTGAGGTTGGTGATTGATGCAAGCTCTCGCATAGTCTCTTGCCTTCGTGCCCGAGCGTCTTGACTGACCGCGAGCCTTCTGGCCATGCCAACATGCTGCTGGGCTTGGCGCGCTGACTGAATTGCCAGGTCTTCAGCCACGCCGTCTCGTTGAACGAGCAGTTGGGCTACTTCTTGGTTGCTTGGAAGCCTGAGACATACATTTCTTGTCCGTGAGCGAATTGTTGGTAGCAGGTCGGCAGCAGAAGGCGCACACAGCATCCAGATGGTCTTGTCTTGGGGTTCCTCTAAGGCCTTGAGAAGAACATTTGAGGTTCTCTCGCTCATACGATCGGCATCCTCAATAACGACCACTCGGTAGTCACCAACCGAAGATGCCATTGCGGCAAATTGGACCAGCTCGCGCACCTCATCGATGGAAATGATGACCTTGTCGGTTGCCAATACTCGAACATCGGGGTGAGCTCCGGCTAGAACTAGAGAGCACTGCTGGCAGCTGCCACATCCGTTCTGCTCACACTGCAAGCTGGCGGCAAAGGCCCTTGCGATTGTCGATCTCCCGCTGCCCGCAGGTCCAGTGAAGAGCCAGCTGTGCTGAAAGCCGTCATCCTTACCCGTGACCACTCGACTCAGCTGCTCAATGGCCTCCGGTTGGCCCAGCAACTCATCCCAGACCCCAGCCATCTAGCTAAGCTTCGCTACTCGCTCCAGCACCTGAGAGTGAAGCTCCTCGGGTGAGAGGTTTGCATCTACAACCAAGAACCTGGGCTCATTTGCCATTCTCAGGTATTCGTCTCTGGCGCGCTCAAAGAACTCGACCTGCTCGCGCTCCAGCCTGTCTGGCTCAGTTCCCTTGT
>Ga0255783_10002418_pt1 | contig 18597 bp, 15 predicted proteins | sample 011ome_22_FD_179981 | JGI IMG/M metagenome (GOLD analysis project Ga0255783, IMG submission 179981) | Coastal salt marsh microbial communities from the Groves Creek Marsh, Skidaway Island, Georgia - 011507BT metaG (version 2) | ecosystem: Environmental > Aquatic > Marine > Intertidal zone >... | reverse complement strand
TCGACGATATGCGTATAAACGAGCTTATATCCGCGGTTTTTTAGAAGTCGTATTTTTTGGGGGTCATTAAAACCAAAACAATGAACAATGTCTCCAGATTGTTGCGGATCATGCCAGCATTCATATTCCACATCGACACCCAGCTGCGATAAATGCTGATAAAGTTGCTTCGCATGTACTTGCTTGCCACCAGGAGAAAGGTACGAATACGTGGTATCACTAAAGAGTACTTTCATAGTATTTATGCTGTTTAGTTGAGGGGCGCGGAATCTGGCAGGCAGGTGATTCTCTAAAGATGTTACTCTGTGGCATTTTCTAGGCTCGGGAGCAGGATACTATCACCGATGCATAGTCATTGATTGGTGCTTAACTGTTATTCGTTGTTTGATCGCAATACTGCAGACCCTACTCTCTTGCCCCTCAGGCAATATCTCTCTTCGAGTTGCATGTGCGTTTTGTAGCCAAGCAACGACTGCTTTCCGTATAATTCCTCTTTAATTTTGCCACAGCAAAGAATGCCTAGTTGTACACTGTGCGCCATCCATACCGGAGCTGCCAAATTAAACATCACGTCTGCCCCGGACGGCTGGAGCTCGTTCATTATATGGAGTAATTTCATCTGTTTTTAAGATTATACATTACTACAGCCGAACTATTTATTTATCCACTATAAAATTACGTAATTATATTTAGTATATATTAATTATATCCTTGTAGATATTGATGTAGCTTTCGGTTGTTTTTTCGACGTTGTGCCTATCATATGCAATCAGTTGGGAACGCTGACTTAACTCAGTGGCCAATTCATTCGATTGAAAAATCCTGTCTATCTGAAATGCCAACATTCGAAAATCTCCGATAGGGAAAATTAATGCCGATTCATTATCAACAATCGAACCAATACCCCCACAATGAGATACCACGGACGGCGTTCCGACCATCATGGCCTCCCCTAAAGAGTTAGGACTATTTTCCACATAGGATGGTAAAGCAAAGACATGGCTCTTTAAAAACCGATCAGCCATGGATGCTGCCGACAATCTTGGTAGGAAAATAATATTTGCTTTCAACTGGTGGACGTTAATCAGATGGGAAATATAATTATTATATTCGTTCCCGAATATTAGGCGTTTCCATTTACTATTCGAGTGATTGAACAGAGGGACATATAATTTTAAATTAGGGTATTTTTTCACTAAAAAGCTCATCGCCTGAATCATCAACTGCAGGCCTTTAATCGAATATGCGCCAGACGACATGAATATGCTATGTCGCTCACATTTTTTCACCTCCCATTTTTTCGAATAGAAATCCGCTCTGAGCAGTTCTTCACCGTGAAAATAGAGTGCATTGGGATTGATTGCGTAAAGTTGCGACTTATCCCATTCGGTACGTCCAATGAAATACCGGTTAGTTTCAATGATCTCTCTTTCAATCACATTATATTTCCTCCACCTTGCAGCCGTTGCTTTGATCCCTCCGCCGATGCCTAGCAGGGTCTTGATTGATTTGAATCTAAATTTATCAAAACTCACTGCAGATAATTTCAACCAGTCGTAGTATGAGTTGATGATCCCTTGGATAGAACATACAACAGGAAGCTTTCTATTGATGTATTTGGTTAATAAACCGAAATTCTTCTCCACCCCATGTATATGAATAATATCCGGCTCGAATGCATCGATCACTCTGATATAATTCTCAACCGTGTCAGGGCTCATGCGTCCAGTACTTCCACCAGCAACAATAGGGATTGAGAAATATTGGATCCCATCGATCTCTTTCTTCAGGTACGCGCCATTGACAACAGGCGATACAATGCCGAGCTCAATATCCTCATTCTCGGCCAGTGAATAAAACAATGGATCAATCCACGATCCGCCCAGAGAATAATCCCCCGATACGAATGGTGCAAAATCCGGCAGCACATCATGTACGATCCATAGAACTCTCATTTTTTATAATAGTTTAATCTAGTTAGATAAATGCATTGCACTCGTCATTAAAATTTGTCGATTGGCTCAGATGTAGTAATTCGTGCTGAATCTTCCTGACTAACACTGGTGCCTTTGTGCTCACGTAACAGTTGCCCAATAAAAAACAGCACAAAGCGTGGGTTATGCCATGCGTAGCGCCGCCACAGGCGCCGCGGCTCCATCAGCAAGCGGAACAGCCATTCCAGCCCAATCGCTTGCAGCCATGCCGGCGCCTGCGTCACGCGCCCCGCATGAAAGTCAAAGGCCGCGCCCACACCGAGCATCGGCATATTTAAGCGTCCGCGATGCTCCGACATCCAGATCTCTTGCTTCGGGCAACCGATGCCCACGAACAGGATCCGCGCGCCAGACTCAGCCAACTGCTTGGTATAAGCGACATCCTCCGCTTCCGTCAGTGGCCGAAACGGCGGTGCGATCGAACAAGCAATTTCAATCGCCGGGAAGCGCGACTGTAACAATGCGGCAAACTCTTTAAGGCTTTGCGCCGTGCCGCCGTAGAGGCCGATTGGCAACTGCTGTTGCGCAGCAGCGGCACAGGCATGCAAGGTAAGGTCGGGCCCATACACGCGCACCGCCGAGGGCACGCCGAGCGCCCGCAGGCACCAAACCAGTGGCACACCATCGGTAGTGATCAAATCAGCAGCATTGATGATCTCTCGAAACTCCGCAGAATCCCAGCCTTCCATCACCATGTGCACATTCGACAAACAGACGTATCTAGATTCCCCCCGTTTCGCCCAAGCCAATACGCGTTGAGTCGCGTCCGTATATGTCGTTGCATCCAAGCGCTGCCCGAGCACATACCTTGGCTCCAATGCGGCTAAACTTGACAGTTCGGCATCGGATGCAGTTGCGACATCCATCGTATATCTTGGTTTTTTGATCTTCAAATTATCGAAAAAAGGTTTTTCAAAAAGTGGGGTAATATTAAGCCAAAATTTTCGAGTCTATTTCATTGACCAATTCAGAGCCATCTTGCGACCTGACTTTCCGAACAAAATACATATCTGAACCAGTTATTTCCTGCCAGTCGTTTACTGTGTACCACTTAGATAGAGAGGGATGAATAATATGCAGATTTGCCATACGCCAGAGTCCTCGCCCTTCAAAATCGTTAAGACCATCTGCTTTTTCTGCATATTTGGAGTTTCCAATTAGCGTGTGAAAATAATGTTCATCTGGATTCGTGGTGTTAAAATTCATTTCGTAATACCATGGATTTTCACGCTGAAAATTCATTAGGTACTCGCAACAAGCCGGAGTGATCGCAAAAAGGCAGCTGCCGTAATAAGGCACGAATCGACGGTCCCAATTATTTTTCAGCTTAAGCATGCGCAAGATTTTCCTGATGGCTTTGTCTGCGAATGAAATAATCCTGTTATTCGATTTAATCAAAGGTTCTCGAAACCTTTTCTGTTGAACTTGCTTCATATAATGATCCGGGCTTTCTCGCATATCTATATATTTAATAAACTCTTTGTCTGGACTATTTGTCATCATTTTTTGGTGGCTACTTATTTTCTTTATTGGATAACAACTGCCCGACAACATAACTAGGTGCGAGTATTCCTCCTTCTTCTTAATTACCTGATTAAACAATAGGTTATAAGCATCAATCATTGAGATCCCACCCCAACAGACGCTCACTTTATCTCTAATAAAGCAAACTGCTTTATGATTAACAACATTCTCAAACTGATCATTTTTTACTTTTTCATCTATATGAGCGTAGACGTCACAGTTATGGCCTAGTGCAGTAACCAATTTAGCAAAATGATTAGGATCCCCGTGCGCTAATATAAGGTAGGCAATTTTGTTCTTCATTATTTTTAAACGATCCAAATTCTGTTTTGCAGCCAAATCATATTTTAATTTCATCCGTCATCGATGGGCTTAAGACCTCGGCCTTCCGCACCACCTTACGATAGATATCGATTAGTTGCGAGTGGTTCATCTCTGCCGAATATTTCTGTTCAAAGTCCTGCCGCGCACCAGACCCCATCTCATCCATTTTATCCGGATGATCGAATGCCCAGCTGATTTTTTGCGACAACTGTTCCTCATTGCCCAATTCGAATTTAAGCCCATTTTGCTTTTCTACGATTATTTCAGTCATTCCACCGTTGTCGGATGCGACGACTGCGGTGCCACAGGCAAACGATTCAACAATATTCATCGGAAACCCTTCATGCCAGACCGATGGCAGGATCAGGAATTGTGCAGCTCGCATGAGTGCGAGCACTTGATGGTTCGGCATCTTGCCGACAAAATGAATGGTTGCAGGTTGGTGACCCTGGGTGGCCAAGGATTCAAGCGCATGCCGTTGCTCGCCGCCGCCGACAATCAGCAACTGTGGTCTCTGCTGCGCGGTTAGCTCGGTGTTGTCAGCGGTGAGCCTTACCTGATACCGATCCCAGGCTTTCAGTAACACAGTACAGCCCTTTTCGGCACTCAGTCGGCCAACAAACAGTGCGTAAGGTTGCGAAGTTGTGGGCTGGCAGTTCGAGGATGAAGATTCGCCTGCTTGCGAGCCACTACCGACTGCCCGCTGGCCTGCTGTGAGGCTAGCGTCGTCTGTCACCCTTTGAGTGAAATTCGGCTTAACCGATATCTTGCCGGCCGGAAGCCCTCCCTCAACCATCTTGTTTTTCTGGAATTCTGTCAGGGCAATGTAGCAATCTACTTTTTTCGACCAAGTCCCGAGCACTCGGTGGATAAACAGCAGCACAGCCACGACTAAAGAACCCGCCTTGGAGTCGCGGTAGCAGCCATAGCGAACTCCGGAGAATTTGAATTGTTGACTCACGCAGAGTTCACAGATCGAGCCCTGCCCGTTTAGCCCATTGATTTTTGCCCTGCTGCTACTACGAGCTAATAACTGCTTATCGCTAATCAGTTCCGACTTTCGGTATAAAAAAGCATTTAAACAGAGCAACCGATAATTATGCAATGTCTGGACAACGGCTACCTTAGCCTGGGCACAGGCCCAGTAGATTGAGGGGGATATCAGCGGAAAAGTATTATGGCAATGCACGACGTCGGGGCGCTCGAGTTTCAGCAATTTGCTAAACTCGCGATACGTTTTCCAATTCCAGATAGTCTGCACACTGACACGCAGCAGACTGAAGCATGCTGCTGTCCTGCCGTTTCGGATACGTTGTCCTCCGCCTTGCGAGCTTGGCCCCTTGGCAATCACGTCGTTTGTCCTGTAGAACGTGACGACTTGATGCCCATGCGCTTCAAGCATGAGTCGCTCTGCCTCCACCACGGCATCTTCGCCCCCAGCCTGTTGGTAGTAATTATGCACTTGGACAATTTTCATGAAGTGTATACCCGCGATTATGTTTTATTGAAAACTAATCTAATCGTCTAATTCCTCTGCTTAAGATGGTCTGATTCAATAGGGCTTGATCGTTGCTCAATGCCTATGGATAAGTACGAAAAATGACTCGCACTTTGCGATACAGCCAGCGGAGGCGGACTAGCAAAGATTTGCTATGAAAGCCGTCTTCAAACCAACGGTCGATGACTGGATTGACCGTGATCTGATGTGGATGACGGAGCGGAAAGCTTTGTTCGCAGGCAGTGACTTCTTGCCCGGAAAAGTGCGCTGTGTGCGTCCCTTCAGAATTAAAACCAATATTTTCGGTCAAATTTAATCTGGGGATGATCGCACAGCCCGACTGTTTCCAGATCGTCAGTAGAAAGCGGGAAGCCCATGTATCGCGGCGCTGTTGATCCACTTGTCCAAACATCCAAGTCCAATACAGACGCGCCCGTAGTTTATGGAATATTCGGGCACAAATCGAATTCCAAGTTTCCTGATCGCGCCACCCACTGAGCGTCGGATCGAAGTGATCCCAGGCACGCTTCCAGGTCGCCCAGCCCCAACATTGAAAGTAATTGGAAAAACCATAATCGTCATTGAGGTCGAGCGGCTGGGAGCGTCGATTGTGACCCGCGATGGCAAACACCTCTGGCGAGTCTGCGTAGCGCGTTAGTAACTCTTGGCAGAATCCAAAGAACGACGGATCGGGGAGGATATCATCTTCTAGGATGATCCCCGCTTCACAGTCATTCAGAAACCAGCTAATCCCTGCAGATATATTCTTAAAGCAGCCGAGATTATGCTCGCGGTAAAGACGCTTCACCTCGCACGGCCAAGGCAGTTCGTCCAGCATGGCGCGCACCTCGGCGACTTTTTTGACCTCACCCGAGCGACCTGCGCGGGGTCCGTCGCACAGGATCCATACCCGTTGCGGCGCGACTATTTTCAAGGCCTCAAGCTGCCGACGTGTGCTGTCAGGGCGATTGAAATGGATTAGTAAAACCGGAGTCTGCATCAAACGGTAACTTTATTTGTTCCAGAAACTTCAACAGGTTGCCCCTTAAGCGACCAATAAAGCGCCTCAATCGAAGCGGCGATCGCTTGGACCACATCTTCAGCAGATTTACCTTCGGTCTGGATGCAAATATCTCCGTCGGTCATCGCATCATTTAACCCAGAAAAATCCAGTGCCAGTAGTCGCATGCCATGTAACTTTGCCTCGATCGGCGCATAACCAGCTTCACCATGCAGGGTTGGAAAGACGAACAAGTCGTGGGCGAAGAAATAGAATGACAGATCGCAGCGAGGTACCTGTTTCGGATCAACAAACACCACGTTCAGACCTTTTTGCGCCACATAATCTTCGAACAGTTGCCGATCAGGGCCGTTGCCCATAATGGTGAAAGTATACCTGACCTCTTTAGGCAAACTCGCGAGTGCCTTCAATATGATCATCACACCCTTCCATTCCAGCAACTTGCCGGTGTAAAAGAGCTTCAGCACTTGCGGATCGACCGACACTGCGGCACGCGCTTCCGCAATCTTGAAATCTGCTGCCTGAACCGCCAGAAAGTCCGATTTGACGACGCATTTGTTGCGAGCAAATTTCGGCAGAATCGATCGAGTTGCAGCATTGCCCGCATATATTTCACTGGCCTGTGACAAAGTGATCAATACGAACGGATCTAGAAAGTGCGCCCGTTGCATAAACATTCTAAACAATTCCTTGCACTGTGCTTTCGGCGAAAAAAACCTGCGGAAGCGCAGCGGGAAGCGTCCACCACCACTGAGCGGATCCAGATGAAATTCCTTCGAAAAAAACCAGAGAAACGAAGGCCAGCGATAGGAGCCGTAGGTGCTTCTAATCGCCAAATCAAACTGCTCCCGGCGGAACCGCCGCAACATATAAAATAACAGTCGAAACTCCCAGGCATATGCTAGCAATTGATAGCCCACTGCTGGTATCGATTTAAGCAAGGCGTCCACACGTTCGGGAAAATCAACCAGGTGCACGATCACGTTGTCTAAACTGTGTTGCCGAACCTGAGCCTCAATCTGCGGATTGATGACTGCGGAGGTAAACAGATGCACCTCAGTCGAGCGCGCCGCACATTCTTTCAAACATTGCCAGCCCAGTTCACACTCGCTGCCTCGATTTGAACTACAAGCAAATGCTGAGATTGCGGTTTTAATACGATGGTTTTTTTCCATTCGAAAGCGATTTATTTCCAGCTAAAATTTAATTTTAAAATACCAATAAAAGCCAGCGATGCATTGATTGAAGCTAATCTGATACTAGGCATATTCTGCTAGACAGTAGGGGGAATAAGTCCGGTCAAGATGGCAAAACCTCCGCAGGTTGCTGATGCTTTAATTCCAGGTCCAAGGTTAATAATTCCTTAATATGATCCGCAGTTCGCAAGGTTAACGCTAGCCCGGTGAGCAATGGATTAGCATAGCCACAAGTAGGAAAGGCAGATGTGCTAGTGACATACAGGTTGCTGACTGAGTGAACTTTACAGTTTTCATCGACGACACTTTCTTTGGGGTTTAGCCCCATCCTGGCCGTCCCCATGTGATGATAACCGCCGATCAGTGAACGATCCCACTCCGCATCATCATCCATAACCCATGGCTCGGTGACAAGCTCGCCGATCCCTGATTGCTTTAATAATTCACCAATTATTTTTTGGGATTCACGAATCGACACTTTATCAAGCAAGGAGAGTCTCCAATCGAGAACTGCTCGTGGCACACCCAACTCGTCGAGTTGATCGCTAATCATCACCCGACTGTCTGGATTCGGAACCGACTCGGATTGGCAATAGAGTTCGAGAATTTTCGGCCGAGAAAAGACTTGGCCATACAATACCCGAAAAACATCGTCTGGGTTGAGAACCAAATTCTTCAGCTGTGTGCCCAGACCATCTGGAATGCCCCCGTTCTTTACCTGCCGCAGGAAAGACTTCATGGATCGCATATTGGCGACGATCAGTTTCAGGGAGCGGTAACCAGCTGAATTACGCGATGGCGCCACCGTTCTCAGGTGTGCGGAATAATTCAACAGCTGCTTTTCGCGCTGTGTTTGTTCCCGTATCGTGTAGGCGAACTTCACTCCATCGATCGGTCGCTCAAGGTTCAGGCGTGCTTTAGCACCCTTGATAAAACGATAATCGAGTGCTGGGATGACTGCTCGGTTCGACTGCTTTCGATTATATAAATGTATTTTCGCCGTCACCACATGCGGATGCTCCATGAAATAACGCCCCACCACATCATGTTGATTGCCAATCCCCTGCCGTTCTCCCTGCTTTGAGGCCAACAAGATACGTGCCGCTTCTATTGCTCCAGGGAGTAACACAAACACCTTAGCCTGCACTTCGTATCGATTGTGGTTCAATGTTGCGACACGGCTACGCGTAATTTTACCACCCGGAGCATCAGTCACTAGTTCCGTCACATTCGAATTCATATACACCCTGAGATTCGACGCGTCTGCAAGCGCATGCCTGTAGCGCTTCCCAAACTTAGTTGGCGTACTACCCACCCAAACAGTCGATTGAATTGAATCATTTACATATGGCACCTGGTATAAATCAGGCATCGCATATGACCAATCCAACGCATCGAACGATTTATCCGCGACTTCACACAGTTGCTGTGCCTTGACGTACGATGAAGCCAGATCCTCCCTGCTAATCGGCCAACCGCTATACGGAATCCAATCCCTCTTTTCAAAATCAATTGCATCCAACGGCCGGCACCAACCGGCCCAGAGATTCGAACCACCGCCAAAATATCGAGGGCGGGCATGATCAAGCCGATAATACGGCTCGCCGAGATTGTCACCATTTGCAAGCTCTTGGGTTCGTGGATTTGGCTCAAAATCTCCACCTTCCAACAGGCATACATCCAAACCTGAGTCGATAAACTGCAATGCCATTCCGATGCCAGCAACACCGCCTCCAATGATACATAAGTCCGCTTGTATCACCTCTCCATTAGGAACTTTTTTACCATCTATAATCATACGATATTCTTATTAATAAAATATTTAAATAAATACTATTTAAACCAGAAATTACTAATCATATTACATATATATCTAAATTTTTAATGCAATTTTGAATCATCATTATACGCTTTATTTAAAGCGCAGGCATCTTGCCGTGTATCGCATTAGTAAAATGGAGCCTGTAGGCTAACCGTGGTGTGTACACTCGACTTGTGGTCTAGATAACTCGATGACACTCATGCAAGATCGCTATTCTGTACTCAGCGCAATGAGCGCTTATTGTAAACGGATCGACCGATAGGCGACTTCGATCGGATCTGGGTCTCCCATGGCCACATCCCCCCAGGATAGCGCAGTATCCTGAGCGATGTCGCGAATAAGGGTCTTACCCTGCGCAAGTGCGACCGGGAGTAGCGTCTGCGCACGCACAACGGCAGTATTCTCACATTCGCCGTAGTAATCAAAGCCACCCAATCCATCGAGCACGTCGCCTGCTTTAAGATCCTTCTTTGCAGTCGCAATCACTTCCACCTTAAAGTCGTGCATCGAATCGACCGTGCCATCGGCAAAATCAACCAGTCGCACGATCGAGAACGGCAACTCAAAAAACAACAAGTGATACGGCACATAAAAACTATACAGCGGCCCCTTGCCAAGTTTCCCATAGGCCAGGAAGCGTGCGGAAACAGGATCGTCGGTCGAGGCAAAGACAAATACTCCTGGGCCCGGCTGGGCACCGATCACCATTTCTACAATGCCTCCTAGTTGCTTGAGTTGCTCGATATCGTAGCGACTAGTCAGGTCGTCGACATGGCCATCATACTCAAAAGCGAGCATGCCGCGCCGCGCTACCTGCATACCGGTGGCATTGGCGATTGCGGCCTGCTCAAGAGAGACTTTTGTGCCATCGGCAAAGCTGGTGACCATATTGACACTGAGGCCGTTCTCCGCGGCAAACTGCTGCTGAGTTGCCGGAGTCCGGTAGTGATCGAGCATGCCCTTGATGTTGCCACAAACCAGTGGATTGAAGCCCATCAACTTGACTTGCCGGTAGAGGTTGAGCGTGACGCCTGGCTGGTCGCCATCGCCCAAAGTGTAGCGCACGCCATATTCCCGTGCTTTGATCTGCAAGTAAGGACCGATGGTAGCATCGAGCTCCGCATTGAATGAAACGACATGCTTGCCAGCAGCCATGGCTTGCATAATCCAGTCGAAGGCCAGCTGAATGGTACCGGTCATTTCAACCACCACATCAATCTGCTCGGCTGCCCAGAGCATTTCGGGCGACTCAACGGTAATAGCCTGACCTGCAAGGATGGCATCATCCAACGCTGGGCCGTTGGCAGCGCTCGAGGTTGTATCAATACCAGCTGTGGCATACGCGCGCGCGGCCTTTTCCGGCGTGCGGTTATAGATTGCAGCGGTACGCATGCCTGGCGTGTAACGCTCAATCTGGTTGACCAGACCGATCGACATTTCGCCAGCGCCGAGGATGCCCACCTGGATCGGATTCCCAGCCGCTTGGCGTTCTTGCAGTTTTAAATCGATTACCATCATTGTGTATGCCTGTTATTAAGATGCCACAAAATCGGGCCAGTTCTGATCTTTTTCAGAAACCACCGATGGCTCAACCGGCCATTCGATATTAAACTTCGGATCGTTGTAGCGTAGGCCATCTTCGCAATTGGGCGTATAATATTCACCGACCATGTACAGCACCTCAGTGTGCTCCTGCAGCGTCATGAACCCATGCGCAAAGCCCTTCGGAATGTAGAGCATCCTTAGATTATCCGCCGTCAGTTCGATGCCGTAGCTCTGCAGATAGGTGCTGGAATCGGGGCGCAAGTCGATGATCACATCAAAGATTGAACCGCGCAGACAGCGTATGAGCTTGGTCTCTTCAGCGGGTGCCTTCTGGTAATGCATTCCACGCAGCGTGCCGGCATCGCGACTGTAAGAGCTATTGCTTTGCACAATGGTAGCATCGAGGCCGTGCGCTTCGAGTTCCTTTCGACAAAATGTACGGGCAAAATAACCGCGTTCATCACCACGTGGTTCGATCTCAAGGATCCATGCATCCTGCAAGGGAGATTCTGTGAATTTCATCGGAGTTAAACTAGCCTCGAGTGAGGCCAATACCTTCATAAACCGCGACACTATCTTTGGGAATCATCCGACGCCCATCAATCAAAAGGGGCTGTTGTGGCAGGCCAGCCAACTGTTGTGGTAATTCCTCAAACTGCGCCCACGACGTCATCAGCAGGATGGCCTGAGCTTCGCGAATGCAATCCTCAACCGTATATGCATACTGTATTACATCTTTCCCCAAGGTGATTTTAGTCTCCTGTTGCGCTACTGGATCGAACGCAGTGACCACAGCACCTCTGACGATCAATTCACGCACAACAGTAATAGATGCCGACTCGCGTATATCATCCGTGCCTGGCTTAAAGGCCAAGCCAAGCACAGCAACCTTAAGCCCCGAAAGATCTGGATGATGCTGTCTGAGCAATTCGATCATACGGTATGGTTGCTCGCGATTCACATTAATCACAGAATCGAGAATCAACATCGAGCTTCCCTTCTCCTTACCGTATTGGATTAATGCCTTCACATCTTTAGGAAAACAGCTTCCGCCAAATCCACAACCGGCAGCCAGGTAAGTCAGCGATGAGGGGAAAATCCGGCTACCATCTGGCATGACTGGTGCGAAGCGCTTATCCAGATGCACACCACGCATTACTTCGACCACGTCGACATCCTTAATTAGCGAACACAGGTTACCGATCTCATTGGAGAAGGAAATCAAGGTCGCCAGTAACGAGTTGGCAGTATACTTAATCATCTCCGCGGTCCGCGGCGAAGTGCGAATCTTGTGAGTCTCGTTGAATGCCGCGTAAACGGCTTCCAATGTATTGATGCTGCGTTCGTCGATGCCACCAAGGACGATACGGTCGGGCTCCATGAAATCCTGAATCGCCTCGCCCTCTTTAAGGAACTCTGGGTTCATGCCGACGCCGAAATCAACACCAGCCTTTTTTCCGGAAGCCGCTTCAAGAATCGGCAGCACGACCTCTTCCGTGGTGCCAGGAACAACGGTACTTTTGACGACCACCATGTGGTAACCAGCCTTACGCTTCAATACCGTTCCGATTTGCTTCGCAACAGCCCGAATGTAAGTTAGATCGATATGCTCACCATCAAATGGAGTACCGACTGCGATCAGCGACAGCTCGCTATTGATCACAGCATCTTCGAAAGCAGTCGTCGCCCGCAGTTTCTGGCCGATCAAGCTCTTTAATAAGTCGTCCAGGCCTGCCTCATGAATGGGCGCTTCGCCGCGGTTAATTCTGTCGACCTTGTCCTGCAGCACATCGACACAAGTCACATCATGCCCCTTTGCAGCCAGGCAGACCCCAGACACAAGCCCAACGTATCCAGTTCCAATAATTGAAATTTTCATTAGGAATCTTCGGCTTCGTTGTTGTCTTGATACCAAATTAAAGCGCGCTTAAGGCCCTCATTAATATCAATCTGAGGGTTGTACTTTAACTCCTCGCAAGCTTTCTGGATAATCGGGCAACGGCGATTAGGATTGTCTACCAAATAGTCGACATCGGCACTCACTTGATGCACGACCTTACCTTCGTAACCAAATAGATCTGCGGCAGTCGCCACCACGCGCTCTGCCAGTTCACTCATCGATATTTCTGGGGTCTCGATCCCGATGTTGTAGGACTCACCACTACGACCACGAATCAGAATCTTGAAATAGCCGATGACCGCATCAGCCACATAGCAGAACGTGCGCGTTGGTGAGCCATCCGAAAGCATCACGATATCGTAGCCGTCTAGCACATTACGAACGAAGTCAGGGAGAACGCGCTTGTCGGTAATTTTCAGGCCGGGGCCATAGTTATTAAACGGCCGCGCAATCCGCACTGGCAAGCCATGTTGTTGCGCAAAGTTAACACATAGCGTTTCACCATAGCGCTTCGACTCATCGTAACAGGCGCGCGGTCCAGTGCAGCTAACATTGCCTCGATATGTTTCCGGAGTCGGTATGTTTTCTGCAGTCGGGTCACCGTATATCTCACTGGTTGAAAAGTATAACAGACCAGAGACCTGTTGCTGCTGCGCCTGCATTTTTAGGCAGTATTCCAACACACGTCGAAGCCCCTCAACATTGGCATCCATAGTCTCGATGGGGAACTTCCTGTAGAACATTGGTGAGGCGATCGAGGCCGCATGAATAATGTAATCAAAAGTAGCCATCTCCTCAGGAAGCGGCTGCGTAATGTCATGCTTAACCAACTCAAGATTCAGATCAGCTTGCAGTGCCGTCAACCAGTCCGGCACGCCACGCATAAAGTTATCGAACACAGTCAGATTCAATTCGTTGCCCGCAGCAACTTTGGTATTCTGATGCAGCAAGGCCTGCACTAAATAGTAACCGAGAAAACCAGCCCCACCAATGAGCAGTACTTTCTTTTTGCGCAACTCCTGGAATTCATCATGCAATTGTGCGCAAATGAAGTCGAGGTCCTCGCGCACGATGTCTTGCGCTGTTTGAATCGTAGCCATTTTAGTCAATTCTAGTTATTGCCAAACCTTCCAAGGCGCCTGTCCGCTCAACCAGAGCTCCTCGAGCATCATCTTGTCGCGCAAGGTATCCATCGGCTGCCAAAACCCCGTATGCCGATACGCTGCCATTTGACCATCTCGAGCGAGGTTTTGCATTGGAGATTTCTCCCATGGTTCCGAGTCGGAGGGTATATAATCAAGTGCCTTGGGATTAATAACGAAGAACCCGCCATTAATCCACGCACCATCGCCTTGTGGTTTCTCCATGAAATCGGGCACACGATTATTATTCGGGTGCAAAGTGAACGCGCCAAAGCGGCCGGGAGGCTGGATCGCAGTCAACGTCGCAAGCGTACCCTGCGCTTTGTGGTATTCGATACTCTCTCGAATGTTCACATTCGACACGCCATCGCCATAAGTCATGCAAAATGTCTCATCGCCGATGTAGTCACGTAACCGACGTAGCCGCCCCCCCGTCATACTTTTTAGACCAGTATCCACACAGGTGACTCGCCACGGTTCCGCTCGATGCTGATGCACCTCCATACGATTCGACTGTAGATCAAACGTCACATCAGAATCAGTTAGAAACATGTCTGAAAAATACTGCTTAATCATCTCTCCTTTATAGCCACATGCGACCACGAAGTCGGTAATGCCATGGTGGGCATACAGCTTCATGATATGCCACAGGATCGGCCGCTCCCCAATCACCACCATCGGCTTGGGCCGCACGGTGCTCTCTTCACTGATTCGGGTGCCGTATCCCCCCGCTAAAATAACTGCTTTCATTAATTTATGTGGTTAACGTTGAATTCACAATTTATATAATAACAAAATTATAATTAGTAAAATATTCAGCTGATACAATTAAAATATGCAATGCTTGCAAACAATTTACTAATAAAAGGGACAAATCAGCCGACATATGACCGAGGCCTATTTTTCGAGTGATCCACTAAGCATTCGACGATAAGTCACCAACCAAGCCAGCGGCCATGTCAGACCTCCATGCCGCTGTAGAAAATATGCCCAGTCCTGCATCGGTAAGCCTTTCGGTGAATTCACCGCACGCCATCGAGCCGAGATCGATGCTTGATCAAACCATGATGTGCCTGCTGGATTTCGAGCACAGACGCCATGCCAGCCGCTCGCGACCGCAACAGACACCCCCACTTTACCAGCCCGTAGGGCATAATCGTAATCCCCCATCGCGTGAGTAAAGAACTCATCCATGTTACCGACAGAGTCGGCAGCGGCCGCAGAAATCAGCACGATATTCCCATTCATCGCATGGCACTGCTGCAACGCAGATCCTGGCTGTAAAAGTCTGAATTTACCCGGATGCCATGCGGAGGCCGAACACAGGCCGCCGTAGGTTAATTCCCCAGTCACTGGGTCGCGGGTCGAACCGACAAGAATGCTGCCCCTTGGTTCCTGTACCGTACTCGCCTCCTGCACTAGCCGATCTAATGAGTCTCGCGCCAGCAGCGTATCATCGTTGAGCCACAGATAATAATCCGCCCCCAACGAGCGCGCGGCCTGGTAGGCGGCTGCCATCCCTCGATTCCAGTATAATGACCCGTCGCCACTCAACACCGTCACTTGTCGAAATTCCGCTTGCACCGCTGCGGTGGTTCCATCCGTGCTGCCGTCATCCATTAGGACCGCAGATAAATCCAGCCCCTGCCCCTGGCTGAAAAAGTACCGTAAGGCGCTGAGGGTTTGCTCGCGACGATTAAACGCGGTCAGTACCGCGCATATTTTGACTGGCTTGCTCATCTGTTGGCGAGCCTTGTTTCGGAATGCCGCAACCAGCCGATCGCCGAGCCAAGGAAAATAGCCTGTATATAATCGGAGCCATACACCAGATAATAGACCAGCTGCGAAGCGAGCAGCACTGCCATACACAGTAAAAATGGCCGCGCCGCCGCGTCCAGTTTGGCGCGCCGCAACAGACCGCGCAGCAGCATGCCGTGCAGCGCGACAAACGCTAATAAGCCGAGCGCCCCGCCCCGCAACAGCGTCTGCACGTACAAATTGTGCGGCGACTCGCTACGTAGCTGCTTTACACCATCACCCGTTAGCATGATACGATCCCATCCTGTGCCAAACGGATTACCAATTAACCGCTCGCGCGCCGAATCCATCTGCTCGCCGGTCAACAAGGCAGTCCAGCCCTGGACGCGCCACGAAAACGTGGTGCTGCTACCTTCGGCACCGCTGGGGTCGAGCGCGCTCGCCGCAACGTCGCTATACGAATCCGCCAACGACTCTAGTAGCGTGGCACCGAACACCAGCGCGCACAATCCGCCACAGACTACCGTACCGATCACTCCCCACCGCATCAGCGCAGTCCGCAAAGAGGGCAAAAGGCATAGCACCAGAGCCAATGCAATGATCGCCACGATCCAGACGCTGCGATGCTGCAGGAGTATCACCAGTGGCAGCAGCGCTACCACCAGCGGAATCAGCCAGAGACGCAACTGTCCACGCTGATGCATGAAGATCGCAATCAACAGCGCTTGCAGTATAAGCAGCGCGTGGGATGAACTGATCGGACGACTGCCACGTGCAATCCCGCCGTCCACAAACCCGATAATGGCGACAATCGAGAGGCAGAATGCCGCGAATAGAACCAGTTTTTCGAGCTTGCGCCAGACCCTCGCGATATCGAGCGATGCCACGTAGAGCGCGATGCAGATCATATAGAAGTAACTCCTGAATCCATTAGTCGCTACCTGCAGACCGAATTCGCGGAGTCCGAGGCTATAGTTCCAGCCAAGAATACATGACCACAGCATCAGCAGTAACAGCAGCAGATCGTGCCGTCCGCAACCATCGCGCAAGCGCGCAAAAAAGAATGGAAAAGACAGGCAGAGCAGCAGCGGGCCGATCACATCGATGACGTTGATAGTGATTCCGCTCCAAACGAAACTGATCAACAGACCATTGTTATAAAAGCTGGTCGCGACAAAAATCAGCACCAATGGGCATAACGACAGAAGTGGCCTACTTTCGAGCAAGCGAATCGCCGGGATGATCAGCAACAGCGCAACACCTACCAATGCGCATACTATGATTAGGTTAATTACCATTCGATTAATTTATCACATTCCTGAGCATTGATCGGTCCTACCAATCCTATTTTCATCGTATCGGTTGTCGTGCACTGATTTAGCGAGTGGTTTGCACCGCGCTGGGCAGCAATGGCAATCGTCCGATTGCCTTGAAGATCTGCGCTTTGAGACCCGGCAGAAAAAATAGCACCAGCAAGCCGAACGGGATGGCCGCGCAGGCGCTGTAGCTCAGAAAACGGGGCCAGCTATCGACTACAAACAAAGTGGCCGCCAAATAGACCGGCGCGAGTAACAGCGCCAACGGCGCCCATTGCCACAGCAACGGACTCAGTGCCTGCGCGATCAAAACACCCTTGCGGCGGAAAATATAGATGTAGCGAAACTGCGCCAGTAAGCCGGCGATGATGATTGCCAAGGGCACGCCGAGCAGACCAACGGCATAGATCCCCAACACGATCAGGCCGATGCGGACTGACTGTTCAAAAAACTGGGTCAATTCAACCGCGCGAATTTCTCCCACCGAAATACCCAAACCGACAAACAGACTGTTGCGAACTTGAATAAAGGATGCCAGCGCAGCGAGACAGGTAAACAGTTGCCCAGCAAACTGCGCTTCCGATATCCAAATCGCGATGAAGCCATGATTGAACAGGGCATACAGCAACACGCCCACCCCCGCTGCGACGAAATAGCCACGGGCTAATTGGGCCAAGGTCTGGCACCGGCGTTGGTTGCTAACTTCGGGATCACTGAAATAATGACTACACGCGCCATAGAGCCCCGCCAGCGCATGGTTAATGAAGCTCTGCAGCATCTGTAGCACACGCATCGAAACGGTGAAGGCGACGGTGGCCTCGGGGCCGATTGCGCGTGTGATCAGCACGGCCGGTAAATTTTGCGCGAACTGGCCGCTCGCTTTGGCCGCCAAGATAGCGGGTGTCATCGAGATGTAATCTTTAAAAATGACTGCAGACCAGCGATTGCGCTGACCGAGCGAACGTAGAATCAGTCGCGTATGCAGCAGGTTGATCACGAATGGCACCAGCGTGCGCAAGAGCGCACCCACCACCAAAGCCCAGAGGCCCAGCCCAAATAGCACCAACGCCAACAGGATGCCAAGCAAACTGACCAAGTCGCCTAAGGTCTGCGCGAAAACTGGTATATGATTACGCTGTAGGGCAGACGCAAAATTACGCATAAAGTCGTTGGCCAGATGAACCATCGTCGCAATCGAGGTCGCATAAAAGCAGTGGATAATAATCTGCTGAAAGGCTGGATCAATTTGCAACCATTCAGGAATGGCTGATCCAACCGCGATCACCGCGATCAAAAATAACGTCAGCACCCCGGCCATGACCACCGCACCATGCCAGAAATACTGGGTCACTGAGGCGAGCTCTTTGCATCCAAAAGCAGCTGCGCAGCGCTGCAGCGTGACGACCGAAACGCCCACATCGACCATTGCAATCAAGGCTAACACACCACCGGTGGCTAACCAAAAACCATACAATCGATCGCCCAAATAGTGCAAATAAAGAGGGATCAGCAGCAAGCCCTGAATGATATGTATCAGATTGCTCAACCAGCCGCCGG